>Ga0075017_100000821_pt1 | contig 18056 bp, 14 predicted proteins | sample AleBraG_ABR_2012_FD_71475 | JGI IMG/M metagenome (GOLD analysis project Ga0075017, IMG submission 71475) | Freshwater sediment microbial communities in response to fracking from Pennsylvania, USA - Alex Branch Run_MetaG_ABR_2012 | ecosystem: Environmental > Aquatic > Freshwater > Creek >... | reverse complement strand
AGCGGACTTGAGGTCACCTCAACCACAAGAACCGCTCCTTTGTTCACTCTCCAACAAGTCCGCCGAATGTTGCCGACGACGTCTTGCATCACCTATGGGAACGCAACAGTACGCCTGTATGTTGGGGCTGTCAAGAGGGTAGCCCTATATATTGTATTTCCAGCAATTAACCGCGCAGATGCGGGGTTAACTGCCCTGATTTCCACAGCAGGGGCAACTCAGCTGGCCAGAGAGAGTTGTGGCGTTCTTGGATAGTGCGGCAATCGGTCCCTGACCGCGGTAATGATGCACGCCAGATCCTTCGCTTCGCCCGAGGAACGGCTACGCTCAGGATGACGCCGATCAACAGCAAAAGATCAGAATCCCAAATGCACCCACTTCCGGTTTTCCGGTGCGAACCGAGCTTGCTCGGTCGCGATGGGTTTAGCGACGTCACCGCGAAAACGAACAACATTCGAGAGCCCGATCACGACGCAGACGCCCGACGGTCCGGGCATTCGCGCGCGACTGATTTCATGGGGAGCCTGGGTGTAGCCGATAGTTGTCCTTTCCCGTCCGCCTTGCCCATCGAGACATAAACATCTTCAAAGAACTTGCGCGGGAGAATGCTCTTGACGCCGTACGACCACTCCACGAGATAGTCGCCCGGCTTGCCCGAGTATTTGTAGCCCAGCGCGTTCTCGAAGGAGAACGGCTCGGTCAGTTGTTTCGCCTTCACGAGGAACCGAGTGCGATAGAGGTTCCATTCACCGTCTTGTGCTTGTGAACTCACGAGGGTCACCCTTGGGGGAGGGAGGGTTTTTGCCGATTTGTATTTGCCAATGTCCAATTTTTGCGACTGCCATTGCCGGTCCGTGGCGCCGAACGTCCGTACCGGAATTCTGTGTTGAAGGTGGATGCAATCTACGCGGCAGAGACGCCGGGGTCAATTCCACAAGATTGGTGCAGCGCTGGAAAAAGTGGCCGCGCCAAAGGAGGATTCGCACCCGGTTAGAAATACGTTAAGAAGTGATCCCGAAGCCGCAACACTATGGGAAGTTTGTTCTTGATGCCGATGGCGCAATTGGATTCTTATGAATTCGCCAGACTGAATTTCCACAAGCGGTCACAGGAAATGCAGAAAAGCAGCCCGCGTTGGCGGACTCAGATTCTGGAAAGATGCGGATGCAAACGAATGAGCGAGGGAACATGTACAGGTCGCAGTTCAGTTTTTTTGTGCCGGCAATAATTCTGGGCATGGTGGTCAACGGATCTGTGCCGACTAATGGGCAGACCGCAGGGCACGTCACTTATCTGCGTTGTGGATCGCTGATTGACGGGAAGTCCGAACAAGCGCGAAAGAATGTGGTGATCGCAGTGGAAGGCGAGAAGATCAAAGAAGTGGGTGGCGCGGAGGCGGGAAGCGATGTGATCGATCTGTCGCGTGAGACTTGTATGCCGGGATTGATCGACACGCACACGCACGTGCTGCTGCAAGGCGATATCACCGCCGCGGACTACGACGCGCAGTTGCTGAAAGAATCACCGGAATACCGCACGATTGTGGCGACGACGAATCTGTGGCGTGCACTCGCGTTTGGATTCACCACCATTCGCGATCTCGAGACCGAAGGCGCGGGTTACGCGGACGTGGACCTGAAGCGGGCGATCAACAACGGAGTGATTCCCGGACCGCGCATGCAGGTGGCGACGCGCGCGCTCGACGTGACCGGGGCATATCCCTTGCTGGGCTACGCGCCGAATGTGCCCGTACCGCACGGAGTGCAGATCGTCGATGGCGCCGAAGAAGGCCGAAAGGCTGTGCGGGAACAGATCTCATACGGTGCGGACTGGATCAAGGTGTACAGCGATCGCAGTTATCGGGTGAAAGAAGATTCGCAGACGGCGGTCACTGCGGGAAACGTGAGCGGTCAGAGCGGAACATCGACCGGCGCAGCGAACGCGACTCCGGTGCTTGATGACATTCCGACATTCACCATGGATGAGTTGCGCGCCATCGTCGACGAGGCGCACAGAGAGAAGCACAAAGTGGCATCGCACGCGATGGCGCTGAACGGCGTACACAACTCGGTGGAAGCAGGCGTGGACACTATCGAACATGGAAATTACATCGCCGACGAAGACCTGAAAACGATGGCGGCGAAAGGCATCTACTATGTCCCTACGATTTATGTGGGCGAGTATGTGGCGCAAGGCAGAGCGGCCGAGGGCGCACCGGTTTGGGTCACCATGCTGAAGATTCATGAGGACACTTTCCATCGCGCGATGCAGGCGGGCGTGAAAATCGCGTTCGGCACCGACGCGGGCGGTTTTGACTGGCGTATGAACCCGGCAAAGGAATTCGCATCGATGGTGAAGTACGGGATGACTCCGGTGCAGGCGATCCGAGCAGCGACTGCAACCGCATCCGAATTGCTAGGCATGCAGGATAAGGTTGGAACCGTGGAAGCGGGAAAGCTGGCGGATATTGTGGCCGTGCCGGGCGATCCGCTGGCCGACATCAACACGATGGAGAAGGTGGACTTCGTGATGAAGGGTGGAAGGGTGTTCAGGAGGCAGTAGCGTTCAGAGTGCCAGGTCGCACAGTGCCGTAGTACTCCAGCCCAATTGTCAGGGGACTACAAAATGTGTTCGTTCTCCAGAGGGGGCAAGCCCTTGGCTTTTCTCTCGGCCTGAATTTGCTTAATGACCTTGCGGCGATAGTAAATAGTCAGAATCGGGCGAACTAGGCCGTTAACCACCGGTCGCATGATGAACCGACCGACCTTCCTTCCAGCCTTGCGCAACAAGTAATGGCTAGCGACCAACAGGGCCACCGAGAGAAGTGCGAGTAGAATCTCTCCCAAACGATTAGGCGACACAGTGAGATTTTACGCCGAGTGGAAAGCGTTCTGTATCAGATTCAGGCCGATGGGTCTAATGCTGAAGATCATCATCACGATTGGGGTTCTATTTTTGGCACACTGCCAAGCGGTTCAGAATGATACCAACACTCCGCAGAACTCAAGTCCGGTAGTACCCGATTCCTCAGGAGCTAAGCCCCATACTCAGGTCGTGATGCTGGGCGTGGGTAATCCCAACGCTGATCCTGAGCGTTCTGGTCCGGCGGTGGCGATTGTCGTCAACGACACTGCCTATCTCGTGGACTGCGGGCCGGGCGTGGTGCGGCGGGCAGCGGCGGCTGAGCGCAAGGGGATCAAGGCGCTCGAAGCGAAGAGACTCAAGACTGTATTCCTCACACACCTGCATTCCGACCACACTCTGGGCTATCCCGATCTGATATTTACACCGTGGGTCTTGGGGCGCACTGAACCTGTCAGTGCGTACGGGCCGAAGGGCCTGCGCGAGATGACGGACCACATCGAGAAGGCGTGGAAGAAGGACGTTCGTGTACGCACACAGGGGCTGGAGCAGGCGAATCACACGGGATACAAAGTTGTGGTGCACGAAATTTCTCCGGCGGCCATTTACCACGACGAGAACGTCACGGTGACTGCTTTCGCGGTGAAGCATGGCATCTGGGACCAGGCGTTTGGCTACCGGTTCGACACGGCGGACCGGCGCATCGTGATCTCAGGCGACACGGCACCGACGGAAGCGGTAGTCCAAGCTTGTGATGGATGCGACGTGCTGCTGCACGAAGTCTACAACCCGAACGGAGACGAGCTTAAAGAGCCACACTGGAAGGAATATTTCAGAACGTTTCACACCTCACCCAAAGAGCTGGGCGATATTGCGACGCGGGCGCGGCCAAAGCTGTTGGTGATCTATCACCTCTCACTGGAGAGGCTGCCGGAAGAGGATCTGGTGGAGCAGGTGAGAAAGAGTTATTCGGGGAAATTCGTATCGGCGAAGGATCTGGAAGTGTATTGAAGGTCTGTTTGCCCTCGGGGGCTAAAGCTCTTATCGATCGGGCTTGGTTCGGCACGGCTGAAGCCGTGCCCTCCCGTGCGGCATCTCACAAGAACAGTGACTGCGGATTTCGATACAGAATGGGACGTGACGTCACAGCAGATTCCTCGCGCGTCCTCGCCGCGCCAGCGCGGTTACGGATGGCTCGGAATGACAAAGAGGAAAGGGAGTGGTGGCACGGCTGAAGCCGTGCGCTCCCGGCGTCGCCGCTGAAGTTGTGCCTTCCAACGGCAGCCTCACCCGCACGCTCCCGTATTGCCCTTTCGCGAAGAGGTTCACTCATCTGGAAAGGACCTGGCGGCTTTCGATCTCGTAGCTCGCTATCGTTGCTCGTAGGCAGGGCTTGAAGGCGCAGGGCGGTCGTAGTCGCGACCATACTTGTTCTTGTGAACGTGCGCGAGTTGAGTTTCGGCGATCTGCAGAGTCCCGAGCGATGCCGAAGTGCCAGAGATCGTCACTTCGCGAGTCATCTCCTTCAACTCGTCGGGCAAGGAAACTTCCGACCAGACGCGAAGCTGATAGCGTCCGGAAGGGACGTTGGCAATGCTCAGTTCTCCCCGAGGGCCAGAAATCGCGTAATAAGGGGTATCGAGGGCAATCACCACGGCGCTCATCTCCGCGTGAATGTTGCAGAAGATATAGGAGATCCCCGGCTTGTCAAAGTGAACATCCCGGGTTGTCCCCGCTTCATAGAGGCCAAGATCAAAGCGCTTGCCCTCGAAGAGCGAGAACACGTTGTGAAAGAAAGGATCGCGGTTGGGAAATTCGACGGATGCCCCAACGGGAACCACGAGAACATGGGGCTCGAAGTGCTTGTTCTTCTGGACCAAGCGCAGGTGGGGGGAGGACGGATCGGGTTTGGCGGACGGCGGCAAGGAGTTGCCAACCGGGGTGAGCCAGACAACGACGCCAGAAGCATCCGACGGTTTACCCTTGTGCGCCTCGTTACTGCGAATTTCCACTCGTCCGGTGACACGAACGGCCTGCCCCGAAGCCCAGCCCGAAAGCAGCAGCAAAAGGAAGAAGGCTGGAAACTTTAGAAGGCTGATCCGGCGATGGGGAGTGGCCTTCATGCCTCAGAATGAAATTCCCATCATGAGGTTTACCTGCTCCGCTTTGTGTCCGTAGTCATCCAGATTCGCCGTTCTCAAGTGCCGGTACTCAGCAGAGAATAGCAGATTGGTGTGAGGACGATAGATCGCGTTCACAAAGTAGCTCCGGTTCTGAAAGAGATTGGCGTCAACATAACTTTCAGTTACGGTAAACGCCCGAAGGTCGTTGGCGAACGCTTGATCCAGACCGAATGCGCCATTGAACTCCAATCTCTCTGAGGCACGAAATTTTATCTGAGACCAGCCGCCAATGGAATCCAAGCCCAGGACCTTTGTCGCAGGAACATTCAAAGGGCCGCTAAACAAAGCACTGCGGGACTCGGCGGCGCCCAAGCCTCCGATTCCGCGGCCGCGATAAAATTCGCCGCTCAAGCTGAAGCCTCGACCTAATGGAATGTCCCAATCAGCCATCCCGGCCCAGCTGTCGACGTGGCGCCCGAACCACCAATCCTGTCGACCATAGTATCCGGCTGTGCCAAGTGTGAGGGGGTGGCCGGAAATCATGTGCTGCCAAGCGAGCCGGGTAGCGTACGCCGGCTGGCCGGTTCTCTCTCCCTCTTGCGGAATGCTTGCGGATTGGAACACGGGCGGGTCGCCGGTCAAATTGTCCACAATGCCTCCCTGCAAGGTGAGCCTGTTTGTGTCGGAGAGTTCGAAACGGTGCTCGACACGCACCTGTGGAATCCATCCCCACAAGTTGCCAGCGTAACCGAAAGCCGGTACGGCAAGCGATGCAAACGAAGTGGGAGACAGAGGAGAGAAAAAGGCCGTGTCCTGGCCAGCGACAAGCGAGGTTTGTTGCCAGTCAAGGCGAAGGCTGGCGGTGCGGAGGCGCACGAGACCGGACGTCACGCCGTTGAGAGTGGCAGGAAAGCCGCCGGCAAAGTCGAACTGAACCTCGCCGGTGGTGTTGGCTCCGGCCACATGGGGGCCGAACACCTCCAGACCGATTTCCGACTGCCTGAATGTGGCGCCAAAACTACCGCTAGGATTAATCGGATTCGGGTCAGACACGACCTGGGGGAAATCCTGATTGTCGACCGCGCCGCGGTTGCTGAAGAGATTCATCAGCACGATGCCAGAGAGGCGCACGCGGTACTTCGATGCACTCTCGACCTTGGTCTGGTATTGCTCGTCCACCTTGCCTTTCAGCAGCTGGGAATCCTCTTCCAGGGCGGCGATACGCTGATCAAGCACGCTCACTTCCGGGGACTGTGGTTGAGGTGCGGAGGTGGTTGTGGATTCGCTCTCGACTGCGGTGGCCGGTGGAGCTGCGGACTCTGGAGTCGTTTTGACGGCAACCTCCGTGATCCGGCTCGTCCGCAACTGGTCTCGCAGTGCTTTCGTCTCGGCGCGATCGCGAGCTGCTTCGGCGCGCATTTCGGCGAGAGACTGACTCAGTTCCTGCACCTGTTCCTTCAGTTCACGAAGTTCAGCGGCGACGGACGGGTCAGTTCCCGGACTCGCGACCGGAGCAGCTGACTGGGCTGAAGCAAGAGAGAGCGGGACTGAGAGTATCCCCGCGGTCACAATTCCGCGGAACAGCTGAAAGGTTGGGGTCCTGTGCAGCACGGTTGCCTCCCGTAGAAAAGTTCGATTGGAGCGTCCGCCGCGATGGCCGAGGTTTGTTAAACATCGCGACCATTACGTGCGCTGGGACAACGGAAATTGTTAGAACCCTATTCGGTCTTCGCGGGCTTGACGCGAGTGAGCGCAGGCGAATCAACGTTTCCTGAATAATTTTCCTGAGTTCCCAGAGGCGTCAAAGGAAGAATCAGCTTGAAAACAGTGCCCTCGGGAGACGTTTTTTCTACTGCCACGTCACCCCCGTGATCCTGAATGATTTTCTGAACCACGGTCAGCCCCAGACCGGTGCCGTTCTCTTTGCCATAGCTCACAAAGGGCTGGAACAGACGGTCACGAATGGCCTCGGGGATACCCCGTCCATTGTCGCTGACAAGGATCTCCACTCCATGCTCAGTTTCCTGCAGCGCTACGGTAATGTCGCCGGAATTGCCGGGCATGGCCTCGCAGGCGTTGAGCAACAGGTTGTAGAGAGCGCGTTCCAGTTTTTTTCTGTCGAACCAGCCTTCGGCGCGACCTTTGTGCACCACTTCCATTCGTACCTGGTGAAACTCGGGACGCCCTTTAATAGCCTGTACCACGTGATCCACGGTGTCGACCAAATTTCCGTGGGTCGGCCGCAGGGACTCACGCGTGCGAGAAAATTCGAGGAGCGAATCGATAAGATCGGTCATCTGATTCACGGCAACTCGAATCTCCTGATAGAGCTCTTCGCGCTGGTCGGGAGTGAGCCTGGTCTCACAAAGAAACTCCGCGTTGGCCACGATTGCGGCCAAGGAGTGACGCAGATCGTGAGAGATGGAACTCGCCATGCGGCCGATGGTGGCCAGTCGTTCCGACTCCAGCAGGTTCTGCTGGGTTTTCAGGAGATTGTTGCGCATGCGGTGGAAGGAGAGAGTGACCTCGGCGACTTCGTCCTGCCCCTTGGCGGTCAGGGGGTAGGAGAAGTCCCCCTTACCCAGCGCGCGCACACCGTCCACGAGAGAGGCCAGGGGGCGGGTGAACGTGTGCGAGATCAGAAACACGAGGAGACTGCCGCCGCAGATCGCGATGAGGCCCAGCAGGAGCAGCAATCGGTTCAAGCTGTGGAGAAAGGCGGTCGCCTGATCGTAGGACTTGAGAACACTCAGATGTACGGCGGGAGTCTTTCCCGGCGCCAGGTCGAGAGAAGTGGAGAGGAACTGCTCATTTCCCAGCTGAACGTTCACCGGTTGAGAGTTATCGGCAGCAGTAAGGCGAGATGCTTCACGCGTCAACTCGGGAACGCGGCTAGCGGGCAACGTGCTGCGAACGACGGAATCACCGTAGTAGAACGCGACCTGGCTGGCAGCGACCCGGCTCACCTCGGTGGCAACGTGATCATCGATCTCATAGCCGACGGCGAGAAAACCCAATTGCCGGTCAGCGCTCGCGGGACCGAAGTAGATCGGGGTCAAGAACACTTCGTATAGATGGCCACCTCCGAACCACCACTGGACGGAGCCTTCCTGGTCAAGGTTCTTCGCGATGACTTGTTGGGCGAGGTCGCGGGTAAAACCCGAAGTGGAAGTATGCAAGGCCACGACATCCCCTGCGCGGTTGGCCAGCACGAAGAGGTCACTTCCGGCGAGTCTCCAGAGAGCCGTGGAGCCATCCTGAATGGTGGCCTCGTGCTGAGTGGTCATCAGGGCGCGCAGGTTAGGGAGATCAGCAAGCAGGTCGGCGGAGCGAGCGAGAGTAGCCTCACGCTGGCGCTGAAAATTCTGGAAAGTCTCAGCCGAGTTGCGCAGGTCGGCAAAGATCTCGGTTCGCACCTGGGTCTGAACGCTGTGGCGGACAACGAGCAGGCTGGTACACGTCAACGCGGACGAGATGAGAATCATCGACAGCAGGAACTTCGTCCGCAATCGAAGCCTGGACACGCTTCTAAACCTCGCCTTCAGGGGGAACGGAAGATCGCTAAATATTGCGTCTAGCGCACGAATTTATACCCTACGCCATGGACAGTGCGGAAATGTACCGGATTGGTTGGGTCCCTTTCCAGCTTTTGCCGCAACTTCAGGATGTGGTTGTCCACGGTGCGGGTGGAGGGGTAGTTTTGGTAGCCCCAGACCTCGCTCAAGAGCTCGTCACGGGAAATGACGCGTTCAGGATTTTGTACAAGGAACTTCAGCGCATTGAACTCACGGGCGGTGAACTCGAGTTGCTGCCCGTCCCGGACTACCTCCATCTTGGCGAAGTTGATGGAGATACCGTCGAAGGAGACGACGTCACCCACGTCCACCCGTCCGGAGCGGCGGATAGCGGCCCGCACCCGAGCCAGCAACTCCCTCGGGCTGAACGGCTTGGTGACGTAATCGTCGGCCCCGAGTTCGAGCAGGAGCACCTTGTCAGAAACGTCGGACGCGGCGCTAAGAATAATGATGGGCAGGGACGGCGTATGCTGTTTGATTTCCTGACAAACGTCCCGGCCCGACATGGCCGGCAGACGCAGGTCCAGCACGATGGCGGAGGGAGCGGCGGCGCGAAAGGCTTCGAGAGCCGACTTGCCGTCAGCCTTAATGTCGACGGCGAAACCCTCAGATTCGAAGAGGCGCTTTAGAGCCTTCTGAACCGGTCGATCATCCTCGACAACCAGAATTCTTTCCATGCTTGATAACCCAACGATAGGAGAAAGACTCATAACGCAACAAGATTACTACCAGAAGAATGAGTTACGGGTACACGAGTAAAAGTAGTGACAATATTTTTACATAATGGAGACAAAGTCAGGGGGCCGAAGCAGCCGGGGAGTGGGTTTCGGGAAGGCTCGCTTCACGGGACGCGCTCCTATAGATGATGCCGCCTTTCATCACAAATACGACGCGCCTAACGGCCGTGATGTCTTTCAGGGGATTGCCGTCGAGAGCGATGATGTCCGCCTGCAGGCCGGGCATGATGGCGCCGATCTGATCGGACATGCCAAGCGCCTCCGCGCCCAAAGAGTTGGCGGAGACCATGGCCGCCATCGGATCGACTCCGGCGTCGCGTACGCGGTGAATGAAATCTTCAGCATTGTGTCCATGCGCGCCCGCCACGGCGTCGGTGCCGTAGACAATTTTCAGCCCTGGAATGTGAGCCGCACCCTTAAGGAATTCCTGGTGCGCTGGGATAAGGCTTTTCATCGCCGCAAAGCCCTCTTCCGTGTAATACGGCGGGGCAAGATACTTATTCTTGTACTGGAGATAGGTTTCGAGCAACAACCCGGCCTGCGGATCGAGGTAGGTACCGCGTTCGGCCATCAGTTTCAGATCGTCGTCGGAGGCACCCAGTCCGTGCTCAATCTCCGTACACCCGGCAAGGGTTGCGGCGCGGACTGCATCTCGAAACGCGTGCACGAGGGAGCGCAGGCCCTGCTTCTTCGCTTCGTCGCAGGCGGCGTTCAATTGCTCCTGGGACATCGTCATCGTGCCCCGGGTCATGCCCCCTGATGCGTAGATTTTAATCAGGTCGGCGCCTGCGTCCTTTTGCTTCCGAACGAAGGCGCGAATCTCATCCGGCGTCCCTGTCTTGTCACCGCGCCCGGAGAGCGGCTCGACTGCCGTAAGAATGCGAGGGCCGGGGAGGGTACCTTTCGCGATGGCATCACGCAAGGGGACGTCGTTGGGCGATCCCACGCTTTGGACGGTGGTGAATCCCGCCATCAATGTCAGCCAGGCATTGGAGGCTGCGGCGTACGCGGCCTCCTGCGTCGTCCCGCCTGGGCCCGCGTTTTTGCCGTCCGGTCCGAAGCTCCAGGTGATGTGGACGTGCGCGTCAATCCAGCCCGGCAGCACTGTCAGACGACGCAGGTCGTGGTCCACCGGTGTGGCCTTGGGATCGATGGCCACAATTTTCGAGCCCTCGATCACGATGCGAGTGTCGTGCAGTACGCGGCCCTTGCCGTCGATCAGAGTACTCGCAGCAATCACGATGCGCTTTTGTGCGGGTGAGGCGGAAGTAAATTGTTGTGCCAGGGAGTGGACACCCAGAATGCCGAGCATGAATGCAGTAATCGCGGTGCGCCGCATGGATCGCTGCTCCCGGTTCGATCTCAAGAGAGGATCAATTCTGTCACAACCTGACGGGGAATTTGGGATCGTTTTCTCTGGACGCTTTGGATCCGCCAACTTAAGGTCGCGGGCGGGAAGGCTAGGAAATCTTGGCCCGCAAGACGACCTGCCGGCTACTCCCGGACGACCGCTTTTACCAGGTTGCGGGGGTGATCGACGTCGCAGCCGTTTTGGACGGCGATGTGGTAAGCGAGAAGCTGGAGCGGCACAACCTCGAGCAGAGGCAGCAGCAACTCTGGAGCGGGAGGGACGAACAATACGTGGTTGGCCAGTGACTGGACTTCGCGATCGCCCTCGTTCGCAACCACGATAAGTTTTCCGCCCTGTGCTTTCAAATCCTCCATTAGGTTCAGAGTTTTTCGATATCGAAGGATGGAATCGGGATCGCTGTGGTCGCAGGTCGCGAGCACGACGACCGGCAACTGGTCATTGACCAGCGCGTTAGGACCATGCTTGAGCTCACCGACGGGATAGCCTTCGGCATGCGCATACGAGATTTCTTTGAGCTTGAGCGCACCCTCGCGCGCAATGGCGTAGTGGACGCTGCGTCCGAGATAGAGGAAGGTCTGAGCCTGGCGATAGTGCCGCGCGTAATCGGCGGCCAGCGAATCCCAGGTCGCGATCGAGTGCTCGAGCGACTCGGGCACCTGCAGCAGACGCTTCAGGTAAGAGCGAATGACTTCGGAGGTCATGCGTCCCTGTTTGCGCGCCAGGAAGAGAGCAAAGAGATACAGAACCGTGAGTTGCGTGGTAAAGCTCTTGGTCGCGGGCACCGCTTTTTCCAGGCCCGCATGGGTGAGCAGGCTCGCGCTAGCTTCGCCCACAATCGTAGACTCAGCGACATTTGAGATCGCAATGGTCTTCGCGCCCCGAATGAGCGCCTCCCGCTGCGCCGCGATGGTGTCGGCGGTCTCTCCCGACTGAGTGATGACCATCACGATGGGATCGGTTCCAGCATGGGTCGAGCGGTAGCAATACTCACTTGAGTATTCGACGTCGACCGGGACTCCGGAGAGGTCCTCGATCATGATCTCGCCCGCCAGGCCAGCGTGGCGACTAGTGCCGCTGGCCACGATGATGAGCTTCTTGAAAGTCAGAAGAGCGCTTTCGATCGCGGCCAGTTCGCCGGGGAATATCTGATCGCCGGCCACATGCTGGTGAATGGTCTCGCGTATGGCTCTCGGCTGGTCATAAATCTCCTTCAGCATGGAGTGCGGGAAGGATTCGGAGGATGGCGGGGCTTGGGGCATGACCGTAATCATCAGGATACACGTGAGAGTAAGCGAATGATTAAAACGAATCAATAGGGCATTTTTGTGGGAATCAAAGAAGGGAGTGTGGTTTCAGGAAGGAATCGCCGCGGATGGGGATGGCACCCTGGTAACGGATGGGGTGCATCTGAGAGCGGCGGTCGGAGCATCTATTATGGGAGAAGTCCAAACGGCGGCGTGCTCCATTCGGTTTGATCGACATAACACGAGGGAGATTCTCTGATGAAGAAATACGCAGTAATAGCAATTGCAGGCTTGTTTTGTTGGTTGGCACTACCCGCTCACGGACAACAGATCAGCGCGGCGTTTGGTGTAAGCACCGTAACGGCGCCCTCAGCCTCGAGCGCTTCGGGAAACTACTCACCACAATCATTGACCGGTGGCGCTTACCCAAGTTTCAGTGCGGGCGTGCTCATCAAGCGCAACTTTGGGATCAATGGCGAGATTTCGTGGAGAGCAAGCCAGGCGGTGTACCAAGGATTTCAGCCGTTTCGACCGATCTTCTACGACTTCAATGGAGTCTATTCGCCACGGGTTTCCAAGAATGCCGTGGCCGAATTGATGGCCGGAATCGGTGCCGAAAGCAGCCGCTTCTACCAGCCCTATTACAATTGCAGTTTTACGGGTTGCACAAACTACACGAGCAGCAACCATTTCCTGGGCCATTTTGGGGGCGGCCTGAAACTCTATGTGAGGGGTGGCCTCTTTGTTCGGCCAGAAGCGCACTTGTACCTCGTGAATAATAATGTTGAGTTCAGCTCGGCTCGAGTTACTCGCTTCGGTGCCTCTATTGGCTATACGTTCGGCAGATAGCGGCGAGGGGAACGAGGCACGGCTGCGTGAAAAGATAAGGAGAGCCCGCCATGATGGCGGGCTTTCTTATTTCCCTTTCCGAACCGCGAGGGCCTGTTGCTAGTTGAGGTCAGCCAGGACAGTAGTCGTGAATCCCCCGGTTTGGCTGTTCAGGCCCACAAGAGTGCGATTTTGGCCCGCGGTGAGGGTAAGCGCTCCGCTATCGATGTATGCGAATTTCTGACCGGGAAGCGTAAAGAAGACCTCGTAGCTGCCGGCAGCAATCTGCTGGTAACTGGAGGCCGATTCGAAGGCGAGGCCTGAAATGGTCGGGCTTACCGTGGTGAGATCAGTGCCCGGCGCAACGATATAGACGTCACCGGGCCCCAGGCCCGGTGCGGCGTTGACAATCCGGAGTTGAATATCTCCAGTTGCTGGCGCGGTTTTGTTATCCGCAAGGGTAATGGTGGTAATGGAGGCTGTGAAATTGGCGGCAATGATGGTGTTGTTTCCCGAACTCAAGGTAACCGTGGAATTGATAATGGGTGTAGTGATTCCGCTTGGCTCGATCTGCAAGTTATGCGACCCAGAGCCCACCGAAAAGTAGCTCGACGCAGTTCCGTAGTTCACATTGGTAGTGACACTCTTGCTGTCGATCAGGACATCTAAGCTGGTCTGATCCGGCGCCGCATTCATCACTCGCAGCTTGGTAGAGCTACTACCACATCCCAAAGTCAAAAGAACGATTCCGAAGAAACACACACACCCGCCCGCAGTAAGCAGTTTCAGCCTTGGCTTCACGATGACCTCTTCCGGGAGTTTTGGGTACAAGAATACGCTAGCGTCAAATATAAATGATGCGGCCAGGAATGCGACGCCTGCGTAAAGTCTCAGTAAAGTCTTGTAAAGACTTGTAAAAGCTGGATTTGGGTGGAGTTGTGGCGTGTTTCCGAGGCAGACCGAGTTTAGCGAGGCGGGATCGCGGAGGCAGGGAAGCTCACAGAAATCGCGTCGGAAGCGATGAACGAGATCCTGATGTTCGTTTCGGTTTCCAAGGCGTGTCCATCCTTGTAATAAGGGGCGTAGTGCCATTGCCGGACGGCGCGGATTGCGGCGTTGGCCAAGGCCGGATTTCCCGAGACGACTTTGATTCTTTCCACAGCACCATCGGCGCCAAGCACGGCTTGCAGGGCGACACTGCCGCGAAGACCATTCTCTGGCGAGACCGGGTACACGAGTTTCAACGGCGGGCGGGAGACGTTCGGCAAAGACGCTTCGCCGTCAGCTTCAGCGACGGGGAAATTCGAGGGGGTGTTGACGTGCGCCGCGTCGTCACTCACAGAATTGTAATGGGCGGCGGGCAGAGGAAGGATCAGAGCGGGCTGACTGGCATGGGCTATGCGTGCCGTTGGACCCGCGGATTCTTGTCCGGGCGGCTTAGCAGGCAGCGCGGTATGTGCAGTCGGCATGACGGGTTCGGCAACAGGTATCGGCTGACTCGCGGTGGATACCGTGGGATCGTTCGGGGCATTAACGGACTGCAGAACAGGCGCGGTCGTGAGTTGCTCGATCGGCGCAGGTGCCGCCTCATTCTGAGCGACGGCGTTGACTGGCGTGGACGGATCCGCTTGTGCTGACTTCTGCGCGTTTGCCACGTGATGATTTGCCGAAGCCTCGAGCCGGTGCCAGGCGGCAGTTGCCACCAGTATGCACAAGGCGCCTACGGCGAAGCTTTGGCCAACTCTGGACCAGCCAAGGCTGTCATGAGGAGATTGACTGCGGCGCAGCAGTGGCTCTGCCACTGTCCTATCGTCTGTCTCGTTCGATTTCCGCGTGACGTTCTTCTGGGAGACTGGAATGAGGAAGGGTTTCGGCAGTTCCTGGTTCGCAGGCCGAGTCGTGCTGACCCTAACCGGGAGAGGCAACTGGAGGTCTGCGTCTTCGATGGTGCCGATAATGTGGGTGCGTTCCTGTCGACCGGACAATCTTGGTGAACCGGAGCGGTAAAGGCTTTCGACGAGCTGCCGCTGCCGTCCGTTGAGTAGCTTGACCTGGAGCTTGTGGAAGTGGCGGAAGGTCCAAAGCAGGTAGACGCGTTGCCAACCGGACGGCCGGACATAGAACAGGCCGTCGTCGGTTTTGAAGGCCACCAACCCAAATTCGAGTTTGTCTAAGAGCAATCCCCTCTCCCTGCCTGGTTAACAGGGGGATGTTTGCAGCTTGGTTGCCATCAGGGTCACCATAACTCTATGATGGAAAGCTATTTAGCGACACCCGAAGAGGACAGGTTTAGGTTTGTTGCAAAGATTTTCATGCTTTGGGTGGATGAAACAGCATTCGCGGCGACGGCTACCCGCACCCTACATGCCGGGTTAATGAAAGCTTTGCAGCAGGAAGGACCACTCGTGCTCGAACCATGCAACTTCCATAATCTTCGAATGACCAATTTCTCCGGTCTTCAGAGGCTGATCATCGTCTTGGCCGCTGGGTTTGCATTCTTGTCCACGCCAAGCGGCGCGCAAGACTTGCCGAAGGCGCCCGGCGCGGAGGTATTCGCGCTGACTCCGAAGCCCGGCTATTTCACCGAGCCCGCGGTCGCGGTCAATCCCAAAAATCCGCAGCAGATCACAGCGGTTTTTCAGGACAACGCGCACGCCGCCTATAGCGGGGACAGCGGCCGCTCCTGGCAGGTGGCGGAGGGTGTGGAGCCGAAGAACTATCGCGTGTCGGGCGATGTATCGGTCGCCTACGACAACCAGGGTCACGCGTTCATCTGTTACATGGCGTTCGACAAGCTGGGCACGTTCAACTACTGGGGTCACAATGCTTCGCGCGGCGGCTTGTTCGTGCGGCGCTCACTTGACGGTGGCAAGACTTGGGAGGTAAATCACGTGCCGATCATCGAGCACCCCACCGAGCCGGGCGTTCCGGCGGAAGACAAACCGTACATTGTGTCGGACACCACGCAGGGGCCGCATGGAGGGAACCTCTATGTGGGGTGGACAAGATGGACGGTGAAGGATTCGGAGATGCTGTTCTCGCGCTCGACCGATGACGGGCAAACGTGGTCGAAGCCGATCGAGATTCACAGCCACCCGGGGTTGCCGCGCGATGATAACGGAGCAGCGGAAGGATTCGCAGGAACCGTGGGGCCGGACGGCACTCTCTACGCGATCTGGAGTCAGGACGATTATGTTGTGTTCGCGATGTCGCGTGATGGAGGCAAGAGTTTCTCTGCGGCTCGGCAGATCATCCACACTGCTCCTATCATGTTCGCAGTGCAGACGCTAGAACGGGCGAACGGATTTCCTCAGATTGCGATCGACCCGAGAAACGGACACCTGTATGTGAGTTGGAGCGACTACCGCAATGGCGATCTTGATATCTGGTGCGCTATGTCGTCCGACCACGGTGCGACGTGGAGTTCGCCGGTGCGAGTGAACGATGACGACGTGCATAACGGCGCGGACCAGTTTTTCCAGTGGCTGGCAGTCGATCCGACGGACGGCGCGGTGAATGTTGTCTTCTATGATCGGCGGGGAGACAAGGAGAACAAGAATCAGACGGTAACGCTGGCGCGCTCCATAGATGGTGGCCACGTTTTCAAGAACTATGCCTGGACCAACGAGTCTTTTGAGGCCAGCGGCGTTTTCTTCGGCGACTACACCGGACTTGCCGCGTACGGGGGGCGGGTCTACGGAGTCTGGATGGAAAAACCTGGAGACAAGGTCAAGGCCGACGAGAAGGTGGCCGGATCAGAAGAGGAAAAATCGGCTGGCCCACGCGGTACGGTCGTCAAGGTTGGCGTGGCGGATTTCAATGGTGCCGGCCAAAATGCTACGGGACGCGAATCGGGCCAGTGAAGTGGTTCCTGCAGACTCCGCCCCAGATCCCTCGCCCCGCTGGAGAAAACGCCGGGGCTTCGGGATGACAACTCGAAGAAAAGACAGCCAACCTGCCCCACTGCCGGTTTCCAGGTCTAGCCAACAGGTTCGAATAATCTAGCTTTGCCTGCGCGCAAGCTGCGTAGCCGGTTCGCGCGTCATTTCGCCGTCCACCAACCGCCAAATTCCCAGCGGATTATCGTTCCTTAATTCCTCGGGAAGAGAATTGTCAGGAAAGCCCTGGAAGCAAACCGACCGCGCAAAGCGGAAGATGGCCTGGCTTCCCACCGATGTGGATCGTCCATCCGATGTAGCGGGATAGGGACCACCGTGGACTACCGCGTGGCAGACTTCGAGCCCGGTGGGAAAGCCGTTGAATATGAGCCGGCCGACCTTGGTCTCGAGGATGGCTACGAGATCGGCGTAGTCGCGCAGATCCTGTTCTGTTCCGTGGATGGTAGCGGTCAGATGACCCTCAAGGTTGCGAGCGACCTTGAGAGTGTCTTCGTGCTTGGCATGGCGGATGAGGAGAGTTGTAGGACCGAAGATCTCAGCGTCCAACCCGTGGCTTTTCAAGAACGTGTGTGCGTCGGTTTCGAAGAGCGTGGCGCCCGCGCAGAAAGTGCGTTCAGCAAATGGTGAGTTTGTTTCTGCGAGGACCTGAACGTTGCTGTCCTGCTTGCGGCGGTCGATGGCGGCGCGGTACGCCGAACCTATTCCTGCGGTGAGGAGATTGAATTGTGGAGTGTCACCCACAAGGTGCTGCAGCCTGGCCGCAAAGGAATCGGCCTCCGCGGCAGGCGGCAGGAAGACCATTCCCGGTTTCGTGCAAAACTGTCCCGCACCCAGAGTGAAGGAGGTGTGAAGACCGGCTGCAATGGCGTCGCCACGCTCCTGGAGCGCACCGGGAAGTATGAAAACCGGATTCGTGCTGCCCATCTCGGCGAAGATCGGAATCGGCTCGGGGCGGGCCGCAGCGAGGTTCATCAACGCCCTGCCACCAGCCAGTGAACCGGTGAACCCTACAGCTCGCACTTGAGGATGTTTGACCAAGGCTTCGCCGATTTTCGTGCCGTTGTCGAAGAGAAGCGTGAACGTACCTTCTGGAAGGTTGCACTCGCGAACGGCCTGCTGGATGGCCTGTCCGACGAGTTCGCTGGTACCGGGGTGTGCCGGATGCGCTTTGACAATCACGGGATTACCCGCGGCCAAGGCGGACGCTGTATCTCCACCTGCAACAGAAAATGCGAGAGGGAAATTGCTCGCACCGAATATGACGACGGGGCCGAGCGGACGAAGCATGGAGCGAATATCGGGCCGGGGAACGGGTTTGCGATCAGGATCGGCGCGGTCGACGCACGCCATCACCCACGAACCATCTTCCACGAGTTGAGCAAACAGGCGCAGTTGCCCGCAGGTTCGCGCCGTCTC
>Ga0075017_100000820_pt1 | contig 18062 bp, 18 predicted proteins | sample AleBraG_ABR_2012_FD_71475 | JGI IMG/M metagenome (GOLD analysis project Ga0075017, IMG submission 71475) | Freshwater sediment microbial communities in response to fracking from Pennsylvania, USA - Alex Branch Run_MetaG_ABR_2012 | ecosystem: Environmental > Aquatic > Freshwater > Creek >... | reverse complement strand
ATGCGTTCGTACTCTACGTCGGTGGTTGAGTAACAAGCTTGGGTCTCGGGCGGTAGTTCACCGGTATGGACCTCAATGCGCTTGAGATCGGATGTGGCCGGATCGATCCAGGCGGTACCTTCAAAGGCGACCGGTCTCCAGTTTCCCCATGCTTGGATATAGTAATGACTGCTGTTGAGCGGAACCTGAAAGCGGTAAGCGAAGAGCTTGTTTTCCGGTTGCTGGAAAGTGATGGTGGCGCCGTTGTTTGCAAACACGTCGACGAGCAAAGTGCCCAAAGGTCCCGTCCCGAACGTTCCGGCGCCCACGAGATCGAAGATGCTGCGGGAATCGAACTGGCTGGCGCCTGGCCAGGAGCCGATTTCCTTGCCCTCCGAAATTTTCACTTCCAGGCGGACGCGGTCAGTCGCCGCTAGCACCAGTTTCTCCTTTTCCAACTGGCTACAGGGTGGTGACTGCGATTCCCGAACAAGCAGTTCTCCTGGTCCGCCCTTAAGCACTTTAGGTTTTGCGCGCCGGTAATAGGCGCGATCGACCGTTTCATTGCAGGTATAGTTGGGCAGCCGTTCCGCGCGGGTAAGGATGCTCTCCCGGCACTTGGCCAGTACGGTTGCCGAGTCCTCAGCGGCCTGGAGAAGCGGGGACGCGAGAACGATGGCCAGAAGCAACTTCATGCTTCACTCCAGGCCCATTTGGGAGAGCCGGTAGCGCAGCGCATTCCGCGTCAGGCCCAGCAGCCGTGCGGCCTGGCTCTTGTTGTTGTTGGCCCGTTTCAGCGCTTCGCGGATGAGTGACTGCTCGTGCTGATCGAGGGTCATGCCTTCCGGCAGAAATGTCTCCACAGCCATGCGGGTGCGGGGTTGCAAATCCATGCGAATATCGGCGGCCTCCAGCACCGGGCCGTTGGCCAGCACCAGGCTGCGCTCCATCACGTTTTCCAACTCACGGACATTACCGGGCCAGTGATAAGCGAGCAGCTTTTCCAGGGCGCCTTCAGAAACGGTTTCCACTGGACTGCCAACGTCTTTGGCAAGCTTTCGGACAAAATGCTGGGCGAGCAAAGGAATATCTTCCTTGCGATCGCGCAGCGGTGGAATGTCGATTGGGAGCACGTTCAGGCGATAGTAGAGGTCTTCCCGAAAAGTGCCTTCTTCCAGCGCCGCGCGTAAGTCCACGTTGGTGGCGGCCAACACGCGCACATCGATGTGCCGCGTCTTGTTGCTGCCCAGACGCTCAAATTCGCGCTCCTGCAGGATGCGCAGAAGTTTCACTTGAATGGCGAGCGGGACATCGCCGATCTCGTCCAGGAAAACGGTTCCGGTATCGGCCTGCTCGAATTTTCCCGGCTTGCTGATGTTGGCGCCCGTGAAGGCGCCTTTTTCATAGCCGAACAGCTCGCTCTCCATGAGGTTTTCCGGCAGGGCGGTGCAGTTGATTTTTACAAAGGGGCGTCCGGCCCGCGGCGAATGATGGTGAATGGCGCGGGCGATCATGTCTTTGCCCACGCCGCTTTCGCCGCACAGCAAAACGGTGGCGCGAGTGGGCGCGACACGCTCCACCGTAGCGAAGACCTCCCGCATGGCCGCGCTACGTCCGAGAAGATTATCGAACTGATAGCGATTGCTGAGCTCGGCCTTGAGTTGGAGGTTCTCATCGCGTAGCGTACGCAGTTCGAGCGCCTTGTTCACTACCGTCATGAGATGGTCAAGCGAAAAAGGCTTGGGAAGAAAGTCTACCGCGCCGGCTTTCATGGCTTCCACGGCGGTCTCGATGCTGCCGAAGGCGGTCATGACGATGACCGGCGTCAGCGAATTCTGAAGCCGAAGATCGGCCAGCAGTTCCAGGCCGGATCTTCCCGGCAGCCGCAGATCGGTCAGAATCAAATCGGCGTCGTTGGCGAATTTGACGGCGTCTTCCGCCGTGCCTGCTTGCAGCACGTTGAAGCTGGCGCTTTTCAGTTGAAGCTCGATCACGCGACGAAGCTTTTCTTCGTCCTCCACAATCAAGATGGTGGTCATGCCAGCTTCAAGTGTATGCGGAAGATGGTGCCGGAACCGGGCTCGCTCTCCACGCTGATCTTTCCTCCGTGTTCGTCAACGATCTTGGAGACGATGGCGAGGCCGAGGCCGACTCCGGAGGACTTGGTGGTGAAGAAGGGATTGAAGATACTTTCCTGGTGTTTGGGATCGATACCGGTGCCGCGATCAATGACGGCGATCTCGGCCATATCGTCGAGCAGGCGAGTTTTGAGCGTGATGGGTCCCTGCGGCGGACTGGCCTGCGCGGCGTTCAAGAGTAAATTGTAAATCACTCGCTCCATCAATTCGGCGTCGAGCGGGATGGGAGGAATCTCGGGCGCGTAGTTTTTATAGATGACGACATCGAGCGGCGGTTGGTGGCGTTCGAGATCGGCGACGGCGCGGTCCAGGATTTCATGGAGTTCGGTTGGCGCCAGCCGGACTGCGAGAGGCCGCGCGAAGTCCAGGAAACGGGTGATAAGGGAGTTGGTGCGATCAACTTCGGTCGAGATAAAGCCGGCCATCTCGCGGGCCAGTTCGTTGGTGGGCTCGACATTTTTGACCAGCATTTCCGCCGAGGCCTTCATGGTGCCCAGCGGATTGCGCAGTTCGTGTGCGAGGCCGGCAGACATTTGACCCAAGGCTGCGAGGCGCTCGGAGCGCCGCATGGCGGCCTCGGCTTCCTTCAAAGTGCGATTGGCGTCCGCTAACTGCTCCGCGGCCACCTGGTACTTAAGGGTTTGCTCACGCCGGGAGGCCGCCAACTGGTTGGCGAGAAATCCCACGATCAACAACATGGTGACGCGGAGAACCAGTTCGGCGCGCTGGTCAGGGTTAACCGTCCACGTGTTCCCCAAAAAGAGCAGGAAGGAGAGATAGGCTCCCGGCGCCAAGACGATGGCAATGGTGGTGCCCAGTAGGTCCAGCGCCGTGGCGGCCGAAATGACAGGCAACAAGAGCACCCAAAAATAGCTGCTTTGGATACCATCGGTCCAGCCCAGCAACAAATAGCACAAGACGAGCTTGATGAGGAACGCAGTGAGGGCGCCGCGATAGGTCTGAAAGAAATCGATCCTTTGCTCCAGGATCTGGATGATGCAAAGGCCGGCGATGAAGGTCACGCTTTCTTCCGACCGGTCCGGTCCGAAGATGGCAAGAACCGTGAGGGAACCAATCCAAACCAGATCGTGCAGGCGAATGTAACGCGCGACTCTCAAAATGCCATCTTATCCGGAACTTGTGACACAATAAGCATACACGCGGTCTTCCATGGACAATCCCACAGCTTCTGCAGCATCGATTGAGGGCGAAGCTTCGCCAGTTGAAGAAAGTTCCTTCGGTCAAATTCTCTCCGACTTTGAGCAGCATACGCGTCAAGGCGGGCACGGCCAGGCGGTTGACGGCACCGTGGTTTCCATCAACGCCGAATCCGTTTTCGTCGACATCGGGCGCAAGGCGGACGGGGTCATTCCCATAGAAAAATTCCGGGAGCCTGACGGCACTCTGTCCATTCGGGTAGGCGATCACGTTCTGGTGACCATCACCGGCAAGGACGGTGAGGGTAGCTACACGCTGTCCACGATCCGCGTGGAGCGGCCGAAGGATTGGAACGCCCTGGAAAGCGCGTTTGCCGAAGGCCGTACGATTGGCGGACAGGTTACGGAAGTGGTGAAGGGCGGCCTGCGCGTAGACGTGGGAGTGGAAGCTTTTTTACCCGCCTCGCGCAGCGGCGCTCGTGAACAAGCCGACATGGAGAAGTTGGTTGGCCAGGAGATTCAGTGCAAGATCATCAAACTGGATACGGCCAATGAAGACGTCGTTGTGGATCGGCGAGTGTTGCTGGAGGAAGAAGCCGCCAAAGTCAAGGAGCAGGCATTCTCCGCGCTGAAAGAAGGCACGGTAATTCGCGGCTCCGTTCGCAGCTTGACCGATTTTGGCGCTTTTGTGGAACTGTCTCCTGGCGTGGATGGACTCTTGCATGTTGCCGACATGGCTTGGCATCGCATCGGCAAGCCTTCCGATGCGGTTTCGGTGGGCGATTCAGTGGAAGTGAAGATTCTGAAGATCGTTCCGGAAACGCGCAAGATTTCGCTTGGGATGAAGCAGTTGGTTCCCGATCCATGGACCCAGGCCGGCGAGCGCTTTCACGTAGGCGACCGCGTACAGGGGAAGGTTTCCCGCCTGCAGGATTTCGGAGCATTCGTCGAGCTGGCGCCGGGTGTGGACGGGTTGATTCACGTATCGGAAATGTCGTGGTCAAAAAAGATCCGGAAGCCGGGGGACGTCGTTAAAGTTGGCGAGATGGTGGAAGCGGTGGTGCTGGGCGTTAATACCGCCGAGAAGCGGATCGCGTTGGGATTGAAGCAGGCGCTCGGCGACCCGTGGGAAGACGCGCTGAAGAGGTATCCGGTAGGCGCCACGGCGGAAGGCGCAGTGACCAACTTGCAGCAGTTTGGGGCTTTTGTGGATCTCGGCGGCGGCACGGAAGGCATGATTCACATCTCGGATATCAGCCGGGAGAAGCGCCTGAACCATCCTCGCGAGATGCTCACCCTGGGGCAGGTGGTGCGGGCGGCGGTGATCGAAGTGGATAAGGAGCGCCGGCGCATCAAACTCAGCATGAAGCAGTTGGAGCCAACCACCATCGACCACTTTATCGGCGAGCACAAGGCGGGTGAATTGGTGACTGGCAGGGTGGTGGATGCCTCTAAGGAAACGGCGAAAGTGGAGCTGGGCGAGGGCGTATTCGCAACGTGCAAGTTGCCAAAGGCCGAGGCAGAACCTGTGGCCGCCGAATTGGTGCGCGACAAAGCCGACCTGTCGTCTTTGACCGCCATGTTGTCGTCCCGATGGAAGCAGGGTGGCGGGGTAACTCCCGCCGGCAAAGAGGTGGTGCGTGCCGGCGAGATCCGGTCGTTCCGGATTGTGGAAATGGACGCTGCTAAGAAGCGGGTCCTGGTAGAACTCGCCGGCTAACTGGGCCAAATCCCACCCGGTCCCGCTCTCTCCCATTCGGGCCATTTGGGCTACTCGGGCCACTCGGGGCTACTTGGGGTCTGACTCCTCTGCCTCCAATTAGTACGGGCTCGAAAATCGCATAAGTTACGTATTGTTAATAAGATAGCGCCAGGTGTCCGAAGCCTCGGCGATCGGAGGCAGAGGGGTCAGACACCGGCCACCCCCGGCCACCCCGGCCACGCGATCGGAGGCAGAGGGGTCAGACCCCGTTTGACCCGATTGGCGGCGAGCGTGACCTTTTGCACAGCCGGCCGTCTACTTAACTGTTGCAGGCAAGCATGGCCCAAGCGGCCGTAAGCATGGACGAAACGGCACTGATCCGCTCGGCGCAGCAGGGAGATGAGCGCGCCTTTGAGGAATTGGTGCGATTGTACGATCAGAACGTCCTGCGGCTGGCGCTGAACCTGCTTCGGTCTCCGGAAGACGCAAATGACATCTATCAGGAGACTTTCTTGCGGGTGTACAAGAATCTGCAAACGTTCCGGTTCGATTGCAGTTTCTCCACGTGGCTGTACCGGATTGCGACGAATTTGTGCCTGGACGCGTTGCGCAAACGGCGTGTGCGGAGGGAAGAAGACACCGTGGTGGAAACGAGCGAGGGCGTGCTGGACCGCATGGACACTCTGGAGGAACCACGGGTCGAAGGCAATCCGCAGCGCCACCTGCTGAGCTCGCAGTTGCGGCAGCGCATCGGGAAGGTCTTGGAAGATTTGACGCCGCGGGAGCGCACGGTCTTTGAGCTGCGGCACTATGAAGGGCTGCGCCTGCGGGCCATCGGCGATGTCTTGGGAACCTCGGAAGAGGCCGCGAAGAATTGTTTATTCCGGGCCACGCAAAAGATGCGGGCCGCGTTAGGAGATTTCACGTGAACTGCGATGACGTAAGGAAGTGGTTTCCGTTGATGCTCTACGGTGAATTGAGCTTTGACCAGGAAGAGTTGTGCGAAGTGCATTTGGATGAGTGTGCGGCGTGCCGCCAGGAACTGGCGCGGGAGAAGGCGTTGCAGCGGGCGCTGACTGAAGCGGAATGGACGCCGTCCGCGGACCTGTTGGCGCGATCGCGGCAGCAACTGCGGCGAACCCTGGCAGAAGCCGGGCCCACAAAGAGACGCTGGTGGGATTCGGTGCCGGCGCTATTCACCATCCGGTTTCATCCAGTGCCAGCGGTGTGGCAGACAGCAGGGGCATTGGCGTTGCTTGCCCTCGGCTTTTTCAGTGCGCGGATCGCTCCGCAAGAATTTGGGAATCGGGCCGCGGTAGCGGGCTTGGCAGAGCCCTCTGTTTCCCGGGTGCGGTATGTAGAGCCGATGGCGAACGAGCGGGTCCAGATCGTAATCGATGAGACACGTCAGCGCGTGTTCTCGGGAAGCTTAGGCGATCAGGCAATACAGAAGTTGTTGCTGACGGCAGCCAAGGATCCGTCCGATCCTGGCTTGCGCGTGGAGTCAGTCAATCTGTTGAAAGGACGATCGGATTCGGCGGAAGTGCGGTCGGCACTGCTCTACGCGGTACAACACGATTCCAACTCCGGTGTCCGGTTAAGAGCCCTGGATGGTTTGAAAGCGTTCTCAGGCGACGCGGAGACGCGCAAAGTCTTAACGCAAGTATTATTGACAGACCAAAACCCAGGTGTGCGTACGCAAGTGATCGATCTATTGATACAGCAGAAGAATGAAAACATGGTGGGTGTGCTGCAGGAATTGATGCATACCGAAAACAACGGGTATGTTCGGATGCGCTGTGAGCGCGCGCTGCACGACATGAACGCGTCGGTGGAAACATTTTAGATGATCAAGATTGGATTGTTGGTAGTTGCGAATTTGGGGCTGTTGGCATTCGGACAAACCGAAGGCCCGGTTGCGCGCGAAGGGAATTACTGGGTGCGAACATTCTCAGGCGTGGTGCCTACGAATGAAGCCACGCGCGCGCGGGTGATTACCGAAGGCAACGTGACCGTGCATGGAGACTCGGGCAAAGTGATCGCCTACTGGGTAAAGGTTCCAGTGAAAGCGCGCAACCAGCAGGAAGCGGAGTCACTGCTAAAAACGTTTGCGATGAGGGTGCAGAGCCAGGGCCAGACGATCGTGTTGGAATTGGGAGCGCGGCGCATGACCGGGGATGGTCCGAATGTTACGCTGACGGTCCCTCGGGGTTTGGCACAGTTGGTTCTGGAGACCCGCGGAGGGAACCTGCAAGTGACCGATCTGGACGGCGAGTTCTCGGGCTCGTCTGCCGGGGGGCGGATCGACATTGACCGCTTGAACGCAGCGGCCTCGGTAAAGACCGCCGGAGGCGACATCCGCGTAGGCCATGTAAATGGGCCCGTGCGTTGCTCCTCAGGCGGCGGTTCCATCTCGGTGGACAGCGTAGGCGGTGAGTCGTGGTTTGAAACCGCGGGCGGAGATATCTCGGTGCACGAAGCGCGCGGCCGGGTGCACGCCGCGACGGGCGGAGGAAACATCCGTGTGGAGCGGTCCGGAGGAGCGGTGGAAGCCCGGACGGAGGGCGGCTTGATTGAAGTGCAGCAAGCCTCCGGGCTGGTAAACGCGCTGAGTTCGGGCGGAGCGATTCAAGTGAATTCCGCGCAGGGCGTGCGCTGCGAGGCAGCGGCCGGGATGATCCGGCTGCGCAACGTGGCCGGAGCGCTCAACGCCAGCACGGCCGCTGGAAGTATTCTGGCGGAATTGCTGGCGGGAAATCGAATTCAAGATTCGACTCTGACGGCCAGCGCGGGTGACATAACCGTGATCATTTCGTCCAAGATATCAGTTACGGTAATGGCGCAGAACGTAACGGGCGGCGGCGGGCGGATCGTTTCAGACTTTCCGGAGATTCGCGTGCAGCCGTCCTCGCCGGGTGTTATCCCGGCAGTAGCAGAAGGCAACCTCAACGGAGGCGGTCCGAAATTGCGAATCATCGCCACCGGCGGCACGATTTATCTGCGGCGCGAAAAATAGGAATGGTTGGAGGTTTCATATGAAGATATTGTTGGCTAGCGTTGGCTTCGTTTTGTCGCTGGCGGCACAGCCCGTCCCGCCTGTGCCGCCGGCACCGCCGGTTCCACCGGCGCCCAAGGCGCACAATGTTCAGGTTTGGAGCATGGGCGGAAGTTTTCTGGGTATTGGCGTAGCCGAGATTACCAGCGATCGCGCAAAAGCTCTGAATTTGAAGGAGGAGTACGGCGTTGAAGTGACGCGGGTGGATGAGAACAGCCCGGCTGCCAAGGCCGGCCTACAAAAGGGCGACGCCATTCTCGAATTCAATGGTCAGCGTGTGGACGGGATTGAGCAGTTGCAACGGTTGATTCGGGAGACGCCTGCCGGTCGAAGCGTCAAACTCTCCATCAGCCGGAGCGGAGCGGTGCAGACGCTGACGGCAACCGTGGGGTCGCGCCGATCGCACGCCAATGAGCTCTTTGGGGCGGAAGGATTTGAGTTGCCAGAGATTCACATTCCCGACATGCCGGGCATCTTGACCACGACCCACAGTTCGCGGCTGGGCATCGAAGCGGAGTCGTTAGGCCCGCAATTGGCCGAATATTTCGGAGTGAAGGAAGGCGTGCTGGTGCGATCCGTGCAGAAGAACTCCGCGGCGGAGAAGGCCGGCATCAAGGCCGGCGACGTCATTTTGCGGGTGGACAAGACCAATGTGACCACGGCGGGAGAAATCTCGAGTGCTCTACGGTCGGCGCGGTCCTCGACCACTTTTCCTGTCGAGCTGAAGCGGGATCGGAAGGACTTGACGGTTACGGTTTCCGTCGAGCAGGCTTCCAACAATGAGAGGCGAAACCGGGTATTGGTTCCGGAACGGCCGATTTAGTTAGCGCGCCAGCCTGTCGCAAGCTTGAATGAAAGACCGTGGATTTTCAGCAGCACTTCCACGTCTTGCGGGGTAGATGGAACGTTGCGGCGATGCGACCCGGAGGTGTTTCCGCGACGAGCCAGGCGGAGAACATAACATCGGTCCTTCTCACAAGGAGCATTAATTAATTTAAGGCCGGCAACGTCATTTTGCGAGTGGATTGGGCGAGAGATCTCGATTGCTCTCGGGTCGGCGCGGCGTTCGACCTTTTTTCCTGTCGACCTGAAGGGGGATCGGAAAGATGTGACGGGTCACGGTTTCGGTCGAACATGTCTGGGACGACGAGCGGCGAAACCGGTGCAGGTTCCAGAACGGCCGATTTGAGGCAGCTTTCAGTGAATGGTTTCGGGTTTTGTGCCTGGCGCGGGTTTGAACGACAGATCGTGGATTTTCAGCAGCAATTCCACCTCTCGCCGGGGTACATGGAGCGTTGCAGCGATGTGATCGGGAGTGTCTCCCCGTCGAGACAGGCGGAGAACATTGGTCCTTTTGCTGAGATTTATCCCGTTCGCTGTGAGCACCGGATGGAAGGGAGGCGATGGACTGCCCTCCTCGACGCGCGCCGCCAATTGATTCACTCGGGCGCTCAGCAGCTCCAGGTCTTTTTCTGTCTGCGTTTGCTGCGGACGCCGTGATGCGCCTGCCAGCCGGGCTATCTCCATCTTCAACTGCAAAAACAGCCACAGAGTAGTGACCAGCGCCGCGGCGGTGAGCACCAGGGGCGCCAAAGAAAAGAGGGTTGGAATCGACATAATTCACTTAAAACTTTGCAGCCGCTCCTGCCGGCTGATTACCTGGCGAATTCGCACGCCGAAATTGCCTTCCACTACGACGACCTCTCCGCGCGCGATGACACAGTTGTTGACGATGACTTCCACGGGTTCAGACACGCTGCGATTCAGCTCCACGATGGAACCGGTAGTGAGTTTCAGGACGTCTTTGAGCGGCAGTTGAGCGCGGCCAAAGGAAACACTGACAGGCAGTTCCACATCGAGCAACAGCTCCATGCTCCGGCCGCCCCGTTCGCCGGAAGGAGCCTTTACCGGCGGCGCGAGTGGTTTGTCGCTTTCGCTAACGGAACGCAACTGGTTGGCGAGGCTTTCAGAACCGGCCAGCCAGAGTTCGTGATCGTTGTCCTCGATCGGAAAATGAAGGGAAGCACGAAGGAAATCTTCCGGCGGCGCCGGACTTTCAACGCCCGCAGCCGCCACGATCTCCCGCCCCGTCTGTTTGGAGAGAGCCCGCGCCAGAGCCGCCGCGGCCTGATTGAGTATCTCCACACAGGTGCCCTGGATATCTTCCGGCAGGGGAGTGTCAACGCCGGCCGCAGCCAGCACAACGGTGCCCATTCTTTCCCAATGGTTGGACCCGACAAAGAAATCGGCATCCGCGTCTTTCCCGAGTGCAAAGCGGTACCACACAGGCTGCGGCTGAGCGGGGTCCGGTATACATTGTTGCAGGCTGATAGCGGGCCGCGATCCGGCCATCGCCTCCCAAGCCTCGCTGAAATGGCTTGCCCAGATTTGAACGAGCGTGGCGAAAACTTCGGCTGAATTAGCCGCCATGGCGATAGGATCCCTTTTCAATCGGCCAGCGTTTATCCAGGTAAGCGCGCAACCGCAAGATCGCTTGCGACTTGAGCTGGGAAACTCGCGATTCGTGCAGATTGATGATTTTGGCGATCTCGCGCAGCGTCAGCTCCTCGTAGTAGTACAGGCTGAGTACGAGCTTTTCGGTGTAGGGCATCTTCTCGATGGAGTCCGCCAGAACGCGCTGCAATTCGCTGCGTTCCAGCACCTGGGATGGCCAGTTCTCCTGGTCGTCAGAAATGTATTTGAGCAAGTCGCGGCCCTCTTCGTCGGGCCGGGCCGATTCCAGGCTTCCCAGATTGACGCCCCGGACATCCACCAACCACGTGTAGTACTCCTCCAAGGGAAGATCCAGTTCTCTGGCGATTTCGTCTTCCGATGCGGCTCGTTGTTCGCGCTGTTCAACGGCGGCGATGGCGCTTTCGATCTGCTTCACGCGGCGGCGCTGCTGGCGAGGCGCCCAGTCCAGCCCCCGCAGACTGTCGAGAATGGCTCCGCGAATTTTGTACTCGGCGTAGGTCTTCAGCTTTACGTTGTGGCGGGGATCGAACCGGTCAATGGCGGCAATCAGCCCCAGAGTTCCGGTGGAAATGAGATCCTCCAAGTTCACACTTTCGGGAAGCCGCTCATGAATCCTTCGGGCGATCAAGCGAACCTGCGGCAGGTGTTCGAGGATGAGCCGCTCTCTCTCTGCGGTAGTTTCCTGGGTAACGTAGGTCTTCATGAGTATTTCCTAAGCGGCTGCGCCGACCGCCTCATCCTGAGCAAGGAAGGGGAGCACCTGCTGGGCGATCGCATCCGCGGCGGCGTGCTCAAGGTCCTCCGGAATCTGTTGGCCGGAAGAAAGGAACGAAAGGGGTTTTCTGAGAACCAGGCTCAGGTTGATCATCCCGCCCAGTGCTTCGGTCTCATCGAGTTTGGTAAACAGCAGCTTGCGGGGAGAGAACATCTCGTATTGATCGGCAATGCGCTCTTGATCCACCGCTCGCATGGAGGCAGGCAGCACCAAATGCACGTCAATCCCGGCGTTACTTGCAAATATTCCCGCCCAACCAGCGGCGTCTTGCATATCCGTCGCGGCAAAACCGGGCGTGTCAATGAACACCATATCGTTGGACCGAAGATTCTCCAGGGCTAAAGACAGGGCCGCTGGAGTTTCCAGCACCTGAAAAGGTACCCCGAGAATGCCCGCATAAGCGCGGAGTTGATCGGCGGCCGAAATGCGCAGAGTGTCGATGGTGAAAAGCGAACAGGGCCGGCGCTGCGCCAGACACTCGCGGATCGCGAGTTTCACCAGCGATGTTGTTTTGCCGGACCCGGGCGGTCCGACCACCGCCACTGTACGTCTGCTGCCAAGGCCAAGAGTGGGGTCGGTCAGAATAAACGACGCCAACTCTCGTCGCGCCAGCCGGCCAACATCGCCTGCCGAGTGGTTTGGTTCCAGTTGGAGGGAAAGCCGCAGAACGATATCCTGGGCAACTTCCGCGGAAATTTCGGCACGGCCCAAAGCCTCATAGACCCTTGCGAGTTCCGGACGGAAGGCCATCCCGGATGAAGACACTCCCGAGCGCCCGATCACTCTTGCCAGGCTTTCCATCTGCCGGCGGAGGCGGGTTAATTCACGCGAGAGTACTTCGGTTGACGGCGGGCTTTGGAGAGTATCGGCGATCTTAGACTCAGGGGCGACAGCGCACACGACTTCGTAAGAGCCGAGATGCTGCAGATCCGGTTCCGTACGCCGGGAATTCATCAGCATGGCCTCGGCGCCCAGTTCTTTGCCGGCCTGGGCCATGGCGGCCTCTATGCTCTCGGCGAAGAACGACTTGATTCTCATGTTTTATGCGAGCTCCCTCACGCCAGAACTCCCAGAGACAACATTTTGACGCCAGGCGGCACCTCGTTATGGGAGATCACCGACAAATTGGGCAGCGAGTTTTCGACAATCTGCCGTAAGAAGAACCGCGCACCCGAGCTGGCGATCACGACCACCGGAGCGTCGCCAGCACCAACCTTCGCCGTAGTCCGATCCAGAATTTCGCGCAACCGCTGGGGAGGCAGGTTCAAGTGGCTGGAGTTTTCGGTGTGTTCCACACCGGATTCCAAGGTCTGTTCCATTCCGGCATCGAGCAGATAGGCGGCGAGTTCACCGCGTTCATTGAGATAGGGCTTGACGATCTGTCTCCGGATCGATTGACGGGCGTATTCGGTGAGCAAAACGGTATTCTTGGTTACCGGAGCGGCTTCTGCCAACGCTTCCAGGATGCTGGCCGCATCGCGAATGGATACGCGCTCCCGTAACAGGTTTTGTAAAACTTTCTGCACCGCTGCCAAGGGAAGCAGTTTGGGGACCAAATCCTCCACGAGCTTCGGATTTTGTTCGCCCACTCGATCCAGAACCTTTTTTGCATCCTGGCGCGAGAACAGTTCGTAGGCGTGACGGCGCGCCAGCTCACCGAGGTGCGTGCCGACAATACTGATCGGATCGACCAGAGTGTAGCCGGCCCGGCGTGCAGCATCGACGTTCTCGTTAGCAACCCATACGGCAGGCAAACCGAACGCGGGCTCGTGGGTGGCAAGGCCATCAATCGGCTGCGCGTGGTCGCCGGCCTGAATTGCCAATTGGCAACCGCTGGCGAGTTCAAACCGAGCTACCTCCACGCCCTTGAGAGAGATAAGGTATTCCCTCGATTTCAGGCCCAAATTGTCGGTGACCCGGACGGGAGGCAGGATGTACCCCAGGTCCGATGCCAACTGCCGGCGGATGCTGCCAATCCTCCGGATGAGTTGCGAGTTCTGGCCGCCCTCGACCAGACTGACGAGGCCAAGACCTACTTCGACAGCAATCGGTTCCACTGTCAGCAGCGCTTCCAGGTTTTCTCGAACCGAGGCTGCCTGCGGCGGCGCCGCTTTCTCGGCAGTGGCAGTTTTTTGACGCAAGCGCCACGCGGCTGTCCCGACCACACACCCGAGAACGAGGAAGGGAAATTTGGGCAAACCGGGGAATGCCGACATCGCGACGAGCACGCCCGAGGCCAGAAAGAGCGGCTGAGGCCGGCTAAACACCTGCCGTTGGAAATCCAGTCCCAAGGTGGTTTCTGAACTGGCACGAGTGACGATCAGGCCGCCGGAAATGGAAATCATGAGAGCCGGAATCACCGTCACCAAGCCGTCGCCGATCGTGAGAATCGTGTACGTCTGGATGGCCCGTTTCAACTCCATGCCATGCTGGAGGACCCCGATGAGAAACCCAGCAATGATGTTAATGGAAGTAATCAGGATGCTGGCAACAGCGTCTCGCTGCGTAAAGCGCGACGCCCCGTCCATCGCGCCATAAAACTCAGCTTCAGCCGCCAAGCCCTTGCGGCGCATGCGCGCCTCGGTTTCATCGATGAGTCCAGCATTCAGGTCGGAATCGATGGACATCTGCTTGCCTGGCATGGCGTCCAGGGTGAAGCGGGCGGTTACTTCGGAAATGCGGACGGCGCCGTGGTTGATTACGACGTATTGAATGGCGATGAGCACCAGGAAGATCACCACGCCGATGATGTAGTTGCCGCCGACCACAAAGGCGCCAAAAGCCTCGATCACCTCCCCGGCCGCTGAGGTCCCCGAGTTGCCGTTCAGCAGAATCAGCCGCGCCGACGAGATGTTCAAAGCCAGACGGAAGAGCGTCATCAACAGCAGAGTTGTTGGGAAAACACTGAACTCGACCGGTTTCACAATGTACATCGAGATCAGGAGCACAATCACCGACATGGTGATGTTGGAGCTGATGAGAATGTCGAGCAGAAACGTCGGCAGGGGCACGATCATCGCCAGGACAATGGCCAGAACCGACAGGGGCACGACCATTTCGCCGAGGTTGGCGAACCCAAGTGCGGGTCTTTTTGCGGGAATGCGCATGGGAACTGCCATTACCCCCTCCCTCGGTTCATCAATTTAAAGATGTACGCCAGGATTTCCGCGACCGCACGGTAGAGATGGGGAGGAATCTCCTGTCCGACATCCGCGGACTTATACAAAGCCTGCGCCAGAGGTTGATTTTCTACAATCGGCACCTGATTGCTCATGGCAATCTCCCGAATGCGCCGGGCCAAATAGTTTCGGCCTTTGGCGACCACTCGAGGAGCGGCCATGCTGTCGAGGTCGTAGCGGATGGCGACTGCGTAGTGGGTGGGGTTCACCACGACGGCCGTGGCTTTGGGAACCTCCTTCATCATGTTGCGGCGGGCCGCGTCGCGCTGCAGGCGGCGAATTCGCGCCTTGATTTCCGGACTGCCTTCGCTTTCTTTGAGCTCTTCCTTGATCTCCTGCTTGCTCATGCGCAATGATTTGGTGTACCGATGCTGTTGCCGGAACATGTCCAGTAGACCGATCACGACAAAGGCAAGAGCGGCTCTCCAGAAAAAGGTCATCAGCGAGCCGGCGATGACAGTTAACGCCGCCGCAAAACCGAGCGCGGGTAAGCGCAGGTAGGCCTCGAGGTTGTCTCGCGCGATTCCATAAAGCGCCAAGCCAATGACGGGAAAGAGGACCGCCGACTGGAGCGCGGCCGAGAAATTCTGTGAGGGCAGGTTCTTCAGTTTTTTCAGAGGGTTGAGCCGGCCAAAGTCCGGCATCAGTTTCTGCGGAGACAGCCCCAGCCGGGTCGCCCCCAGTTGCGCCGCCAAGGCGATCAGCGCCATCCCCGCCCCGGCAAGCAGGATGGGCGAGAAGACTCGGATGAGCGCCACGCGATAGAAGCCGGTCAGGAACTGGATGGTGATGGCGGGACGGAACGCGGACTCCAGTGTCTGACGAATCAGGCTCTGCAAATGATCCATCAAGGTTGGAGTCCAGAAGCGAAGTAGGGCTACGAATGCCAAAAATTGGGCGGCTGCGGTCAGTTCCCGGCTTACCGCAAACTGACCCTCATCCCGCGCCTTATCCAGACGCCGCTTGGTCGGTTTCTCAGTGCGATTGTCGGCCATTTACGGTTCCAGAAGTCCGCCCAGGGCCGTGAACATGCGATTCCCCGACTTTTCCAGCATGGAAGGATAGAAGCTCAAGGAGCCAGCCAGCATCAGCAGACCGGCCAGCAACTTGACCGAGAACGAAAGCGGCAAGAGATGTAGCTGCGCCTGAATCCGGCCGAGCACAGCAATTGCCACGTCTACCAGCAACAGGAGCGCCAGGACGGGCATGGCCAGCCGCAAGCCGGTGATGAAGATGCCGGATCCAGCGCGGATCAACGCGTCGGTCAATGGCGCTCGTGCCGGTACTGCGCCGGGCGGCAGAATTTCGAAACTCCGCGCCAATATCCGAATCACCTGCCGGTCAAATCCCAGCGAGCAAAAGAGTAACCCTCCCAAGAGTTGCGTCGACACTTGCAGCAGAGTTGAATCTGCCTGACTTTCCGGGTTTACGATCGACGCATAGGAGAATCCAGCAGGGAGTTCAATCATGTGCGCCGCCAGTTGCAGCGATTCGAGCAGAATCGAGACCGCCAGACCGATCAGAAGTCCGGTGACCGCCTCCGCTGTCGCCCAAAACACAAGCGCGCTGAGAGCGGGTGGGTTAACGATTGCCGGCGCGACCGGGATCAGCATCACCGTCAGAACCAGTGCCAGCACGATCCGGCTGGCGGCCGGGCTGGCTTGTGCGCCAGGAATCGGGGTGAATACGAGCACTCCGCTCACCCGCGCCAGCACGATCAGAAAAGCGTACAGTGTCGACACCGGAATGCTCAGCTCAGTGTGCATAACGGCCTAGATTTCCCCAAAGAGCGGCGGTGTAGGCAGTCAACTGGCTTGCCATCCAGGGCAGCAGAAGCAGCAATCCCAGTAGAAAAGCCGTGAGACGTGGCACGGCCCCAAAGCTGGTGTCCTGGATGGACGTGAGCACTTGTAGAATGCTAACGACCACACCGGCGATCAAGCCGATGAGGAGCAGTGGCATCGCGAGCCAGAAGGCTTGCAACAGTGCCTGGCGGAACAGGTGAACTGCCATTTCGGAAGTCATCCGTAGAAACTCCTCATGAGCGAACCAACCACCAGATTCCAGCCGTCAACCAATACAAACAGCAAAACCTTAAGTGGAGCGGAAAGCATTACCGGCGGCAGTTGCACCATGCCGACCGAGAGAACGACAGATGCCACGACCAGATCGATGATCAGGAAGGGCAGATACAGCACCGCCCCGATCTGGAAACCTGTTTTTAGCTCCGACAAAACATAAGCCGGAATGAGCACATTCAAGGGGAGGTCCGTCGGCCGAACGGGCGGCGGACCGTGCGTCAACTTCAAAAACAGTTGGGCATCGGGCTCGCGAACAAACCGGGCAAGAAACAGCTTGAGCGGTTGCACACCTTGGTCAAAGGCCTGGAGAGAGGTCAACTCTCCGCGCTCCATAGGCTGCCAAGCCTGCGTGTACATCTGTCCAATCACTGGCTGCATGATGAGAATCGTCAAGAAAAGAGCCAGCCCGATGAGTACCTGGTTCGACGGCGTACTTTGCGTGCCTAAGGCCTGCCGGAGAAAATGCAAAACAACCGTGATTCGAAGGAATGGCGTCACCGCCATGACGACCGCCGGTAGCGCCGTCAGGAGAGTGAGCAAGACAACAATCTGAAGTGGAAGACTCAGGTTCTCCGATCCCTTGACATTCATCAGAGTCACGCCCGAGAGGCTCTGCTGCTGCGCCAGCACGGCGGTGGTCGAGCCAAAACCAATCGCGACCCATCTGGTCATTTTGCGCACTCTTCCGGTGGAGTCAATTCGGAGACGACGACGACTCCCGCACTATGCACGGCAAGCAGAAAGGTGCGAGTGTCGGCCCGCACCAGATGCAGCGAGTTCGCCGGTGTAAGCACCAGCCGATCTACCAAGGCCAGCCTTCCTTGCACGCCCTCCTTCGATTTGATTTTGAATGGCCACTTGGCTCGGACAGGAGTGGTTTTGGATCGCGATAGCCACACGAGCCCCAAGAGCAGCCCAAAGACGAAAATGAAAGCAAAGATGTCCCGTATCCAGTCCACATCATTCCTCCGTAATGCCCACATCACTCCTCCGCAAGAAAATCGGTAATCCGAACACCGACGGCGTCTTCGATGATGACGATCTCGCCATAGCCGACCAGCGTTCTACCGACCAGGATGTCGATGTTGTCACCGGCGGATCGCGTCATCCGGATCACGCTGTCTTCCTCCAACTGCATAATCTGGGAGATTTTCATCACTTTCCGGTCCAATTCGACTTCCACGTCGATTGGGACGTCGGCGAGATGAGCGATTTCCTCCAGTGGCGCCATATTGAAGAGCCACCTACTGAACCAGGTTGATGGTGGCCTGGCTGAGCTGGTCCACCGTGGTCACCACTTTGGCATTGGCCTGATAAGCGCGCTGAAACACGATCAGATTGGTGAACTCGCGGGCAATATCGACGTTGGAGGATTCGACGGCGCCGGCGGTCACCGACCCACGGCCCCCGGTGCCGGGAATTCCCACCGCCGGCAGCGAGGTGAGCGTGCTCACACCATAGTTATTGTTGCCGGCGGCGATCAGCGATTGCGGATTCCGGACGGTGGCCATCGCTAATTGC
>Ga0075017_100000819_pt1 | contig 18063 bp, 14 predicted proteins | sample AleBraG_ABR_2012_FD_71475 | JGI IMG/M metagenome (GOLD analysis project Ga0075017, IMG submission 71475) | Freshwater sediment microbial communities in response to fracking from Pennsylvania, USA - Alex Branch Run_MetaG_ABR_2012 | ecosystem: Environmental > Aquatic > Freshwater > Creek >... | reverse complement strand
GGTCAGGACCTCACGGGCGGTCTCGTGGGCCGCACCCACGGCGAGGTCGAATTCCCGGGCGGACATCTCCGCCCCGGCGTGCCCGGTTCCGGACAGAACGTCAGGATCGGGGGCGTCCGCCACCGTGACCAGCACGTAGGGGCGGCCCCGACCGAGCAGGGCAACTCCCGAGGCCAGGGCGTCCAACGACAGGTCGGACCCGTCGGTGCAGAGGAGGATCGGTGCGGTCACGCGTCCACCGTAGCAACCGGGGCCGTCGGCCCGGCGGGCGGTCGGGTGATCCCCGGGCTCAGTCGGGCCGTCCCTCGACCGCTCCCGTGGTGATGGCGTCGACCAATTGGGCATGGTCATCGGCGTTCTGCTCGGCATACCGCCCGGCGAAGGCGACCATGGCCTCGGTGAACCCGTCACCCTTGCCCAGGTAGGCGTCGATGGCCACGGGGTCGCCGGACTTGGCGTGGGCCCGGGCCAGGCTCTCGCCACAGGCACCGGCGAACTCGGCCAGCCGGGGGCCGATGAGCTCGATGGTGGGGATGATCTTCATGTCGCGGAACTGTCGGACGTAGTAGTCGTGGCCGCGGAACGAGGACCAGCCCACGAAGATGTCGGTGGCGCTCTGGACCAGGCGCTTGCCGGCCACCACCCGTGCACCGTGATTGCCGTGGTCACTCGGCCGGGTTTGGGCCTCGTAGACCGAGGGCCCGGCCTGCTTGCATTGGAGGAAGAGTGGATCGCTGCCGCTTCGCCCTTCGAGCAGTACCAGGTAGACCCGCATGCCCACACTGCCCACGCCGACCACCTGGCGGACCACGTCGGCCTCGGTGAAGCGGTCGAACAGCGTGCGGCGGTCCTCCTGGAGCGTCCGTCGGTAGCCGGCGAGCAGGTGGTCGACCAATTCGAGCTGCTCCTCATCGGCGACGGTGGTCCGGATCGGCGGGTCCTCGGTGATACGGGGCCGTCCGTGGGCGACCTCGGTGAGACGGACGTAGGCGCCTTCGTGGGTGCGGTGCCGCCGCTTCTTCTCGATGTGCACCGACACCCGCCCCCGGTCGGCCGGTTCGAAGGATCCGAGCAGGCCGTCGAGGTGCATTCCGTCGTACCAGACCTCGAGCTCGGGCCTCCCGGCGTAGCGGCGCATGCGGTCCCGGTAGGCCACCACCGCGGCTTCGACGGCGGCCCGGGTCCGACGGGCCCGGATGCCGCTCTCCCGTCCGGCCACCACCAGGCTGGTCGTCAGGCGCTGCAGATCCCACTCGAACGGACCCGGCAACGTCTCGTCGAAGTCCCGCAGGTCGAAGGCGAGGTTCCGCTCGGGAGTGGCCCACAGCCCGAAGTTGAGGACGTGGGCGTCCCCGCACAGCTGCACCTCGATCCCGCTGTGGGGGCGGGACCCGAGGTCGGCGGCCATCACCGCGGCCGCCCCGCGGTAGTAGTTCCACGGCGATTCGGCCATCCGCCGGTGGCGGAGGGGAACGAGGCCCGGGTCGCGTACGGCGTTCTGGGCGACGATGGTGTCCAAGGCATCGTGTCCGCGGTCGACTGAAGACCAACGGCCGTGGGCCCGACGCGGTGCCTTGGCGCGGGCTGCCTTCCCGCCGGCGCGCCGTTCTGCCGCGGTGGCGGTCAGGTCGTGACGCGGAAGAGGGGGCGGAATGGCGATGTCGTGATCCTAGGGGTGGCAGCACCCGGCCCTTCCGGCTGACCCCGTTGATGGTGGACGTGGAGCCGGAACTGCCTGCTCAGCGCAGCGGGGAGTGGGACTCCACCAGCCGGAGCTTGTCGGGATTGCGCATGATGCGGATGGCCGCCACCCGCCCGTCGACCACGGAGCAGGACAGGACCTGATCGATCTGGTCGTCCACGTCGATCACGTATCCGGCGTCGCCGTTGACGCGGACCGGTCGGATCGCCATGCGGCCCTCGTAGCGCCGGGACAAGTTGATGAGCAGGCGGGCCACCCGGGGCGCGGTGACCACGGGTCGACGGGCCGCCCGGCGGTGGGGACCGCCGTCGGACGTGCAGACGACGTCCGGCGCCAGTCGGTCGAGGACGCCGCGCAGGTCCCCGGAGGCCACCGCACCCACCAGCTCGTCCACGAGGCGGCGATCCGGACCGGACGCCCGGGGCAGGTGGGCCGCCTGGACCCGCCGCCGGGCCCGGCTGGCGATCTGGCGGCAGGCGGCCGGCGACTTGCCGACCACCTCGGCGATCTCGTCGAAGGGGACGGCGAAGACCTCGGCGAGGACGAACACCGCCCGGTCCACCGGACCCAGCTCGTCCAGCAGGATCAGGAATCCCAGGGTGAGGGAGTCGGCCACCTCCGCGGCGTCCTCGGGACCGGGAGCGCCGACGATGGGCTCCGGCAGCCACGGGCCCGGGTAGTCGACGGCCCGCCGCTTGCGGGCCCGCAGGTGGTCGAGCGCCACCCGGGTGGTCACCGTGGTCAGCCACGCCTGGGGCCGGTCGAGCCCGGCCCGGTCCGCGTCGGCCCATCGGAACCAGACGTCGGAAACCACGTCCTCCGCATCGGCCAGGCTCCCGAGGATCCGGTAGGCCAGCCCGACGAGGCGGGGACGGGACTCGTCGAAGGCGTCGGTCGTACCGGCCGCGGTCGTGCTCACGGCGCGTGCCCGGTCCGCGCCAGGGCGTCGAGAGCACGCCGTCCCGCGTCGAACCCGCTGGCCAGTGCGGCGTCGGCCAGCAGTCCGTCCGGACCCACCCAGTCGCCGGCCAGATGGATGCCCGGGGTTCCGGTGTCGGCGACACCGGGCCGTCCCGGCAATCCCCCGTTCCCGGCGATCGGCATCGCACCCGTCACGGTCATCGACGCCAGGAACCGCCCGGTCACCACGTCCCCGTCGGCCACACCGCACAGTCGGCGGTAGTCCTCGAGCTCGGGTCGGTCGAGCTCGGCCGACCGGGCGCCGTAGCGCAGGACGGCCACCACGGCCTGGCCCACCGGGGCCTGGCGGGCCGGGGGCCCCTGGGTGGTCGCGTACAGCGGGGCATCGATCCCGAGCACGTACCCGGGACTGGGCACCGTCCGGACCCCGAGGTCGAGGCAGGCCGCCGTGACCGGCCCGCCGAGGTCCCCCCAGTCCGGGGGCTCGGGCAGGAGGGCCCGGCTTGCGGCGGGCGGACCGACCGCCACCACCACCTGGCGGGCGACCACGGAGCCGTCGTCGGTGCGGACCTCGATGCGTCCGGCACCCGGCTCGAGTGCCCGCACCGGGGCCGAGGCCCGGAGCTCGGTCCCGGCTCCCAGGGAGTCGATCATCCGCGACCATCCTCCGTCGAGGTAGAGGACGCCTCCGGAGGCGGCGATCTGCAACTGGGTGAGCGCGGCGTCGGCACCGAACCGGTCCACGTCGGGGCAGTAGGTGCTCAGCCGGAGCAGCCCGAGCACGACCGCCTCGGCATCGGGGCGCAGGCCGATGCCGTCGAGCCATGTCCGGACGGAGGTGCCCGCCAGTGCCGCGGGATCCATGCGGGGGAGGCGGGCGAGGAGTCCGGCCAACTGCGCCTTGCTGCGGGTGCCGAGCAGCCCGGAACGCGCCAGCGAGCCCGGGCCGGTGGGAAGGCGATGGAGGGTTCCGGCGACCGAGCCCCGGTAGCGACCGAGCGGAGGCGCGGACCCGGTCGGGGTGATGCCGAGGTCGGCCAGCACCCGGCCACCCGCTCCCGTGCGGTAGAGGGCGTGGGCGCCGAGATTGAGGACGAAGCCCCCCCGCTCCGTGGTGCGGGCCCGCCCACCGGGGTGGTGGGCCTCGAGCACCAGGGTGCGGGCGCCACCCCGGTTCGCCACGGCTGCGGCCGTCAGGCCGGCGATCCCGGCCCCGACCACCACGACGTCGAATTCATTTTCCATACTCATCTGACGTCCGGGATGCCTCGCGTGTGACAGGAGGGAGACACGGTGGCCGGGGTCAGCCCCCCCGGCGCTCCTGGCGTCGATCCATCCGACGGTCGCGGATCATGCGCTGGCCGATCATGTCGGCCGCCGCGGTGGTCACCCAGATGATGAGGGTGGCGAAGAGATAGGTCGACGCCCCGTGGATGGTGAGCCCGGACACGAGCAGCACCACGATGATCAGCGAGACGATGGTCGAGGCGACCGCCAGCAGGCCGGCCAGGGCGACCGAGGGCTGACGGACCAGCACCCGAAGGGCGAGGAACTGCACGCCGATGTGGACGAGCCAGAAGACGACCGTGGTCTCGGCGAGCGCGGTGGCCGAGATCGACATGTCGCTGAGCACGGCGGACGCCACGAGGATGCCGGCGGCCACGCCGACCAGGCCCATGCCGATGCGGATCCCCCAGCGTGCGAGCACACCCCGACGCTACCCGGAACCCCCATCCGCACACGATCCGCCCTGATGCCGGGCCGACCTGGGCATACTTGGCCCGTGCACGAGGAGCGGCAGCTGTGGCTCGACGCCGAGCGACAGGCCCTGGCTGCCGAGGAGCGCCGACCCGACCTGGCCACCGCGGTCATCGGCGCCCTGGTCACCACGGTGCCCTTGGCCGTCGGGGTGGCTTCGGGTCACCGGGTGACCGGCCTGTTCTGTGCCCTGGGCGGGCTGAACGTGGCGCTCTCCCTCCCGTCCGGCACCCGGGTGACCCGACGACGATGGGGCACGATCGCCCTGGTCGGAAGTGCGGCGGGGGTGGCCGCGGCCACCGCCGTGTCGTCCTCGCTGTGGCTCACCACCCTGGTCACCCTGGTGTGGGTGGCGGGCTGGTGCCTCTTCCGCGGGGTCGGTGTCCCGGCGGTGGGCGTGGGGTTCGTGTCGTGTGCCGTGTTCATCATCGTGGCCGGACAGCCGGCCCGCCTGGACGACGTCCTCCCGCGTACCGGCGTGTACCTGCTCGGCGGGACCCTGTCCCTGGCCCTTTGCGTCGCACTGGCCCGCCCGACCGCCGGGACGACGACGCCGTCCCGCCTGTTCCCGACGGGGGCGCTGGTCCGGCTGGCCACCACGACGGGCGTCGTCCGACGCCACGCCGTGCGGGCCAGCCTCATGGTGGCGGTCACCACGCTCGTCTACCGGGTGCTCCACATCCCCGACGGCTACTGGATCCCCCTCTCCGTGATCGCCGTCCTGCAGCCCGACGCCACCTCCGGTCGCACCCGGGCCCTCCAGCGGGCACTGGGCACGTTGCTCGGCGTGGTCGGTGCCGCCGCGGTAATCGCCATGACCCGGTCGGATCCGGTCATCCTGGCCTGCATCCTGGTCACCGCCGGGGGACTGTTCGCCCTGAAGTCCCGCAACTACTTCTGGATGGTCGTCCTGTTGACCCCGTTGGTGCTGCTGATGCTGACCGTCGTCCACTACGGCGGGCTGCGGATCGTCGGCTACCGGGTGGTGGACACGTTGGCCGGAACGGCCTCGGCCCTGGTCATCGTCGAGATCTGGGACCGGGGCGAGACCTCCGACCACCCCCGGGAACCGGGATAGCAGGCTCCCGACCCCCGTGTGGGGCCGGGTGCCCGGCGCCCCACGGCGGCGGTCAAGAGCGGGGACACCCGGAGTGCGGCGGGTAGGATCGGGCATCACCACTCGCCCGCCATGTCGGTGGATCCCCGACGCCGTCCGTGCCCCGGGCCTGCGAGCCATGGTGCCCCCTTCGATGAGTCCGGACCCGCACACGCCCGTTGCCCGCACCGCCGCACGACGCCCGTACGGAGCGGGCCGGTGAGGCTCACCGCACGCCAGGTGGCGGGCGCGGTGGGCGGCGAGCTGTCCGGGCCGGACGTCACGGTGGACGGGGCCTCGACCGACACCCGGACCCTGGTCGGGGGCCAGCTGTTCGTCCCGGTGGTGGCGGTGCGGGACGGGCACGACTTCATCCCGGTGGCCCTGGCCGCCGGTGCGGCGGCCTACCTCACGGCCCGGGAGCCGGTGGGGGAGACCGCGGTGGTCGTCGACGACACCTCCCGCGCCTTGTGGGCGCTGGGCGCCCACGCCCGGGACCGGCTGGGTGACCGGGTGATCGCCATCACCGGCTCGGTGGGCAAGACGACGGTCAAGGACCTGGTGGCCGGAGGCCTGGCCGGTCGGTTCGTCACCCACGCCACACGCGCGTCGTACAACAACGAGCTGGGTGTCCCCCTCACCCTGCTGGGTGCGCCGGACGGGGTCGAGGCCATCGTGCTCGAGCTGGGTGCCCGGTTCCCGGGCGACATCGCGGCACTGGTCGACCTGTGCCGGCCGGCCATCGGGGTCATCACGTCGATCGGCACGGCCCATGCCGCGTACCTGGGCGGTCCCGAGGGGGTCACCCGGGAGAAGGGGTCGTTGATCGATCGCCTGGACCCTGACGGCTATGCCATCCTGAACGACGTGGAGTGCGGCCCAGACGTGCGCAGCCGGACCGAGGCGACCATCGTCTCCTTCGGCACCACCTCTGGCGATGTGCGGGGCACGGTCGTCGGCCGCGACGACGAGCTGCACCCGACGGTGCACATCGACTCCCCCTGGGGTTCCGGGGAGGTCACCCTGTCCGTGCGCGGGGACCACCAGGCGATCAACGCGGCGGCGGCCGTCGCCACCGCGGTGTGCGCAGGGGTCGACTTCGAGATCGCCCTGGCCGGTGTGGCGACGGTCGAGGGGAGCGCCCTACGGGCCGAGTTCTGGCGGACTCCGTCCGGTCTCCGGGTCCTGAACGACTCCTACAACGCCAATCCGGCCTCGGTGGAGGCGGCCCTGCGCACCCTCTCCCAGGTCGACGCACCCCGCCGGGTGGCGGTGCTCGGGGAGATGGGGGAGCTGGGCGAGGGCAGCGACGCCGCCCATCGCCGCCTGGGTGACCTGGCCGCGTCCCTGGGGATCGAGGTGGTGGCCGTGGGTGGCGCACCCTACGGAGGGACGCCGGCCGCCGACCTGGACGAAGCAGGGGAACTGGTCGACGGGCTCGCCCCCGACAGTGCGGTCCTGCTGAAGGGCAGTCGGACGGTCGGGATGGACCGTCTGGCTGATGCCCTGCGCGACGGGGGGGTGGTCCGGTGAAGGTGCTCCTGTTCTTCGGCGGGCCCAGCGAGGAGCGCGATGTCAGCGTGGGGTCCATCAAGCCGTGGGTGACCTACCTGCAGGCCGATCCGACGGCCGAATTGACGGTGGTGTTCGTCGACCGGAGCCTGCGGGCCTACCGGACGCCGCCGGTGTACTACTACGCCAACACGTGCGCCGACTTCGAGACCCAGCTGCAGACGCTCGATCTCGAACTCACCTGGGACGAGGTGGCCGACCTGGCCCGGGGCCACGACGTGGCCGTGCCGATCATCCACGGCGAGTTCGGCGAGGACGGGACGCTCCAGCGCAAGCTTGAGGAGTGGGGTGTCCCCTACGTGTTCAGCGGCCCCGACGCCCTGGCCCGCACCCTGGACAAGGCGGCCTGCTACGCCGCCTTGTCGGCCGTCGGCATGCTGGTGCCCGCCCACCGGGTCGTCACCCGCCACGAGTGGGCGGTCGACCGGTCGGGCGTGCTGGCCGACCTGTGCGCGCTGGCCCCGACCCTCCCCGTGTCCGAACTCGCCCAGGGCCACCTGCTGGCCGTCAAACCGCTGACCGGGGGGTCGTCCTTCGGTGTCGACGTGGTGCCGGTCTCCGAGGCGGCCATCACCGGCGCCGTCGAAGCCGCCTTCGCCTCGTCCACCGGCGACGTCATCGTCGAGGAGTGCCTCAGCGGGATCGAGTTCTCGGTCGTCGTGCTCGACGGCCCGCACGGGGTGCCCACGGCACTCGCCCCCACCGAGGTGGAGAAGCCGCAGGCCAGTCTGGTGTACGGCACCGAGGACAAGTACCTGGCCGGGTCGGGGGTGATCCACCACACCCCCATGCGGGTGGACGGTGCCGTCCTGCACCAGATCCGCCGGCAGGCGGCCGAGACCTACGGTGTGCTGGGCCTGCGCCATATGGCCCGCATCGACGGATTCCGGACCGACGACGGGTCCATCGTGGTCATCGACGTGAACGGCATCAGCGGCATGGGCTTTTCGAGCTTCGTCTTCCAGCAGGCCGCCATGGTCGGCCTCGACCACCGTCGACTCATCATGGGGCTGCTGCGGGCCGCGCTGGGGGAGCCGGACGTCACCGCCGAGGACGCGATGGCCACCGTCGAAGGTGCCCGCCGGATCCACGTGGTGCTCGGCGGGCCGACCAGCGAGCGCCAGGTGAGCCGGCAGAGCGGGTGCTTCGTCGGCCTGTCCCTCCTGGCCTCGGGCAGCGACGTCCGCTTCTACTTGATGGATCTGCAGAGCCGGTACGTCGAGATCGGGCTGTTCTACGTGCTCCACCACGACGTCGAGGAGATCCACACCCTGGTGGGTGACCCGCCGCGCCGGGCGACCGTCGAGTCGGTCGGGGCCGCGGTACGGGCCGATTTCGCGATGGGGGAGGAGGGTGCCCGAGCGGCATTGCGCGTCGGGCACACCGTTCCCCTGGAGGACGTCGCGGCCGACGCCGACTTCGTGTTCCTGGCCCTCCACGGCGGCCAGGGCGAGGACGGACGACTGCAGCTGGCCCTGGACCGACTCGGGGTGCCGTACAACGGCTGCGGGCCGCGTGCGTCGGCCGTGGCCGGCGACAAGTGGGCCACCGCCGGCCGTGTCCGGGACCTCGCCCTGCCGGGGGTCGAGGCGCCCGTCCACCGCGAGGTCGACATCTTCGAGTTGGGGGCCTGGCTGGACGAGATGGCCCGGCCCGGGGCCGCGGCGGCCCGATTCGCGGCGCTGTGCGACGAGCTCGGAGCACGGGCCCTGGTGTGCAAGCCGGCGACCGACGGGAGCTCCACCGGGGTGAAGCTCCTCCGGCGTCCCGAGGTGATGGAGCGGTTCTTCTCCGCCATCGTGACCGAGGCCACCGAGTTCACCGGTGACGAGGCCCGCGCCGACCTCCGGGGAGGGACCCTCACCATCGCCATGCCGGTCCCCGCTCCCAAGCGGTGGCTGCTGGAGCGTGCCTTCGTCGACGCGTCCACGGTGGAGCTCCCGGCCGGGGACCTCAACCTCGACACCCTGCGTCCGTGGTTCGCGGCGAAGCAGTTCGTCGAGCTGACCGCCGCTGTGCTGGACCGGCCCGGACGCGGCCTGGTGGCCGCCGTGCCCAGCGTGGCGGTGGCCGCGGACGAGCTGACCCTCCAGCAGAAGTTCCAGAGCGGGGTGGGAACCAATCTCGCCCTCGACCTCTTCGTGCCGGCCGATGTGGCCGACGGGGTACGCCGTCGGGTCGAGCAGGTGGCCCGAGCCTTCGACCTCGAGGGCTATGCGCGGCTCGACCTGTTCTGGGACCAGGAGGCAGACGTCGTCCACCTGTTGGAGATCAACTCGCTGTGCGGGTTGACCGAGGCCACCGTCTTCTACTCCCAGTGGCTGGCAGACCGCGACTCGCTGCCCCCGTGGGCCGTGCTCGAGCGCATCGTGGATGCGGGATTCGAGCGGTCGGAGCGGCGGGCCGTGCCGGACCGCAGCGTTCGGGCCGGATGACGGCCGCGCGCGGTCTGGGATGATCCGCCTCGACGACCTCCGGGCCGCGGTCCCCGAACTCGCGGTGGTGGGCCCGTACCGCCCCGGTCGGTACACGGGGTTCTGCATCGACTCGCGCCTGGTCGAGGCGGGCGACCTCTTCGTGGCGGTCCGCACCCAACGTGCCGACGGCCACGACTACGTCGCCGACGCCTGGGCCCGCGGGGCCGCCGCCGTACTGGTCGACGATGCCTCCGGCGTGCCCGCCGGGTGCCCGGCCCTGGTAGTGGACGACACCGAGTCGGCCATGCAGGACTACGGGGCCTACGTCGTCCGGGCCTGGGCCCCCCGGGTGGTCGCGGTGACCGGGACGGTCGGCAAGACCGGGACCAAGGAGCTCATCGCCGAGGTTCTCGCCACCCGGTTCACCGTCTTCCGCACCCCGGGGAATTTCAGTGGCCGGTTCGGACTGGCCGTGGCGCTCGGGGGGCTGCGACCCGAGCACCAGGTGGCCGTCATCGAGATGGCGACGGGACACTTCGGCGAGATCGAGGCCATGTGCGCCATGACGCCACCTGAGGTCGGCGTGGTCACCGCGGTGGGCGCCGCACACCTGGTGGCCCTGGGTGACGTCGACGGAGTGGCCCGGGAGAAGGGGGCGCTCATCGCCCACCTCCCGGTCGACGGACTGGCCCTACTCAATGCGGACGATCCGCGGGTGGTCGCCATGGGCGACCGGAGCGCGGCGCCCGTGGTGACGTTCGGGACGGGTGCCGGTGCCGGGTTCCAGGCCACGGACGTCGAGGTGTCGGCCCGGGGCACGACCTTCGTCGCCCACCGCGCCGGGTGGGCGGCCCGGGTGGAACTCGCCGTGCTGGGCGCCCACCGTGCCGACGCCGCCCTTGCCGCCCTGGCCGTCGGGGAGCACTTCGGCATCGGGCGCGACGACGCGGTCGCCGCCGTCGCCAGGGTGGCCGCCATCCCGGGGAGGCTGCGGCCCCTGGCCGGGCGGGAGGGGAGCCTCCTGCTCGACGACAGCTACAACGCCGCGCCGCGTTCGGTCCTGGCCGGGCTGGACACCCTGGCCTCACTCCCCGCTGGAACGCGCATCGCGGTGCTCGGTGACATGACCGAACTCGGGGCGGCCAGCGAGGAGCTGCACCGACAGGTCGGGAGGCGGGCCGCCGAGGTGGTGGACCTCCTGGTGGTCCAGGGCACCTCGGCGGCGTGGACGGCGGACGCCGCCGTCAAGGCCGGGCTCGATCCAGGACAGGTGGCGATCACGTTCACCGCGGAGGACGCGGCGGCCGAGGCGTCCCGCCGGCTCGGGCCCGGCGCGGTGGTGCTGGTCAAGGGGAGCGCCGTGGCGCGGATGGAGCGCGTGGTCGAACGCCTGCTGGCCGAGGGGTCCGACCCCGTCGACCTGCTGGTCCGCCAGGATCGGGCCTGGAAGTCCCTGAGCATCGTCGAGCTCGACCGGCCGACGTGGTTGGAGATCGACCTGTCGGCCGTGGCCCACAACGTCCGGCGTCTGGCAGCGCGGGCACCGGGGGCCGATGTCATGGTGGTGCTGAAGGCCGACGCCTATGGGCACGGTGCCATACCGGTAGCCCACACCGCGCTCCGGAGCGGGGCGACCCGTCTGGGGATCGCCTGCCTTCCCGAGGGGCGGGTGCTCCGCCAGGCCGGCATCCGGGCCCCGATCCTCGTCCTCGGGTACACGCCGGGATGGCAGGCACGCGAGGCGGTTGGACTCGCCCTCACCCTGGCCGTGTTCGACCAGGACACGGCCCGGGCGTTCGGGGTGGCGGCCCGGGCCCTCGATTCCACCGTGTCGGTGCACGTGAAGGTGGACACCGGCATGCACCGGCTCGGTGTCCCCGCCGACGAGGCCGCCGACTTCGTGCGGGAGGTCGGTGCGATCGAGGGACTCGACGTGGCCGGGCTGTTCACCCACTTCGCCTGCGCCGACGATCCGTCCCCGGCCGGAGTGGCGGCCACCGACGCCCAGGTCGACGCGTTCCGCCGTGTGGTCGCCGATCTCGAGGCGACCGGCCAGCGGCCCGCGCTGGTGCACGCCTCCAACAGCGCCGGGGTGCTGTGCCGGGACGACGCCGACTTCGACCTCGTGCGTCCCGGGATCGCGGTGTACGGGCTGCCACCGGGACCCGAGGTGGCCATGGGTGACCTGCGGCCCGCCTTGGCGTGGAAGTCCCAGGTCGCCCAGGTCCACGACCTCGAGATCGGGCAGTCGGTGGGCTACGGCCACACGTGGACGTCGACCCGGCCCAGCCGGGTGGCCACGGTCCCGGTGGGCTACGCCGACGGGCTCCGCCGGGCGCCGGCCACCTGGCACCACGTGCTCGTGCGGGGTCGACCCGCCCCGTTGGTGGGCCGGGTCTCCATGGACCAGATCTCGATCGACGTGACCGACATCGAGGGGGTCCGCAGGGGAGACGAGGTCGTGCTGATCGGGCGCCAGGGCGGCGACGAGCTTCCGGCCACCCTGGTGGCCGACTGGCTGGGGACGTCCCCCTATGAGGTCGTGGCCGAGATCCTGGCCCGTGTACCCCGCATTCACTGATCTGCACTCGCAATCCCAAATTGCAGATACGCTGCTACCAGGGCCCCCGGGCGACTCCCGCGAGCCGGAGCAGTGGAGGTGCGGTCATGACCTGCATCGGGATGGCGGACCGTGGAAGGTGGTCGATCCGGTGACGATCGACCAGGGACCGCTGCCGACGGCCCCGGACCTCAAGCGCTCCACGGCCGACGGGATCGAGGAGTTGATCCGGGCGACGTCGATCCTCCGGTCCGAACTGGGCTCCCACGAGGCGATCTGCCGCACGTTGTTGAGTGAGGTCCGGGTCGACCACGAGATGAGCGGCGTGCTCCCGGCCATCCACGCCGACACGTGGCGGTCGGCCATCACCGATGCCATCCGCGGCTTCGAGGCCGCCCGGCACCGGGTCCGTCTCCTTCTGGTGGCCATCGAGATCGAGGAGGGTCGGTCGATCGGCGAGGTGGCGACGAGTTGGGGCGTGTCCCGACAATTGGCCTCCCGCTGGGTCCAGGAGAGCGCCGCCCTCAAGTAGAGCGTGACCCGGGGGAACCCGATCCGTGGCGGCACGATCGGATCCCGTGCGGACAGCGTCGCCGTATCCTGTGGGCCATGGTCGACGACGCGCACCTGGCGGCCCCGACACGTCCGGTGGTGGCCGGAATGGTCTCCCGACCCCGATCGGAAGGCGCGGGCCCACATGGATGACCCGGCCCACGATCCCGTACCGACCGGTCCCGCGTCGTCCGGCCCTGAGCCGGGTGGGCACCCGGCCGCCGTGCACTGGCTGGCCGACTACGTCTACGGGACCATCGCCACCCTGGTGGCCATCGCCGGACTGACGTTCGAGACCAATCCGGGCGAGCTGTCGACGGCCGGGGTGGTGATCGTCGGGGCCGTGGCCATCTGGTTCGCCCACGCGCTGTCCCGGCTCGTCTCGATCCGTTCGACGGGCCACCGCGAACTCGGGGTGGCCGACGTGGTGGCCGAACTCCGCGGCTCGTGGTCGATCGTGACGGCGTCGATCCCGGCCACGGTCGTGTTCATTCTGGCCGCGCTCCATCTGTGGACGATGGGCGTCGCCTTCGTCATCGCCGAAGTGGTGGGGGTGGTCGCACTCGCCGTGGTCGGCATCGGCACGGCCGGTGGTCAGGAGCGCCCCCTCCATCGACGGATCGCCTACGTGGCCGCCGTCGTCGCCGTCGGCGTGGCCATCGTGCTGCTCGAGGCCAGCGTCCACCTGTTGTGACCGACCCCGGCGGTACGGCGGACCCTTCCACCGGGTAGCGTCGGTACCATTGAGGTCGGCTCGCCGGCGAACCGGCCGGACGGAAGGTGGGTCATGGTCCATACGGAGACGGCCGGGGTCGGAGATCCGACACCCCTCACCGAGGCGGAACTCTGCGCACTTGCCCTCGAGGCCGAGGCCGGGAGGCCCCCGGCCGACGATGCGATCCCGCTCGGGGACTACCTGGCTTCCCGTGTCGCCGATGGCCCCTCGGGCCTGCTGCCCGCCTGGTACATGCCCACGCCGATGGCCCGGATGAGCCCCCGCTGGCGCACGCCCGTAGTGCTGGCCATCGTCTCGGCCTTCGTGCTCATCGAGGCATTCGGGTTGTGCAGCACCTTCGGCCAGGTCGTCCCGGCCTGATCAAACGGCATTGCCCTGCGTGACCACGCAGCATGATACTGTCGCCACACGTCGTGCTGAATCGGTTGCAGGTCGTCCTGGTGGGTTGCAGTTCATCCCGATGGGGTGCCGAGGCGCCGGGCACCATGCAAGATGGATGCACGATCACGCGGGGAGATGGATGGACCGTCTCGAGGGGGACCGGGAGGTCCCGGAGGAGAGGGCGATATGAAGACCATGAAGTGGACACAGCGCATCTGCATCGGAACTGGCCTGGCCGTGGCGTCGATGTTCGCCGTCCCGACGGTCGCCGGGGCGGACACCACCTGCTACACCGACTGTACGGCGCCCGTCGTCAGCCCCACCTCGGTTCCGCCGCCCGGACCGACGACGACCGACCCGGTGCACACCACCACGATGGTCAACGGCTCGTCGTCGCTGCCGTTCACGGGTGCCGATATCGGTGAGCTGGCCGCTGTCGGCGTCGGTGCCGTCGTGATCGGCGGGGTCCTGACCCGCCGCCGCCGCCGCACCGCCTGAGCTTGCCGCGGCCGTCCGCATGATCGCCCGGCTCCGGGCTCCCGGTCCGACGCGCCCGCAGTGCGGTCTGCTCGACCGGGACCGACCGGGTGACCCGCACCACCGGCTCAGAAGCTAGCCGGGAGCAACGGAGCCAGGGCGCCGAAGAAGAAGTAGACGACGCCCAACCACATCACGGTGCCGCCGATCACCAGGGCCGCCCTGCGCCCCCCGTGGAGGCGGGGGGCCAGGATCCACAGGGTGATGACCAGCGCCACCACGGCGATGCCCCACCCGATGGCCGCCCACCAGTCCTTCCGGATCGGAGTGTCGGCCAGCTGTGCCGTCCCGGCGTGGTGCCCGGATGTGGTCGCCGGTGCCGATACCCGGGTGAGGACGTCGGCCACCAACACGGCCTGGACGACCAGCCGTTGGGACGCGCTGTATCGGGGGGTACAGGTGGTGAGGGTGAGCATCGGCTGCGGTGTGGGCGCGACCACGGCCACGTCCGACGGGTCGACGGCCTGGCTGGAGGTCACGTGGTACTCGAAGAGCCCCTGCACGGTGAGCACGTCGATGGCGTCACCGGGAACCAGTGCGTCGAGGTTGTAGAAGGGGTGGAGGTACGTGGTCCGGTGGCCGGCGATGGCCGCGTTCCCCCCCTCGCCCGGCAGCGGGGTGCCCGGGTAGTGGCCCGGGCCTGAACGTAGTTGGTCGGCGTCGGTGCCTTCGACCACCACCATGGACAGGGAGATCTTGGGAATCGAGAGGATCCCGACCGGCCCCCCGGGTGCCGGGGCCGCAATGGCGGGCGCCACCACCGGTGGGCCGGTCGTGGGCTTGGGCGGATGCAGGGCGCCCTGGTCGTGGTGGGCCCGTTGGGCCTGGGCGAACTGCTGGCGGAGGTCGGCCTGGGCCCGGGCGGTGATGAGCCCGGTTCCCCACAGCAGGTAGGGGATGAAGAGCAGGACGAGAACGCCAGCCGTCAGCAGCACCCTGCCACCTGTCATTCGCATGGTCGTGAATGACACGGCCTGATAGTAGCGGGCGATCCGATCGGGACCGCCGCGGCCGTGCCGGATCCGTCGCCGGCCACGGCGATGCATCCGACGAGTGGCTCGTCATCCCCGAGCCCGGGCCGGCGTCACCTCGATCCTGATCGGTCGTCCTTCCGCCTGACCCTCCGCGCCATGGTCCGTCAACCTCGACTGCCGACTCCTATAGCCTCGCCACTGTGCCCGGCGTCGATGAGCCCAACCCCGGAGCTGGACAGCCGGGCGAGGAACCGGCAGAACCCGGGGCGGGTGGCACCGAGAACCTGCGGAGGACGACCTTGCGCGGCGGTGCCTACCTGGCCGGTCGCGAACTGGCCGGAATGGCCCTGCGGGTGTTGGGGGTCGTGGTGGTGACCCGCCAGATCGGACCGCATTCCTATGGGGTCTACGCGGGCGCTGCCGCATTCGCAGCGGTCATCGCCAACGTCGGCCAGATGGGGATGGAGGTCTATCTCATTCGGCAGCCGGAGGAGCCGACACGCCGGACCTACGACGAGGTGTTCACGTTCCTCGTCGCCCTGTCGGTTGTCGCGGTGGTCATCTCGCTGGGGCTGTCTGCCGTCGCCGAGCAGTTGCGCCCCTCCGCCGCTCCGAGCATCCAGGTCTTCCGGTTGCTCCTGGTGAGCGTCCCACTGAACATCCTGTGGGCGCCGGCCCAGGCGCGGATCGAGCGCTCCTTCGGGTTCCGGACGATGGCGTGGCTGGAGCTCAGCGGCGACGCAGTCCTGTACGTGGTCGCCGTGCCACTGGCCCTGGCCGGGTGGGGTCCCTACTCGCTCGCCCTCGGCTTCATCGCCTGGCAGGCATGGCTCCTCGTCGGCAGCTACCGCATGGCCCATCTGGTGCCGCGGCTGCGTCGCCCCGGTGCGAACTGGCTGGACTTCCTCCGTCACGGGGCCGTCTACTCGACGTCGTCATGGATCAGCGTGGTCTCGGGCCTGGCGAACCCGATCATCGTCGGACGGTTCTTCGGGGCCACGGGGGTGGGCTACGTGGCACTGGCGATCCGCCTGGTCGACACGCTGGCGTTCGCCCAACGGGCGACGTGGCGCCTGGGTCTGGTGGCCCTCTCCAAGGTGCAGTCCGAGGGAGACCGGGTGCGACGCGGCATCGAGGAGGGGATGGTCCTCCAGATCGTCACGGTCGCGGTACCGATGGCGACCGTCGCCATCTTCGGCCGATGGCTGATCCCTTTCGTGTTCGGGCCGAGTTGGAGTCCGGCAGTGAGCGTGTTCGCACTCCTCGGAGCGGCCAGTGTCCTCAACGCCCCGTTGACGGTGCAGATGGCCCTGCTCTTCTCACGGGGAAGGAACCAGGCGGTGGCGGTCGGGGGCATCTTGAGCACGCTCATCGTGTTCGGTGCGGCGTTCTTGTTCGTTCCCCTCCTCGGCATCGACGGGTACGGGGTCGCGGTGATCGCCAGCACGGTGGCTTGGCTGGTCGTCTATCGGCAGGCCCGTCGAATCGAGCGATTCAACCCGTATCGGCCGATTCCGTGGATCGTGGCACTGGTGCCGCCGGTCCTGTCCCCACTGCTGCCATGGCCGGCGAACTTGATTCTGCTCGCCCCGTTATCGCTCCTGTTCGTGGTGCCCGACATGCGGCGTCAGGTCCGGACCTACGCCGGACTGGTCTTCACGCGGGTGAAGCGGCTCTAGTCGATCGCTGTGCTCGTGCCGGCAGGACCACCCGGACAGGAGCCTCCGGGGGATCCCGGTGCGGTTCGAGGTGGAGGAGCGCGATGGGCCACGAGTTGGACCGCAGGAGAGTCAGGGGAGCGCCGTGACGACCACGTTGCCGAAGCTGGCGTCGGCCATGTACGAGCCGAGGAGAATGGATCCCTGGCTGAGCTTGCTGGTGGCCTGCACGGTCCACGATGAGGGTTCGGTCGTACCCTGCGGCCAGACCTTGAAGCTCACGAGGCTCGTCGTGGTGGAACTCTGCTGGACATCGACGCGGTACATGTAGGTGACTCCCACGGTCAGTTGGGGAGACCCGACCGCCGACAGTACGGTCTCGTGGTCGGTCGCGGTGTTGTCGTTCGCGTAGATCTGCAGGGACATGCTGCTCGACGAGAACCCGTTGTACCAAGCGAGTGCCGGGAAGGGATGGCCCGTACGGGGCTGGTCGGCCAGATTGACGCCGTACTGGTTGGTCGTGTGCCCCTTCCACCCGACGACCACCCCGATACCGGCACCGTTCGACGGCAGGGAGTTGATCTTCACCGGCACGAGCACGTCATAGTCCTTCCACGTCGTCGCGTCACCGATGGCGATTAGCCGGTCGTAGCCCGGATCGAGCGTCCGGACCATGCCGTCGGGCTGGACGGCCCAGCGGCCGTCGACGATCTGGGCGACGGAATTGATGCCACCGGTCGCCTGGGACCAGTTGACCGAATAGTTGACGGGCCAGGACGTGCCGCTCACGTAGTTGACGGTGACGGTCGAGGAGGCCGATCTGCCCTGGGCGTCGACGGCGGTGATGACCACCGTGTTGACCCCGGGATTCAGGCTGGCGTAGTCGATCTCGGCATTGAAGTCTCCCGGGGAGACCAACCGGACGAGATTCGGGCCGATCGACAGGGGCTGTGACGGGCCTCCGTTGAGGGTGTAGCTCAGGTTGGCGACCCCTACCGGGTCCGAGACGTTGCCGAGGATGTTCACCCACTGTTGGGGTCGCCCGATCGCTCCGAAGGTCTGGTTCTGTCCGTACCAGACGCTGATGACCGGCGGTGTGCCCGTGGTGGTCGGCGTCGTGTTGCGGAAGTAGTCCTCCTTGACGGTCCACGCGGGAGGGAGAGCCGATCCGTTGCCCGCGTTGCCGGAGAAGGGTCCGA
>Ga0075017_100000818_pt1 | contig 18077 bp, 20 predicted proteins | sample AleBraG_ABR_2012_FD_71475 | JGI IMG/M metagenome (GOLD analysis project Ga0075017, IMG submission 71475) | Freshwater sediment microbial communities in response to fracking from Pennsylvania, USA - Alex Branch Run_MetaG_ABR_2012 | ecosystem: Environmental > Aquatic > Freshwater > Creek >... | reverse complement strand
CTGGCTGCGTCAGGAGCCGGCGCTTGGCAGCTTCGCCAACAATAACGCTGCCGTCGGGATCGATGCTGACCACGGAGGGGCAAAGCGTGCTGCCATAAGGACCTGAGATGCACTTCGGCTGGCCAGTCTTCTCGTCCGTATAGGCCACGAGGCTGTTGGTTGTGCCAAGATCGATTCCGACGATTCTGCCCATTAATGCGTGACTCCCCCAGATGGCCTCGTGACCCGTGACCCGTGTTCCGTGTTCCGTGAGGAAGAAGTCGTAGATTCAGTGACGGGTACCTCCAAGCGACGACGGAGGGACTTTGCAAGGGTTTCCAGCATTTCCGCTACCGATTCACGCGCCTATGCCTGCTCTCTCCACCGACCACGGCACACCGAACACTGGTCACGGCCTCTCCACTTCCTTTTGAACGTTGGTAACCAGATTCCGGATGTACGAGCGGCGATTCAGCAAATCATTGAGCCGAGCCATGATCTTTTTTCGCGTGGCGGCGTCGCCTTCCAGAGAAGCATCCCATCCCCGCGCCGCTGTCTGCAGCTGCGCATCCAGTTCACCCAGTTTTTCCGTGAAACTCTTTTCGGCCGATTCCAGTTTGGTCTTCAGACCAGCAAGGTCACTCCCAGACGCTTTGGCGTCGCGCAATTCATCCAGCGATTCATTCAACTCAAAGACCTCTTCGAGCAACTCCGGCGGCGCTTGCTGTTTGTGCTCGCCTTCCCTGCGTGCTCCTTCGATGCGCAGCAGATACTCCACGCGAGCGACCGGATCGCGCAAGGTGCGGTGCGCATCATTTAATTCCGAGCTGCGCTTCAAGGAGAGTTCGCGCTCTTCCTCCGTGGCATTCATGAAATTGTCAGGATGGAGCTTCCAGCTAAGTTGAAGGAATTTCTGCTCGAAGGCGTCCATCTCGATCCACAGCTTCCGAGGAATCTCGAAGAGCGCGAAATAATCCTCGTTGCCCTTCAATTGCAGGAGCTTCCCGCAACTTCCGCAAAAGTGAGTTCCGAGCGTGCGTTCGTGGCAACTCCAGCAGACCAGAGGCGGATTCGTTGTTGGCGAAGGTGTGGTCATAAGATTCTATTCAGTACCCGGCTCCCAAGTTGCCACTATCCCAGAAACAATCGGCTCATCACTTCTTCCATTGCAAACTCCAGCAGGGGTTCAAGGACGATTCCAAGGAGATCGAGCACTTTCCACCCCCCGGCTGGCGCAAAAAAAGTGGCTGGAGCGCGCGGCCTCCAACCACTTTTGAATTCCGCTTAGCCCTTGCGAACGGGCACAGCCAAGAGCGCCTGTGCTACTTATGCCGTAAACGAACTGCCGCAGCCGCAATTGCGGGCGGCATTGGGATTCTGGAAAACAAATCCCTGCCGCATCAAGTTCTCTTCGTATTCCAGTGTCGTGCCGTTCAGATACAAAAGACTCTTGGGATCAACGAAGAGACGCGCGCCGAACTCTTCAAAAATTCTGTCGCGATCACGGGCTTGCGTGTCCAGCCTCATTGCGTAAGACAATCCGGAACAGCCGCCTCCCTGCACACCAACCCGAAGCCCGCCCTGCTCTGGAGACACCCCTTCCTTTTCGAGCAGCACGCGAATCTTTTGCGCTGCTTTCTCCGTCAGGTGAACGACGCCAGTTTTGGGGCTCGCTACTTCCGTGGTCATGATCCAATGCACCAAAATCCTTCACAGCTTCGATTGTGCCGAGCGGGGGGCGCCCGCCACGGCGGGCTATGCCTTGTCAGGCGGTCAGCACGGGCCTGCCGGCGACCTAGTTAGTGCGCTGATTGCTCGTGCACTGGAACTTCAATTCCGTGCTTTTTCTTCCAGTCCCGGATAGCAGCCTTGATGGCGTCTTCGGCGAGCACGGAGCAGTGAATCTTCACCGGAGGAAGCGAAAGTTCCTTCACGATGTCCGTATTCTTGATAGAGAGCGCCTCTTCCACGGTCTTGCCCTTCACCCATTCGGTGGCAAGCGAGGAGCTGGCGATGGCAGAGCCGCAGCCAAAGGTCTTGAACTTCGCTTCTTCGATGACCTTGGTATCGGGATTGATCTTCATCTGCAGCTTCATCACGTCGCCGCATTCGGGAGCGCCGACCAGGCCGGTGCCCACGTTAGGATCTTCCTTGGGCATACTGCCTACGTTGCGCGGGTTATTGTAGTGATCAACAACTTTGTCACTGTAAGCCATTAGCCATTGCTCCTTGCCAGATTCGCAAGAGCCGCGAATCCGGCGCTCTTCACTGCCTTGTCCGAGAGCGAGACGTTTGGCAAAGAAGCCGAACGTCCTGCAGAAAGATGCTTCAAGGCGTCTTTAATATACTCCGCTCCGAGACCCAGCATCTTTAAAAATGCACGGACCTGCTGGAGCTCGCGGAACGAGCGCTCGCCCGCGGTGGAGGCTTCTTCGCCCTCCCCGCCATAAGGCACAAAAGTTACGCGAAACGTCGCGCCTGTTCCTGCAATCGAACGATGAATCCGGATTGTTCCTTCATTTGCCATGTTGCTTCCCTACTCCTTTTAGGCGGTTTGCCATTTCACTTTCGAGATGTCGATTCCTTCTTTGGCCATTTCGTAAAGTGGGGAGAGTTCACGAAGCTTGGTGACTACCTGAACCATCTTGTCGACGACGTAATCCACTTCTTCTTCTGTATTGAACCGGCCCAGACCGAACCGAATCGAAGTGTGGGCGAGGTCTTCGCCAACACCCAATGCTTTGAGTACATAACTCGGCTCCAGGGTTGCCGAAGTGCAAGCCGAGCCGCTGGACACCGCAATATCGTTAATCCCCATCAGGAGCGATTCACCTTCCACATAAGCAAAGCTCATGTTCAGGTTGTTGGGGAGGCGGTGCTCCGTCGAACCGTTGATGAAAACTTCATCGAGTTTTGCTTCGAGGCCCAATCTGAGCCGCTCGCGGAGGGCCAGCATCTTCGCACTCTCTTGAGGCATCTCGTTTTGAGCGATTTCGCAAGCCTTGCCCAAGCCCACGATGCCTGGAACGTTTAAAGTTCCAGAACGCATGCCCCGTTCGTGCCCGCCGCCATCAATGATGGCTGAAAGCTGAACACGAGGATTTCGGCGACGAACGTACAAAGCGCCGACCCCCTTCGGCCCGTAAATCTTGTGGCCGGAGATCGCCAGCAGGTCAATATTGTCCTTCTGCACGTCCACGGGAACTTTGCCTACTGCCTGGACACCGTCTACGGCGAAGAAAATCCCTCGTTCTTTGGCGATCTTGCCAATTTCCGCAATCGGATTGATGACGCCAATTTCATTATTGGCGTACATGATGGTGATCAGAATCGTTGTGGGCCTGATTGCCGCCTTCAGCTCTTCCAGGTTGACCCGCCCATCCTTCTGCACCGGAAGATACGTCACTTCAAACCCATGCTTTTCCAGGTTCTTGCAGGTATCCAGCACGGCTTTGTGCTCGATGGCCTGAGTAATGATGTGGTTGCCTTTTTCGCGGTACATTTCCGCGACGCCCTTGATCATCAGGTTGTCGGATTCAGTGGCGCCGCTGGTGAAGATGATCTCTTTTGAAGTTGCGTTGATCAGCGAAGCAATCTGCTGACGGGACTTTTCCACGGCCTCTTCCCCCGCCCACCCGAACGAGTGGTTGCGGCTCGCAGCATTTCCGAATTTCTCAGTGAAATAGGGCAGCATCGTTTCAACGACGCGCGGATCAACCGGCGTAGTCGCATGATTGTCCATGTAAATCGGCAGTTTCACAGCCATGTCTGTTCCCTTCCCGCTCGCTACGACCTCAACGCCACAAGAGCATTTTCCTGCTGCTCTTCGCTCATTTGTGCGATTGATACGTTGCTCAGCACACTCAAAATACTTTCATTTACTCGCCGCAGGGGCTCTTTTACAGAGCACCGGTGCGTTGCATCACAATTCCCGTGGTTCGTCACACAAGAGGTAATCAGAACTGGCCCGTCAATCGCGGAAATCACGTCCAGTGCGCTGATTCGCGAAGGTTCTTTTGCTAACTGGTAGCCGCCGCTCGATCCATGCTTTGCCACCACCAGCGCACCGTGAGCAAGTTTTTGCAGCACCTTGGCCATGAGCGTGGACGAAATTCCGTATTCGTCCGCAATTTCACTGGCACTGCAAGCGTGATCACCGCGGTGCAAGGCCAGATGCTTCACCGCAATCAGGCCGTAATCTGCTTTCTTCGATAGTTTGAACATTGCTCCGGTTACTTTTGGACGACTGACAGATATAAGACTGTTCCAGTCGCAGATACAGTCTATCCCAAATGAACAGCTAAAGTCAATCTAGAAAATTGCAATTTGTACAACAACCCCTTTATTTTTTGGTAGTTACAATAGGACTAAAATAGTCCTAGATACAAGTCTTCTATAGCCAGGGACCTCACTCTGCATCGAACGGCCGCAATTCCACAATGAATGGGCATTGGCTTTGCAAGTGCCTAGTCGTGATAGCCTAGGATTGGTTTCAAATTTCGCCGAGATGTAGAACAAGTTGTAGAACTCGAGGATCGTGAATGTCTTTCAATCGCCCGTCTTGCGTCCTCCTGCTCAGCCTCCTTTTATCAGGAACATGCTCTCAAGCTCAGGACACCTCTACGCCAAGACCAACGGCCCAGAAACACACACCATCTGCGCCTTCAAACATCCAGGAATTGAAACAGACCTACGTGCTTGTTGGAGCAGGTGATATCTCCAGTTGCGATGACCTGCAGGGCTCCCGCGCGACCGCTAAACTTATCGAGCAAATCCCGGGAACCGTGTTCGCGGCAGGCGATCTGGCATACCAGAAAGGTTCCTCCAACGATTTCAACCATTGCTATGACCCGAGCTGGGGACAATTCAAGGACCGCACACGCCCGACTCCGGGCAACCATGAATACATAACACCGGGCGCAGCCGCCTATTTTGCTTATTGGGGTGAACGCGCCGGCCCGGCGGGCAAAGGCTACTACAGCTACGACCTGGGGGCCTGGCACATCGTTGTGCTGAACACAAACTGCGACCAGAAAGGCGTCGGTGGCTGCGGCACTGGCTCGGTACAGGAAGGGTGGCTGAAACAAGACTTGGCGAGCCATCCGAACGCATGCATCCTGGCCTACGGCCACCACGCTCTGTTTAGCAGCGGAATCTTCGCGAAACATGCGCTTCATCCAGAGCTAAGGCAAATCTGGCGAGACCTGTACGCTGTTCATGCTGACCTAATCCTTGCCGGCCACGAACATTCTTACGAACGGTTCGCTCCTCAGAACCCGGACGGCGTTCTTGATGACGCTCGCGGAATCAGGGAAATCGTGGCAGGGACCGGAGGGAAAGACCACGGCCCGCTTGGATTGGCCAAACCCAATAGCGAGGTGCGGGACTGGACAACGTTCGGCGTGCTGAAACTTATTCTCGGGCCCGGAAACTACACTTGGGAATTCATCCCTGTGGAGGGGGAGTCATTCCGCGATTCTGGGAGCGGGACTTGCCATAACTTTCCGCCAAAGAACTGAACCGCGGCGCAATGCCTGCGCGCCAAAAAGGAACATGCCTAATTTTTTGCAATGCAGGAGCCACCAGAAACAACGGCTTCCGCGAGCTTTTGGATGGCGATTGCGGGCATCAGCAGTAACTGCCCTTTAGGATTCTTGCGCTGCTCAATTTCGACTAAGCTCTGTGCCTTCCAATTCTCCAATGGAATGCTCCCATGCGCGCCATAATCTACAGCGGCGAGGCCCACTCCGGCCAGGACGGACAAATCGGCAGAAATTTCCTTCACTTCGTTGGCCAGACTCGACCGCTCGAAAAGGGATTGCAACTTTGCATCATTCTTGCTCCAAACCGTTAATTGCGCGCGCAAGCGATCCGCCAAATCCGCGTCGTGGCAGGAGGAGGCCATGAACTTGTCAACGAGTTCCGAGAATTTCCGCGCCACATCGCTCTCCATCCCGACGGCATCTACCACTCGATTCAGCGGAGTCGCGCTGGATGCTTGCGCGGGAGCGGTATGTTCCCGCGTGTAATCCTTCACCGGTTCCAGGACGTCAGTAAGCGTCTTCAGGGCGGAGGACTCTTCTTGCGTCGCCGCATGCCCAGCAATTCGCTGCAGCATCAGAGGGTAGTAACTCCGGTGAGTCAGACCGAGCCATTCAAGCCGTGCGTTGGCAAATTCCATTCTGTCGTACATGGAGGCTGGATCAACCACGTCTGATGGAGACCAGTAGCGTTCCGCAATCGCCGCGGCGCGCGGCCAAATCCTTGAATCCACATTCTCAGGACCCACATATTCCGCCCACATGCACGCTTCACCACCCAGAACCTGTTTCTGCTCCTCGGACGAAACAGTGGCGGCAGGCCCGCTGAGCGGGTCTACCGCGTAGTGTCGCGCCGCGGGCCATCCCAAATCCAAGTAGTAGCCATTCGAGAGCAACCCCCGATAGCCTTGTTTCGCCGCCTCCGCGAGCGCACCCTGGCCCCGCCAAGACTGAATCACGATGTCCTTCGACACTCCCGGCACAAGCACTTCGTCCCAACCGACAACGGTCTTGCCATGCTTCACGACCAGCTTCTGCACTCGGCCGCTGAAATACGCTTGAAGCTCCTCATTATTCTTGATCGAGTGGGCTTGCATGTACGCCCGAATCCTTGTGTTCGCATCCCACTCTTTGCCGTTCACTTCATCGCCGCCGATATGGAAATATTGGTCAGGGAAAAGCTTCGCCATCTCGCCGATGAAATCGTCAAGAAATTTGTAGACCTTCTCGTTCGTAGGATCCATCGCCGGACCATAGACTCCCCAATGCCGCTCAATCTGATAAGGGCCTGGGCCGCTCGCCAGTTCCGGGTACGCAACGAACCATGCTGTGCTGTGCCCAGGCATATCGAACTCCGGCACAACACGAATTCCGCGCTCTCGCGCATACTCCACTGTTTCCCGGATTTCCCCTTGCGTGTAATAGAGCCCGTCCGATCCAAGCTCATGGAGCTTTGGGAATTTCCTGCTCTCCACGCGGAATCCCTGGTCGTCTGAAAGATGCCAATGGAACACGTTGAGCTTGACTGCCTCCATCCCGTCCAGGTTTCGGCGGATCACATCCAGCGGGATGAAATGACGCGACGCATCGATCAGCAACCCGCGCCACGGGAATCGCGGTTGATCCTTGATAGTCACGGCAGGCAGGGAAAAACCGTCCGGCGTAACTTCCACCAGTTGCAGGAATGTCTGAAAGCCATGCAGCGTTCCGAGCGGCGTTTGTGCCGTCAATTTCGCGCCGGACGGTGCCACTTCCAAAACATAGCTTTCGTCCTCATTAAATTCCTGAACGTCCTTGCCCGCCTTTTGTGTGGTGATGGTGAAAGTTGCCCTGGCGGATTTCGACGCGCCGGTTGGCAGCGGGAGCCCGGTCTGGCGCGACAATTGACGCAGAAATCTTTGTGCCCCCCGTTCAAGCCGCGGCTCGGTGTGGCCCTGGAGCGCGACCGTGAAAGTGGAATCCACCTTCAGGCTGCCGCTGCCCGGCTGAATGCTGGCCGGCATGGGCATGAGGTTCAATTTGGGCTGCTGTGCCATCAACCCTGACCCTTGCAGCTCAAGCACGAGCAAGAACATCCAAAACTTCGCAATTCGTTTTGCCAGCAACATGTCTGAAAGACTCCTCCAGCGATCCCTGAGTTGGACTTCATCTTGAGAGCAGTCGCTTCGGTGAATACTGTCACACTAGAAGCGTGCCACGAAACATTTTTCTGGTGCTCGAGAGCCGTCCAGTTTGGCTCTTCCCATAACTTTCTGCCAGTTGCCCCGAGGGCCTGAGTTAACATACCCTCTCTTTGCTGGATGAGCCAGATACCGAATGAAAACCTCGATTGCCATTTATCCCGGATCGTTTGACCCCGTCACCAACGGGCATCTAGACCTTATCGAGCGCGGCGAAAAAATGTTTGATCTCCTAATCGTCGCCGTGCTGCAGAACAGTGACAAACAGCCTCTTTTCACGATTCCCGAACGGGTGGAAATGCTTCGCGAAGTCACCAAGGGCTGGGCGGCCGTCGAAGTGGCGGTCTTCGAAGGCCTCCTGGTTGACTATGCGCGTAAGCGTGGCGCCGGCGTGATTCTCCGCGGCATCCGCGCCGTTTCCGACTACGAATACGAATTGCAGATGGCGTTGATGAATCGCAAGCTCGAGTCGCGTCTCGAAACGGTGTTCATGCTGCCCGGCGAAACTTATAGTTACTTGAGTTCGAAGCTTGTCCGCGAAATCGCGCAGCACGGCGGCCCGCTCGACGGCCTGGTTCCACCGACCGTGGAAAAGAGGCTCCGCGCCAAATTGGAGTAAAGTCGCAGCCCCATTGCCAACCGAGTCTGATTCCTTTCGCCTGTTTATTTGCTGTAAACTAAGCCGAGCAGTTTTCACCAGGAGCCAGAGTGCGTCTCACAGACCGCATCAACCGCATTCAAATTTCACCCACCGCCGCGGTAATCGCAGAAGCGGACAAACTGAAATCGCGAGGCGTGGACGTCGCCGATTTTGGCCCTGGGGAACCGGATTTTCCTACGCCAGATCACATCAAGAAAGCCGCTATCAAGGCCATCGAGGAGAATAGATCGAAGTACACGCCGACTGGGGGCATCATGCCACTGCGCGAAGCAATTTGCGCGTGGCACAAGCGTGAGCTGGGCTCCGCTTACGAACCGAAAGAGTGCGTGGTTAGCGTCGGCGGCAAACATTCCATCTTCAATGTGATGAGCGTGCTCATTCAGCAGGGCGACGAAGTGATCATCCCCGCGCCGTATTGGGTGAGTTTCCCGGACATCGTAAAGTATGCGGGCGGCACGCCCGTCTTCGTGAATACTACGGCTGAAAACGGATTCAGCGTCACGGCCGCCTCGGTCGAGAAGGCCATCACTCCAAATACAAAGCTTCTAATCGTAAATTCACCCAGCAATCCAACCGGCGGAGTCGTTCCTCCTGACGAATACGAGCGCATTCTGGCTGTCTGCAAGAAGCACAATGTTTGGGTGATGGGCGATGAATGCTATTCGCACTTTACCTATGAACCGCACAAGCCGTATTCCATCGCCAGCGCTGCTGGTTCCAGGGACCAGGTCATCATCATCGGCTCGGTCTCAAAGACTTTTGCCATGACGGGCTGGCGCATTGGGTACACGCTCGGCCCCGAAACGTTGATTCAGGCGCTCATCAAGTTGCAGAGCCAGTCCACTTCGAACGCCACTTCGATCGCGCAATACGCGGCGCTGGAAGCCATGCGCGGCTCGATGGATTCGGTGCCCGTAATGCTCGCTGAATATTCCCGCCGCCGGAAGAGAATCGTTGAAGGGCTTCGTGCAATCTCCGGCGTCACCTGCGGGTGGCCCGGCGGAGCGTTTTACGCTTTTCCGAATATTTCCGCGCATCTTGCCAGCGTTCCTGGACGGCCTGCGCTCGCCAAATCCTGCACGGAAATCTCGAAATTGCTGCTTGAGAAAGCCCAGGTGGCTCTGGTTCCAGGCGAAGCCTTTGGCGCTCCCGGCTATTTGCGGATTTCCTATGCCACCTCCATCGAGCGCATCGAGGAAGGATTGCGGCGTCTCGGGCGATTTTTTACGCGCGCCGAGGCTGCTTCGTGAAACGTGAGTCTAAGCAGTTCCATCAAGCCTGAACCATTCCGCATCGAGCCGATCTTCGCACCTCGAATTTGGGGCGCGAAATCACTCGCTCCGATTTATCCTGAGAAATCAAATCTGCCGGAACCGATAGGCGAAGTCTGGCTCACCGGCATGGATTGCAAAGTTGCCTCCGGCCCTTTTGCAGGCAAGACATTGGGTGAAGCGTGGCGCGAGATGCCGCCCGAATGGCGTGGGACGCGGTTCGCCGAGCCGGGCGATTTTCCTCTCCTTATCAAATTCATTTTCCCGAATGACAAGCTTTCTATCCAAGTTCACCCCGACGATACCTACGCCGCCGCTCACGAAAGGGCAGCCGGCGGGCGCGGCAAAACCGAAATGTGGCATGTTGTTCAGGCGGAACGTGGTGCTCATGTTCTGATCGGCACAAAGGCGGGTGTCTCAAAGCAACAAGTTCTCGACGCAATTGCACGTAACACTTTGGAGAATCTGCTGGAAAAACATCTGGTTTACAACGGCGATACTTTTTTCGTTCGCGCAGGCACTCCTCACACGATCGGCCCAGGAATGATCCTCTGCGAGGTGCAAGAGTATTCCGATTTGACGTACCGTGTTTATGACTATGGCCGAACGGATGCCAAGGGCAAATCACGCGAACTACATATTGAAAAAGCACTCGACGTCATGCAGTTCGGCAAGACTGCGGGGGGGAAAACGCAGCCAGTCTCACTCTTCGCTGGAGAAACTGGAGACAAGAGGGACATGCATCTTGGATACGGAGGAAAGAGGACGCTTCTTTCGGCATGTCGCTATTTTGGCGTCGAGCGGTGGGAATTCTACAAGAGAATCTTCGGTTTTCAATGGAGAGCATCTGCATTCGACATTCTCGTCGTTCTCAGCGGAAAAGGGCAGCTCGGGTGGGGTCGGACCGTGTGGAAAAGAGGCGACGATGTAAGGGATTGGGGTTGCTCGGATTTTCAAGCTGGCCAGTGTTGGTTTGTTCCCGCCCTTCTGAACGCAGCGCCCACGACGTCTCTGCATGCAACGATGCTCCGCGCCTATGTGCCGGAAGACCTATCCGCACTTCGATCGACACTAAAGCGCGAACATCACTCTGAAGCGGCAATCTCAGGTACAGTCTTCGATTAATGCGGAAAGTGCTGGCAATGGAAAAACTGACAACACACGCCGTCATCCTCGCCGGAGGCCGCGGAACCCGCTTCTGGCCGCGCAGCCGCACCCGTACGCCCAAGCAACTCCTCAATATCATCGGCAAAGACACGATGTTGCAGCAAACCGTGGCTCGCCTGAAGCCGCTGATCACACCCGACCATATCTGGACCGTCACCAATACCCAGCAGGTGGCCGTAGTTCCGAAGCAACTTCCCAAGGCGGCCCGCAAGCACGTCCTGATCGAGCCTATGGGCATGAATACCGCTGTAGCCATCGGTCTGGCCGCGATTCACGTCAGGCACGCCACAAGCGGCGATGCGCTGCTCGCCGTGCTTCCCGCCGATCACTACATGAAAGACGCTGCTAAATACCGGGAAATTGTCGCCGCAGCGCTCGAAGTCGCGCGCGAACCGGGGCGAATGGTCGTTCTGGGGATTCCGCCAACAAGGCCGGAAACTGGATTCGGCTACATCGAGCGAACCAGAGATTCGCTTCTGCCAGGAAAATTCCCGGTCTTTGCCGTTCGCCGCTTCACCGAAAAACCGGAACGGAAACTCGCCGAAGAGTACCTCGCCTCCGGCAACTATCACTGGAACGCTGGGATGTTTTTCTGGCGCGTCTCCACGTTTCTCGAAAACTTGAAATCGTTTCTCCCTAAGGCTTATTACGCTCTGGAAGCCCTCGCCAAATTCATCGACAAACGCGGTTATGAACGAAAGCTCCGCGCCATTTACTCGCAACTCGAAAATATTTCCGTGGATTATGCCGTTCTTGAACCAGCAAGCCGGGCGGCTGGCCCGCCCCGCGTCTTTGTAATTCCCGCCGAAGTCGGCTGGAGCGACATCGGTTCCTGGGGAGCCGTCTATGATTTGCTGGTGAGCTCCACAAGCGGATCCGGCAATCCGAATGTGATTGTTACGCCCGGCGTCGCCATCGATGGAAACGGAAACCTCATCTCAGTTCCCGGAAAATTCACGGGAGTCGTCGGCGCCAGCAATCTCGTCATTGTAGAAACTCCTGACGCTCTCCTGGTCTGCCAAAAAGACCGCGCCCAAGACGTCGCTAAACTCGTCAAATGGCTCGAACAACAAAAGCGGAACAATCTCCTCTGATACCAGCCAAAGCGGCTGTTTCAACACAATTCGCTTCGCGTATACTCCATGGAATCTCTCATGACTGCGATTAAATTCGGCACCGACGGCTGGCGCGGCGTAATTGGCGAAGATTTCACGTTTGCCAATGCGCGCCTCGTGGCCCAAGCCATTGGGCGCTACGTCGTCCGCGGCGAAGACGCCCGCAAGGGCGTTTTGATCGGCTACGATCATCGCTTTGCCTCGGATCGCGTTGCTGCATCTCTTGCTGAAGTCATTAGCGCCACCGGCATTCCGGTCTGGCTTGCTGACAGACCCTGCCCCACACCTGCAATTTCCTGTCTGGTGCGTCAACGAGGCGCGGCCGGAGGGCTCGTCGTCACGGCCAGCCACAATCCTTATCAGTGGAACGGCATCAAGTACAAAGCCAGCTATGGCAGCAGCGCTTTGCCATCCATCGTCGCCCAGCTTGAAAGAGAGCTGGCTGTCGTCCTGGCCGCCAAGACGCCGCCGCTTCCTCCGAGAAAAGAATTGGTTCATTCGCTCGATCCGCGCGCTCCCTATCTCGACGCGCTTGAAAAACTCGTCGATTGGGATCGCTTGCGCGGAGCAAATTTCCGCTTCGTCTCGGACGCCATGCACGGCTCCGCCTCCGGCCTGCTCCCCGAACTCTTCAAACGAAATGGTGTCCATTGCGACGAGATTCGCGGCACACGCGACCCGCGCTTCGGCGGCGTTCACCCGGAGCCAATCGATCCGCACATTGACGCTCTTCGTCAAGCCGTCGTCTCCGGAAAATATGACGCCGGCTTTTGCGCCGACGGAGACGGCGACCGCATCGGCGCCATTGACCGCACCGCAACGTTCGTCAACCCGCACCAAATTTTCGCCTTGCTCGTCTGGCATCTTGTTGGCACACGGAACCTGCCAGGGGACATCGCCAAGACTTTCTCCGTGACAAAGCTCATTGACAAGCTCGCAGCCAAATACGGCCGCAAGCTCCATGAAGTCCCCATTGGCTTCAAATACATCTGCGAGCTGATGCTCGAACAGAACATTTTGATCGGCGGAGAGGAAAGCGGCGGAATTGGCACCAGTCTGTATTTACCCGAACGCGACGCCACGGTTTCGGCTCTGTTCCTCGCCGAGCTGATCGCTTGGCATGGCAAGTCTTTGGGCGAACTTCTTGGGGCTCTTCATGCGGAGTTTGGCGAATTCGAGTATGGCCGAGCGGACCTCGACCTGAAACCCGGCCAGAAAGAAAAAGCGATCGCCCATTTTGCCAGCGAAAAACTGTCCAGCTTTCTCGAATTTCCAATTGTCCGCCGCGAGAACATGGATGGCATCAAGCTTTATCTCGGCAATGTGGGCTGGGTGATGGTCCGCGCTTCGGGCACCGAAAATCTTCTCCGCGTCTATTCGGAGACTTCCAGCTTGGACACAACGCGCCGTGTTCTCGCGGCCGTCACCGAATCAGTTCATGCTTCTTAGGGGGGATCATGCATGCGATAAACATCAAGGAAAAACTCGCTCTCTACTCTGATTACTGGAAGCCGCGTATCATCGGTGAGGTAAATGACTGCCTGCTGAAGACGGTGAAATTCAAGGGTGAATTCACCTGGCATCACCACGAAAAAGAAGACGAACTTTTTCTGGTCATAAAAGGCAGGCTGCGCATGAAATTTCTCGATCGGGAATCCATCGTCAACGAAGGCGAATTCGTCATCGTTCCGCGTGGCGTCGAACACATGCCCGTCGCCGATGAGGAAGTTCACGTCGTGCTGATTGAACCTAAGACAACTCTGAATACAGGCAACGTCACCAACGAAAGGACACTAGCACAGCTCGAACGGATCTAATCCAGCCCGCTCCAGCCGCGCATTCCTACCCATGGAACACCGCTACCACACGCTCGACGTCTTCACCACTACGCGCTTCGAAGGCAATCCCCTTGCCGTCTTCACCGACGGTGATGGCCTCTCTGACGACCAGATGCTCGCCATCGCGCGCGAAATGAATCTCTCCGAAACCGTCTTTGTCCAGAAGCCCACCGAGGAAGAAGCTCTCGCACGCCTGCGCATCTTCACCACGAAAGAAGAACTCCGCCTCGCCGGCCATCCCGTTATTGGCACGTGGTTTCTACTTGCAGAACTTGGCGTCGTGCCCGCGCAGGAAGGCGGCGTCCACATCCTGCAGCAGACCGGAGCTGGCATCCTCCCCGTCGAAATCCGCTTCAAGGACGGTCGCCCGCAGCGCGTCACCATGACGCAGAAGAAAGCCATCTTTAAACCGGCAAAATTGAACAAAAAGAAACTCGCATCCGCGCTCGGCCTCACAACCAAAGATTTTCACCCGGATCTTCAGCCTGAATTTGTTTCCACCGGCATCTTCAATCTGATGGTTCCGCTTCGCAATCGCGCAGCGCTCTCCAAAATCGTTATGAACATGGCTGAACTTCGCAAGCTCCAGGGCAAGAACGCCGTCATGTCCTACTGTTTCGCTTTGAACGGAAGCGCAAAAGCTTTCTCACGCGGCATGCTTCCCTGGGAACTCTACGAGGATGCCGCCACCGGCTCGGCTGCCGGGTCGCTCGGCGCTTATCTGGTTCGCCATGGAACACTATTACCTGGCCACACGCTGGGCATCCTCCAGGGTCAGGAGATGGGCCGGCCCAGCCATATCGAAGTGGAAGTCACGCAGAGCAGCCGAAAACTTATTCCGCGCGTCAGCGGGGCTGCCGTCAAGGTGCTCGAAGGCACGATCCGTATCTGACATAAATCTCTCTCGCAAAAAAAATAGCCGCCCGGTTGCCCGAGCGGCCCATTCCTCTTAACTCAGGTGAGTTTACTTCCCTTTACGGTCGTGCCGCAGGTCCTTCTTATCCTTGTGCAGGTCTTTCTTATCTTTGTTGATGTCTTTCTGATCCTTGTTGCGATCCGTGCGGTCCTTGTTCAGATCCTTGCGGTCGGCAGACAGGTCCTTGCGATCCGCCTGGGATTGCGTGCTGCCTTTGCCGTAGGTCTTGTTGTCGCTGGCTAGCTGGCTCTTATCCTTGTTGATGTCGCGCTGATCCTGGTTCCTGTCTGTGCGATCCTTGTTCAAATCTCTGCGGTCTTTGTTGATGTCCTTCTGGTCTTTGTTGCGGTCAGCGCGATCGTTCGCCAGATCTTTCTTGTCCTGGCGAATATCTTGCTTGTCGCTCTGCTTGTCCACTTGCTGCGGTGTTGGATCTTGCTTGGCATATGCGCCGCCTGCCAACAAACCCACAAACGCTCCTGCTAACACACCTCGACGCACCACTCGTTCAAAGTTCATAGCCTCTCTCCTTTTAAGGTCGTTCCGGGGGCTAAACCGATGCTATGGAATCAAACACCTCCCTGCCAGCAAAGTTTCGCTTCAGCGTGTTCGCAGGTTCATTCACTGTTTGGAGGAAGGTGGAATGTGAACTAACTACTTGTTTTTCAATGACTTATGAAAGGAATCCAGAACTCCATTCACAAAAGCCCCGGCTTGTTCTGATGAATACTTTTTCGCCAGATCCACAGCTTCATTCAAAACCACTTTGGGAGGCGTCTCGCCGCCCCCCAGCTCATGAAACGCCAGCCGCAGAATCGCCCGATCGATGGCGGAAAGCCGCTCGAGCCTCCAATGGTCGCAATGCTTCGATATAGTTCGGTCGAGCAGTTCCGCATCTTTCGCCGCGCCTTCAAAGAGTTCTTCGGCAAATGTTCGAGTCTTCTCGGCGGCCTTTGCGCTCTTCCAGAAATTCGATTCCAGTTTGGGAAAATCCTGTTTGCTCATATCCCATTGGAATAGCATCTGCATTGCAAATTCCCGGGATTTGGAGCGGAGTGACACTTTACCTTGGTCGGGACTTTCCTGAAGGAGCTGCCTTCGCCTTGCCCGCACGCAGCTTCAGCGAAAGCCGCGCCATCTCAATTGCGGCCAGCCCGGACTCGAAGCCCTTGTTGCCGCCCTTCAGTCCTGCCCGATCAATCGCCTGCTCCAGCGTGTCACAGGTCAGAACACAAAAAATAATCGGCATGCCGGAATCCATCTGCGCCAGTTGCAATCCCCGCGCCGTCTCCGAACAGACATAGTCGTAATGCGAAGTTTCTCCGCGCAGCACGCAACCGATTGCAATCAGCGCATCATACTTCGCCGTTGCTGCCATCTTCTTCGCCGCGAGGGGTAATTCAAACGCTCCTGGCACATGCACCACGTCAATTGCTTTCTTATCCGCGCCCGATCGTTCCAGAGCATCCAGAGCCGCCGCCAGCAATCGGTCCGTGATAAAACTGTTGAACCGGCTCACGATCACGCCAAAGCGCAATCCCTTCGCGTTCAGTTCGCCATGAATCTTTTCGGGTTGGACTTTCGCCGCCATTTCGATTGGTGCCGCCTGTTTTCCTTACTTCCTCTAGTTCATTTACTTCCTTCACTTCCCCTTGAACTGCGCCGGCCGCTTCTCCAAAAACGCTTTCGTCCCTTCTCGCATATCTTCGGTCGCGCAAGCCACTCCAAACAGTGCCGCCTCCAGGAACAGGCCTTCCTCCTGAGCCATCTCGATGCCGCGCTCAATCGCTTCCATCGTGTACTTCACCGCCAGCGGAGCGTTCGCAATAATCTTCTTCGCCAGTGCTTCCGCCGCGGGAATCAGTTCCGCTGGTTCGTACGTGTGGTTCACCAGCCCAATGCGCAGCGCTTCTTCTGCCGAAATCATTTCGCCGGATAGGCACAACTCATGTGCCATGCCTTTCCCGCAAAGCCTTGCGAGCCGTTGCGACCCGCCATAACCTGGCAAAATTCCCAGTTTCACTTCTGGCTGTCCGAGCCTGGCCGTCTTGCTCGCAATCCGAATCGTGCAGGAAAGCGCCAGCTCGCACCCGCCGCCGAGCGCAAATCCGTTGATCGCGCAAATCGAAGGCTTCCCCATCGTCTCCAGCAGATGGAACACGCCCTGGCCGTACAGCGAAAACTCTTTGCCATTCACCGGACTCTGCTGCGCCAGTTCCCCGATGTCCGCCCCGGCAACGAACGATTTCTCTCCCGCTCCAGTCAGAATCAGCACGCGCACCGCCTCATCGCTCTTCGCATCGCGCAATGCGCGCTCCAACTCTTCCACCGTTTGCCGGTTCAGTGCGTTCATCACCTTCGGCCGGTTGAACGTGATGTACGCAATTCCATCTTTTTTCTGGTACAAAATATTTTCGTAAGCCATCTTCGTTTTTTCTCGCTCTGATCTTGTCTGCCTTCTTGTAGGGGCGCAGCATGCTGAGCCCCTGCTTGGCAAGATTTAAAAATTCATCGCTTTCGGCTTCGCGGGGTCCGCGTAATCATAAAATCCCCGCCCGCTCTTTCTCCCATGCCAACCCGCCAACACCATCCTCTTCAGCAGAGGCGGCGCCGCAAATCTCCGCTCCTTGAACTCATCAAACATAATCTGCGAAATGTAATACGTGGTATCCAGCCCCACAAAATCCAGCAGCGTCAGCGGACCCATCGGGTGCCCGCATCCCAGCTTCATCGAATTATCAATGTCCTCAATCGATCCCGCGCCCTCTTCCAGCGCTCGAATCGCATCCAGGAGATAAGGCACCAGCAGCCGGTTGACGATAAACCCTGTGCTGTCTTTCGCGCGTACCGGAGTTTTTCCCAACTTCACTCCGAACGCCACCATCTCCTCATACACCACCGGGTCGGTGGCAATCGTTCGCACCACTTCCACCAGTTTCATCACCGGCACGGGATTGAAAAAGTGCAAGCCCACAAATCGCTGAGGCCGCTTTGTCGCCGTCGCAATTTCCGTAATCGTTAGCGAGGAAGTATTGCTCGCAAAAATCGTCGCAGCCGGGCAGATCAAATCCAACTTGGAAAACAGTTCGCGCTTCGCCGGGAGTTGCTCGATGATCGCTTCAAGCACCAGGTCGCAACCCTTCAAATCCTCAATCGAAGTTGTGCCTTTCAGCCGCTCGCGAATCTCGCCCTTCACAGCTTCAGGAATCGTTCCCTTTTCGACCAGTCGCGCCAGATTCTTTTCGATGCCCTTCAATCCCTTCTCCACCAGCTCGCCGCTCACTTCGCGCACCACCGTCTCCAGCCCGGAAGCCGCACACACCTGCGCAATTCCCGAACCCATCAAGCCACACCCTACGACACCTACTTTTTGGATCGCCATTCTATTCCTCGTTGATTTGAGTGATGAC
>Ga0075017_100000817_pt1 | contig 18093 bp, 15 predicted proteins | sample AleBraG_ABR_2012_FD_71475 | JGI IMG/M metagenome (GOLD analysis project Ga0075017, IMG submission 71475) | Freshwater sediment microbial communities in response to fracking from Pennsylvania, USA - Alex Branch Run_MetaG_ABR_2012 | ecosystem: Environmental > Aquatic > Freshwater > Creek >... | reverse complement strand
GCCTGGTCGAGCAGAGCGGGCGTCCGGTCGTGATGCTGGCCCTGGACGGCGAGAGCGCCCGGGGATCGGGCCGCTCGATCGAGGCCTTCGACCTGCTGGCCGGCCTCGAGGCCTGCGCGGCGCACCTGGGGAGCTTCGGCGGCCACCTTGCCGCGGCGGGGATGGAGCTCCGCCGCGAGCACGTCCAGGACTTCGCAGGCGCGCTCGCGGCTCACGCCGCGGCCGTGCTCAGCGGGCGCGAGGCGACGATCGTCGAGCACGTCGACGCCGTCGTGGGCGCCGGCGAGCTGAGCATGGAGCTGGCCGAGGAGCTGCGCGTGCTGGCCCCGTTCGGGCGCGGCAACCCGCCGGTCTGCCTGATGCTGGCCGAGGCGACCCTGCACGATCCCCGGCCGATGGGCGAAGGCCGCCACCTGCGCTTCACGGTCGCCTCGCGCGGGGCCCGGGCGCGGGCCGTCAGCTTCGGGCAGGGAGCTAGCCTGCCGGTCGCGGAGGGCGAGCCCGTCGAGGCCACCTTCACGCTCGAGATCAACGAGTGGAACGGTGTCAGCGAGCCCCGGCTGGTGCTGCGCCGGGCCCAGGCGCCGGCGCCGCCCGTGCCCGACGTGCCGGCGCCGCCCGCCGAGGGCCGAGCCGGCGAGCTGGTCCTCTTCTGAGGCACCTTCAATCCGGCCAGGGCGTCCCCTACCCTTAGGGGATGGCCGTCAGCGAGAACCCCACAGGGCCCCAGGCCACCGAGGCGCCGCCCGCGGCCGAGGCGGGCGCCCGCGCGGCGCAGACGAGCGCCGAACAGCAGGCGCTCGGACTGAGCACCTCCGAGCGGCGCCTGCTGAGCGACCTGTTCGCGATCGTCTCCGAGCACGCCGCGGACTCCTCGGTCGAGATCGACCACGCGCGCGTCCAGGACGCGTTCGTCTTCGCCTGCGCCCACCACGCCGCCCAGCGGCGCAAATCGGGTGAGGACTTCATCGTGCACCCGGTCGGGGTGGCGCGGATCTGCGCCTCGATGCGTCTCGACACGGAGACGCTCTGCGCGGCGCTGCTGCACGACACGGTCGAGGACACCTCGGCCTCGATCGAGGAGGTCCGCGAGCGCTTCGGCGAGGAGATCTCGGGCATCGTCGACGGCGTCACGAAGCTCAAGGACATCACCTTCCAGTCGCGCGACGAGGCACAGGCCAACAACTACCGCAAGATGATGGTGGCGATGGCCACCGACGTGCGGGTCATCCTGATCAAGCTCGCCGACCGTCTCCACAACATGCGCACGATCGATGCGATGTCCAAGCAGAAGCAGCTCGAGAAGGCCCGTGAGACGCTCGAGATCTACGCGCCGCTGGCCCACCGCCTGGGTATCCACGCGATCAAGTGGGAGCTCGAGGACCTGGCCTTCGCGACGCTTCACCCGCGCAAGTACCAGGAGATCAAGGCGCTCGTGGCCCAGCAGCGGGAGGAGCGCGAACACTTCGTCACGGAGGCCGGCGAATACCTGCGGGCCGAGCTGGCCGAGGTCGGCGTCGAGGCCCAGATCGCGGGGCGGGCCAAGCACTTCTACTCGATCTACTCGAAGATGACCAAGAAGGGCCGCGAGTTCAACGAGATCTACGACCTGACCGCGATGCGCGTGATCGTCGAGTCGGTGAAGGACTGCTACGGCGCCGTCGGGGTCATCCACTCGATCTGGAAGCCGCTGCCGGGCCGCTTCAAGGACTTCATCGCGATGCCCAAGTTCAACATGTACCAGTCGCTGCACACCACGGTGATCGGGCCCGAGGGCCGGCCGCTGGAGATCCAGATCCGCACGCACGAGATGCACGAGATGGCGGAGTTCGGCGTCGCGGCGCACTGGGTCTACAAGACCCCGGCGGCCCCCGGCGAGGCCCAGCGGGCCGGCTGGCCGGGCGCCGGCGAGGACGCCAAGCTCAAGTGGCTGCGCTCGATGCTCGACTGGGGGAAGGACCTCTCGGACCCGCGCGAGTTCATGGAGACGCTGCGGACGGACCTCTTCGAGGAGGAGGTCTACGTCTTCACGCCCAAGGGCGAGGTCCGCTCGCTGGCCGCCGGGGCGACGCCGCTCGACTTCGCCTACGAGGTCCACACCGAGATCGGCCACCGCTGCGTCGGCGCCCGGGTGAACGGCAAAATCGTCCCGCTCCACTACGAGCTGCAGTCCGGGGACATCGTCGAGATCCTCACCGCCAAGCGCGAGCGGGGTCCCTCGCGGGACTGGCTGGCGATGGTCAAGACGACGCGGGCCCGCAACAAGATCAAGGCCTGGTTCAAGGCCGAGAGCCGCGTCGACACCGAGCACACCGGACGCGAGCTGCTGCAGGAGCACCTGCGCAAACAGGGCCTGCCGTCCCAGAAGATCACCGGCTCGGCGCTGCTGGCCGACGTGATCCGCGAGGTCGGCTATCGCAAGGCCGATGATTTCTACATCGCCCTGGGGGCGGCCAAGATCTCGCCCAAACTGGTCGTCAACAAGGTCATGCAGCGCCTCAAGCAGGGCGAGTCGGCCGACGGGGAGGATTCCGACGCCGACCTGCTGCGCGTCGGTCGCCCGCGGCGGCGGCCGAGCAAGTCCTCGGGGCAGTACGGGATCAGGGTCGAGGGCGTCGACGACGTGATGCTCCGCCTGGCCAAGTGCTGCCGGCCGGTGCCCGGCGATGACATCGTCGGCTACATCTCGCTGGGCCGCGGAATCACGATCCACCGCGCCGACTGCCCCAACACGGCCCTGCTGCAGAAGAACCCCGAGCGCTTCACGAGCGTCGCCTGGGAGGGCGACCAGTCGACCGGCTTCGTCGTCGAGATCCAGGTCGACGCCTGGGACCGCCACCGGCTGCTCGAGGATCTCTCGCGGGCCTTCTCGGAGTCCGGCGGGAACATCCTCGAAGCGCGCTGCCTGTCGATGGGCCCGATGGTCAAGAACCGCTTCGTCGTCGAGATGGCCGACACCCACACGCTGAAGAGCGCCGTGACGCGGCTGCGCAACACCGAGTCCGTGTTCGACGCCTACCGGGTGACCCCCGGCGCGAGCGACTAGGCGAGCGAGGGCTCCTCTAGGAGACCACGTTCAGCGCGCCGGGCATGATCGAGTAGCGCGCCTCGGCGACCTCGCCGAGGTAGTCGCCGTCGACCTGCAGCGGCAGCGGGCGATCGTCGGCGCTGCGGACCAGCATCTCGCCGGCGTCGCGCAGGCCCGTGACCTGGCGGTGCCCGGAGACCAGGGCCCGCGGCGAGAAGGCCCGCCAGGCGATCGAGGGCATCGCGAGCAGCGTCGCCCGGTGCAGGACGCCGCCCGACAGCGCGCCCGAGTCGAGCGCGGCGCCCTCGGCCATCTCGATCGGCCGGTTCTGGAAATAGGTGAACGGCGAGCCGTTCTGGACGACGGCGGTGACACCGCTCAGGCGCTGCCCGAGAGCCTCGACCTCGAGCCGGGGCGGGCGCACCAGATAGCGGCGGAAGAACGTGCTGAGCGCGACCCAGGTGAAGAACCAGGGGCCGAAGCGGGCCTTCAGGCGGGGGCTTGCATCGACCCGCCGGACGACGCTCGCGTCAAGGCCCAGGCCCGAGGAGAAGGTGAAGCAGCGGCCGTTGACGACGCCGAGGTCGACCCGGCGCGGGTTCCATCGGTCGGCCATCGCCAGCAGGTGCTCGGTCGCATCGACGGGGTCGCCCGGGATGCCGAGCATCTTGGCGAAGACGTTCGCCGAGCCGCCCGGCAGGGCGCACAGCGGCGTTGGCGAGCCCAGCAGGCCGTTGGCGACTTCATTGACCGTCCCGTCGCCGCCGAAGGCGACGACGACGTCGTAGCCCTCGTGGGCGGCCTCGCGACACAGCTCGGTCGCATGGCCGCGGGCCTCGGTGTCGACGGCGTCGACCTCGAAGCGTCCCTGCAGCGCATAGACGACCAGGTTCCGCAGCCGGTCTGAGACCGTGGAGGCGTAGGGGTTCACGATCACCAGCATGCGCCGCTTCGTCGCGGGGGCGGCGAAGCGGAACGGCTCGCCGCCAGGGGCCGTGCGGGTGCCCTGGGCGCTCGTCGAGGTGCTCACGCCATCGCCTACACCGCGGCCGGGCCTCCGTTACCCCGCCGCCGACGGACGGCCGCGAATCTGGCGAGGGGTCATGGCCGGGACGCATTCCTGCCGATAGGGTTGCTAGACTGCCGCGGCAGAAGACACATCGAGAGGGGTGGAGGGCCTGGCCCTGCGAAACCCCGGCAACCACCGTCAAGTCACAGACGGGAAGGTGCCAATTCCAGGTGATGTGTGGCGGGCTTCGCGCTCTTCGCCACACGTGACACAGGCGAAGGCATATCAGCGAAGGAGCCCCAAATGGCTGTCAGTCATCTTCAGTGCAAAGAGTGCAAGGAGCGGTATCCGCTCGAGGCCATCTACGTGTGCGAGCAGTGCTTCGGCCCGCTCGAGGTCGTCTACGACCACAGCCGCCTCGGCGGCGATGTCGGTGAGCTGCGCCGCCGGATCCAGGGCGGCCCCCAGAACATCTGGCGCTACGCGGACTTCCTGCCGGTCCTCAGCGGCCCTCCCGGCCCCTCCGGCCGGCTCGCCTCCCGCGCCGGGCTTCCGGCCGGCTGCACCCCGCTGATCCGCGCGGACCGCCTCGCCGAGCGCCTCGGCCTGCGCGAGGTGTGGGTCAAGAACGATGCCGCCAATCCGACCCACTCCTTCAAGGACCGCGTCGTCTCGGTCGCCGTGACCCGGGCCCGCGAGCTGGGCTACGAGACGATCGCCTGCGCCTCGACCGGCAACCTGGCCAACTCGGTGGCCGCCCACGGAGCCGCGCTGGGCCTCGACTCCTACGTCTTCATCCCGGCCGACCTCGAGGAGCAGAAGATCCTGGCGACCGGGATCTACGGCACCAACCTGATCGGCGTCAAGGGCTCCTACGACGACGTCAACCGCCTCTGCACCGAGCTCTGCGCCGAGCGCGAGTGGGCGTTCGTGAACATCAACCTGCGCCCCTACTACGCCGAGGGCTCGAAGACGCTCGCCTTCGAGATCGCCGAGCAGCTCGGCTGGGAGCTCCCCGACCGGGTCGTGGTGCCGGTCGCCTCGGGTTCGCTGTTCACGAAAATCGCCCGTGGCTTCGAGGAATGGACCGAGCTCGGCCTGCTCGAGGGGCGCCGGCCGCGGATGAGCGGTGCCCAGGCCGAGGGCTGCTCGCCCGTCGCCACGGCATTCGCCGACGGCCACGACGTCTGCCGGCCGGTCAAGCCGCAGACGATCGCCAAGTCGCTGGCGATCGGAAACCCCGCCGACGGCCCCTATGCGCTCGAGATCGCCCGCCGCAGCGGCGGCGGCGTCGACGCCGTCAGCGACGAGGAGATCCGCGCCGGCATCAAACTGCTGGCCGAAACGACGGGCGTCTTCACCGAGACCGCCGGCGGCGTCACGACCGCGGTCCTGGCCAAGCTCGCCCGGCGGGGAGACATCGATCCCGACGAGCGCGTCGTGCTGGTCATCACCGGCGAGGGCCTGAAGACGCTGGATGCGGTCCGCGGCACGTTCGAGACGCGCACGATCGAGCCGTCGGTCGCCGCCTTCGAGGCAGGTGTCGAGCAGCCCGTGGCCGTCTGATGGGCGTCCTCGTGAAGATCCCCACGCAGCTGCGCGCAGCGGCCGGGGGGGAGTCCGAGGCCGAGGTCTCGGGGACGACCGTGCAGGAGTGCCTGGACGGCCTGTTCGAGCGCCACGAGGAGCTCCGGGCCCGGATCGCCGACGAGGACGGCAGGCTGCGCCGCTTCGTCAACGTGTACCTCGCCGGCGAGGACATCCGCTTCCTGGACGGCCTCTCGACGCCCGTCGCCGACGGCAGTGAGCTCACCATTCTCCCGGCCGTCGCGGGAGGCCGGTAGGGGCGCGGCCGACCGGGCCCGCTCAGGGCGCCGCGCGGTGCGCCGCCGGCAGGGCGCGGTTCGCGGCGCCGGCCGTGCCCGAGCCGCTCATCCCGACCGTCGAGACCAGGCCCGCGGCGCACATCGCCGCGATCGTCAGGCGGCGCATCCGCTTCGGCGTCAGCCAGCCGAAGTCCTTGCTCTGCAGCCAGGTCCTGAACCCGCAGGACGCGGAGGCCGCGGCCATCGCACATCCGGCGCACATCGGCCTAGGGTAGCGCCGAGGGCTGCTCGGCCGTGTCGGGCCTGGCCTCGGGCGCGGCCGGTGCGCCGAGGACGCCTTCCAGTCGCCGGCGCAGATCGGGCCCCATCCCGGCCGCCACGGCCCTGGCGGCCCGCGCCTCGGTCAGCTCCAGCCCGTTGGCCCGGGCGAAGTCGAGCAGGTCCTGGCGCTCCTCTCCCTCGCGGGCGGCGCGCAGGAACAGCCAGCAGAACAGGCCCAGCGTCAGAATCGACTCCTCGACCATCATGATCGCACCGGCCACGTTCTGGTCGGCCAGCGGCGAGATGTTGTAGGCGGCGTCGCCATGCAGGTAGAAGGGGTAGAAGACGGTGCCCGACCACAGGAAGACGTTGCCCAGCACCGTGCCGGCGAGGCGCACCGCGATGATGTAGCCCAGGCGTCCCAGGTTGCCGAACCAGCGCGGCATCGGCAGGGGCCCGAACAGGCACATCCACATGTTGATCCCGAGGCCCAGGAACATGGCGTGCTGGATGGCGTGGACGTAGGAGTGGCGCAGGGCCGACTGGTAGAAGACCGGCAGGTGCCAGACGTAGAGGTCGACGGCCCATAGCGGGAACGCGACGAGCGGGTGGGCGAGAACCCGCAGGCGGTCGAACAGCCCGATCCTGAGGATCGGGGCGATCAGCGGGCCGGTCAGGCCGAGGACGATCAACAGCGCCGCGATGTCGCCGAGCAGCAGGTGCTCGATCATGTGCACGTAGAGCAGTTCCTGGCTTTTGCCGCCCAGCGAGGTCAGGGCTGCGGCGATCACCAGGAAGGCGCCGTAGAAGCATGCCTGGCGCCAGGCCGGGACCGGGTTGCGGGTGCCGGCCAGCGTGTGGGCCCGGCGCGCGTAGAGCAGGGCCATCAGGGCCAGCGGTCCCAACTGCAGGGCGGCCGTGATCGACTCGGAGACGGCGGGAGGGACTTGCAGCATTCCCCTCCAGGGTACGCGAGCACGCCGTCGCGGCGCCCCGCGAAGGTCTTCGGTTTTTCTTCACGGGCGTTGAGGTTCCGATGAGCCCGATCGCCTCCAATGGCCCTATGAGCTCGAGGACCCTCGTCAACCCGGCCGTCGAAGGCGTCACCGAGCGCGTCGACGCCGTCGCGAGCCTCGACGAGCGGGCCCGCCGCCGGGCCGTCGAGCAGCTGCCCGAGCAGCCGGGCCGCTACCTCGAGGTGCGTGGCGCCGAGCGGACGCTGATGCTCCCGCTGGGCGAGGAGCCCCTCCATATCGGCCGCGGACGCACCTGCGACCTGCACCTCGACGAGAGCTCGGTCTCACGCCGCCACGCGATCCTCATCCCCCGCCGCTCCGGGGCCCGGGTGCTCGACGAAAGCAGCTCCAACGGCACGTTCGTCAACGGCCGGCGCGTGCAGCAGGCCGACCTGCAGCACGGTGACGTGATCGTCATCGGCCGAGTCGTGCTGCGCTACCTCGAGATCCCGCCGGTCCAAGCCCGCTGAGCTGCACCGGCTTGACGGCCGGTGCTACGATGCGTCGGTCCGAGGGAGACGTCGATTGTTCGGGCCGTGCGGCGCGGACAGCTGGGAGGGGAGCATGATGCGCAACGGGTTGCTTGGAACAGGGATCGTTCGTTCGCTGAGGGCCCGTGGGCTCAGGCGGATCGTGCTGGGAGGACTGGCCTCGTGCCTGCTGCTCGCGCTCGCAGCGAGCCCGGCACTCGCCTTCGAAGACTTCTCCGGCGGAGCGTTCAACATCCTCGCGCCCGGTGCCGAAGGCGGCCTGAGCGCCGGCAAGTACTCGACCGACCAGGGCAAGCTGTATGACAGCCTCACGTCCAAGCGGGGCAACGTCACCCAGTCCGTGATCGAAAAGGACTTCCTGTCGGAGAAATTCGGCGTGGTCGGGACCCCGCTGCGGACCGAACTCCCGCCCCGCGAAGGCCTCGAAATCATCCGTGACAAACACGACGTCCCGCACATCTACGGCACCACCCGCGGCGCCGTCATGTACGGCTCCGGGTGGGTCGCCGCCAAGGATCGCGGCCTGCTCCTGAAACTCGGCCTCGGACCGGCCTACGCCGCGGCGCTGAGCATCCCCGGCGTCAACCCGTTCGGCCTGCTGCTGAGCAACCGCTCGTTCACGCCGAGCGCCGAAGCGATCGCCTACGTCACCAACGAGAAGGCATCTCTCGAAGCGAAGGGCGCGGCGGGCTTGCAGGTGATCGCAGACCTCGAAAACTGGGTCGAAGGCGTCAACGGCTATGAGCAGACGCTGCCCGAATTCGAACGTCTGAAAAAAGTGACCTTCTCCGACGCGGTGGCGGGCTTCGCCTTCATCTCCTCGATCTTCGGCGCGGGCGGCGGCAGCGAAGTCCGCGACTCCGAACTGCTCGCCAAGCTCCAGGAAAAGTTCGGCGGCGAAGGCGGCAAACAGGTCTTCAAGGACCTGCGCCAGGTCAACGACCCCGAAGCGCCGACGACGATCAAGACACCGTTCCCCTACGACCTCGAACCGACCGGGCCGACCCCGGGCGCGCTCGTCGTCGAACCGGGTACGCAGAGCCCGGCGGCCGTCCAGGCGGCCGAAGCGCTGACGGCCTCGCGGCGCAAAGCCTCGAACTTCCTCGTCGTCGGTGCGGGAGACTCGGCCAGCGGACACCCGCTGGCCGTGATGGGCCCGCAGCTCGGCTACTACTACCCGGAGATCGTCTTCCAGGCCGACATGCACGGCCCGGGGATCGACGCCGAGGGCATCGTCGCGCCGATCTCGCCCTACGTCTTCATCGGCCGCGGCAAGGACTTCGCGTGGAGCCTGACGAGCGCCGGCAACGAGAACACGCAGCAGTTCCTCGAGCAGCTGTGCAACCCCGGCGAAGAACTCAACCCGCCGACGAGGTCCTCGAACGGCTACTGGCACGACGGCGAATGCGTCCCGTTCCACACCTTCGACGCCGGTGAAATCGGCGCCCACGGTGCCGAACCGGCCCACGAGGTCTACTTCAAAGAATCGGTCCACGGGCCGATCAGCGGCACCGTGCTGGTCCACGGCGAACCGTACGCGATCGCCAACGACCGGGCCGACCGCGGCCGCGACCCGGCGGGCGAGGTCGCCTTCTCGAAACTCGACTCCGACCAGGTCCACAACCCGACCGAGTTCTTCGAAACGGCCAACGAACTCGACACGACGTTCAACATGGCCTACCTCGACAACGAACACATCGCCTACTTCTCGACCGGTCTGCTGCCGAAGCTGGCGGCGGGCACGGACCCGAGCCTGCCGACGCTGGGAACGGGCGGATACGACTGGAAAGGGTTCCTGTCGCTGGCCGAACACCCGCACGAAGTCGACCCGGCCAGCAACACGTTCATCAACTGGAACAACAAGCCCGCGCCCGAATGGGGTGCGGCCTCGGACGAGCTCAGCTACGGCCCGATCCACCGGGTGCAGCTGTTCAAAGGGTTCAAAGCCGGCATGACCGAGGCCGACGACGCCTCGATCATGAACCGGGCCGCGACGCAGGACCTGCGGGCCGTCGTGATCTGGCCGACGATCGAAGAAGTCCTCAAAACGCCCGGGCCGGAACCCGGCGCGCTGGCCAAGGAATCGGTCAAGCAGATCGCCAAATGGGTCAAGGCGGGCGCCAGCCGCTTCGGCAAAGAAGGCCCGAAGAAGTCGGCGGCGGCGATCCTCGACGCGGCCTGGACGCCGATCGGCGAAGCGGTCCTGAGCCCCGTGCTGGGCGAACTGACGCCCTACTTCAAATCGATCGACGGGACCAACAACGGGCCCAGCCCGAGCGGCTCGTCCTTCGGCGGCGGCTGGTACGGGTACGTCTACAAGGGCCTGCGCCAGATCCTGGGCGACCCGGTCGAACAGCCGCTCAGCCGCGGCTACTGCGGCGGCGGGAACCTCGAAGCCTGCCGCAACTCGCTGTGGGCGGCGATCCAGGGAGCCGCCGAAAAACTCATGACCGAACAGGGCGGTACGCCGAAGACCTGGAAAGCGGCCAAAGTGCGGATCGAATTCGCGCCCGGTCTGCCCGGGTTCCACTACACGATGGCCTGGACCAACCGCTCGACGTTCCAGCAGATCATCGAATTCACGGGCCACGGCCCGACCGAATAAGGGGAGCGGCGGGCATCGCTCGCGCCGAGGGCGCGGGCGATGCCCGATCGCATGTGGGCGTGAGGGCCGCGCCCGCCGGCTCGGCGCCCCGGCGTCCGGCCGGCCGCCGGGGCTAGGGGGCGCCGGTGGCCGCGGGCAGCGAGAACTCGACGCCCGTCAGCTCTTCGGAGAGCGCCCACAGGCGCCGTGCGCCGTCGGCGTCGCGGGCCGCCCGTGAGGGTTTCGAGATGTGGGGGTGGCCGCGGAACTCGCCGGGGCCGTCGGGGCCGATGTAGCTGCCGCTCTCGGCCTCGGGGGCGCACGCCGCATAGAGCGTCGGCAGGGCTCCCAGCTCGGCGCTCTGGGCGATCAGCAGGTTGGTCGCGCGCATCAGCAGCCTGTCGAGCGCCGGGGCGGCCGCGGTCTGGAGGTTCGTGGCGGCGTAGCCGGGATGGGCCGCGAGGCTCTTGATCTTCGAGCCGCCGGCCCGCAGGCGCCGGTCGAGCTCGAGCGCGAACATCAGGTTGGCGAGCTTCGACTGCCCGTAGGCGCTCCAGCGCATGTAGTGGCGCTCGGACTGGATGTCGGCGAAGTTGAGCCTGCCCATCTTGTGGGCGTTGCTCGAGAGGGTCACGACGCGGGCGTCGGGCCGACCGTCCATGTGCGCGATCAGGCGCCCCGTGAGGGCGAAGTGGCCGAGGTGATTGGTCCCGAGCTGCAGCTCGAAGCCGTCCGCGGTCTGCCGCCGCGGCGGGGCCATGACGCCGGCGTTGTTGATCAGCAGGTCGAGGCCGTCGCGCTCGTCGGCGGCGAAGCGCTCGGCGAAGTCGGCGATCGAGGACTGCCGGCCGAGATCGAGCTCCTCGAGCTGCAGCTCGGCGCCGGGGACGTCCGCCTGGATCCGGACGAGCGCCGCCTGGCCCTTGACGAGATCGCGGCAGGCCATGATCACGCTCGCGCCGTGGCGTGCGAGCTCGCGGGCGGTGACGAGGCCGAGGCCGCTGTTGGCGCCGGTGACGATCGCGGTGCGGCCGTTGAGCTTCGGGATCTCGGCGGCGGTCCAGCCTGCGCCCATGTTCGCGACTCTAGCGCAGCTCCTCGGCAGGGGCCACCCGGCGACGGTCGGGATCGTGCAAGGCCTCACCCGCCGCGGCGAGCGCGGGGCCGCCAGGGCAGGAGCCGGGGGGGCCGGTGCGGAATATCACCGGCATGGGAGGCCGCGCCATGTCGTCCTTGGGACTCCTCGCCGCCGCCGTCCTGGCGGCCGGTGCGGCCCCTGCGCGGGGCGCCGGCGGTGCACCCGAGGGAATCTCGCTGGCCCGCGCCGTCCGGGTGGCCCTCGCCCAGGTGCCGGCCGAGTCCTACGAACAGACGGGCTTCGCCTACATGCTCTCCGAGCAGGCCCCGGAAACGGTCTTCCGCTGGCGCTGGGGCGGCGGGCCGCTCGCCGGGATGGTCCCCGTACTCGAGCAGGCCGCCGCCGGGCTCTCGGAAGGCCGCGTCACCTGGTGGCGCGACGAGCTGACCCCGCTGCCCTGCGGCGAAGCGGCCCTGTGCGGCTCGGTCACGGCGGCACAGCTGCCGGTCGAGTTGGTGGCGCTGGCGAGCGGCAACTTCTACGCCTACGGAACCGCGGCCCGGCACAGCTGCTTCGGGCGCCTCGGCGGGAGCATCCCGCTGCGCATCGGCGACCGCATCTGGACGCTGTTGGGAGAATTCTCGCCCCCCGTCCTGCAGGGCACGACGCAGCTCTTGAAATCCACCTTCCCCTGGGGCCTGACGGGGGGGACCGCCAGCGAAACGGCCACCGTCTCGATGCGCACCCATCGTCCCGTCCGGACGCAGACGACGATCATCCCGCAGGCCGGGACCCCGTTCTCGATCACGGCCCGCTTCCGCTACCCCGGCCGCATTCGCCCGCCCGCCGTTACGCCCTGCCACCCCGGGGCATGAGGGCGGCGGCGGGCTCAAGCCACGGCGCCGGCGCACCGATAGAGAGCCTGATGAGCGAGGCTCGCGATCCGCTGCCCTACCTGAACCGGGTCGAGCGCCGCCTGCTGGGCTGGCTCGTGGTGCACCTGTTCGCGACCGGCAACCCCCGCTTCGAGCGGGCGCTTGAGAAGACCGGCGAGAAGGCGGCCGCGCGGATGACCTGCGTGAACGCGCTGCGGCTCTATGCGATCGGGCTGTTCGTGCTCGGCACCTGCGCCAAGATCGCCGCGGTCGAGTTTCTCGCCTACGGCCTCTACGGTCTGGCCGCAGCCGCGATGGTCTGGTCGCTCTGGTGCCTGTACACGGTCGTCGGGCCCGAACGCGAGTACCGCCGGGCCGTCGGCCTCGAGCGGACGTCCTTCTGAGCTCATCCGGAACCCGGTAGGACCCGCGGTGGCCGGCGAGTGATCCGGGTGCCCGGCGGGCGCGTAGAGAGGTGTGACCCGACGCAAACCACCTCAAGGAGCCAACCCATGAGCATTATCGAGCAGGGCATCAGCCGCGGCCAGTTCTTGCGCAACGCCGGCAGGGGCGGGATCCTCCTGGCGAGCAGCGGCGGCCTGCTGGCGAGCGTGACCAGCTCGGCCTTCGCCGCGGAAACCACGGCCTCGGACATCACGACGCTGCAGGCGGCCTACACCGCCGAGAGCCTGGCGGTCGTCGTCTACTCGGCGATCGTCAAGAACTTCCACGCCTTCAAGCACCCGAAGCTCGAAAACAAGGACTACTTCGAAGCCGCCCTGAGGAACGAGCAGGACCACCGGGCCTTCCTGGCCAAGGCGCTGGGCGCCAGGACCCCGAGCGGCCTGAAATTCAAGATCCCGGCGAGCGCGACGAGGACCGGCAGGAGCCTGCTCGCCACCGGCGTGGCGCTCGAGACCGCGTTCGTCGAGGCCTACCTCGGCGCCTCGGAAACGTTCAGCTCGCAGGAACTGCGGACGATCGCCGCGAAACTCGCCGCCAACGAGGCGACCCACTTCAGCTTCTTCGACGCCGCCGCCGGCGGGCACGGGGTCCTGCCGTCGCTGCCGGGGAGCGACACGATCCCCAACACCCTGACGAAGCTCAAGCCGTTCCTCGCCTAGACGCCGGCGTGGCCGGGCTGGGGGAGGGCCGGCGCCGACTGCGCCGCTCCCCCGGCGCCGCCCATATCGTCTAGGGCCGTCGTGCCCGCCAGGGCAGCCGGTCGAGCAGTCCCGAGAGTTCGAATGTCCGGTGCGGCGCGCGATGGCGGCTCGGGACCATCAGCAGCTCGACGTCGTGCGCGGCGAAGGAGGCTCTGGCCTCGAGGATCGCCCTGATCCCGGCGGAGTCGATGAACGAGACCTCGTGCAGGTCGAGTTCGATCGTCGTCCCCCGCTCGCAGGCCTCCTGCAGCGCCTCCTCGAGGGCCGGCGCGCTCTGCAGGTCGATTTCGCCGGCGACGGCGACGCGACGGCGCCCGTCGACGTTCTCCTGCTCGAGCCGAAACGTGTTCCCGCCGTCCATCGGAGTGCGAATATAGCGTCCCCCGAGGACGCCCAAAGCCACCCGCCGGAGGCCTGGAAGGACCGTCGAAAAACCGCTCCTCGCCTGCCAACTTTGACCTCGGCGCGGCGTTCTATGAAGGGGTCGTGCGTCCTGTACCACCGCGGACGGTCTCCGTGACTGCCAACGAGAACGGGGCACCTCCACCCAGGGCATTGACAGTTTCTTGGAGGTGCTGTTACTTTGTCCGTCAGGCAGGAGTGGCCAGTTGCGGGCCGCTCTACGGGGGCGGAAGCCCTGGAGCCAACTTTGACGCGGGGTCTATGGTGGGTCTAGTTACGGTGTCAGGCGCAGGCGGTCCGGTTGGCCGTCTCACGGGGCCGGCTCGCGGGCCTGTGTGCGTTGTGCTCCTCGCCACGCTGGTCGGGATGTGCGGGGCTAAAGCGGACGCCAACGCGTTCAAGCCCCGAATCTCGAACCTCACGGTGTCTCCTGCAAGCGTGCCCTCTGCCGGCTCGGTGGTGGTGTCGGCTTCGGTTTCGGGGGCGACCGTTTGCACGCTCTCGGCGAGTAAACCCGTGGCGGGTCTTCCGGCGGCATTGTCCTGCCAGGGGGGCAGTGTCGGCAGTCGGCTCATGATGCCTGCCAACTCAGCTGCCAAAGCACTTGCCTATAAGCTGACGTTGACGGCGGAAGGGGTGGGCGGCGACACCCGGGCAAGAAAGACCCTGACGGTTGGACCCGAAAGCCACGGTGTGGCCGGCAGCGGAGAGCAACTCGCCAGTGGCTTTCACTCGTGTTCGGTGTTGCCCACTGGACATGTGGAGTGCTGGGGCAAAAACGAACTAGGCGAACTGGGCAACGGTAACACCACCAACTCCAATACCGCCGTCGAAGTGCAGGGCATCAGCAACGCGACTCAGGTGGCTGACAGAGGCGCCTCGTGCGCCGTGCTGTCGACCGGCCACGTCGAGTGCTGGGGCGAGGAGCTCGGGAACCCGAACAACTCGGAGACCCCGGTCGAAGTGCAAGGCATCACTGGTGCGACCCAGGTAGCCGCCGGCGAAGGCTACTCCTGCGCCCTGTTGTCTACCGGCCACGTCGAGTGCTGGGGCAGCAACGAATTCGGAGAACTCGGCGATGGGAAGACCACATACTCGCTCACCCCCGTCGAAGTGCAGGGTGTCACGAATGCAACGCAATTGACCTCTGGCGCTTTTCACTCGTGTGTACTGCTCTCCACCGGCCACGTCGAGTGCTGGGGCGGAAACTGGGCGGGGCAGCTCGGGAATGCGACCGCCACCGACTCAAACACCCCCGTCGAAGTCCAGGGTGTCACGAATGCGACGCAGGTGACCGCCGGCGGGTATCACTCCTGTGCGCTGCTGTCCACGGGACATCTCGACTGCTGGGGCCTCAACGCCTACGGGGAGCTCGGCAACGCGAATACCACCAGCTCGGACATCCCGGTTGAAGTGCAGGGCGTCGCGAACGCTACCCAGGTGACAGCCGGTGGTTGGCATTCCTGTGCGCTGCTCTCCACCGGCCACGTCGAATGTTGGGGCTGGAATGAAGCAGGACAGCTGGGCGACGGTACCACTGACGGCTCGACCACTCCCGTCGAAGTCACGGGCATCACCGACGCGATCGAGGTATCGGCCGGCACCGAGAACTCCTGCGTGCTGAGTTCTCGCCGAGGCGTGGAGTGCTGGGGCGACAACCGGTACGGGCAGCTCGGTGACGGCACGACCACCACCAGCTCGGATATCCCGGTTGAAGTGCAGCACGTCACGAGCGCGACGCAGGTGGCCGGTGGCGGCTTTCACTCGTGCGCGCTGATATCTACGGGCCACGTCAGGTGTTGGGGGGAAAACCTCTTTGGGGAGCTCGGCAACGGGACCGTCACGAGCTCGACCACTCCAGTTGAAGTGCAGGGCACGAGCAATGCGACCCAGGTCGCGGCCGGCGGGTATCACTCGTGCGCGCTGCTCGCGACCGGGCACGTCCAGTGCTGGGGCGCAAACCCGTACGGGGAGCTCGGAGATGGGACCACCGGCTTCTCGCCCACTCCTGTAGAAGTGCAGGGCACGAGCAATGCGACTCAGGTCGCGGCCGGCGGGTATCACTCGTGCGCGCTGCTGGCGACCGGGCACGTCGAGTGCTGGGGCGCAAACGAAGCGGGCCAGCTCGGCAACGGGACCACGATCAGCTCAGACACACCGGTCGAAGTGCGTGGCATCAGGCGCGCGACCAGGGTAGCCGCTGGCGGGAATCAGTCATGCGCGCTACTGTCGACGGGGCACGTCGAGTGCTGGGGCGAAAACGCGTACGGGCAGCTTGGCAACGGCACGGAAGCCGGCTCGTCCGCTCCGGTCGAAGTGCATGGCATCAGCCACGCGACACAGGTAGCCGTCGGCGGGTATCACTCGTGCGCGCTGCTGTCGGCGGGGCAGGTCGAGTGCTGGGGTCAGAACTACTACGGGCAGCTTGGCAACGGCACCACCACCACCTCGGACACCCCGGTCGAAGTGCAGGGCGTCACAAACGCCACCCAGGTCGCCGCCGGCGGGAATCACACGTGTGCCGTACTCTCCACCGGCCTCCTGGGGTGCTGGGGCTACAACGCATATGGCCAGCTCGGTAACGGGACCACCACTTTTGGCTCCGACACACCTGTCGACGCGCAGCGGATCACGAGCGCAACCCAGGTAGCTACCGGCGGGGCTCACTCCTGCGCGGTGCTGGCGACGCGAACAGAATGCTGGGGGCGAAACGAATACGGGCAACTCGGCATCGGCATCACCAGCAACACCGACACCCCGACCGAGGTATCAGCGCTCTAGCCAACCGAGGACAGAGCACCGAGGCCGGCTGCGGGCTGGCGTCGGGACGCCCTCAAACGGACCCCCTCGACACTCGCAACTCGGCAGGGGGCGTCTGCTCGGCCGAAACGAGGACGCTTGCTTGGGCTCTCAAAGCGGTAGCCACGGTACCTGGGTGATACTCCCCGGCCTGATGACCGAGGAGTCCACGCCCGCCGACCTGGTGGAGCTTGTGCGTGCCAGGATCGACGCTGCCAATCGTGGGGATGTCGACTCGATGATGCGCTTCTACGCGCCCGAGGCCGTGCTCGAAATGCGCCACGTCGGGGGCGTGCTTTCGGGACGAGCAGCGATCCGCGGGTTCATTGAGGAGTGGTTCGGAGGGTACGACGAGCTGCGGTGGCAGGTGGAGGAGCTGCTCGACCTTGGCAGCGGGGTGGTCCTTGAGGTGGTCTACCAGCGCGCTCGGCCTGTTGGCGTTGCCGGATACGTCGAGCAACGGGAGGGGTGGGTCGTAGTCTTGGAGGAGGGCTTTGAGGTCAAATGTTCCATCTATCAGGACATCGACGAGGCGCGCGCTGCCGCCGAACGCCTGGCACAGGAACGGGCCGATGGGTGAGGAGGCTGGCACCGACGACAACCTTGAGGTTGTTCGCGAGTCATTCGACGCCTACAGCCGTGGCGATGCCGACGGGATGCTCGACATCTATGCGCCCGACGTGGAGTTCCTCCCAGGTGCGTCGTTTCCCGAGTCCGCGCCGACCCTCGGATCTGACGCCGTGAGGCAATGGGAGCGCGCCCGGCAAGATTCGAACTTGCGACCTCTCGCTCCGGAGGCCCCTAAGGTAGGAGCGTCAGAAGGCCCGGAAACCCGCATGAACACAGGGGTTCCGGGCCTTCTGCGTCTCACGACACACGGGCGATATTCGGGCGTATCCGGGCCGAATCCGGGGGGTTGTGGCAGGGCTGCCACAACGCTCAGCCTCGCCCGTAGACCTCTCGCGTCGGCGGCGAGAGGTCGATCGTTGCACCTCGATCAGCGGCCGGGGCGCGCCATCACAAACCCTCATGTTCGCGGACCCACCTGGCAGCGCCCGCTACGACACGTGCGATTCGCGCGCAGGAGATGCGCGGTGGCGCGCCTGACGAGCAGCGTTTGACCCACAATCTGGGCAGTACCGTCGATCGCGAATCTGTGAGCGCGCCCGTATCCCGTCTGGTTGTGGGTGCGACGGCTCTGACGAGAACCAGGTGGTGCAGGCGTCGCAGCAGACCATCGTGCGCACGGCGCGGCTCGTCGGATCGAAGCGGTCGACCCAGAACGGGCTGCCGTCGACCTGCCGCCGCGATGGGCGCCGCCCTCGGCAACTCGTCGCTGGAGAACACGGCGCAGGCGATGATCGCCACGATGGCGTCCCAGATCAAGGGCGTCAAAGGGTCCGCCGATGCGATGGGGCAGCTGAACGACATCGTCGGTGTGGGTGACATGCGGATGGAACAGCTCGCGCAGGCCATGGCGACCGGCCTGCTGCCGTCCGCTGCGAACGCCGGGCTATCCCTGAAAGATGTTGGGGCGGCGTTGGCGACGGTGACGGAT
>Ga0075017_100000816_pt1 | contig 18100 bp, 20 predicted proteins | sample AleBraG_ABR_2012_FD_71475 | JGI IMG/M metagenome (GOLD analysis project Ga0075017, IMG submission 71475) | Freshwater sediment microbial communities in response to fracking from Pennsylvania, USA - Alex Branch Run_MetaG_ABR_2012 | ecosystem: Environmental > Aquatic > Freshwater > Creek >... | reverse complement strand
CATCGTGGTTTCCCATACGCCGCTGCGGCGGTGCGGGAGGCCGTCGGCCGCGGCGCAGGTGCCGGCGGCGAAGAGGCCGGCGGCGAGGCACAGGGCGGAAATCGACGCGGCGGTCGGGCGATTCATGAGCGTGCTCCCCAATGGTGCGGTAGCGGAGCTTAACAAATCGCCTGGCGGTGTTGGCCCGATCCGGCGCGGCTAATTAAGATGGGCGCGTCAGGAGGAGCGTGTGAGGAGGGGCGTGTGAGGCTTGGGCGCGTGCAAGGCGAGGCAACCGTTGCGGACACGAGCCATTGACTACAATTGACCCAATGAGCGGACATGAGTACTGACCGGGGCGCTGCGGTCAGGGCCTATCTCGGGGCTCTGCAGGACGAACTGTGTGCGGCCTTCGCAGCCGCGGACGGGACGCGGGAGTTCGTTCGCGATCCCTGGGAGCGCAGCAGTGCCGATACGCTGTCGGGCAACGGCGTCACGGCCGTGCTCGAGGACGGCGCGCTGTTCGAACGCGGCGGTGTTGCCCTGTCGGACGTACAGGGTTCGAAGCTGCCGCCCGCCGCCACGGCCCGCAATCCGCATCTGGCCGGCCGCAGTTACCGGGCCATGGGCGTCTCGGTGGTGATGCATCCGCGCAGTCCGCAGGTGCCGACCAGTCATATGAATGTGCGCTTCTTCAGCGCCGGCGATGTCTGGTGGTTCGGCGGCGGATTCGACCTGACGCCCTACCTGCCCTATGAGGAGGATGCGCTGCTCTGGCATCGCGCGGCGGCTGCGGCCTGCGCACCATTTCATCCCGGCCTGTACGCCAGGATGCGCCAGACCTGTGACGAGTATTTCTTCCTGCGCCATCGCGGCGAGGCGCGCGGCATCGGGGGTCTCTTCTACGACGATCTGAACGCCGAGACGCCGGAATTCGGCATGCCCTGGGAGCGCTGCTTTGAGCTCATGCGAGCGGTGGGTGCGCAATACCTGGCGGCCTACCGGCAGATCGTGCAGGCGCGCCGCGCGCTGCCCTACGGGGAGCGCGAGCGGCACTACCAGTTGTACCGGCGCGGCCGTTACGTCGAGTTCAACCTGGTGTTTGACCGCGGTACGCTGTTCGGCCTGCAATCGGGCGGCCGTACCGATGCGATCCTGATGTCGATGCCGCCGGCCGTGGCGTGGGCCTATCGCTCACCCGATGCGCAGCTCGATGCGCGGCTGCTGCCCCTGCTCACGACGCAACGCGGCCGCGACTGGCTCGGCGGATCGAGTGGGGCGACCGCCACCGGCACCTAAAAAAAAACCCCGCAGCGCGGGGTTTTCAATCTTCAGAACCGATCCGGTCTGCCACGGGCGGGCATCTAATGCTTCGGACCGGCCGACCTGGCAACTAAAGCCGCCCCCGAAACTGCGGGGTGCCGCGCGTTGATTCGCGCATTGAGGTCAACCTGGAGACCAAAAATGTTCGGCCGCCTTATCCGTGTCCGCCCGGACAGCCAGATTTCTGCAAATCCTCAGCTGTTCGTTTCTCGCATCGCCCGGCGGGCGTCGCGATGTGAAAGACAGGATAGGGTTTTTCTTAAGCAAAATCCACAACAAATCATCAGTTTGAGGACGATATTATGTCGCGAATCGACGACGGGTGCCGGCGCTTGGCGGTGCTTGTGTGGCTTGGATCACACGGTGGGGGCCGGGAGCAGGCCGCGCAGCCGCGTGAACGCGGTGGCTTCGATCTGGCGAATGCGTTCCGCCGACACGCCGTACTCCGCCGCCAGTTCGTGCAAGGTGGCCTTGGGACTGCTGAGCCAGCGGCGCTGGACGATGGCCCGGCTGCGCGCATCCAGGCTCTTCAGTCCCGTCGCCAGCTGGGCCTGGGAGTCATTTTCCCAGTCGGCGTCCTCGATCTGGTCGGCCGGATCGGCATCCTGGGCACTGAGGTAGGCGGCCGGACCGTAGCCTTCCTCCTCTTCTCCGGCCACGGGCAGCGGGTCAAAGCTCAGATCGTGCGCCGCAAGGCGCTGCTCCATCGCGGAGACTTCCGCCACGGGGACGCCCAGATCCTCGGCGACGGCGCGCGTCTCCTCGGCGTTGAGCCAGCTCAGATTGCTCTTGAGGCGGCGCAGGTTGAAGAACAGCTTGCGCTGCGCCTTGGTCGTGGCGATGCGCACCAGCCGCCAGTTGCGCAGCACGTATTCGTGGATTTCAGCGCGAATCCAGTGCACCGCGAAGGAGACGAGGCGTACGCCCACGGCCGGATCGAAGCGCTTGACCGCCTTCATCAGGCCGACGTTGCCTTCCTGCACGAGATCGCTGATGGGCAGGCCATAGCCGCTGTAGCCTCGGGCGATGTGCACGACGAAGCGCAGGTGCGAGAGCACCAGCTGGCGCGCGGCATCCAGGTCGTCCTCTTCGCGGAAACGGCGCGCCAGGACCTGCTCCTGCTCGCGGCTGAGCACCGGTACACGGTTCACACGGTCGACGTAGGCCTCGAAACTGCCCAACGGTCCGGTCAACCCCAGATCGGTCGGGTGTGCCATCAACGCGGTTTGAGCAGCCATCTTCAGTCAGCTCCTTTGATCGGAGGGTTCACCGATCCATTGGCAATATTAGCACTCAAATCCTCTGAGTGCTAAGGGGCTTGGGAGTTCCCACTTGGGTTTATAGGTCCTTTAAAACCAGGTACTTACGAATACAAGTCGGCCTGCAACAGGGCCATCAGGCGTGGCCGGGCGCGCTCAGCCCGCGCCGGGTTCGATGCGCGCCAGATGACGGCTGGCCGCGAGCCATGCGCCCAGCCAGCCCAGCACCGTGCTGCCGCCGAGCAGCAGCCCCAGATCCTCCAGTGCCGGACCCCGCAGCGCGAATTCAGCGCCGTAGGAGCGCGCCAGCTCCGACACCGGCGGCTGCAGCAGGAGGCCGGACACACCGATCACCAGCAGCGCCGTGAGCCCGCCGAGCAGCCCGTAGAGCGCCCCCGTATAGAGAAAGGGACGCCGGACGAAGCCATTGGTTCCGCCCACCAGCTTGGTCACCTCGATTTCCGCGCGGCGATTCTGGATCTCAAGCCGGATGGTGTTGCCCACGACCGCGACCACGCCGAGGCCCAGCAGGCCCGCCGCCAGCAGCAGGGCGCGATGCAGCAGGTCCAGCAGGGCGTTGAAGCGCCGCACCCAGTCGCCATCGAGCTGCACCGTCTCGGTCTCGGGCCAGGCGGCGAGCACGCGGCGCAGCGATTCCATGCTTGCCGCCCCGGTGGCGCCCGGCGCGGGCGTCACGACCAGCACGTTCGGGAGCGGGTTGTCCTGGAGAGCGTCGAGCGCCGCGCCGAAGCCCGACTGGGCGCGAAACTGCGCCAGCGCCTGCGCGGCGGTGATCAGCTGCACGGCCGCCACGCCGGGGTGCGAGCGGGCCGTAGCGCCGAGCTGCCGGGCGTGCTGTTCATCGACCCCGGCGTGGAGGTAGACCGATATGCTGACCGCGCCGGTGAAATCGCCGGTGGCCGCGCGGACGTTGCGCACCAGGACCTCCAGGCCCAGTGGCAGCGCCAGTGCGAGGCCCATGACCAGCACCGTGAACAGCGTGGCGAATGGGGCGCGCGCCAGATGCCCGGCGGAGGAGACCAGGGCATGGGCATGGCGTGCGAGATAACCGGACGCGGCACCGCTCACCGCGCGACCTCGATGACGGGCAGGACGCCGCTGGGTTCATTCGGTACGATGCGTCCGCGCTCGAGCACGATCGCACGCAGCCCGGAGGCGCGCACCAGATGCAGGTCGTGCGTGGCCACCACGACCGTCACGCCCACCCCGTTGAGGCGCCGGAACAGCGCCATCACTTCGCCGGCCAGCTGCGGATCGAGATTGCCGGTCGGTTCGTCGGCGATCAGGATCGGCGGCCGGCTGACGATCGCCCTGGCGATGCCGACTCGCTGCTGCTCGCCCACCGACAGTTCCGAGGGCAGCGAGCGCTCGCAGCCGAGCAGGCCCACCTGGTCGAGCGCGGCGCGCACGCGCTTGTCGATCTCCCTGAGCGAGCTGTCGGCCACGATCAGCGGCAGCGCGACGTTGTCGTACACCGGGCGGTCGTGGAGCAGCCGGTGATCCTGGAACACCACCCCGACGCGCCGGCGAAACGCGGGAATGCGGCGCGCGGCCAGCGTGCCGGTCTCATCCCCGGCCACCGAGACGGAGCCGCGCGTCGGCCGCTCGAGCAGTGCAATCAGCTTGAGCACGGTACTCTTGCCGGCCCCCGAGCGGCCCGTCAGGTAGACCATCTCGCCCGGCGCCACGTGCAGGCTGACATCGCCCAGGGCCTCGCGGCCGTTGCGATACCGCTTCGCGACGGCCTCGAAGCGGATCACGGCCGCGAACCGCTGCCGTCGTTGCCGTCGACCAGCGCCGCCGCGAAGGCCGCGGCGTCAAAATGTCCGAAGTCCTCGCTCTGTTCGCCCAGGCCGATGAAACGGATGGGCAGCGCGAGCCGGCGCGCGATCGCCACGACGATACCGCCGCGCGCCGTGCCATCGAGCTTGGTGATCACCAGCCCGGTGACGCCGATCGCGGCATGAAACTGCTCGGCCTGCGCCAGTGCGTTCTGGCCCTGGTTGGCATCGAGTACCAGCAGGACTTCGTGCGGCGCGGCCGGATCGACGCGGCCCATCACGCGCTTGATCTTGCGCAGTTCGTCCATCAGGTGCGCCTGGCTGTGCAGGCGTCCGGCGGTATCGGCGAGCAGCACGTCGATGCCGCGCGCACGGGCCGACTGCAATGCGTCGAAGACCACGGCGCCCGGATCGGCTCCGGTCTGTTGCGCACTCATCTGGGCGCCGCTGCGCTGCGCCCACACGCCCAGCTGTTCGATGGCGGCGGCGCGAAAGGTGTCGCCGGCCGCGACCATGACCGTCAGGCCCTGCGCCCGCAGCTGTCCGGCCAGCTTGCCGATGCTCGTGGTCTTGCCCGATCCATTCACGCCGATCACGAGCACCACGAACGGCTGCGGGCCGCGCGTGACGCGCAGCGGCACTTCGCAGGGCCGCAGGATCTGCGTGAGGCGTGCCCGCAGCGCCGCGAGCAGCGCGTCGGCGTCCGCCAGCTCGCGGCGCGCGACGCGTTGCCTGAGATCATCCAGGATCTCGTGCGTCGCGGCGACGCCCACGTCCGCGGCGATCAGCCGCGTCTCGAGCTCCTCCAGCAGTTCCGCGTCGATCTGCCGCCCCTGCAGCAGGCCGCGCAGTTCGCGCGCCAGCGTGGCCCCGCCGCGGTTCAGGCTGGCGCGCAGCCGTCCGAAAAAGCCCTGCGGCGCCGCGGGTTCGCCTGCGGCGGCCTGCGCCACGCGTTTCTTGCCGTCACCGAACATGGGTGGATTCTCTCATATGCGGTAGGCTTTCCGGCCATGAGCCGCGACCCGATCTCCGGTGCCCGCCACGAGCCTGCCCGCTGCCAGCGCGGCGCGCAGAGCCGGCGCCTGCGGATCATCGCCGGGCGCTGGCGCGGCCGGCGCTGGCAGTTCCCCGCCGGGGACATCCGGCCCACCAGCGATCGCGTGCGCGAGACCCTGTTCAACTGGCTGCAGGGCCGCATCGCGGGCCGGCGCTGCCTGGATCTGTTCGCCGGCTCCGGGGCACTCGGCCTCGAGGCCCTGTCGCGCGGCGCGGCGCAGTGCGTGTTCGTCGATCGTGATCCGCGGGCACTGGCCGCGATCGGCGCCGTACTGCGCGACTGGGGTGCCGAGCCGGATCTGGCGCGGCTGGAAGGTGGCAGCGCGGAGCAGTATCTCGCGCGACCCGGGCAGCGCTTTGACCTCGTGTTCCTGGATCCGCCCTTCGCCGGCGGCGCGCTGGCGGCCTGCGTGGCGGGGCTCGAAGGCGGCGGCTGGCTCGGACCGGGCAGCCTGATCTATGTCGAGCACCCGCGCGGTCCGGCGGCCGCGGATCTGCCGCCGGGCTGGAAGGCGCTGCGCACGGGCACGGCCGGCGCGGTCGGGTATGATCTGTACGAGCGCCGCCCCTGAATTCCGCTACCCGTCGCGCCGTCCGCCACTGTTGCCGTCCGCCACTGTTAAGGAGCCGCCGTGTCACCCAATCGCCGAGCCGTTTATCCGGGAACCTTCGACCCCATAACCCGGGGCCACGAGGATCTGGTGCGCCGCGCTGCCGGTATCTTCGATCACGTGCTGGTCGCCATCGCCGCAAGCCCCAACAAGACGCCGATGTTCGACATCGAAGAGCGTGTCGCCCTGGCGCGCGGCGTGCTCGCCGACATCAAGAATGTCGAGGTCACCGGCTTCACGGGCCTGACGGTCGAATTCGCCCGCGCCCAGGGCATCGGCGTCATCGTGCGCGGCCTGCGCGCGGTGTCCGATTTCGAGTTCGAGTTCCAGCTCGCCAACATGGGACGGCACATCGCGCCCGGCGTTGAAACCATGTTCCTGACGCCGAAGGAGCATTTCACGTTCATTTCCTCGACGCTGGTACGCGAGATCGCCACGCTCGGCGGCAACGTCAGCGAATTCGTCCATCCGCTGGTCGAGGCCGCGTTCAAGCGCCGGGTGAAAGGGTGAGCCCAGGCGCGTCGCCCGCCAAGGTGCGCGCCTGGATCCGTGCCGCCGCCGCGGCCGGCGGCGTACTGCTGCTGCTGGGCGTACTGCTGCTGCTGCCGGGCGTACGGCCCGCCGCCGCGGACAACCTGCCGGGTCATGCCGCCGTCGCCAGCGCGCATCCGCTCGCGACCGCGGCCGGTCTGGAGGTGCTGCGCGAAGGCGGCAATGCCTTCGACGCCGCCGTGGCCGTCAGCGCGGCGCTGGCCGTGGTCGAACCCACGGGCTCGGGCCTCACCGGGGGCGGCATCTACCTGCTGCACCGGGAACGCGACGGCCTGGAGACCGCCATCGATGCGCGTGAATACGCGCCCGCGGCGGCGACGCGCGACATGTTCCTCGATGTGCAGGGCGAGCCCGTTCCGGGCCTCTCGACGGGCAGTGCCCTGGGTGCCGGGATTCCCGGTGAAGTGGCCGGCATGGCGCGGCTCGCGCAGGACTACGGCCGGCTGCCCGTGGCGCGCACGCTCGCGCCGGCGATCCGGCTGGCGCGCTCCGGTTTTCCGCTGTCCGCGCGGCTGCACGCGGCCCTGCAGGCGCGGCTCGAGCAGTTCAGTACCGAGCCGGACGTGGCGCGGAATTTCCTGCGGCACGGCGCGGTGCCGCCCATGGGCACGCTCATCCGCCAGCCGGAACTCGCCACCACGCTCGAATACCTGGCGCGGCATGGGCTGGATTCCTTCTACCACGGACCGCTCGCCGCGAAGCTGGTCGCGGGCGTGCGCGCGCAGGGCGGGATCTGGGACGAGGCCGACCTGGCCGCTTACCGTGCCATCGAACGTGCGCCGGTCCTCGGGCAGTATCGGGGTGCGCGGATCGTCTCGGCGCCGCCGCCCAGCTCCGGTGGCGTGGCGCTCATCGAGGCGCTAAACGTGCTGTCGCAGTTCGACCTGCGGGCGGCCAGCCCGCTGCAGCGCACGCAGCTGATCGTCGAGGCGATGCGGCGTGCGCACCGCGACCGTGCCGTGTACCTGGGCGATCCGGATTTCGTCACCGTGCCGGTGCAGCGGCTCACGAGCGCGGACTATGCCGCCGGCCTGGCGGCCTCGATCCGCGCCGACCGCGCCACGCCGAGCAGTGCGCTGCCGGGCGTGGGCGGCGGCGCGGACGCCGGGCCGCAGACCACGCACTTCTCGGTGCTGGACCGCGACGGCAATCGCGTGGCCGGCACCATTACGTTGAATTTCAGCTTCGGTTCGGGCCGCATGATTGCCGGCACCGGGCTGTTCCTCAACGATGAGATGGACGACTTCTCGATGAAGCCCGGCGTGCCCAACGGCTACGGGCTGGTGGGCGCAGACGCCAATGCGATCGCGCCTCACAAACGCATGCTCTCCTCGGTCACGCCGACCTTCGTCGATGCCGGCGACCGCATGCTGGTGATCGGCTCTCCGGGCGGCAGCCTGATCACCGGGATGGTGCTGCTCGCCACGCTCGATTTCCTCGACGGGCGTTCGGCGGCCGAAATTGTCGCCGCGCCGCGCTTCCACCATCAGTACCTGCCCGATGTGGTGCGCTATGAGCCCGGGGCATTCGACGGGACGGAACTGCAGTCACTGCAGTCGCTCGGGGACCAGATGGAAGCCTCGATGCGGCGCTGGGGCAACGAGCAGGCGGTCATCTGGAATCGCAAGGCCGGTACTGTCGAGGCCGCGGCCGACCCGCGCGGCGAGGGCGCCGGGGTCGTCGAATAGGCCGGACCGGTCACCGCTCTCCCGTCCCCTCTCACCTGGAAGTGATGCGGCAGCCATGTCCCACCTCATTCCTGTCACGCTGATTCCCGGCGACGGCATCGGCCCCGAAATCGTCACGGCCACGCTGGCCAGCATCCACCGCACGCGACTGGCACTGAAGGGTCCGCTGGAGACGCCTTCGGGCGGCGGTTACCGCAGCTCCAACGTCAGGCTGCGCGAGGAATTCAAGCTGTATGCCAACCTGCGCCCGGCGCGCACTCTGGTGCCGGGCGGCCGCTTCGAAAAGATCGACCTGGTCGTCCTGCGCGAGAACCTCGAGGGGCTGTATATCGGGCACGAGCATTACGTGCAGATCGACGACGATCCGCACGCCGTGGCCATGGCGACCGGCATCAACACGCGTGCCGGCAGCCGCCGCCTGCTGGAGTTTGCCTTCGAGCATGCGATCCGGACCGGGCGACGCAAGGTCACCGTCGTGCACAAGGCCAACATCATGAAGGCGCTGACCGGCATCTTCCTCGAGACTGCGCAGCGCCTGTACGACCAGAAGTACCGCGGCCGGATCCTGATGGACACGCTCATCGTGGACGCCTGCGCCATGAAGCTGGTCCTCAATCCATGGCAATTCGATGTGATCGTGAGCACCAACCTGTTCGGGGACATCCTCTCGGATCTGGTCGTCGGGCTGGTCGGCGGCCTGGGCATGGCGCCGGGCGCAAATATCGGCACCGACGCGGCCATCTTCGAAGCCGTGCATGGCTCGGCGCCCGATATCGCCGGCAAGGGCCTGGCGAATCCGGTGGCACTGATGCTGGCCGCGGCGCTGATGCTCGATCATTGCGGGCTCGGCGCGCTGGCGACACGCCTGCGCAGCGGCATCGACGCGACGCTGAACGTCGATCAGGTCCGGACCGGGGACCTGGGGGGCACCGCCGGCACGGTCGAGTTCACGCGCGCCCTGGTGGCGCGGCTCATGGGCTGATCAGGCCGCGCCGGTCGCGCCGGCCGCGTTGGCCGCGCTGGCCACGCCGGCCCACGGGCGCCGTGCATACACGCCGTAGGCCAGGATCCCCGCGTAGCAGGCCGCCGGCACGATGAGGGCGGCCTTCAGGCCCATGAGATCCGCGCCCCGTCCGGTCAGTAGCGGCATCACGGCGCCGCCGACGATCGCGACGCAGATGATGCCCGAGCCCTCATGCGTGCGCCGCCCGAGCCCCTCGCAGGCCAGGCTGAAGATGGTCGGGAACATGATGGAATTGAACAGCCCGATGGCGAGCAGCGCCCAGCCGGAAACCGCGCCGCTGTTCGTGGCGGCGATCAGCAGCAGTGTGACGACGGCGCCCGCGGCCGCCGCGAGCACCTTGCCGGGCGAGAACACGCGCAGCAGGTAGGCGCCGATGAAGCGCCCGACCATGGCGCCGCCCCAGTAATAGGGCACGTGCTTGCCGGCTTCCCGGGCGCTCAGGGACAGCACGTCCGACTGCATCAGGAAATTGACGATCAGCGAACCGATGGCCACTTCAGCGCCGACATAGAGAAAAATGCTGAGCGCACCGAGGCCGAAGCGCGGCCGTGCGAGCAGGCCGAAGGCGCGCAGGATCGGCTCGTTCACGGGCGCCGTCTCCGCCAGGCGGTTGCGGCGCAGCCAGACCACCAGCGCCACCACGGCCAGTGCCGCCGCGAGGCCGAAGTAGGTGTGCACGATGACGTGCGTCTCGCGGATCCGGTATGCGGTCAGCGCCGCTCCGCTCAGCGCCTGCGCGCCTACGCCGGCCAGCGGACCGAGGATCAGGATCGAGCCCGCGTAGGGGAAGATCGTCGTGCCGAGTGAATTGAAGGCCTGCGCGAAGGTCAGTCTGCTGTGCGCGGTCGCGGGCGCACCGAGCATCGAAATCAGCGGATTGGCGACCACCTGGACGATGGTGATGCCCGAGGCCAGCACGAACAGTGCGAGCAGGAAGGCGGCAAACAGGCCCTGCGAGGAAGCCGGAATGAACAGCAGGCATCCGGCCATCATGGTCAGCAGGCCGATCACGGCGGTGCGCATGTAGCCGACCCGCTTGACGATGGCGGCGGCGGGCAGCGAGATCAGGAAGTAGGCCGCGAAGAACGCGGATTGCACCAGCATGGCCTCCGCATAGGACAGCGTGAACAGCTCCTTGAGCTTCGGGATGATCACGTCGTTGAGGCTGGTGATGCCGCCGAAGGTGAAGAACAGGGCAAACACGAAGACGCGCAGGTCCGGGGCATCGACATGCGGATTCACATCGTCGTCCGCGGCCACGGGATCGGAGGCCGAAGTCGCTGCCGTGTCGAAGCTCATGTGCACTACCCCGGGATCGCTGTGGCTGGAGGCGCGCAGTATAAGCGCAGGCAGCGCGCGATTCCGCGGCAGGATGCATTGCCCGCCGCGATCCCGCATAGTTCGCCGGTGGGACGGCAATCCGATCTTTCGCTCACGGCGGCGGCCTTCACCGGCATCTATGTCATCTGGGGAACCACCTACCTGGCGGTCGCCATCGCGATCCGCACCTGGCCGCCCTTCATCCTGGGCAGCGTGCGCATGCTGCTGGCCGGCGGGCTGATGTATGCCTGGCTGCGCGCCCGCCGCGTCCGGCCGTTCCGTGGCCTGAACATCGCCGGCACGGTGCTGTGCGGCGTACTGATGTCCGGGGTCGGCAACGGGCTGATGATCTGGGCCCAGGAGGGCGTGCCCTCCGGGATCACGGCGCTGTTCGTCGCCTCGCTGCCCATGTTCATCCTGCTGCTCGACTGGGCCTTCTTCCTGCGCAGCCCGCCGCCACGGCTGGCCGCGGCGGGTGTGCTGCTCGGCCTGGCCGGCGTCGCGGTGCTGAGCACGCACAGCCATGGCCTGTCCGGACGCGCGCGCCCGATCCACATCATCGTCCTGCTGCTCGCGGAGCTGGCGTGGGCCGTGGCCACGCTGCTGCAGCGGCGCTACGCGCCCGGCCGCCGCTTTGTCAGCTTCACCTGCCTGCAGCTGCTCGCGGGCGGGCTGTTCCAGCTGCTGGCGGCGGCACTGCACGGCGACTGGGTCGGCTTCACGCTGCAGCAGGTGGGGGCGGCGTCGTGGTTCGCACTGGCCTACCTGGTGCTGTTCGGCTCGATGATTGCCAGCAACTGCTACTCGTACCTGATCGCGCACGTGCCGGCCCAGAAAGTCGCCACCTACGCGCTCGTCAATCCGATCATCGCGCTGGCACTCGGTGGCGCGGTGCTGGGTGAACGGGTTTCGCCCGCGGCGGTCACCGCGAGCGTGCTGGTGATGGGCGGCGTCGCGCTGGTGCTGCTGCAGGGCGTTGTGCAGCGGCGCCTGGGCTGAGCGCGGGCCGCCGCGTCCGCGCCGCGGGGGGCTTGGCCCGCGCCACGCGCGGCTCCGACAGCGCCAAGCGCGGCGCGCGCCCGGGGCGTGGCAGCTGATCGAGACGCGACAGGTCGACGGCGCGCCACAGGTACCAGGTCGCGCAGCTGCGGTGCGGCGCCCAGCGCGCGCCGAAACCCGCCAGGGCCCGTGGCGTGGGCATGCCCTTGAGGCCGTAGGCGAGCCGGAAGCCGTTGCGGACGCCGAAATCGTCGACGGGCAGTACATCGGCCCTGCCCAGTTGCGAGATCAGCAGCATTTCCACGGTCCAGCGGCCGATGCCGCGCACCTGCGTGAGCCGCTCGACGATGGCGTCGTCGGCGAGTTCGCACAGCTCCGGGGTCGGCGGCACGACGCCGGCCAGGACCTTGTCCGCCAGGTCGCGCAACGCGCGGATCTTGGCATGGGAAAAGCCGCTGGCGCGCAGGGCGGAATCGGCGGTCGCCTGGAGCTGCGCGGGCGCGGGAAAGGACGCCGGCGCATACAGCGCGGTGAAGCGGCCCAGGATGCGTTCGGCCGCCGTGCCGTTGAGCTGCTGATGCGCGATCGCGCGCGCCAGCGCTTCGAATGGCGATCGCTCGGGGCGCGGCTGCAGCGTGCAGGGTCCGGCCGCGGCGATCAGGCGGGCCATGACCGGATCCACGCGGCTCAAGTGCCGCGCGCGCCGGGCGTTGGCGCGGTGTATTACTGCTGGCATTGCGGGCAATAGTACGTGGAGCGCTGGCCCTGGGCGATGCGGCGAATCGGCGTGCGGCAGCGCCTGCACGGCAGCCCCGCACGCTCGTACACGTACAGCCGCTGCCGGAAATAGCCCGGATTGCCGTCGGCGCCCAGGTAATCGCGCAGCGTCGTGCCGCCGACGCGTATTGCGGCCCCGAGCACGCGGCGGATGGCGGCGGCCAGCCGCAAGCACTCGGCCAGCGTGAGCGAGCGTGCGGCCCGGCGCGGGCGCAGGCGTGCACGGAACAGCGCCTCGCTCGCGTAGATGTTGCCGACGCCGGTCACCAGGCGGCCGTTCAGCAACAGCACCTTGATGGCGACGCGCCGCCGCCGGGTGACGCGAAACAGGTAGGCGCCGTCGAAGCCCGCGTCCAGCGGTTCGGGTGCCAGCGCGCGCAGCAGCGGGTGCAGGCGCGGTGCCGCGGTGGTGTACAGGCAGCTGCCGAAGCGCCGCGGATCGTGCAGACGCAGCGACAGGCCCGAATCCAGCTGCAGCTCGACATGATCGTGCTTGAGCAGGGCGGCGGACTGCGGCAGCACGCGCAGGTTTCCGGACATCCCCAGGTGCAGGATCAGGGTGCCGCGGGTCAGCCGCAGCAGCAGGTATTTGGCGCGCCGCTCGACCTGCAGCACCGTTTGTCCGCGCAGGGTGGCGGCCAGGTCCGCAGCGACCGGCCAGCGCAGCGCGGCGTTGTGCACCCTTGCCGTGTCGATGCGCCGGCCCACCAGGTGCGGTTCGATGCCGCGGCGCGTGGTTTCGACTTCAGGCAGTTCAGGCACGGGGCCTCGTCAGTGTCCGCAGGGGTCGGAGCTGCGAACCGGCGGTCTCAAAACGCGAAACCCGCCGGAAGGCGGGCTTTGCCGGCGCTGCGGGGCCAGCGCTTGCAGCGCAACAGCGCCTACTTGATCTTCGTTTCCTTGTAGCCGACGTGCTTGCGCACGACCGGATCGAACTTGCGCACTTCCATTTTTTCCGGGTGCAGGCGCTTGTTCTTCATCGCCACGTAGAAGTGGCCGGTGCCGGCCGAGGAGAGCAGTTTCACTTTTTCGCGCATGATGTTTCCTGGCTCCTGTCAGATGCGTTCGCCGCGCTTGCGCAGGTCGGCCACCACCGCGTCGATGCCCAGCTTGTCGATGGTGCGCAGGCCGTTACCGGATACACGCAGGCTGATCCAGCGCTTTTCCACCTCGAGCCAGAAGCGCTGCTGGTGCAGGTTCGGCAGGAAGCGCCGCCGCTTGCGATTGTTGGCGTGCGAGACGTTGTTGCCCGTCATCGGGCTCTTACCGGTCACCTGGCAAACGCGGGACATTGCAGCAATCCTTATAAATCAATAACTTAAATTAAGCGCCGCCCGCCCTGCAACGAGCGAAGGGCGGGCTTTATACCAGTCTGGAGATCCGCAGGCAACCTCGAGCCCGCTACAGCAGGCCGCGCTCGGCGAAGGACAGGCAGCGGGTGTCGCCGACGATGCAGTGGTCCAGCACCCGGATCTCGACCAGCCCCAGGGCCTCGGTCAGGCGACGGGTGATCAGCTCGTCCGCCGGGCTCGGATCGGCGACCCCGGAAGGGTGATTGTGCGCCAGGATCACGGCGGCGGCATTGCGCCTCAGGGCCTGCTTCACGACCTCGCGCGGGTGCACGCTCGCCCCGTCGATGGTTCCCCGGAACAGCTCGTCGAACGCGATCAGCCGGTGCCGCACGTCCAGGTGCAGGCAGCAGAACAGTTCGTGCGGCTGATCGCGGAGGCGCGCGATCAGGAAGCGGTGCGTGGCGGCGGGCGAGTCGAGCAGCGGTCCGCTGCGCAGGGCCTCGGCATAGTGGCGGCGCGCCAGCTCGAGCGCGGCCTGCAGGCGGCAGTAACTGGCGGGTCCGAGACCCCGTGCCGCCAGCAGCGTTGCCCGGTCGGCGTTGAGCAGCTCACGCAGTGAGCCGTGCCGCCGCAGCAGCGCACGCGCCAGGTCGACCACATTGCTGCCCGGTGCACCGGAGTGTCCGAGCAGGACCGCCAGGACTTCCGCATCGGACAGGCTCTGCGCGCCGCCGGCCAGCAGTTTTTCGCGCGGACGCTCCGGCGCCGGCCATTGCAGCAGGTTCATGTGAATCCGGTCACACTCGCTCGGGTTTCAATTGCGAGCTATTCTCGAATGACATGGCCGAATCGTGCGATGGACATATCCTGTGCGCATGGCACGAAACACCGGGCCTGTCCGATAATGACCCCATGCGTGGCAAACACGTCATCCTGGGCGTGACCGGCGGCATTGCCGCCTACAAGAGTGCGGAACTCGTGCGGCGGCTGGTCGAGCGCGGCGCGCTGGTGCAGGTCGTGATGACGCGCGGCGCCTCGGAGTTCATCACGGCCGCCACCTTCCAGGCGCTGTCGGGCCGGCCGGTGCGCGACAGCCTCTGGGACGCCGGCGCGGAGGCGGCGATGGGCCACATCGAGCTGGCGCGCTGGGCCGACGCCGTGCTAGTGGCGCCCGCGACCGCGGATTTTCTGGCGCGCCTGGCGGGCGGGCGCGCCGATGACCTGCTGAGCACGCTGTGCCTTGCGACGCGCGCGCCGCTTCTGGTGGCCCCGGCGATGAACCAGCAGATGTGGGCCAACGCGGCGACCCAGGCCAATGTCGCCACGCTGCGCGCGCGCGGCATAGGCCTGCTCGGACCCGCGGTGGGGGATCAGGCCTGCGGCGATCATGGTCCGGGGCGGATGCTGGAGCCCACCGATCTCGCGGATCTGCTGGAACCGACCCTGAGCGTGGGCGGCCCCCTGAGCGGCCAGCGCGTGCTGATCACCGCGGGCCCGACGCGCGAGTGCATCGATCCGGTGCGGTTCGTGAGCAACCGCAGTTCCGGCAAGATGGGCTATGCCGTGGCGCAGGCGATGCGGGCGGCGGGCGCCGAGGTCGTGCTGGTCAGCGGCCCGGTCTCGCTGGCAGCGCCCGCCGGAGTCCGGCGCATCACGGTAGAGAGCGCCGCGCAGATGCTCGAGGCCGTGCAGCGCGAGCTGCCGGGCACCGATGTGTTCGTCGCCACGGCCGCCGTGGCCGACTACCGCCCGATCAGCGTCGCCGACGCCAAGATCAAGAAGAAGGCCGAGCATTTCACGCTCGACATGGTTCGCACGACCGACATCCTGGCCACCGTCGCAGCGCGTGCCGACCGTCCGTTCGTCGTGGGCTTCGCCGCCGAGACCGACTCGATGGAACAGCATGCGCGCGAAAAACTGCTGCGCAAGAACCTCGACATGATTGCCGCCAATGAAGTGAGTGCCACCCAGGCCTTCGACTGCGAGGACAACGCACTGCTGGTGCTGTGGCGCGGCGGCGGCCGCAGGGAGCTGGCGCGGGCGCCGAAGCGCGAACTGGCCGCCGCGCTGGTGGCCTTGATCGCCGAACGCCTGCAGGACGTGCACGCGCAGCGTGCAGGTACGCAGGCCGGTGGCGTCCAGGCCGGTGGCGTCCAGGCGGGCGGCGTTCAGGGTGGCGGCACGCACAGCGTGCGTTCCTAGCATGGCCCAGGCATGGTGACTGCCGCGGCACGCCGGCCGCTGCAGGTGCGGCTCCTCGATGCGCGCCTGGGCCGGGAATACCCGCTCCCCGCCTACGCGACCGACGGCTCCGCGGGCCTGGACCTCCGCGCCTGCATCGATGCGCCGCTGCTGCTGGAACCCGGGCGCGCCGAGTTGATTCCGACGGGCCTGGCCATCCATGTGGCGGACCCCGCGCTCGCCGCGGTGATCCTGCCGCGTTCCGGGCTCGGCCATAAGCACGGGCTCGTGCTCGGCAACCTGGTCGGACTCATCGACTCGGATTACCAGGGGCCGCTGATGGTCTCCTGCTGGAATCGCGGTAGCGCCGCCTACACCATCCAGCCCGGCGAACGCATCGCGCAGCTGGTCGTGGTCCCGGTGGTGCAGGTGGAACTCGAGGTCGTGGAGGACTTCACCGCCACCGACCGAGGTGCTGGCGGCTTCGGGCACACCGGACGGGCCTGAGCCGGGCGGGCGCTCAGCCGCTGCTGGGGTTGGCGGTCAACTCGCGATAGCGCGCGATATCCGATTCAAACTGGGCGCGCACCGTGGTCAGCTGCTGGCGCCGGCCTTCGAGCGAGCGGCGCTGCGTGCGCACTTCATTCGAGGCGCGGACCAGCTGTTCGGCCAGGTCGTCCGGCATGCGGCTGGCTTCCGGCTTGGTGTTGTAAGGCTTGAACCGCAGCGCCCGCTCCTGCAGCGTCTTGAGCCGCGCTTCGAGCGATTCGATGTAGGCGCTGGCCGCCTTGACCTGGCCGTCGAGCTGGTCGAGCCGCTCGTCGCGCAGGCGCTCGATATCCTTGGTCGAGGTATAGGTCGTCAGCAGGAAGCGATCGTGCTGCGCGCGCTGCTCGATTTCCTGCTGGTGCCTGCGCTGCTCGGCCAGCTGCTGCGCGTTCTTTTCCGCATCGATGCGTTCGACTTCGACGCCCTGGTTGTTCAGGACGCGGCGTTCCGACTGCGAATACTCGGGCGGTACCGCATCGCCATAATGCCGCTCGCCGTTCTTGTCGACCCAGCTGTAGCTGGCGTGCGCGCCGCTGTCGGCGGCGGCGGCCGGCGGCGACGCCAGCGCGACTGCCGCGACTGCCGCCGCGGCGCCCACCCATCGCTTGATTATGTCAGTCACCTGGTACGACCTTAGGTTGCCGTGCCCCAATTGTCCACGCTGGCCCGATAAGGGCAAGCAGGTCAACCGGACACCCCGTATTGCCGGCGGTAGGCACGCAGGGCGGCGAGCTGCGCCGGCTCGAAACCGCGGGCCGCGCGGCTCTCCAGCGCCTCGATCAGCCCCTGCAGGGTCAGGATGCTCACGCAGCGGAGGCCAAACTGCGTCTCCACCTCCTGAACAGCCGACTGCGACCCCTGGCCGCGCTCCTGGCGGTCGAGCGCCAGCGCCACCGCCACGGGCTGGGCTCCCGCGGCCCGTATCAGCTCGATGGATTCGCGGATCGCGGTGCCGGCCGTGATCACATCGTCGACGATCACCACGCGGCCCGCCAGCGGGCTGCCGACGATCAGGCCGGCATCGCCGTGCGCCTTGGCCTCCTTGCGGTTGAAGGCCCAGGGCAGGTTCCGCCCCTGGTGCTCGGCGAAGGCCACCGCACAGGCACTGACCAGCGGAATGCCCTTGTAGGCCGGCCCGAACAGCATGTCGAAGCCGAGCCCGGAAGCGGCCAGTGCCGCGGCATAGCAGCGGCCCAGGCGTGCCAGCGCCGCACCGTCGTTGAAGCGGCCGGCATTGAAGAAATACGGGCTGACGCGACCGGACTTGAGCGTGAATTCGCCAAACCGCAAGGCCTGGTGCTCGAGGGCCAGCGCCAGGAAATCCTGCTGGTAATCGTGCATACGCGGCAGGCTATCATGTCGCCATGCGGATCATCACGCTCAACGTCAACGGCATACGCTCGGCCGCCGCCAAGGGCCTGTTCCCGTGGCTGGCGCAGACGCGGGCGGACGTGATCTGCCTGCAGGAAGTACGCGCCCGGGAGGACCAGTTCGACGGCCATGACATCTCGCTCCCCGGCTACCATGCCGCGTTCCACCCGGCGCAGCGCCCCGGCTACGCCGGCGTGGCCGTGTATTCCCGGGCGCCGCCCAAACGCGTCGTGCGGGGTTTCGGCGTCCCCGAGTTCGATGCTGAAGGCCGCTATCTCGAGACGCAGTTCGCGGACCTGTCGGTCGTGTCGCTGTAC
>Ga0075017_100000815_pt1 | contig 18109 bp, 14 predicted proteins | sample AleBraG_ABR_2012_FD_71475 | JGI IMG/M metagenome (GOLD analysis project Ga0075017, IMG submission 71475) | Freshwater sediment microbial communities in response to fracking from Pennsylvania, USA - Alex Branch Run_MetaG_ABR_2012 | ecosystem: Environmental > Aquatic > Freshwater > Creek >... | reverse complement strand
ACATTGCCGCGCCGATTGCGATAATTGCCCACCAGTTGCGCAAGAACCGTGTTGATGGCCAAACCCTGCTGGCAGCGATCGCGGCCTACCTGATGGTGGGGATGTCTTTCACATTCGGCTACAACTTCGTCGCCCTGGTGACCAATGTTCCAACTTTCGGGGAAGGGTACGCAAACTCGTTGACGAGCCAGCTGTTCTTCTCCTTCACAACACTCACCACCACCGGGTACGGCAATCTCGTCCCGGCGGGCACTCTTGTTCAGAGCGTCGCCATCACCGAAGCGATCACCGGCCAGCTTTTTCTCGTTGTCGCCGTGGCGGGAGTCGTATCGAGTTACACACGGCCCGGGAGGGGCTGATCCCATGGTCTACGGCACCGCGCAGGGGTATTTTCACAAGTTGACGCGGGCCCCTTCATATCCAGACGGCTCGCGCGTATGCTTGCCTCAAGATATGGGGCGGGGACACCGGAATTCCATCGCCGGCCCTAGTTTGAGTCAAGGCTAGGTGATCCCGGTGAATTTTCTGGAAGCCGTTTGGTCCATCATTGTCCTATTCCTGTTTCTGGGCTATTTAGTACTTCTCTTCCACATAATCGGCGACCTCTTCCGGGATACGTCCCTGTCGGGATGGTTCAAGGCGATTTGGATCTTCTTTCTGCTGGTTGTCCCCTTCGTTACGGTTTTGGTTTACCTCATTGTCCGTGGCGGCGGCATGACTGTCCGCACCCAGAATGTCGCCAGCGACGCCCGACAGGATGCGGATGAGTATGCCCGCCGCGCTGCTGGCACGCAGAATCCGGCTGATCAGATCGTGGCAGCGAAGGCACTTCCAGACCAAGGGGCAATCCGGGGCCTTTCCGGTTTGGGCCGGAGTCTTACATTCTTTAATAGTTGAAGGTTGATCAAAGGAGACACCGATGAGTCATGGCCCCGTTGAAATCCTGGTGGTTGCATTCCCGGGAAATCGATTTTCAGGCGAGATACTGCCCGAGTTGGCGAAGGTCGTTGAAAGCGGCACCATCACCATCATCGACGGGCTTCTTGTCAGCAGCGACGCGGACGGCGCAGTCAGCTTCACCGAGATCGAGGAGATCAGCTCCCCTGATGGCGAGGTGTCACTTGCAGGGCTCCTCGAACGGGTTGAGGGCCTCATCTCAGACGGTGATGTGGCCGAGCTGACCTCCGGACTTGAACCGAACAGTTCAGCCGCTGTCCTGGTGTTCGAACACACCTGGGTACTGCCTCTGCGTGATGCGATCGTCGCCTCCGGGGGTGTGCTTCTGCAAGACATCAGGGTGCCCGGCGATGTGGCCGACGAAGTGCTCGACGCAATTTCCGTTTTGGACCAAGAATAAAAGACCAAGAATAAAAGGGGTAGAGCGATGCCACGACGAATGGGACGACCCGGGCTTATGGGTACGATGGCGCGGACGGCAGTGATTGCCGGCACAGCGACGGCTGTGTCAGGGGGGATGCGCAACCGCCAGCAGGCGTCGGCCCAGCAGGCCGCAGCCCAGCAGCAGGCCGCTGCACAGCCAGTGCCTGCTGCGCCAGCCGAAGATGACCTGCTGACCAAGCTGGCAAAGCTCGGGCAGATGAATCAGGCGGGTCTCATCGACGACGCGGAGTTCTCGGCCGCGAAGGCCAAGCTGCTGGGTATTTGAGGTTGGGCTGATGATTGCCGACAGCGCGGGAATCGATCCGGTGGCCGGTGACAGTGCAGATTCGATGGACGGCCGCGAGTTCAGCTTTGACGCTGCTGACCATGTGCAAGTGGCGGCCGGGGACTTCGTCACCTTCCGTGAGCCCGACGGCCGGCTGCAGATCGGCCAGGTCTACGAGGCTGATGAGGTGATAGGCGGCGGATCGGTCCGATGTCGGGGCAAGATACTTGGCGTGCTGGTGGCGGAAGGGGGATTCGAAAGCCGGCGCAGCCATCCGTTCACGAATGCTACGGTGGCACAGGCCGATACTGAGGCGATCGAACTCGTGTACGCCGCTGCGGGGGCAACCCTTCGGGTTGGGTCGTTCATGGCCGCGGACAACATCCACGCCCGGCTCATGCCGCAGCGTTTCAACCGGCACACTTTCTGGTGCGGGCAAAGCGGTTCGGGAAAGACCTACGCCCTCGGTGTGCTGCTCGAACAGCTCCTCATTGGTACTGGGCTGCCGATGGTCATTTTTGATCCGAACGGTGACTTCGTCAAGATGCACGAAGCCCATCCGGATGCCGAAGGAACGGAGAAGGACAGACAGGCGCTCGCCGACCGGGACATTCGCATCCTGCAGCCGGGCGCGCCAGACCCCGGGGGGCTGTATGTGCGTTTCACAGACTTGCCCATGCCGGCCAAGGCAGCTGTGCTTCGCCTTGACCCGCTTGTGGACCACGCCGAATACAACGAGCTGTTCCATCTCGAAGAGACAGTTGGCAGCCGCGAATCCCATGAGATCGTGGCCAGGCTCAGGGCGCGGGGCGATGCGGGCGCCACAGCCCTTGCCGCACGGGTCGAGAACCTTCGCTTGATCGACTGGGGAGTTTGGGCCATGCAGCGCCAGCCAGTCACCGAGATCCTGGATGCCCGCCCCGATGCGACGGTGCTCGACCTTGGCGGCTTCGCCTTCGCCGACGAATACTTGGTGGTCGCGATGGCGGTCCTGGACGACTTATGGGCGAAACGGGAAGGGCGGCGGCCCATCCTCATCGTGATCGACGAGGCACACAACCTCTGTTCTCCCGATCAGAACACCCCGCTGCGGAGGGCCGTTCGCGAACGAATCATCCAGATTGCAGCTGAGGGGCGCAAGTTCGGGCTCTTGCTGTTGCTCTCAACCCAGCGGCCCTCAAGAATCGACCCGAGCATCATCTCCCAATGCGACAATCTGGCCTTGATGAAGACGAGTTCCGCACTGGACATTCAAGAGCTGGCGACGATTTTCGGCTACGCGCCGCATGCCATGCTGGCGCGCTCGCCAACGTTTAGGCAGGGAGAAGCCCTCTTCGCCGGCGGTTTTGTCCCGGCCCCGTCACTGATCCGCATGAGCGCGCGGCTCACGCGCGAAGGCGGTTCCGATGTGAGCGTGCCCCTGCGGTAGGGGGCTTCAGGGAGCTTGGCGAGCGACTGCGCCAGTGATCGCCGTGGCAGGAACCTCAGCCGACGCGCACCCACCGAAGGAGAGAATGATGGCACAAGAAGGCACCCCGGACCTCCAGCAGCGCATCCAGGACCTCGAGTTGGAGAACGCCGCGCTCCGTAAAAGAATCGTCGCGGAGCCCGAAATCCCCGTCAGCTCTCCAACGGCGGGCGCCGGCGGCAGGCAGCAGCGCGGCTGGGCCTGGACATTGCTCGCGACGGTCTTGATTGTGATCGGCTCCCTTCTCGCGCCCGTAGCCGTTGTCGCAGCGTGGGCCAGGATCGAGCTGACCGACACCGACCGTTTCGTCGCCGCGTATGCGCCATTGGCCGACAGCCCGGCCTTTCAGGCCTACCTCACGGACCAAACCGTCGCCGTCATCAACCAGCACGTGGACATCCCGAAGCTCACCTCGGATGGAATCAACGGGATCGTCTCCCTCGGCACGGGTCCGGTGGCGACGAACGCGCTGCGGGCGTTCGAGGGGCCCATCGCGTCCGCGCTCCAATCGCTCATCCAATCCCGCGTTGCCGGGTTCGTGGCATCGGACGCCTTCGCCACTGTGTGGGCTGACGCGCTTCGCATCAGCCACACCCAACTTGTGGCGACCATGGAGAACAATCCAAATTCCGCGGTCACCCTCGGGGCGGATGGCTCGGTCGGAATCCAGCTTGCTCCGATCATCGAGGCCGTCAAGGGTGCGTTGGTCAAGCAGGGCATTACCGTCGCCAGCGGGATACCGACCATCAACCGCACGATCACGGTCGCCGAGTCGACGTCGGTCCCCACCATCCAACTTGCCTACAATCTCGCCGTGGCCGTTGGCACGTGGCTGCTGTGGGTGGCATTGGCGTTTCTGGTAGCGGGGGTGTTGGTGGCGCGCCGCCGCTCGCGGGCCCTGATTTGGGCGGCCGTCTCCCTGGCTTTGATGATGGCGGCCGTTTTGGCGGCCGCTGCGATAGGCAACATTGTGTTCATCGCGTCGGTCAGTCCAACGCAGCTGCCGTCGAATGTTGCGGGAGTCCTGTTCGACGCCGTCGTCGGTGGCATTCGTGGGACAACGGTGGCGGTGTTGGTGCTCGGTGTCGCCATTGCGGTGGTCGGCTGGATGGCTGGCCCCTTCAACGTCCCCCGCAAGTTGCGCAGCCTGTTCGGGGCGGGCACCGCACGAATCCGGGAAACGGCAGCACAACACGGTATATCCACCGGGCGCACGGGCCGGTGGATGTACTCGCAGCGGGTGCTGCTGCGGGCGGCAGTTGCCGTCATCGCAGCGGTCATTGTCGTCTTCGTGCGACCGTTGACGCCGGGCCTTGTCATCTGGACACTCGTCATCGCAGCCTTGGTGGTCGCCATCCTGGAATTGGTCCAAGTGCCCGGATCCCGGGAGACAAGCGATTCCGATGGGCATGAACCAACCTCATTGGCGGCGGGGTGACTCCACGCTTATGTGTTTGTGCACTGGCAGGTCCACTCCTTTCGGGCGGACTTTGGCACTTGCCGGAGTCACACTAGTGGCAGCCCGCTCAGCTTTGGCCGGTTGGGTTGGGCCCATGGCAGGCCTGCAATGCCGGGTTGGCAGATAGGGGAGCCTTGGGGCGTTTACGCCGCTTTTGCTGCGGCACGCTTGGCCTTCAACATGGCCTTCGGTTCGGTGACGTCGCCAATGAAAGGACGCAGCCACGCCGAGCCGGGGTGTGCGTCAACCAGGATGGCGCGGGCAAACAGGGATAGTGGCACGGCCATGAGGGCGCCCAGGGGGCCCAGGAGCGCCGACCAGAAAATGACCGAGAGAAAGGTCAAGGTCATGTTCAGGTTGACCGAGCCGGCAACGAATTTGGGTTGGATCACTGATTGGATCAGGGAGTTGATCACGCCGTAGAAGGCGACGACGGCGATGAACGCCGGGAGTCCGCCGGCGAGCAGCGCCATGATGGCGGCCGGGACCAGGCTGATCCAGAAGCCGATGAAGGGGATGAAGCCGCAGACGAAGGCCAGCATGGCCCACAGCCCGGCACCCGGCACACCCACCACAAGCAGCAAGGTCAGGTTCAGCAAGGCCACGATCGCACCGAAGATGGTGGTCAGGATCATGAAGGAGCGGGTGAGTTTGGCGAAATTGGTCAGTGCATCCACGAACGGTGCCCGTTTTTCCTTCACGGCGGCCAGGATGGTGGGGAAGTAGGCCCCGTCAATGCTCATGAACATGATCAGCAGCAGCAAGAACACGGTGCCCGAACCAACGTTCATGGCGCTGCCCAGCAGGCCGTAGGCCGTGTCCAACAGGACGCGCAGGTCCACCGTGGCCAGGATCGAGCGGATCTGTTCCTCGCCAATGCCCAGGTCGTCATGGAGAATGACGCGCAGGTCCTCCCGCAGCGCCGTGATTTGAGGCGTGAATTGGGGAATGAGCCTGGTGAACTGCACGGCCGAGACCCACAGGGCCGCGATGAGGGCACCGATCACGGCATAGACGGCCAGGATGGTGACCAAGGTGGCTGCAATGGCGGGCGTGCCGCGGGCGAGGAGTTTTTGCTTGAGGGGATATACACAGATTGTCAGGACAAGGGCCAAAAATACCGGACCCACAATGGAGGAAATCCGGCCCAAACCAAACAGCACAATAACCGCAGCGGCCAAGCTGATCAGAACTTTAGTGCCGGATGAATTCGTGCCCGTGCCGGAAGCAACGACTCCTGGTGATTCATTCATAGATATCCCACTTCGATGCAGCCACCCCAACGCCCCAATGGCATCGAAAATATCTTATCCGGCGGCGTCCAAAATGGCTCGCTCAGGCGGTTTCCTGCGCAATGATTTGTTTTAGTTCATCGCACCAGGCGTCAAGGACCCAGGTGCGCCGTTCGGCGTCGTCCGTGAGAATGTTGGCCAGACCCAGCCCCCGCCCCAAATCCAGGGTGGCAGCCACAATGGCCCGCAGTCGTGGATTTTCCCTGTCAATGCCCAGCAGGGTGGCGGCCAGCCGGAACGCCTCGCGCGCCACCGTCTGTTCCAGGGGAATGATGTGTTGGCGCACGATCGGGTCCACGGCCGCTGCCGTCCAAACCTGCAGGGCGGCCTTGAACAGCGGCCCGGTGTACATGCCAACCAGCGAGTCCAGGACGTCCCGCACGGGGATGGGGCCGTCCGCGGACTCGGTGAGCGTGGCCCGGATGTCCCTCACCCGGGACACCGTCATGTGTTCAATGGCGGCCGTGAACAGGTCGTCCCGGGTGGGGAAGTGGTGCTGGGTGGCGCCGCGGGAAACCCCGGCATGCGTGGCGACCGTGGCCACAGTGGTGCCCGTCCAGCCCACCTCGGCCAGCAGCGTCACGGCACTTTCCAACAACCGCTCACGTGTGGCGCGGCTGCGGTCCTGCTGGGGTTCAATGACTGTTCTGCTCACAACAGGGACGGTAGCACGAAAACGAAACAAGCAAGCATGCTTGCTTTTTTATGGCGTACATCACATACTTTCCTTATGTGCGTGGCGGCCGGCAGCAACGGCCGCCCCCACCTGCGGGCTTCGCCGGTGGATCGCACACGGGATTGCAACAAGGAAGTTGGATGATGGTGGAGTTGGCGGATGTCCTGGCGGCCTACGAGGCTGAGTCGGCGGTTGTGGATGCAATCCTGGCCGCACTGCCCGCCGACGATTGGGCCCGGCCCACACCGGCTCCGGGGTGGAGCATCGGGCACCAGATCGGGCACCTGGCCTGGACCGACGTCGTGGCCAGTGACGCGGCTGACGCGGCCAATGGCGAGGCGGCCGGGTTTGCTGCGCAGCTTGCCGCCATCCAGTCGGGGGCCGTGAGCATTGATTCGGCTGCCGCGACCCTGGCCGCCCTGCCGCCGGCCCAGCTGTTGGGGCAGTGGAGGCATGGCCGACGTCGGCTGGCAGCGTCCCTGACGAACGTGGCGCCCGGTGCCAAGCTGCCGTGGTTCGGCCCGCCCATGAGCGCCACATCAATGGCGACGGCGCGCATCATGGAGACCTGGGCACACGGCCAGGACATTGCCGACGCGCTGGGCATCACCCGGGAGCCCACGGACCGGCTGCGCCACATTGCGCACCTGGCTGTGCGCACCCGCGACTTTGCCTTCAAGCTGCACAAGCTGCCGCCGCCCGCGGCCGAATTCCGGGTTGAACTTCAAGGCCCGTCGGGTCAGAGATGGACGTGGGGTCCGGACGGAGCCGCCGAGTGTGTCAGCGGACCTGTCCTGGACTTCTGTCTGTTGGCCACCCGGCGCAGGCACCGCGACGAGCTGGCCATGGTGGCGCACGGGACCAACGCGGATGTGTGGCTGGACATTGTCCAGGCCTTCGCCGGCCCTCCCGGGGAAGGCAGGCATCCCGGGGCCGCGCCCGCGCCCGCGCCCCGGCCCGCCGCATGAGCGTGCTGCGGGTGGCCAACGCCTCCGGCTTCTACGGCGACAGGGCTGGCGCATTTAAGGAGATGCTGGAGGGCGGCACCGTCGACGTCATCACCGGTGACTACCTGGCGGAGCTGACCATGCTCATCCTCGCCCGTGACCGGGCCAAGGACCCTTCCGCCGGGTACGCCAAATCATTCCTTGCCGAGATGCAGCAAAGCCTGGCGCTCGCCCTGGATAAGGGTGTGAAGATTGTGGTCAATGCCGGCGGGCTGAACCCGGCAGGGCTCGCCGCCAAGCTGCGAGAACTGGCCGACACGCTCAAAGTGGACGCCAGGATCGCCCACGTCCACGGCGACGACTTGATCGGGCGCGCCGCCGAACTCGGATGGGGCAGCCCACTGTCCGCCAACGCCTACCTGGGCGGCTGGGGCATTGCCGCGGCCCTGGCTGCCGGCGCCGACGTGGTGGTCACGGGACGGGTGACGGATGCCTCGCTGGTGGTGGGAGCCGCCGCGCACCACTTCCGCTGGGCCACAACAGACTATGACAGGATCGCCGGGGCCATGGCTGCCGGGCACGTCATTGAATGCGGCACCCAGGCCACCGGTGGCAACTACGCCTTCTTCGACACCATCAAGGACCTGCGCCGCCCCGGCTTCCCCATCGCAGAGATCTCCGAGGATGGCTCCAGCGTCATCACCAAGCACCCCGGAACCGGCGGTGCCGTCACCTGCGGCACCGTCACCGCGCAGCTGGTTTACGAGATCACCGGCGCCCGCTACGGCGGCCCGGATGCCGTCCTGCGAATGGATTCCATCGCGCTTGCCGACGACGGCCCGGACCGGGTGCGTCTCTCCGGTGTGCGAGGGGAGGCCCCGCCGGACACTTTGAAAGTTTCCATCAACGCGCTGGGCGGCTACCGCAACGAGGTCACCTTTGTGCTGACGGGCCTGGACATCGAGAAGAAGGCGGCCCTGATCCAGCGCCAGCTGGCCGACGCCGTCCCTGAGGGCACCCGCTGGACCCTGGCCCGCACCGAGCATCCCAATGCCGCCACCACGGAGGAAGCCAGTGCCATGCTGCACTGTGTGGCACGCGGACTGGACCCCAAACTGGTGGGCCGGGCCTTCTCCAACGCAGCCGTGCAGATTGGCCTGGCCAGCTACCCCGGTTTCCACCTGACGGCACCGCCGGGCGACGCTGCACCCTACGGCGTCTACACGCCCGGCTGGGTTCGTGCCACGGAAGTCCCGCACTTGGTGGCGTTGCCCGACGGCAGCGAAATGAGAGTCCCGCCCAACAGCGGAACCGTCCGCTCCGGCGTCGCCCTGGCCCCGGTGGCGGAGCCGGAACCGCCGCCCTTCACCCCGGATGGGGCGACGGCGCGTGCACCACTCGGGCGGCTCGCGGCGGCCCGAAGCGGCGACAAGGGCGGGGACGCCAACGTGGGTGTCTGGGTTGAGCGGGAGGACGCGTGGCCGTGGCTGGCCAACACGCTCACGGTTGAAAAACTCAAGGAGATGTTGCCAGAAACCGGCCCGCTGGAGATTGAGCGCCATGTGCTGCCCAATCTGCACGCGGTGAACTTTGTCATCCACGGCCTGCTCGGGGAAGGCGTGGCCTCCAACGCCCGCTTTGACGCGCAGGCCAAGGCCCTGGGCGAATGGCTCCGCGCCCGCCACCTAGAGATACCGGAGAAATTCCTATGACAGTCCTGCGCACCACGATCGACCCGTTCAGCGCGGACTTTATGGCCAATGCGAAGGCCATGGAGGACAAGCTGGCGGAGCTCGACGCCGACTATGCCAAGGTCCGCGAAAGCGGTGGCGAGCAGGCCATCGCCCGGCACCGAAAACGCGGCAAACTGCTGGCCCGGGAAAGGGTTGAAATGCTCGTGGACCGGGACTCCCCGTTTCTGGAACTCTCACCCCTGGCGGCGTGGGGCACCCAATTCCATGTAGGTGCCAGTGCAGTGACCGGAATCGGCGCGGTGGAAGGGGTGGAGTGCATGATCGTGGCGCACGAACCCACCGTCAAGGGCGGCACCTCCAACCCCTACACAACGAAGAAGATCTTCCGCGCCCTGGACATCGCCCGGGAAAACCGGCTGCCCGTCATCTCCCTGGTGGAATCCGGTGGCGCCGACCTCCCCACGCAAAGCGAAATCTTCATCCCCGGCGGCAAGCTGTTCCGCGACCTGAGCCGGCTCTCCGGCGCCGGCATCCCCACCATCGCCCTGGTGTTCGGCAACTCCACGGCCGGGGGCGCGTACATTCCGGGAATGAGCGATCACATCGTCATGATCAAGGAACGCTCCAAGGTGTTTTTGGCCGGCCCGCCACTGGTCAAGATGGCCACGGGGGAGATCTCTGACGACGAATCCCTGGGCGGCGCCGACATGCACGCCCGCGTCTCAGGCCTGGCCGACTACTACGCACTGGATGAGATGGACGCACTGCGCATCGGCCGGCGCATCGTTGCCAGGCTCAACTGGGTCAAGAAGGGTGCTGCCCCGGCCCCCACCGTGGCCCCGCACCTTGCTGAGGAGGAACTGCTGGGCATTGTCCCCCGTGACCTGAAGGTCCCCTTCGACCCCCGGGAAGTCATTGCCCGGGTGGTGGACGGCAGCGACTTTGACGAGTTCAAGGCCCTGTACGGCACCAGCCTGGTCACTGGCTGGGCCCGCATCCACGGCCACCCCGTGGGGATCCTTGCCAATGCGCGCGGCGTGCTGTTCTCCGCCGAGGCGCAAAAGGCCGCCCAGTTCATCCAGCTGGCCAACTCCGCCAACACCCCGCTCCTGTTCCTGCACAACACCACCGGCTACATGGTGGGCAAGGAATACGAGCAGGGCGGCATCATCAAGCACGGCTCCATGATGATCAACGCCGTCTCCAACTCCACGGTCCCGCACCTCTCAATCCTCATGGGCGCCTCCTTTGGGGCCGGGCACTACGGCATGTGCGGGCGCGCCTTCGATCCCCGGTTCCTGTTCTCCTGGCCCTCCGCCCGGTCCTCGGTCATGGGCGCCGCCCAGCTGGCGGGGGTCATGTCCATTGTGGGCCGGGCCGCTGCGGCAGCCAGGGGACGCGAGTTCGACGAGGACGCCGACGCCGCCATGCGCGCCGCCGTGGAGGCCCAGATCGAGGCCGAGTCGCTGCCAACGTTCCTCTCGGGGCGCCTGTACGACGACGGCATCATCGACCCGCGCGACACCCGCACCGTTTTAGGCATGGCCCTTTCAGCCATCGCCACCACCCCGATCAAGGGCGCCGAGGGCTTCGGCGTCTTCCGGATGTGAGCCAAGGATGTCTGCCATGACCCAGAGCAATGCCTTTGCCTTGACCACCGGCCCGGCCGTCGCGGGCACCCCCATCAACCGGGTGCTTGTGGCCAACCGCGGCGAAATTGCCCGGCGCGTGTTCCACTCCTGCCGTGAGCGCGGGATCGGCACGGTGGCCGTGTATTCCACGCCCGACGCCGGAGCCCCCTTTGTGCGGGAGGCCGACACCGCCGTGCACCTGCCGGGGACAAGCGCCGCCGAGAGCTACCTGAGGGGGGAGGCGATCATTGCTGCCGCCCTGCGGGCGGGGGCTGACGCCATCCACCCCGGCTACGGGTTCCTGTCCGAGAACGGTGGCTTTGCCCGGGACGTGGAGGCCGCCGGTCTCACCTGGATCGGCCCGTCCCCGGAGGCGATCGACGCCATGGGCTCCAAGATTGAGTCCAAGCTGCTGGTGGCGGCGGGCGGCGTCCCCGTCCTGACCGAGCTCGACCCGGCGACGGTCACCGAGGCGCAGCTGCCGGTGCTCATCAAGGCCTCCGCCGGCGGCGGAGGACGTGGCATGCGCATAGTGCGTGCCTTGGCCGGGCTGGCGGCCGAACTGGAGACGGCACGGGCAGAGGCTGCGAGCGCCTTTGGTGATGGCACCGTGTTTTGCGAACCGTACCTGGAAACGGGGCACCACGTGGAGGTGCAGGTGATGGCCGATTCCCACGGTACGGTGTGGGCTGTGGGGGAGCGGGAATGCTCCATCCAGCGCCGGCACCAAAAGGTGGTGGAGGAGGCGCCGTCGCCCCTGGTGGAACGCACCCCCGGAATGCGTGAACGCCTCTTTGAGGCAGCCGTGGCAGCGGCCAGGGCGGTTGGCTATGTGGGTGCCGGGACGGTTGAGTTCCTGGCCGATGAGTCGGGGCGTTTTTACTTCCTGGAGATGAACACGCGCCTGCAGGTGGAGCACCCGGTCACCGAATGCACCACGGGCGTTGACCTGGTGGCGTTGCAGCTCGACGTTGCCTCAGGGGTGGCGCTCGCGGCCAAGCCGCCCGCCCCCCACGGGGCCGCCATCGAGGTGCGCCTGTACGCCGAGGACCCCGCCGCCGGGTGGGCGCCCCAGACGGGAATGGTGCGGCGTCTGGACATTGACGGGCTGGCTGCCGGCTTTGCCCTGCCGACCCGGGAGCGCGGGCTGCGCCTGGATTCCTCCGTGGAGGCGGGATCCACCGTCTCCATCCACTATGACCCCATGCTGGCAAAGCTGATTGCCTGGGCACCCACGCGCACCGAGGCCGCCCGATCGCTGGCCACGGCCCTGGCGCGGGCCCGGATCCACGGGGTGCGCACCAACCGGGACCTGCTGGTGAACATCCTGCGCCATGCTTCCTTCCTGGCCGGCGAGACCGACACAGCCTTCCTGCACAGGCACGGCCTCCGGGAGCTGGCGGCCCCCGTGGCAGGGCCGGAGCAGGAACGCGCTGCGGCGCTCGCAGCCGCCCTTGCGGGGGCAGCATTGCGGCGGGAACAGGCTGCCGTGCTGGGCGGGATCCCCAGCGGCTGGCGGAACCTGTCCTCCCTGCCGCAGTCAACCGTGCTGGCGGGTCCGGCGGGGGAGCACCAGGTGCGGTATCGGCTGACCCGGCACGGACTTCAGGCGGAAGGGTTTGGCGGCGCCGCAGTGGTCCACCTGGGCGCGGAACAGGTGAGTCTGGAGATTGACGGGCTGGTACGCAGCTGGCAGCTGGCCCACTACCAGACCGCGGCCGGGACCGTCATCGAGGTGGACGGCGACGGCGGATCCGTCACCTTCACCGAGGTGGCGCGCTTCCCGGATCCCAGCCTGGCCGTGGCGCAGGGATCGCTCACGGCGCCCATGCCGGGGGCCGTGGTGAGCGTGCATGTGGCCGCCGGAGACACCGTCACGGCGGGGCAGCCGCTGCTGGTGCTCGAGGCCATGAAGATGCTGCACACCATTGGCGCCCCCAGCGACGGGACAGTGACGGAACTGCCCGTGGTGGTGGGGCAGAACGTGGAAGTGGGGATGGTGTTGGCCGTGGTCGGTGCCGCGGGCGCAGCAGGCGCCGAATCAACGAATCACTGATTGAAAACCCAACGAGGAGAGAGCAATGAGCATTATTGAATCAGACGAACAGCAGGCCCTGCGCGCGGCAGTGCGGGAAATTGTTGGCAAGTACGGCTTCGAGTATGCCAACAAGCACGCCCGGGCCGGTGAATCCATGACCGAAATGTGGCAAGAGCTGGGCGAGGCGGGCTTCCTGGGCGTCTCCGTGCCGGAGGAATATGGCGGCGGCGGGGCCGGCATCTACGAGCTGGCGGCCGTGCTGGAGGAATCCTCGGCCCTGGGTGCCTCCATGATCATGATGGTGGTCTCCCCAGCCATCTGCGGCACCATCATTGCCAAGTACGGCACGGAAGAGCAGAAACAGCGCTGGCTCCCCGGTTTCGCCGACGGCTCCACCGTCATGGCCTTTGGCATCACCGAGCCCGACGCCGGTTCCAACTCGCACAACATCTCCACGGTGGCCCGGCGTGATGGCGGGGACTGGGTGCTCAACGGCCGCAAGGTCTTTGTCACCGGTGTCAACAACGCCGACTACGTGCTGATCGTGGCCCGCACCGTGGATGAGCGCAGCGGCCGCCTGCGCCCGGCCATGTTTGTGCTGCCCCGTGAAACCCCGGGCTTTGAATACCGGGAGGTGGAGATGGACATCATCGAGTCGGAGAAGCAGTACCTCTTGTTCCTTGATGACGTCCGCCTGCCTGCCAGTGCCCTCGTGGGCGGCGCCGACGCACCCCTTGAGGCCCTGTTCGCCGGGCTCAACCCCGAACGCATCATGGCTTCGGCGCTCGCCGTGGGCACGGGGCGCTACGCCATCGACAAGGCGGTGGAGTACGTCAAGGAACGGGCGGTGTGGGGCCAGCCGATCGGTGCGCACCAGGGCGTGGCCCACCCGCTGGCCAAGTGTCACATTGAACTGGAACTGAGCAGGCTCATGATGCAGCGTGCGGCGGCCCTGTACGACGCCGGGCTGGACAAGGCAGCCGGAGAGGCGGCCAACATTGCCAAGTATTCCGCGGCCGAGGCCAGCATCAACGCCTTGGACACCGCCATCCAGTCCATGGGCGGCAACGGGCTCAGCAAGGAATATGGCTTGGCCCAGATGCTGGGCCTGGCCCGTATTGGCCGGGTGGCCCCCGTCAGCCGTGAAATGATCCTGAACTTCGTGGCCCAGCACTCGCTGGGCCTGCCCAAGAGCTACTAGGGATGGGCGCAACAGTGGGCACTGAACTGGTCCGCTACGCCGTGGCGGCGGGAATCGCCACCGTCACCCTTGATTCCCCGGCCAACCGCAACGCGCTGTCGCGCCAGCTGGTGGGCGAATTGCTGGCCGGGCTGGAACAGGCCGCCGCCGGCGCCGCTTCCGGGCGAGTGCGCGGCATCGTCCTCACGCACACGGGCAGCGTGTTCTGTGCCGGGGCGGACCTCAAAGAGGCCGCGGCTGACGGCGTGGAGGCCGGGGCGCGGGATCTGGTGCGAATCCTGCGCACCATCCTCTCCGTGCCGGTGCCGGTCATCGCCAGGGTCGACGGCGTGGCCCGGGCCGGCGGACTGGGCATCCTGGGCGCCTGCGACATGGTGGTGGCCCGCTCCAACGCGACCTTCGCTTTTTCCGAGGTGCGGATCGGGGTGGGGCCGGCCATCATTTCCCTGACCACCATGCCGCGGATGGGCAGCCGGGCTGTTTCGCGCTACTACCTCACGGGCGAGTCTTTCTCCGCCGGTGCAGCGGAATCCAACGGGCTCATCACCGTTGCCGCGGACGACGTCGATGCGGCGCTGGAACCGATCCTGGCCGGAATCCGGCTCGGCTCCCCGCAGGGCCTGGCCGAAAGCAAGAAGATGGCCGCGGCACCCATGCTCGCGCGGCTGGAGGCGGGGGCGGACACCATGGTGGAGCACTCGGCCAGGCTGTTCGGAACGGACGAGGCAAAGGAGGGCATGGCCGCGTTCATGGAGCGCCGCAAGCCGGCCTGGCACCTCCCCGCCTGACGACGCTGCATCAGATAACGCTGTATTTTCCCTAACGCTGCATCAGATAACGCCCAGTTTTCATCAACGCTCTCCCAATTTCATTCAACGACCGCCGGCAATGACGCCGGCATCACTGAAAGGCTTGACATGACCCTGGACACCCTTGAGCCCCCGGTATTCCTGCGGGACAGGCTCGACCACTGGGCAAAGCACCGGCCCGACGCCGAGGCAGTCACCTTTGGCGAGACCACGTACACGTGGGGCCAATGGCGCCCCCGGATCCTCCAGCTCGCCGACGCCCTGCGCATCGCTGGCATCAAGCGGGGGGACCGGGTCCTAACCTTCGAAATGAACCATCTGGCGATTGTGGAGCTGACGCTGGCAGCCTCCGCCCTGGGCGCAGCAACGGTGGTGGGGAACTTCCGCCTGGCACCGGGCCAGTTGGCGTACATCGTGGAAGATTCCACCCCCAAGATTGTCTTCTATGGGGCTGCATTCCAGAGCGTTCTGGAATCGGCAATCCAGGAAACACCCCTGCCACGGACCATCGTCATTGGCGGGGAACAGGACGAATACGAGCCCTTCCTTTCAAGCGGTACAGAGGCAGGCGGGCCGGACGCCCAAGGAGGCTCCGGCGTCGACCGTGAAGACATTGACCCGGATGACACCGTCCTTCTCATGTACACCTCGGGCACCACGGGCAAGCCCAAGGGAGTGGAGCTGACTCACAAGAATGTCAATGTGCACAGCGCCGTGGCGAATGCAGGGTTTGGGCTGGTCCCCGGGGACGTCAACATGGTCAGCATGCCCATGTTTCATGTGGGCGGCTCGTGCTACTTCCTCGCGGGGATTCATGCTGGCGCCAAGACGATCTACCTGCGCGAGGCGTCGGCGCCGGCCATGATGGCGGCCGTCGCCCAGGGCGCCACCCACGCCTTCCTTGTGCCGGCGGTTATTCACGCCGTGCTCGGGGCGGGTCCGCAGGTGGCCGCGGCCTTTGCCCCGCTGAAGAAGATTGCCTACGGGGCATCGCCCATGCCGCTTCCGCTGCTGGCGACGGCGTTGGAGTTCTGGCCCACCACGGAACTGGCCCACCTGTTTGGCATGACTGAAATGTCCGGGATGGGAACCATGCTCCAGGACGGAGACCACCGGAATCCGCCACGGCCGGAAGTCTTGAAGTCTGTGGGCAAGGCACTGCCCGGGTTGGAGATCAGGATCGCGGACCCGCTCACCCATGAGGTGCTCCCTGCCGGCGTGAACGGTGAAATCCAGCTCCGCGGCGAGCAGAACATGAAGGGCTACCTCAACCGCCCCGAGGCCACGGCTGCCGCGTTCACAGAAGACGGTTTCCTCTGCTCGGGGGACATTGGACACCTCGACGACGACGGCTACCTTTACATGGTTGACCGGCTCAAGGACATGATCATCTCCGGTGGGGAGAACATCTACTGCCCCGAGGTGGAAAACGTGCTCATGGCGCATCCGGAGGTGGCGGAGGCGATTGTCATGGGAGTACCGCACCCCAAATGGGTGGAAACAGTCAAGGCCGTTGTGGTCCGCACCGAAGGCAGTGCCGTGAGCGACGCGGAGATCATCGCCTTCTGCCGGGAACGGATGGCCCACTACCAGTGCCCCACCTCGGTTGACTTCATCGATGAGCTGCCGCGCAATCTCACCGGAAAGATTCTCAAGCGCGATTTGCGCGAACCGTATTGGAGGGGCAATGACCGAAACATCTAGCAGTTCCCAGGACGCAGGTACGACGCCGGCTGCCGGGTCGGGTGCCACCGTCCCGTCGGCGCCTGGCCCGTTGGCCGGAAAGACCCTTATCATGTCCGGGGGCTCCCGCGGCATAGGCCTGGCCATCGCAGAACGGGCCGCCCGTGACGGCGCCAACGTGGTGCTGATCGCCAAGACCGACACGCCGGACCCGCGGCTGGAGGGCACCATCCACACGGCGGCCGCAGCGATTGAGGCCGCTGGCGGGAAGGTTTTAGCCGTGGTGGGTGACGTCCGCGACGATGCCACCATCGCCTCCGCCGTGGCCCAAGCCGTGGACGCCTTTGGCGGCATCGACATTGTCCTCAACAACGCCAGTGTGATCTCCCTGGACGGGACGCTGAAGGTCACCCAGAAACGCTATGACCTTATGCAGGACGTGAATGTGAGGGGTACTTTCATGCTGAGCAAGGCGGCACTGCCGCACCTGCTTCAGGCAGCGAACCCGCACATTCTCACGCTGAGCCCGCCGCTGAACCTGGACCCCAAGTGGCTGGGTGCCAACCCGGCGTACACGCTGGCCAAGTACGGCATGACGCTGACGGCGCTCGGGTTCGCCGCCGAATTTGCCGGTCAGGGCGTGGCCTCGAACACGCTGTGGCCACGGACCACCATCGCCACCGCCGCGGTTGCCAACATCCTGGGCGGGGAAGAAATGATCCGGCGCTCGCGCACGCCGTCCATCATGGCCGACGCCGCCCACGCGATCCTGACCACGCACAGCCGGGAACTGACCGGGCAGTGCATCATCGACGAGGAACTGCTGCGCGCCCGAGGAGTCAGCGACTTCGCCGGCTACGCGGTGGATCCCACGGTTGAGCCCATGCTGGACCTTTACGTGGACCCCTGACCCGAAAACCGCCTCAAACGCTGTCGCAGCAATGGTTGGTTTTCTCCGAACGCTCTCGCACCTCCTGTCCGGAAGTGCGAGAGGGTTCGCAGAAATCGCGCCAATGCTGCGATAGCGTTGCAAAAAAAGTCGCCAATGCTGCGATAGCGTTGCTAGCCGGTGGGTCAGATGGCGGGGACGGCATCGCTCACGATGACCGTCAGCGTACTTGCCAGCAACGCGTGCACCTGCGGCCGCGTCAGCGTCTTGCGAAGCAACCATTCGCGCGCACCGCTGCGGGCCAGTTGCGTGTACACCCGGAACATGGCCCGGATCTGCTCACGACCCACAGTCCGCCCGGCCAACCCGCAGGCATCAATCAGCAGCTCGATGGACTCGTTTTCAGCCGCAATGAGAATCCGTTCGAGGTCCGGGTCGCGCCCCATGCCGCCGCCGCCAAACGCCAGCCACGACGCGCCTGACACTTCCAGGGTGTCCAGAAACCATTCCACGGCGGCATCTATGCGTTCGGACAAGGGGCCCTCCGGCAGTCTCGCCATCGCCACCTCGGGGATGGTCGAGCTGGTCTTGATGACCTCCAAATAGAGTCCGCGCTTGTTGCCAAAGTAGTGGTTGATCAGCCCCCGGGCCACCCC
>Ga0075017_100000814_pt1 | contig 18122 bp, 17 predicted proteins | sample AleBraG_ABR_2012_FD_71475 | JGI IMG/M metagenome (GOLD analysis project Ga0075017, IMG submission 71475) | Freshwater sediment microbial communities in response to fracking from Pennsylvania, USA - Alex Branch Run_MetaG_ABR_2012 | ecosystem: Environmental > Aquatic > Freshwater > Creek >... | reverse complement strand
TGACGCCGGGAGATGTATTAGGAGTAGTAGCCGGAACCCGCCAAGCCTCCGGCTCCACGAACCTGATGCGCCTCCACGTCGTAACCGACGAAGAAGCCGACCGCATCGTTCATCCGAAAAAGCCGCGCCGCAAGTAAAGCAAAGAATCAACTAGGGACAGCCGCCCCGGCTGTCCGGTCGAGCGAAGCTCGACAGCGATGCCGGCAATCAAACAAAAAATGTCATCCCGACTAAGCCACTGGATCGGCGAAGCCGGTCCAGCGGCGCATGGAGGGACCTGCTTTCTGGCGATCTCCCGCGCATATGCCCGCACCCGTTCTCCACGCTATAATTCCCCCTCATGGCGCAAGAGATCCTGTCCGTCGCCGTCTGGAAACCCGTCCCGCAAATGGAAGCCGCGTCGCTTCAGACGCTGCGCGAACTCACCGCCATTGTCACCACCAAAGGCTACGGACGCGACCTCCTCTACCGCGACCACAACGCGCACTACGTCTTCCTGCGCTACTGGAAATCCGAGGAGGCCCGCCAAGCCGCCCTCGAAGATCCCGAAATGCTCCGCTGCTGGGCCAGGCTGGGCAACGAAATCGAAATCATAAAGGTCTACGAGACTCTGACTGAAGTCCCCATGCCCCTGTAGGGACAGCCGCCTTCGGCTGTCCAGCGAAGGCGAAGCCGAGCGATTCGGACACGAGCCCTGAGATTTGATGGTGGGTGCCCCATTTCTCGCGTCTTTTGCGAGAAGTGGGATCTTGGACTCTCTCTAGACATTTACCCCGTGCGGCGCTATCGTTCCAGCATGTTCCCACGCCACAGCCAAGCGGAGATAAACAAGCTAGAGCGGCAGTCCGCCTCGATGCAGAAGGCGCGAGGGAAAACACGATTCATCTGGCGGGAGACGATAGGCAGTGCCGTCATCTTGTGGTTAATCACAATGCCAGTTGTGGAGGTGCTCGCGAATCACCGGCGGCTGTTCTCTCTGAATTTCCTTGTCGCCTGGCTGATCATGCTGCCTATCATCCTGTTAGGCGGCTACCTGGCTGGCAGATGGAAGTGGCAGGACTTAGAGAAAAAATACCCGGACTAGCTTCGCCGGGTGCCCCATTTCTCGCGCCCTTTGCGAGAAGTGGGGGCTTTAAACTAATCTTCTCGACATGCCTGCGAACGTCCAGGAATTCTCCGACACCGCCCTCGACCCCCAAGTCCGCGGCTACCTGCATACTCCCGACCGCTCGAACAACAACGCTCTGGCCCTAACCCACGGAGCAGGCGGCAACGCCCAAGCCCCGCTCCTCATTGCGCTAGCAGAAGTCTTCTCGGCCGCCGGATTCACCGTGCTCCGCTTCACTCTCCCATACCGTCAAGCTCGCTCCTTTGGCCCGCCCAGCCCCGCCACCGCCGAACGCGACCGCGCCGGAATCAAGAACGCAATCGCCGCGTTGAGAAAGCAAGTCTCCGGCCATATCTACCTCGGCGGCCAGTCCTACGGAGGCCGCCAATCCAGCATGCTCTGTGCCGAAGAGCCCGATCTCGTAGCAACTCTCCTCCTACTCTCCTACCCACTGCACCCGCCCGGAAGGCCTCAACAACAGCGCACGCAACATCTCCCCAACCTGCGCACGCCCACGTTATTCGTACACGGCACCAAAGACCCATTCGCCACAACCCAAGAACTAGAGCAGGCAACAAAGATGATTCCAGCAAAGACAATCCTGCTGGAAATAGAGAGCGCCGGTCACGACCTGGGATTCAAAGGAAAAACCAGAACCGAAGAACTACCCAAGCAGATAATGCAGGAATTCCTAAAACTCCAATCGTAAACACCACTCTGTCATCCCGACCGAAGCGAGCGAACGCGAGCGAAGTGGAGGGACCTGCTTTTCTTCCTTTAATCCGTCGCGAAAGGGTTTAGTTCACCCACCCCGATTTCCCCCCGCCGTTCCCCTTGCTCACATCGTCATCCGGAGGAATGTAATTCCCATGCTCGTCAAACTGCACCTGACGGTCATGCTGCTTCATGTACACTTCAAACTTCCGCGCCGCGCGCCGCCGCTTCCACCGATAGTAAGAATTCCGCATGCCGTAATACCGCTCCACGAACCGGACGTTCACCAGCGCACCCTTCGGCCCGCGCCGCACATACAGCCAGCCAAAGAACAATCCGCCAAGATGCGCCACATACGCCACATTCCCGCCGCCCGCCATGGCAAACGCCAGCGTGATCACGATCAGAATTCCTACAAAGTATTTCGCCTTGATGAGGAAGGGAAACGGAATCATCATGATTTCCTGTTCCCCGAACAGAATGCCAAACGCCATCAAGATCGCGAATACTCCGCCTGAAGCTCCAATCGTGGCCTGCAACGGATTACCCAGAATATGCGCATACGAAAGCGCCACCGTCGTGATGGCCGCGCCCACCACTCCAATGAAGAACAACTCCACAAACCGCCGCGTGCCCCAGGCTCCCTCAATCGCCGAGCCAAACATCCACAGGCCCAGCATGTTTCCGAACCAGTGCCAGAACCCGAAGTGAAGAAAACTGTAAGTCACCACCTGCCAGATCCAGCCATGGAACACAACCTGAATCGGAACCAGGGCGAAATAATCCAGCAGGAAAGCTTCCACTTGAAGGCGGAACAATCCCAGCAGCAGGCTCAGCAGATAAATCCCGGTATTGATCCCCACCAGCCAAACCACCGCTTTGGTAAACGGAGGCAGGCTCAACGTCATCGGTTCGCCAGATCGCCGCACTAGATTTCCTCTTCGTCCAATTCTACTCGCACGCTCCGAAGTCTATCGAAGACCGCGTTCCGGGAAGGGCACGACTTTTCGTGCCGTAATCTGCCCAGATAAGTCCGGGCTTTAGCCCCTGATGCATGAGGACCCACGCCCGGTCACCTTGGGGTGGCGCAGCGCTTCAGCGCTGCGATTACCCTTCCCCTCTAAGCTCGGCTCTAGCCCCGGAAGTGCCTTACCGCTCCGCTCCCGGCACCACCGCCAAACTCCGATGCCCCGCCCGGTCCACTGCCATAACTCCAAAGATGACATTATCCTTGGAAAGTTTCAGCGTTGCTCGCGTAGCGCCACCAACTTTTTGCGCATGTTCCCATTCCGGGCTGGTGGTTTCCCGCCACAATACCTCATACTCCGTTGCCCCCGGGGAAGCCTCCCAGGTCAGAGTCGAATCATTCTCCAAATCCTTCGTCACCAAGCGCACATTGGCAGGAGCTCCCGGCGCCGCAGCCAGCGAAGCCAGGGTAGCCGCATTCAGCCGCGCTACGCGCGCCACATATTCATAATCCACAAACTTCGCCAGATCGCCATATTCGATGCCGCCCGCCGTCCGTACGTCCTGATGCTGATGGTTGTAGTTCTCGCGAAACTCGGTAAAACGCACCGCCGAAAATCCCTGCTCGTTGAAAGAATAATGATCGCCCCCGCGTAAATACCGGTCCAGCCGGAACACCATCATCGGCTTCACCCCTACGTCATACGTCTGCCCGATCCCGTCGACGTACCGCGCCAGTTGCCGCGATCCCGAATCACTCTCGCCACCAAGCCCGCGAATCTGCCGCAAATCCTGCTCTGAAGCCGCGGACGGCACGCCCTCCGAGAATACCCGCACTACTGCGTGATTCTGTTCCGCGCTCTTGTCCCCGCCCACGATGTCGTTATTCAGCACAGCCTCGATCTGCCATCCCTGCTCTTTCGCCATCTTCGCGAAATGCCGGCTCCCGTTCAGCCCCTGCTCCTCGCCCGCCACGGTCAGAAAAATAATCGTCGCCGGAAACTTCATCTTGCTCAGGACCCGTGCACATTCCAAACTCACAGCAGTTCCGCTCCCGTCATCGTTCGCTCCGGGAGCATCTCCAGTCACATTGAACGTATCGCTGTTCCGCGAATCGTAGTGCCCGGTCACCAGCACGATACGCTTTGCGCTCGCAACATCCGTCCCCTTCAACACCGCATAAACATTGGTGATTTCCGTAACCTTGGGAATGCGCCCTCCGGCCTTCTCCTCAAAACTGTCGGTCTTCACCTCCAGGCATCCGCCGCAATCCTTCGAATCGCGCTCGAACTCCGACTTGATCCACTCCCGCGCCGCACCAATGCCTCGCCCTGCGGCAATCGACTCCGCATCCTGAGCCGATATCGTCGACCGCGTTCCAAAACTGACGAGCTTTTCAATCGTGGCCTGAATGCGCTGCGCAGAAACCTGCTTCAGCGCCGCAGCGATCTGCGGATCGGCGACTCCATCCGCCGTCTGCGCCCCGCAACTTGCAACCGCAACAAAAAGCGCGGCAACGCTGGCCGCGCTCCACAGCATCCTTGTCACGAATCGCCTCATCACCCGATTCACCTCCGGGGCCACTAATCTGCCAACAATCGACTGCCAACAATCAACCATAAATTTCGATACGGGAAAAACGATGGTTTTCTTGATCTGGGATAAAAACCGCTGAACCAGCCCTGTTCCACTTGACCAACCGCGATAGAGAATCTAAATATTAACAGGAGGCTCTAATGGCTAAGGGAGGCTTTATGGTGCTCTGTCCGGAATGCGATACCGACTTGGATGTCGAAGAAGAAGACGTCGACGAAGGTGAAGTGATCTCCTGCCCCGAGTGTGGTACGGATTTTGAGGTGGTCACCACCAGTCCGTTGGAATTGAAAGCTGTAGAAGAGGGATACGTAGAGGAAGAAGAAGCCGAAGAGGAAACCGAAGACGGTGATTACTCGTAGATCGCGCTCGAGTCAGAAATCAGTTTGCCGGAATTCTATCTCGATGTCTCACTCTGGATTCCTGCTGCTTGTAGTGCTGCTCGGATTCAGCCCTTTCCTTAATTCAACGTCACAACACGAGAAGCCGTACGCTCTCATTGCCGGAACAGTCTGGGGCCCGGACGACCGTCCGCTCTACGGTGTGAAAATCAAGATCCGCCGCGCCACCGACAAACCCGGAAAAGCCCGCTGGGAGGTCTACTCCGACCACCACGGCGAATTCGCCCAACGCGTTCCCGCCGGCGAGGCCGACTATGTCCTCGCAGCAGATGTGAAGGGCTTCAAGTTCCCCGACGGCGCTCCCGCGCACGCCCAGGAAGTCACCGTCCACATCTACAGCGAAGAGCGTCAGGACACCGGAGTCCACGTCACTCGTTAACCCCGCTTGTCCCATATCAAACTCGTGGCCCTGGACGCATTCGTCCGGGCTTCTCGCATACAGGCGGATGAACGCCTCCTCCGCCACGTGTTTAGTTGTGTCCCATGAGACAATATTAGTGCGATGCTGCACAAACGTTCTGCCATTGCGACCGCTTTTGCCGTCGTCTGTCTCATTCTCGTCGTCCGAGCCCAGGTCAGCATGTCGCCTGCGGGCAATGAAAAGCCCGTCGGACGACTGCTCTATGGCAGGGTCCTTGATCCTCAGGACAACCCACTTCCTGACGCCGTCGTCTACCTCACCAACACCCGCACCCGTGCCATAAAAAGCTATATCGTGGGAGCCGACGGCGCCTACCGCTTTCCCGCCCTTTCCACCGCCGTCGATTACGAGGTCTATGCCCAGTACAAGGGCAAAAAGAGCGACACCAAATCGGTCAGTACGTTCGACGACCGCTCCCAGGTTTACATCGACCTGAAAATCGACCCAAAGTAGTCGCATGGCCGTTATGTTCCGTCATCCTGAGCGCCGCCGGTTTTCAGGCGGAGTGAAGGATCTCGTGCCCAATGCCCGCTCGTAGTGGCAAATCGCTTTGCCCGGCACCTTTCTATGCAACTTTTCCACCGGCTTTCGGGTTCAATATGGGTAAGGAAAGTTGTCTGGAGGATATCCGTGAACCGATCGTATATTTCTAAACACAATCGCCCCGTGGGGGCAATTCTGGCCTTTTTCGCCCTTTATTGTGCAGCCACTGTATCCGCCTTCGCCCAAGGCGGCGCTATGAGCCCCTATCAGGGCGAACAAGACGGCGTCAGCGCCGGCGGTAAGTGGATGGAATTCAAGTCCGATGACAAGATGACCGGCGCCAAACGCGTCCGCTTCGAACTCCTGGCCAACAACTATTTCCGCGAGGATCCCGACTATCAACCGCGCGTCGAGCTCATCTGCGAAGACGGCAAGTACAAGGCCGCCGACTTCAATCCCGGTGTCAGGATTCGCCCCAACCGTCCCGGCTTCTGGGGACAGCCTCAGCTCGAAGTGGAAGTCCGGGTCGACGACGTCCACAACTTTCACGGCTGGAACTGGCACGGCCGCATTCTCTCCATGGACAAGGGCACGGCCCGCGGCATGCTCGGCGCCCAGATCTTTAACATCGCGCTACGCACTCCCAGCGGCCGCGAAATCGCCGAATTCTCACCCACAGGCCTGAACGCAGACGAAGTCCGCAAAGTCTGCGACCTGACGCCCAAGAAGCCCAGCAAAGACTAACGCTGCTCACGTAGGGACAGCCGCCTCGGCTGTCCCGCGAAGGCGAAGCCAAGCGGCACCGCTGGAAATTTGTCATTCCCGGCCCTGCAGGCCAGTGATTTGAGGGAAACGTGCCCCACCCGGCGCAACCCTTCCGGTACTTGCTTCCAGACCTGTCCCGCTGGCACTTTGGACGTGTACCTTCGGAGCTTCCATGGACAGCAGCGTTATTTCCGGCCTGGCCTTACTCTTTTTCGCGGCCGCCGTCGGCATCTACGCCATCATTCTCTACAACGGCCTCGTGCGCCTGCGCAACGAGAACGACCGCGCCCTCGCCAACATCGACGTCCTGCTGAAGCAGCGCCACGACGAGATTCCCAACCTCGTCGAGACCGTCAAGGGATACATGCAGCACGAACAACAGACCCTGCTCGCCGTCACCCAGGCGCGCGCCGCCTCCATGAACGCTGCCAGCATCAATCAGAAAGCGGTCGCCGATTTAAAAGTAGCAAGCGCTCTGCACGGCCTCTTCGCCGTCGCCGAGAATTATCCTCAACTCAAAGCTAACGAAAACTTCCTCAAGCTGCAGAACCGCATCTCCGACCTGGAAGAGCGCATCGCCGACCGCCGCGAGTTCTTCAATGACGATGTCGCCACCTACAACACCCGTATCGGCCAAATTCCCGATGTCTTCGTGGCCAGCTTTATGAACCTCAAATCCCGCCCCATGTTCCAGGTCTCTGATGCAGACCGCAAGCAGGTGGAAGTCAGCTTCGGCCGCGCCACCGGAGCTTGAAGCAGGATTTCCTGCTTTGGCACGCGGACCTTTCATGACTGCTGTTCTTTGTGTCCTTGTTTACGGAGGCTTGTTATGATCCCCTTGTTCTTCTCTTAATTTCTTGAGGTCGCAATTTGCGACCTCAACTTTACCGGCACACTTATGAACAAAACAGCGATCGTTTTAACCAAGAGGGTCGGTGCCAAGATCCTTATCCTGCGCAATCAGAAAGTTATTTTGGATGCGGATTTGGCTGAGCTCTACGGCGTCTCCGTAAAGCGTTTGAACGAGCAGATAAAGCGCAATCCGCGGCGCTTTCCTTCCGATTTTCAGTTCACCCTCACGCGTGCAGAATCCCGTAACTTGAGGTCGCAAAATGCGACCTCAAGTTCTGCCCATGGCGGACGTCGTTACATGCCGCATGCTTTTACCGAGCACGGGGCCATCATGGCTGCCACCGTCTTGAACTCAAAACGCGCCATCGAAATGAGCGTCTTTGTAGTACGCGCCTTCGTGCAACTTCGCGAATCCTTCGCTTTAAACCAGCAAGTCGGGCGCAAACTATCTGAACTCGAAGCCCGCTTGGATGGGCATGATGCTGATCTTCAGCAGCTCGTCGAAGCCATTCACGAACTCATGGCTCCGCTTCCGGCCAACCATCGTCGCATCGGCTTCGAAGCTCCGGACAAGTCTGCAAAAGGTCGCAGCCATGATTTGACCGCCCCTCGCCGCGCCGCTCGTTGATCGTCACTGAGTTACGCAAGTAGGCGGGAGATGTCTGGCACCAGCGTTTAGAAAAAGGGCGTGCCCTATGTCTCGCCTCTTGCGAAACGGGGGAAGCGATGTCGCCGGCACCAGACTATTTGGGGAGAAAAAACAGAAAGGAGCAAACAGGAGTCCCGCTCCAAGCAAATTCCTACCCCAGCAGCTTCGCCGCATCCTTCGCGAAGTAAGTCAAAATAATGCTCGCTCCGGCCCGCCGGATGCTCAGCAGCGATTCCATCATCACCCGTTCCCGCTCGATCCATCCATTACGCGCAGCCGCCTCGATCATCGCGTATTCCCCCGACACCTGATACGCAGCCAACGGCAAATCAAACCGCTCGCGCGCCGCGGCAATCACGTCCAGATACGGCATCGCAGGTTTCACCATGATCATGTCCGCGCCTTCTTCCACGTCGAGTTCTATTTCGCGCATGGCCTCGCGCACATTGGCTCCATCCATCTGATACGACCGCCGGTCGCCAAACTGCGGTGCGGAGTCCGCCGCCTCGCGGAACGGCCCATAAAATCCAGATGCAAATTTCGCCGCATACGAAAGAATCGGTGTGTTGATGAGTCCCGAATCGTCCAGCCCGCGCCGGATGGCCGCCACCCGCCCATCCATCATGTCCGACGGCGCAATGATGTCGATCCCGGCCTTCGCCAGCGACACTGAAGTGCGCGCCAGCAGTTCCAGCGAAGCGTCGTTGACGATTTCGTAATCAATGCGGCCCGCATAGTCGGCCATCTGCGACGCAACATTCTCGATCGCTCGCGCTTTCTCCTCATCGCTTTGGACCACAAACACCGTAGCTGATTTCAGCGTGTCTCGGGCCGCAGCGCCCAGCGACTGCGCCAAGGGCGTGGCTTTCACAATCCCACAGTGCCCGTGCGACATGTATTCGCACAAACAAACGTCCCCCATCAGAACTAAGCCCGGAACTTCCCGCTTCATCGCCCGCGCTGCTTGCTGCACGATGCCGTCGTCAGCCCACGCGCCGGTCGCGACCTCGTCTTTCTTATCCGGCAGGCCGAAAAGAATGACCGACGGCACGCCCAGCGACTTCACTTCCCGCGCTTCCTTCACTGCTTCATCCACCGACAAATTGAACACGCCCGGCATCGAGCGCACTTCTTTCCGCACTCCCTCCCCGGGGCACACGAACATGGGATACACAAACGAATCCGGTGTCAGCCGTGTTTCGCTGACCAGATTGCGGAGTTCGGCGGTGCGGCGCAGTCGCCGTAAACGAGTTGTGGGGAATGTCATGAATGCCACCAGTGGAAGGCCAGGAGCGCCTCCCCAATCAAATCGAAGAACTATAGATTCTAGAACCCGGCAGTCGGATTGTCATCCCGAGGGGTTCTGGCCGGAAATGGCTAAGTGACGGAAGTAACCTCCCAGATGCCGAAAGGATTATCGGCATCGTCTGGTAAACCTCATAAAATTGGGGTCGGATGAGTCTGTTCCGACGACACCGCTGGTTTCTCCCAGCCGCTGGCCTCACTCTGGCCTTCGCGGCGGTGTCCCTGATTGCCCACAAAGGCTTTGCCCTCACCGCATTTGCAGACGTCGCTGAACTCGCGATCTTCGCAGCGGCCACTGCCGCCCTGTGGGCCAACAGTCTCGGCAGGCCAGCTCCCGAGCGCAGCTTCTGGATCTTGATGACCGCAGGCTTTTCTCTCTGGGTCTGCAATCAGGGCGCCTGGCTATATAGCGAGGTTCTCCAGCGTCGCGCGATTCCCGATCCCTACTTCTTCGACATCGTCCTTTTCTTTCACGTAGTTCCCTTGATTGCCGCTGTCGCCTGGCGCCCCGACCTGCTGAAGCGTCCCGGCACCGCCCGCTTGAGCGTCCTCCATTTCCTGATGTTGCTGGGATGGTGGACTTTCCTCTACGCCTTCATTGTCTTTCCCCATCAATATGTTGTCCTCAATGTGGACTCGTACGATTTTTATTACGACCGGCTCTATCTTTTGGAAAACATCTTGCTCGTGGTGGTGCTGGGTTTCGCGGCCTGGACCAGTTCCGGGGGATGGAAGCGGCTCTACACGCACTTCTTTCTGGCCTGTTCTGCCTACGGCATCTCTTCGCAGTTCCTTGATCGCGCGGTGGCCAACGGCACCTATTATTCCGGCAGCCTATATGATGTGCCCCTCGTCGGCACCGTTTTGTGGATCGCGGGCGCAGCGCTGTCGGCGCGCCAATGGGAACTGACGCCCACCGAGCCACCCAAAGACTTCCGCTGGAAAAAGATCATCCCGCGTCTCACCATGATCACCATCCTATCCCTCCCCGCGTTGGGCCTGTGGACGATCATGGATGACAATTCCCCGCCGCCTTCACGCGCCTTCCGTGTATTTGCGGTGCTCGCGGCCATGCTCTTGCTGGGCTCCTTCGTTTTCCTCCGCCAGTATGTGCAGGATCAAGCCCTGGTAACTGTGCTCAAAGAATCTCGCCGCGGCTACGAGAGCCAGAAACGCCTGCAGACGCAACTGGTGCAGAAAGAAAAATTGCGATCCCTCGGCACGCTGGTCGCTGGCGCTGCCCACGAGATCAATCATCCTCTCAATGCCATCTTGCGCCAAGCCGACCAGCTTTGGGCTCAAGAGGGCCTCACTGATGAACAGTCCGGCATCCTGCGCAAGATCGTTATTCAGGCCCAGCGCACGCGTGACCTCGTTTCCAATCTCCTAAGCTTTGCCCAGCAGACGCCCGGAGAAAAAGCCCTCGTCGATCTCAGTACGCTTCTTCATCGCGCCATGCAGATACTCGAGCCGCGCTATCCCGGCGGCAAGATTCGCATCGACCTGTCGACCGAATTCGGTCTCCCGCGGGTCACCGGCAACGTCAACCAGCTCTTCCAGATCTTTATCGAAATCATCGAGAACGCCATGGACGCGCTGCACGAGTCCGGTGGCGGCTCTCTGCAGATCACCGCCACCCGTCAGGACAACGAAGTCGTCATGCAGTTTTCCGACAACGGCCCGGGCCTTCGCGAACCCCAGCGCGTCTTCGATCCCTTCTACACCACCAAGCCCGTCGGCAAAGGCACCGGCCTCGGCCTGAGCGCAGTCTTCGGTTTAGTGCAGGATCATGGCGGCCACATCACCTGCCAGAACAAACCGGAAGGCGGCGCCCTCTTCATCGTCCGTTTCCCGGTAGCCGCCGAGCCTGAAGTAAAGGTAGCCGGCGCCGCCGGGGCCTAAGTGGCGCGCGTATGTGGCGCGGGCACTCTTGCCCGCGTTTCACCACACGCCGGGTGCTGAGGCTCTGCGATTCACAATCCCTCTCCTGTAACATAAATCTCAATGCCTGAAGGCTTACTCCATACTTCCGCCCGTGCCCTCGAGTTCGACTCCCTCCGCGAACTCCTGCGTGGCTATACCTCCTCTCCGCTCGGCCGCGCCCGCATCGCCACCCTCTCTCCGACCACGGACCGTGCCTGGATTCAGCGCCAGCAGAACCTGACCAGCGAAATCCGCGAGTTCCGTCGCGTCGGCGGACGCTTCGATTTCGAAGGCCTCGTCGATGTCGCCTCCCTCGTAGAAAAATCCCGCATTGCCGGAGCCGCCCTTGAAACCACCGAAATCCGCGATGTGATTCTCGTCGTCGATCGCATCTCCGAATGGCGCGAGATCGCCCTGCATCCCCCGGCCGCCATGCGATCGGAATGGTGTGAAGTCCGAGCCCTCACCGATCGGATGGCCGACTTCTCCGAATTTCTCCGCTACTTCCGCAACAAAATTCAGCCCGACGGCACCCTCGAAGACAAAGCCTCACCCGAGCTTGCCCGCATCCGCCGCGAAATCGAAAAGCAGCGCCGCTCCATTCAGGAATCCTTGCAGGGATACCTCCGCCGCCTCTCCGAAGGCGGCGCCTCACACGACGAACTCATCACCATCCGCGGCGAGCGCTTCGTCATCCCCGTTAAGGTCGAACACAAGCGCCGCGTCCAGGGCGTGGTCCATGGAGCCAGCTCCAGCGGCCAAACTGTTTTCGTAGAGCCGATGGAGACGATCGAGCAGAACAACGAACTGGTCCGTCTCCTGGAAGAAGAGCTATCGGAAATTCACCGCATCCTCCTGGAGATGACCGCCCGCATCGGCGCCCAAGCCGCGCCCATCTTGTTAGCCGTCGACGCGTTAGCCGAACTGGAACTCCAATTTGCCAAGGCCAGATTTGCCGAAGACTACAACGCTGTAGCCGTAACCTTGACCGACCCCGACCCACGTGGGGACGGACGCATTCGTCCGTCCAGCGAGGCGAAGCCGAGCCTGCCTGATACCTGTGGTGACGGCCCCCTCAGCCGTCCAGCGAGCGGAGCGAGCCTCCTGCTACACAACGCCCGCCACCCGCTGCTGGAAAGAAACTTAAAAGCAAAGGGACTCTCCGTTGTCCCGGTGACGTTAGAGCTCGAAGGCCCCCGCCGCCAGCTGGTTATCACCGGCCCTAACACAGGCGGCAAAACAGTCACCCTGAAAACCGTAGGTCTCCTGGCCCTGATGGCCCAATCTGGCCTCCCCGTTCCCGCCGACCGCGCCGATCTCCCAGTCTTCGACGCCGTATTCGCCGACATCGGCGACTATCAATCCATCGAGCAAAATCTCTCCACCTTCTCCGCCCACGTAACCAATATCGACTTCATCTCGCGCCAGGCTACGCCAGACTCGCTGGTCCTGCTCGACGAACTCGGCTCCGCCACCGATCCCGAAGAAGGCGCCGCGCTAGCCGTTGCCATCGCGGCCCACTTCGGCCACATCGGATGCATCACCGTAATCTCCACTCACCACACCTCGCTCAAAGTCTACGGAGCCAATACGCCCGGCGTCCTCAACGCCGCCGTGGGCTTCAACGAAAAAACTCTCCAGCCCACCTACGATCTCAAGATTGGCGTCCCCGGTGCCTCGGCCGGAATCAATATCGCGCAGCGCCTCGGCCTGAATCCCTCCATCATCGAAAGCGCCCGCGCCAGGCTCGGCACGCAAGCCCGCGACGTAGGCCAGTTCTTAGATAAGCTCCACGCCGACCTTCGTGAAGCCGAGACCGAGCGACTCCGCATGAAAGCCCGCGAGCAGGAACTAGAACGCGAAAAAGCGCAACTTGCATCAGAAGGAAAAAAGGAGCAGCAAACTAAAGTCCGCGAAATGGAAAAGAAACTTGAAAGCGTCCTGCGCGACTTCGAATATCACGCCCGCGAAGCCGTCAGCGCCATCCAGGATCGCGCCGCCGCCCAGAAGCTCTCCAAAGACGCCGAGCGTCGCATCGCCAAGCTGCGCCGCGAATTTCGAGAACAGTTCGATTCCACGGTAGTCGCCCACTCCACCGGAGCCGACCAGGGCGATCCCCACGCCCAGCCGCAAGTCATCAAGCACGTAGCCGAAGGCGCTACTGTAAAGCTCAAATCAACCGGCCGCCCCGCCCGCATCGTCCGCAAGATCGACGACTCTCACTTTGAAGTCGAGATGGGCGCGTTAAAGATGAAGATTGCCCGCGACGACATAGCCGAAATCCTAGCGAGTGCTCAGAACGCAGCAGAAACGCCGGTGAAGGCCGCCCGAGCCCGCGGCATCTCCGTCTCTCTCCGGGACGAATCATCCAACGTTCCCACCGAAATCAACGTGATCGGCCAAACCGTAGACGACGCTTCAAGAGAAGTAGAAAAATTCGTAGATCGCGCCTTCCTGGCCGGACTTCCGCGCGTCCGCGTAGTCCACGGCAGCGGCATGGGCATCCTACGCAAGGCTCTCCGCCAAATGCTGCAAAACCACCCCCACGTAGCCACAGTAGCCGAACCCCCGCAAAACGAAGGCGGAGGCGGCGCCACAGTGGTGGAGTTGAGGATTTAAAGGGATCGCAGCCATTGACGTTGGTTTTCAAAGGGCGCTGCTTCAGCCTCGCGGTAGGCGCTACCCGTGGAAGAGTGGCGCTTCAGGGCTGCGTAGGAAATGAAGTGGCAGTGCGGCGTTTTTTCGCCGCGCAAGGAAGGAAGTGGAAGAGCGGCGCTTTAGCGCCGCGTCAAGCGTAACCAAACTCTAAGGGCTTTAGCCCCGGTGAAACAGTTCGGGGTGGCGCAGCGCTTTCAGCGCTGCGATAAGAGCTTCTTGGTCAGACGGGCTTCAGCCCCCGAGGTGTACACTACCAGACAATCTTCTTCCAATTCTCATCGTAGATCGCCTCCCGCGCCGCCTTCGCAATCGCCTGCTTCTCCTCAACCTTCAAATCATTTGACACAATGTTCTCCCCATTTGCCGGATCCCGCACCAGCGCCTGCTCGAACCGGCCGGCCATATAGCGCAGCACCGTGATCACATTGTCCGCCAACTGTCCAAAGCGCTCATCCTCCAGCGCCCGCATAACGGTCAGTTCAAGATATAAGGAAGGAAAATCCAGCCCTTTCCGCTCGCGCCAAATCTTCAGCGCGCAAATTTCCTGCTGCCGCCCCGAGTTCGCAATCAGGTGCACATGTTGCGCCAGGTCGGTGCGAACCTGCATCCCCGTCCTCTTATTGAACAGGACGTTGCCCGCGCTATCTCGGTACGCTGGGATCAGGTCCACCAGCATCCCATTGCTGGGCACCTGAATCGTCACATTGCGGGTTCGCGGCCGCAGTCCCCGGTCCGATAGAAATTCGAACAGGCTCCAGAAGATGTTTTTCATCTGCATCCCCGGCACCGGATTCAGCGAGATCAGCACATCCACTTGCGACGACAACCCGATCGCCGTTCCTTGCGCATAAGCCCCCGACAGAGTAATCCCCTGCAAATACTGCTTTCCCCACTGCTTCAGCAAAGGAATCAGCGAATCCGCAGCCTGATGCGAAGGCGACCCAGTATCCGGAGTCACCACATATTTCTCAACAACAGAGGCAGCGTACTGGTCAACGCTAGGCATGACGAAAAAGGCACCGTCCAAAATCCTTATCGGCAACCAAGCGAAAAAGTTGAGTGCGCCAAAACCCACGCGGGAACGGACGGAGCTCGCCCTGAGCGCAGTCGAAGAGTCCGTCCAGTGAGCGGAACCGGCCGGCAGGCTGGTCATTTTCCGTGACAGCTTCAGCCGCTGAGAAGATCTTCCGCACCAGAAGTCTTGTCATCAAGCGTAGCGAAGGACCTGTGCACTTCGCCCGCGGCATCACCGCCGGCAAGTACAGAGGTCCTTCGCTTTGCTCAGGATGACAAATTGGTTACAGACAGCCTTACGGCACCACGATCACGGGACCATGATTCACGGCCGGCATCGCCTTCATTGTCACGACTTTTCCAGTCTTAGCCGCTTTTACGCGGATAATGCAATCCGTCTGGCCCTGCTTACCTTCCGCGATCCACGCGGGCACGCTCTCGCCTTTTGGCAGTTCCAGGAAATCCTCGGTGAACACCGATTCAGTGAACATCACCCAGCAGTGCTTGTCCGCCTCGAAGAGCACATGCCTCTGTCTGTGAGTGCCGGCGTGCTCCGGCGCGATGCAGTGCAACGTGGCTTTCTCGGAGCCAACGTCGATTTTGATGAGGAGGTTTTTGCCGTCGGGCCTGGGCGCCGCAGGGCCGACGCATTCCGTGATCAGGTCTTTGCCGTTGGCGGGAGGGGCTGTTTTCAGTTCCGATAGAGTAGCAGTGGAATCTACGATGGTCATATCATCTCCTTCCAACCGGTCCGTTCATCAGCGTTGCTGCTGAGCCGGGCTGGGGTTGTTCTTGCTTTGTCGTGCGATCTCGCGAAAGCGAGAGTCCAGTAATAAATTCCTTTGCCCGGGATCACTCTCGAGCTGCTCCAGCGTCCATCCCCGATCCAGAGCTTTCTTCACCAACTGCAGCGCCGTGTCGCGATCGCCCATATTTTCATAGGCCTCGCCTGCACTCGCCAACACGCTGGGATCCCCTGGAGCGCGGGCCAGCGCTGCCTCGATGAGTGGCACAGCCTTCTCGCGCAACTTGTCCTTCGCATACAACAAGCCGAGTTCAACCTGTACCTCCGCATCATCTGTGCGGACCTTGGCGATCTCTTCCAGCCGCGCCAGTTCGTTTCGCGCCGCAACATCAGCGTCGCTCTTGCGGTTCAGCCACTCGTAGGCGATGCCCAGATTCGACCAAGCCCGCCAGTCGCTGCCGTTGATCTCCAGCGCTTTCCGCGTCATGTCGACCGACTCGGCCCAGCGCCGCTCCCGGTAATACAGAGCGCCCAGATTGGTGTAGGCTGCATAACTCGGCTGCAATGCGAGCGATTGCTTCAGGTGCTGCTCCGCCTCGGCGCCCTTCCCCACGAGCTGATCCATGCCGCCCAGCGTCGCGTGCGCCATGGCGTTGTCGGGCGTAATCTCGAGAACTTTCTCAAATTGCGTCGCCGCTTCGGTGTATCGCCGCTGCCGGTAATAGAAAACTCCCAGTTCGTAATAACCGTTCCAATCCTGCGGGCGCAGCGCCGCTGCTTTCCTGTACGTGCTCTCCGCCCGCTCTGCCTGCCCCATGCTGGCGTACACCGCGGCTTCGCTGAGCAAAGCATCTGCGTCGAACGGTTCCAGCTGCAACGCCTGCTGGATTTCCTGTAGCGCCAGATTGTACTGACCCTTTCCGTTATGAACGCGTGCCAGCGTCACGTAAACCGCCGGCAACTGGCTGTTCAACTCGGCGGCGCGCTTGCAGTCTTTCTCCGCCTCGTCAATCCAGCGGGCATCGTGATCGAGCCGGTACTTCGCCCAGTGCGCCTCCCCCAATGCGCTGAAGCCCAGGGCGAAGTCCGGATCAGCCTTCAGAGCCTGCTCAAATAATCCGATCGCAGTGTCCAGGTTCGCTTCTTTGTCCCACCGCTGTAGGTACTTCAGTCCGGCCAGGTACGATTCGTGCGGCGCTTTCTGGGTAGGTGCGACGGCAGTCGCGGCAGCACCCGAAGAACTCCGCCGCACAATCGATTCCCGCCGCATCCCAACACCGGCCGCCAGCACCAACCCAGCCGCCACCGCCAGCAACCGCCAATCTCTCCACCGCAGGCGAGCTCTCGCGGAAGGCTCCGAGACCGCTCGCCGCAGGTCTCCGGCAATCTCCAGCACGGAAAAATACCGATTCGCCGGATCCTTCTCCAGGCACTTCCGGATCACCTCTTCGAGCGCCAAGCTGATCTTTGGATTCAGCGCGCCGGCTGCGGGTGGCTGCTGGTGCACAATCGCCTCCGTCAGCGCCGGGCCCGAGCCCGGGAACGGCCGCCGTCCCGTCGCCATCTCGTACAGAATGCATCCTGTTGCCCAAATGTCGGTGCGCGCGTCCACCTTGCCTCCCAGTAATTGTTCGGGCGCCATATAAGGCAAAGTGCCGACGAAGGCCTTTGTTTCGCTCACACTCTCAGTCACCGCGGTGGAACTGACTTCGCCGCGCAGGATCATCGCCAGGCCGAAGTCCAGAATCTTGAGTCGTCCGTCCGGAGTGACGCGCACGTTGCCCGGCTTCAGGTCGCGATGAATCACGCCATGCTGATGCGCCACCGCCAAGCCTTCGGCCAGTTGCAGCCCGAGATCGACAATCTCTTTCTCCGCCATTGGCCCGGACAACAGCATCGTGTCCAAAGACAGGCCCTCGATCAGCTCTTCAACCAGGAAGTCGGTGCCATCTTGCGTGTCAAAGTCGTGAACCGTGGCGATGTTCGGGTGGTTGAGCTTCGAAAGCGTGAGCGCCTCCTTGTGAAAGCGCCTGCGGTCAGACATTTCCGCCACAGTTCCCGGAGGCAGGACTTTCAGCGCGACATCGCGATCCAGCCGCTCGTCATGCGCCCGAAAAACCACACCCATCCCCCCGGCGCCAATCTGTTCAAGAATGCGGTAATGGGACAGTGTGGCCTGCACGGGGAGATCCTCGGCCGCATCCTGAATTGTGATTTCCTCGGCTCTTGATCGATGCCTCTACCGGGTTTAAACCCTCGCCTCGGAGGAGGTGGCGTCCCGCGGTGGGATGTGCTCGGGAGGCGAGACAAGTTCTACGAGCCGATCTTCTGCTTAGAATTCAACCATTGTCAGTGACCGCAGTCACGTTCATGCCCGTGCCACATACAGCGCATGGTCATCCTGAGCGAAGCCAAGGGATGAATTCACGTTTGAAGTGCAACAGAGTGAAGCAAGAATACCTCGTTGGGAGTTTTGAAGGCGAGGCATTTTCTGGGGGTGTCGTTATAGCGTTGGAGGCAGAGGG
>Ga0075017_100000813_pt1 | contig 18124 bp, 15 predicted proteins | sample AleBraG_ABR_2012_FD_71475 | JGI IMG/M metagenome (GOLD analysis project Ga0075017, IMG submission 71475) | Freshwater sediment microbial communities in response to fracking from Pennsylvania, USA - Alex Branch Run_MetaG_ABR_2012 | ecosystem: Environmental > Aquatic > Freshwater > Creek >... | reverse complement strand
GGAGTTCCGGAACCGGGCACGATCACTCTCTTAGGTCTGGGACTGGTGGCCTTGGGCTTTGCTGGCCGCAAGAAGATCTCGCGGTAAGTTCTCGTTTTGGTGGGATGTTTCCATCGCACTCTGTTGTGAATTCTGGGGAAGGTCGTCCGGCTTGGCTTCTGGACGATCTTCCCAAATTACCTCGCCTTCAAAGTTTATCTTTCCCTCCCGGACACAGCAAAACCATCAACACCTCTCATCCGCTTTGGTGCGATCTCCCATAGCAGCATAAGCCGTCTTTAAGGCTGGATAAAGCGAAGCGTAAAGCTTATGTCCGTTGGCATAGACACCCGACTCGCTGGCGCGAGGTGAGATCGATTCCGGCTCCTGAATCGTTGCCGCACAGGCTTCCGGAACAGTGCTGAACTCACCAGTGCCCACCATCGCCAGCAGCGCAGCGCCATAGGCGGACCCCTCCTGGGTTTCGAGCGTGGCGACGCGCTTTTGAAGAACGTCGGCCAGAATCTGCCGCCAGAACGCGCTGCGGCTCCCGCCGCCTGAGGCTCGCACAGCGGACACCTTAATGCCGAGTTGCTCGACGATATCGAGACCATCCTTCTGGCTGTAGCAGACACCCTCGACTACGGCGCGGATCAGATCGGCGCGCTTGTGCTGGGCGGTGAGGCCAATCCAGCCGCCGCGGGCGTTCGCGTCCAGATGCGGTGTGCGCTCCCCCATCAGGTAGGGCAGCCAGAACAAGCCTTGGGATCCTGGGGGCGCAGTGGCGGCTTCCGCCAGGAGATGTTCGTAGCTGGCGCCGGGCGCAAGTTGGTTGCGCAGCCATTGCAGGCTCAGGCCGGCAGACTGCGTCACGCCCATGACATGCCATTTGTCCGGGACGGCGTGGCAAAACGTATGGACGCGGCCGCGCGGATCGTAGGCAACCTGATCCATGTGAGCAAAGACAACGCCCGAAGTGCCGAGAGTGCAAGAGACAATGCCCGTCTGGACGATTCCATTGCCTACCGCGCTGGCTGCCTGGTCGCCGCCACCTCCCACTACCGGCGTGCCGGCAGCCAGGCCGGTGAGTTGGGCTGCCTGAGCCGATACAACGCCGGTGATTTGACTGGATTCAAACACGTGCGGCCAGATCGCACGATCGAGGGCGAGCGCATCCATCATCGGGGCCGACCAACGCCGGTGGACGACATCGAACACAGCGGTGCCAGAGGCGTCTGACACCTCGGTAGCCAGCTCGCCGGTGAGCTGAAACCGGATGTAGTCCTTGGGCAGCAGCACCTGTTTCACGCGTGCGAAATGCGCGGGCTCATGGTCGCGTACCCACAGCAGCTTGGGAAGAGTGAATCCGGTAAGGACGGGATTGGCAATGTACTCGAGTACCTTTGCAGAGCCGACCGTGCGATTGATGGAATCCACCTGCGGCTGGCTGCGCTGATCGCACCAAATGAGCGCGGGCCGGATGACATCGCCGGCTTGGTCGAGCAACACCAGGCCGTGCATTTGGCCAGAAAGCCCAATTCCCCGGACGTCATGCCCGCTGGCGCCGGCCTGTTGGAGAACACCGCGAATGGCGGTCACGGCAGCCTGCGCCCAGTCCCGCGGATGCTGCTCGGCCCATTGCGGATGCTCCATCCGCACGTCCTGGTGAGGCGCGCTGAAAGTGGCAACCTCTTTGCCCTGGCTGTTGATCAACAAGGCGCGGGTTGCGCCGGTTCCGGTATCGATGCCAAGCCAGTACATATCGGTTGCGAAAGCCGTGAGCATATCATGCGCAGCGCGCTAGAATGCTGGTCACGAGATGAAACCTATTCCCGAGAGCGAGCAGCGCGGCCTGGTGTCGCGGCTGATGAAAGCGTGCGGCGGATCGTATAGCCCGGAGACTCGGCGCAAATACTATATTTCCGGCCCGCAGTGGGCGGCGGCCTATGAAGGGCAGGCTTTGTTCCACGCACCCACGCGGCCACCCATCGGGTTCGAAGAAGTGATCCGTAAATTCGGGGAGATCGGTATCGGATACTGGACCACGCACGATACGGATGTGATTCCGAATGCGGCGATCGGCACCGAAGAGCAGGGTGAAATCGTTAGCCGGATCAAGACGGCTCTTACAGACAACGGCGTGAAGTGCTCTATGGTGACCACTGAGACCTTCCACCACGCGGTCTGGGCGGCAGGTCCCGCCGCTGAATCAGCCGCCGTGCGCGAGTACGGGAAATTCCGCGTAAAGAACACGGTGGACATCGGCCATCAATTGGGCGCAAAGTTCGCCGTGTACTGGCCGGGCTCGCTCGGGTATTATGTGCAAGGCGCGATCGACGAAACGCAATCGTTGCGCTGGTACGCGGAGGTGATCAACGCCGCCTGCGAACATGATCTGGCCGTGGCCAGTCAGCCCTTGAAACACTGTCTGGAGGCCAAGCCGTTTGAGCCGCAGGCGGAGATCTTACTGCCCACCAGCGATTCCATGCTGGCGTTTATCGGCTCCGGGCTGCTGACCCATCCGGAGATGGTTGGGCTGAATCCGGAATACCTGCATGAACTGATGTGGGGCGGCGCGCCGCGGGCCGCTTTGGCTCGCGCTTTGCTGGCGGGCAAGCTGTTTCATTTCGATATCAACGACGGCTACCGGCTGAAGCATGACGTCGACATCGGCGTCGGCTTAGTGAATCCGTTGGATTGGTTGAATGTGCTGGTGCTGTTGCGCAGCCATGGGTATAACGGCCCGTTCAACCTGGATTTCAAACCGCCGCGAACCACTAGCCAATTCGGCGTGTTTGAAGTGAGCTTCCCGACCGCCGTGGATCGCTTCATCACGCTGTGGGAAATGGCGGGCGAAGCGATCTCCGATCCCATCATTGAGGAGGCAACCAACGCGCTGAAAGCGGGCGGCCCGGCCGGGGATCCGCGCGACGTGGAGGCCATTACCCGGTCGAATCGGGAGTTGTTAACGCTGCATGAATTGATCGCTCACCGTCTGGTGCAGATTCTGCTGGGACAACACCGTCGCCGGGCGGAAAACCCGGGACGGGTCGCTGACTCCCCGTTACAATAGAAGAAGTGGCTAGGTTGCACGCCTTTCCCGGGCTCGTGGTGCTCTGTCTGGGCTTGGGACTTCAATTCATTCTGACGTTATATTTGCTGCGAACCAAGTGGCGGCGGTCCCTGGTGGCGGGCGGCTCGGCTGCGATCGTGGGGTTGCTTTGTTTCACGTACCTGCTGGAATTTCATCGCGTGCAGCGGGAGTTTCCCGCGCAGTTGGTGATTGGCTGCTTTGTCATATCGCTGTTTTGGGTGGGGTGTTTGTTCGGGCTGATCCCGGCTGCGGTGGTTTGGCGGCAAGCCGAATTCCGGCCGAAGCGACGGGAATTCCTGCGGACAACCAGCTTGGCCTTGTGCGCGGCGCCGGCGGCCATCTTCGCGGTGGGAGTGATTCGCCGCGACCAGTTCCAGGTAGTTGACGTAGAACTCCCGATCGCTGGACTCCCCAAAGATCTGCAGGGACTGCGGCTGGTACAAATTACCGACATCCATCTGAGTCCGTTCTTGCGAGAAGGCGCGCTGGCGCGAGCCGTGGACCTGGCGAACTCGACGGGGGCGGATCTGGCGCTGGTCACCGGCGATCTGATTACACGGAGGGGCGATCCGCTGGATGCTTGTCTGCGCCAGTTGGCCCGGCTTAAATCGCCGCAAGGGCCGATTCTCGGATGTTTGGGGAACCACGAAATCTACGCGGCATCGGAAGACTACACGACTCAGGCGGGCCGGCGGTTGGGGATGGAATTTCTGCGTTCGCAGACCAGGATGCTGCACTTTGGGGCGGCCTCGATCAATTTTGTGGGAGTGGATTACCAACCCATGCATGGCGAGTATTTGGCTGGTATCGAGCAACTGATTGCACCGGGAGTACTGAACGTTCTGCTCTCGCATAACCCGGATGTGTTTCCGGTGGCGGCGGCCAAAGGGTTCGGCGTGACGCTCAGTGGGCATACTCATGGCGGACAGGTCAATGTGGAGATCCTGCACGAGAACATGAATCCGGCGCGCTTGATCACGCCCTACACACGGGGCTTGTATCAACAAGGAAACGCCAGCATCTATGTTTCCAGCGGCATCGGCACCATCGGCGTGCCGGCGCGGATCGGTGTGCCACCGGAAATTACGGTGCTGCGATTATGCGCTACCTGATTGTCAGCGATCTGCACGCCAATTGGGAAGCGCTGCAAGCCGTGCTGGAACACGCCGAAGGGCGATATGACAGCGTCGTGTGCTGCGGCGACGTGGTGGGTTATGGCGCCGATCCGGATCCGGTGACGGAGTGGACTCGGGAAAACGTAGCCGCGATTGTGCGCGGCAATCATGACAAGGCTTGCGCGGGATTGGAGGATCTGGAGTGGTTCAATCCGTCAGCCCGGGCGTCGGCCTTGTGGACCCAAACCGCGGCCGATCCTCGCAACCTGGAATATCTGCGCCGGCTGGCGCGGGGGCCGGAGACCCTCCACGGCTTTCAGATCATCCACGGCTCGCCGGTGGATGAGGATGAGTACGTGCTGACGGAGAGAGATGTGATGAACGTGGCGCCCTATTTGGATGCCCCACTCACGTTCTTCGGCCACACGCACGTCCAAGTCGGGTTTTTGTGCCATCGCAATGGGGTCAAGGCTCTACGCCGGGAGACTCTTGAGCTGGAAAAGGATGTTCAGTATTTGATCAACCCGGGTTCGGTAGGGCAACCGCGCGACGGAGACCCGCGCGCCGCTTACGTGCTCTATGACACGGATTGCCGGACAGTCGTGTTTCGGCGGGTTCGGTACGATGTGGAGTCGGCTCAAAAGAAGATCCTGCTTGCCGGGCTGCCGGATCTTTTGGCGCGGCGGCTGTCGACAGGGAGCTGAAGCGCCAGAGGCTCACGGCCATACCAGGGCTATTTCGTCGAACCGACGCTGTCCGCAAGCCGATTGATACGCGGTATCCCGGTAGTGCTCATTCCGCTGGACGAAGCCCTCCGTGAACGACTATCGCACGAATCTGCGACTACACCCAAGAGCACTTTGGCCCGGCCCAGGCCGGCCGCGAGCCTAGCAAGCCGTTAGACTAATTTTAGACTAAATGTAGCCGCAGGTTGTGGTGATGTGCGCCAATTTCCGCCGCGTTCAAGTTAGCCAAAAAGAACGCCGTCTCGGTGACCGAGTAATTCGCTGCACCTTCTCCAGCGCATAATAGGTTTGGCGGAATCTCTTTTAGTCCGGGTTTTGACCGGCGCGTCGGACGCCAACATCCGTTTCAACGATCTCCGCGACGCTCCTGTTGCGACTCGGTTTTGCGGAGCGGATTAAGGGCAGCCATCACATCTTCACTCGGGAAGGCGTGGCTGAAATATTGAACATGCAGCCGCGCAACTCCTTAGCAAAACCGTATCAGGTGAAACAAGTCCGCAGAGTCTTGGTTGAGTATAAACTGGCGGAAGGAACTCCATGACCAAATACGAAGTCATCTTGTACTGGAGTAGTCAGGATGACAGCTTCATCGCCGAAGTTCCGGAACTCGCTGGATGTGCGGCTGATGGCGCCACGCGGCAGGAAGCCTTGGCTAACGTGGAAATCGCCACTGGCGAGTGGCTGGAAACCGCCCGGGAGATTGGCCGTCCCATCCCTGAGCCCAAAGGCCGGCTCCTGTTCGCATGACCAGATGAGCCGGTCTCTGTGAAACCCGACTGGCTCGTAGCGCCCGCTCCGAGTCCGCCGGCGGCGCAGCCCTTCAGATGCCGAAGCCGCTGCCGTCGGATTGAATGAAGCCGCAGGTGGATGTGATGTGCGCCAGTCCGGCCGCGCTCAAGTTGGCAAACGAAAGGGCATTTCGGCCTGATCCTTTGGCGCGGCGGCGGTCGACCCGGAGCTGAAGCGCTAAAATCGGTTATTCATGCCAATACGAGTGGTGGTTTGCGTTCTTTTGATGACGAGTGGGCTGTGGGCCCGGGAGCCGGTTCATGCGCGCCATGCGATGGTGGTGGCGCAGGAGCCGCTGGCTGCCGACGTGGGACTGGCGGTGCTCAAGGCGGGCGGCAACGCCATGGACGCCGCGGTGGCCATGGGGTTCGCGCTGGCGGTGACGTATCCGTACGCGGGCAATATCGGCGGCGGTGGATTTATGTTGGCGCGCTTCGCCGATGGGCGCACCACGTTTGTGGACTTTCGGGAGACGGCGCCCGCCGCAGCTTCGCGCGACATGTATCTGGACGCCGATGGCAAGATGACCAAGGACAGTTTGGTGGGCTGGCGCGCCGCCGGCGTACCGGGGTCCGTCCGCGGCTTTGAATTGGCGCAGAAAAAATATGGACGCAAGACGTGGGCGGAAGTTTTGCAGCCTGCGGTGCAGTTGGCGGAGAAGGGCTTTTCCGTGTCTTACTACTTCGACCGTCAGTTGAACAGCGACCGCAAGCTGCTGGAGCGTTTTCCGGAATCGAAGCGGATTTTCGGCAGCCTGCATCATGGGGAAGAATGCATTCAGCCGGAATTGGCGGAGACGTTGAAGCGCATCCGCGATCGGGGAGCTCGAGACTTTTATGAGGGTGAGACAGCCAAGCGGCTGGCGGCGGCGATGGCGGAGAACGGCGGACTGATCACGCTGGAGGACCTGAAGAATTACCAGGCGGTGGAGCGCCCGCCGCTGACTGGCCACTATAAAGACTTTGAAGTGATCACAGCGCCTCCTCCCAGCTCCGGCGGCATCGGGATTTTGCAAATGCTGGGCATGCTGGAAGGCAGCGGCTATGAAAAGACCGGCGCCGGCTCGGCGGCGCAGCTTCACTACGTGACGGAGGTCATGCGCCGGTATTACGCCGACCGCAGCGAGTTTTTGGGCGACCCGGATTTCGTGAAGGTTCCCGTGAGCCGCTTGCTGGACCCGCGCTACATTGCTTTGCGGCGGGCAACCATCAACCCGGATCGCGCCACGCCTAGCGAGGATGTGCATGCGGGGCCGCTGGTGGAAAAAGAAAGTAACGAGACGACGCACTACAACGTGATGGATTCCGAAGGCAACGTAGTGGAAGTTACCTACACACTGAATGCCGGTTTTGGTAGCGGTGTTACCGTGCCGGGATTGGGTTTTCTGCTGAACGACGAGATGGATGATTTTGCCGGCAAGCCGGGAACGCCAAATCTTTTCGGGCTGATTCAGGGCGAGGCAAACGCCATCCAGCCGGGCAAGCGGCCGTTGTCTTCGATGACGCCGACTCTGCTGGTACGGGATGGAAAACCGTATCTGGCGGTGGGCGCGCCGGGCGGCTCGCGCATCATCAACGGCGTGCTGCAGGTGATTCTCAATGTAGTCGATTTCCACATGAACGTGCAGGAGGCGGTGGACTGGTCGCGGATCCATCATCAGTGGATGCCGGATCAGCTTTACCTGGAGCGAGGCATCTCCCCGGATACGGTAGACAAGCTGCGGGCCATGGGACACAAGATTGCGCCCACTGAGTCGGCGGTTCCGGTGATTGCCAGAACCGAGGCCATTCTGCTGGATAGCGGCTGGTATCAAGGCGCGGGTGACGGCCGCGGCAACGCGAAAGCCGCGGGTTATTAGAAACATGGACCACGTCCTCTCCACTCATTTATTCATCAGCCATAGGTTGACCACCGCATGGTTGGACCGCATTGCGCAGGCGGGGATTCTGGCGGTGGAAACATTTTGCGCCTTACAACATTTGGACTATCACAACCGCGCACAGATCAACGAATTGGGACACTGGTTTCGCGATTCCAAGATGAAACTGCATTCGGTACACGCGCCCATGTACACAGACGAGATTTGGGGCCGGTCCGGGCCGCAGTCGGTGTTGAACATTACCGAGCCAGTCAAGTCGAAACGATTGGCGGTGGTGGACGAAATGAAGCGGGCTCTGGAGATCTCCGAGACGGTGCCCTTCAAGTATTTCATCCAGCACCTGGGCGTGCAGGACGAAGAATACGATGAGCGCAAACTGGACGCGGCGTTCAGTGCGCTGGAAGAAATCAGTCTGTTCGCCCGCCAGAGGGGCGTGGAAGTGCTGCTGGAGAATACGCAGAACAAGCTTGCCAGCGCCGAACGGCTGGTCTATTTTTTGGGAGTTACGCACCTGAAGCTGAACTTCTGCCTGGACGTCGGCCACGCCCATCTCAATGAAGGAATCCCCACGGCATTCGGCATCATGCAGGATCGGATCCGATCGACGCACATTCACGACAATGACGGCCAGAGCGATTCGCATCTGTTTCCTCTGGTAGACGAAGGCACGGTGGAATGGAAGAGCACGATGGATCTATTGCGGTCGCGTCCGGGTCAATATCCGTTGGTGCTGGAACTGCGGGAAACGCCGGAGCACCCGTTTCCGCAGTCGTTGGACACGGTTTGCGAAATCTTCAATCGGTTGGAGAGTCTATAGATGACCCATCCACGCATCAGTATTGAAGACGCCGGCAAGCATGTGGGCGAAACCGTGCAGATCGCGGGTTGGCTCTACAACCTGCGCAAGTCCGGCAAGATCGCATTCCCGCTGCTCAGAGACGGAACGGCAATCATGCAGTGCGTTGCGGTGAAGGCGCAGGTTGGGGATGAGCTGTTCGACAAGCTGAAGGACCTGACGCAGGAATCGTCGGTGATCTTCACCGGCAAGATTCGCGCGGAGCAGCGGGCCGCCGGCGGCTTCGAGATGGACGTGGAAGCCGCGGATATTGTGCAGCGCGTGCCGGAATCCGATCCCTATCCCATCACGCCCAAGGAACACGGCATCGATTTCCTGATGGACCACCGGCATCTCTGGCTGCGCAGCAAGCGGCAGCACGCGATTTTGCGCGTGCGGCACGAAGTGATAAAGGCTGTGCGCGACTATTTCGATTCCAACGGGTTCACGCTGGTCGATACGCCGATTTTTACGCCGGCCGCTTGCGAGGGGACCACGACGCTGTTTGAGGTGGACTACTTCGAAGACGAAAAAGTATATCTGACGCAGTCGGGCCAGTTATACAACGAAGCCGATGCGATGGCCTTCGGCAAGGTGTATTGCTTTGGTCCGACCTTTCGCGCGGAGAAATCGAAAACACGGCGGCACCTGACGGAGTTCTGGATGGTGGAGCCGGAGATGGCCTACGCCACGCTGGATGATGTGAAACGGTTGGCGGAAGGACTGATCTGTTTTGTCGTAGGCCGCGTACTGGAGCATCGGCGGCCGGAGCTGCTGGCGCTGGAGCGCGACGTGACCAAGCTGGAATCGGTACGGGCGCCGTTTCCGCGCATGAGCTATGACGAAGCGGTGAAGATTCTGCAACAGAAAGGCAGCGAGATTCAGTGGGGCAGCGATTTTGGCGGCACCGATGAGACGCTGATCGCCGAGGATCACGATCGGCCCGTGATCATCGATCGCTATCCCACGCAGGTGAAGGCGTTTTATTTTCAGCCGGACGCGGAACGGCCGGAACTTGCGCTGGGTGTGGATTTCATCGCTCCGGAAGGATACGGCGAGATCGTGGGCGGAGGCCAGCGCATTCACGATCTGGATCTGCTGTTGAAGCGATTGGACGAGCACCATTTGCCGCGCGAGGCGTTCAACTGGTATATCGATCTGCGCAAGTATGGGAGCGTGCCGCACGCGGGGTTCGGCATGGGCATTGAACGGTTTGTGTCGTGGATGTGCGGGCTGGAACACATTCGGGAGACGATAGCGTTTCCCCGCATGCTGTACCGGACACGGCCATGAAACATTCGCACATTGCGTTGATCGGCGCGCCGATGGATCTGGGAGCGGGGCGGCGCGGCGTGGACATGGGCCCGTCGGCTCTGCGAGTGGCGAATCTGAACGCGCGTTTGGGCGACTTGGGCTATGAGGTGGAGGATCTCGGGAATGTCCCGGTGGTGCAACCGGAGACGGAGCCGGCCGGCAACGCCAGTGCGAAGTATCTTCCGCAGATTACCGCGACGTGTAAGCAAGTAGCGGATCTGGTCCGGCAGTCGCTTGCAGACGGCAAATTCCCGATGGTGCTGGGCGGCGATCATTCCATCGCTATCGGCACGCTGGCGGGGGTGTCGAAGCATTTTCACGATCGGGCCGAGTCCGTCGGTCTGCTGTGGATCGACGCTCACGCCGATATGAATACTCCGGAGAGCAGCCCGAGCGGCAATATTCATGGCATGCCGCTGGCGTGCTGTGCAGGTTATGGGCCGGAAGAGTTGACCGGCATTTACGGATTCGCGCCCAAGGTGAACTCGCACAACACGGTGATGATCGGGATCCGGTCGGTAGACGAATTGGAGCGCGGCGTAGTGCATAAGTCCGGAGTGCGCGCGTTCACCATGCGCGACATTGATGAGCGCGGCATGCAAGCGGTGATGCAGGAGGCGATCCGGATCGCATCGGCGGGAACCGTGGGCTTTCATGTTTCGCTTGATATGGATTCGGTAGACCCGCAGGAAGCCCCCGGAGTGGGGACGCCGGTCAAGGGTGGAATCACGTATCGGGAGGCGCATCTGGCGATGGAGCTGCTGAATGACTGCGGGCTGATGACTTCGCTGGAGGTGGTTGAGGTGAACCCGGTAATCGATGAAGCGAACCGGACAGCGCTCTTAGCCGTCGAATTGGTGATGTCCGCGATGGGGAAACGCATTTTATGAAACCTCAGTCGGGCGGGCGCCCGAAGCGGATGGGGACACTGCGGGCTCGAGTCCGAACTCCTTCGGTTGAGACCTATCGCAGCAGTGTCCCCCTGGCGCTTGGAGAGTGCGACGGAGTTTTTACCCGCCCGAGGGCGGACCAGGGCGTCGGCCGCGGTCCAGGGGGACGGCCCCACCAGGGCCCAGCATTATGAAGACGCGAGTGGCGGTTCTCTATGGCGGGCGCACGGGCGAACATGAGGTCTCGCTCCGTTCCGCAAAGTCCATCATGGATAATCTGGATCCAGAGAAGTACAAGGTTCTGCACTACTTCATTTCCAAGGAAGGCAAATGGAGCCCGCGGCCGATCGCTCCGGAGCCGGGCGCCAACGCGGAAATCGATGTGGTGATTCCGGTGTTGCACGGGACGTTTGGCGAAGATGGGACCGTGCAAGGGCTGCTGGAACTGGCCGGCCTGCCGTATGTGGGAGCGGGCGTGTTGGGATCGGCGGTGTCCATGGACAAGGAGATGATGAAGCGGGTGGCCGAGCAGCGCGGGCTGCCGGTTGCGCCGTACGTGGTGCTACGCGCTTCCGAATTGGGCAGCGCGGAGAGCGTCTGTGCCAAGCTGGAATTCCCGATGTTCGTGAAGCCGGCGAACTTGGGTTCCTCCGTGGGTATTTCGAAAGCCAAGAACTGCGCGGAGTTGCAAGCCGCTCTGGAGTTGGCGGCCAAGTACGACCGCAAGATCGTGGTGGAGCGCGGCATCATCGGACGTGAATTTGAATGTGCGGTGCTGGGCAACGAGGAGCCCATCGCTTCCGTGCCGTGCGAGATCATTCCCTCGCGCGAGTTTTACGACTACGACGACAAGTACGTTCTGGATGCGGCAAAGACCATTATTCCGGCCGATCTGACGCCGGAACAAACCATGGAAGTGCAGCGGCTGGCTGTGGCCTGTTACCAGGCGGTAGAGTGTGAAGGCTTGGGCCGTGTAGACTTTCTCATGGAGGCGGCCACCGGCCAATTCTATATCAACGAGATCAACACCATGCCCGGGTTCACGTCGATCAGTATGTATCCCAAGATGTGGGAGCACTGTGGGCTTCCCATGCCCAAGCTGCTGGACCGGTTGATTGAACTCGCGTTGGAGCGGCACGAGCGGAAGAAGAGCCTGCTGTACTCGAAATGATGCTCCTGCCGCTACTATTGGCGTTTGCCGATCCCGCCGGCGCTGTGGACGTGGAAAAAGCGCTGAAGCAGTTCGTCGACGTATTTGCCTTGGTCCAGAAGAACGCGGCCGACCCGGTGAATTCCGAGCAGGCGATATTTCAAGGCAGCATTCCCGGCATGCTGCGCAAGCTGGACCCCCATTCCGTGTTTTTCGATCCGCAGCAGTTTGAGCAGTTGAAGGAGATGGAGAAGTCGGAGTCGAAAGGCTTCGGTACGATTCTCTCCATCACGCCGGGGCGAGTCGTCGTGTTGCAGGCCATGCCTGGCTCGCCATCGGCGAAATCCGGCTTGGCGCCGGGGGATGAGATACTCGCCGTGAACAATATAGCGCTGGGCCGGTTGGAGTTCGAGCAGGTGGTCGGATATCTCACGGAAGCGCGGCAGCATCAGGCATCGCTGGTGGTGCGGCGGCCGGGAAACGTTCGCTTGTTTAACTACGTACTGGATCCGGCGGTGCTGGATGCGCCCAGTGTGGACCGCGCATTTTTGTTGGCACGGGGCGCGGGTTACATTCGCATAAATAGTTTCGATACGCAGACGGCCAAACAGTTTAAGGCGGCGCTGGAGAAGCTGGACGCCGCCAAGCTCGCGGGGCTGGTAATTGATTTTCGCAGCAATCCGGGAGGCGTGGTGGGGACCGCGTTGGAATGCGCGGCGCTTTTTCTGAAGCCGGATCAGCGGGTGGTGAGCGTGAGAGGGCGCAGCTTGAAGACGGAAGAGGTGAACGTGCCGAAAGACGCGAACCCGTATACGATTCCCTTGGCGATCCTCGTGGGCGAGAAAAGCGCCAGCGCGGCGGAGATCTTTACAGGCGCCATGCAGGATCACGACCGGGCCACGGTGCTGGGCGTACCAACCTACGGCAAGGGGCTGGTGCAGAACGTGTTTCCGCTTTCGAGCAACACCGCGCTGGCACTGACGACCGCGTTTTACTACACGCCCAGCGGGCGGTCCATTCAGAAACCGCTGCAGTCGGGGCAGTTGGTGTTTGCCGGCACCCGCAAGGAATATAAGACGGACAAGGGCCGAACTGTTTTCGGGGGCGGGGGCATCCAGCCGGATATCGTGGTTGGGCCGGAAGCACCGACGAGGCTAAAGGTCGCGATTGAATCCAGCGGCTCACTGACGGCTTTCGCCACCGAGTATATCGAGAAGAACAAGGTGATTACCTCGTTCCACGTGACGCCGGCGATTTTGGACGATTTTCACGTGTTTGTGTCGCAGCGCGGAATCCAGCCGCCGGTGGGCGAGTGGTTGCAGGAAAGCGACTATATGCAGAGCCGGCTGGAGCAGGAGATTCTCAATCAAGGCGTGGGCGTGGAGTTCGGAGATGAAGTGGAGATGAAGCGCGATCCGGTGGTGCGGGCGGCGTTGAAGAGCCTGGGGCTAGCGGTCGCCGAGCGGTAAACACACAGGATCGAGTCTGTGCATCGGAGCCGCATGGTATTCTCAGCGATAACTTTTATGAAGCGCATCGCTTGCTTACTGGTGGCCCTCTGTGCGGCGGCTCAAAACGACGACGTCTACGATGTGATCCTTGCTGGTGGCAAGGTTGTGGATGGCACGGGCAACCCCTGGTTTTACGGCGACGTTGGTGTGCGCGGCAACCGCATCGCGCGCATCACGCCGGCCGGTGTGTTGGATCCGGCGCGAGCCATGCTGCGAATCGATTGCAAGGGCCTGGTCATCTCGCCGGGGTTCGTGGATATTCAGGGAGGCGTCGGCGGGCGTTCCATCAGCAAAATCACCCAGGGAGTGACCACCGAGATCTCCGGAGAAGGTTGGACCGCAGCGCCAGCCAACGACAACACCCGTGCCAGTACAACCAGCCTGGGGCGGGTTCAGAACGACACCAGCCTGGACGGTCCGCACGGCTTCGACGCGATGTTGAGGGCGCGGGAGACGGCGGGCTCGGCGGTGAACTTTGGTTCATTCGTGGGAGCGGCCACCGTGCGCCAGTACGTCAAGGGAATGGCGCCCGGCAAGGCGACCGCGGATGAGGTTGATGCGATGCAGCAATTGGTGAAGCTGGCCATGCAAGATGGAGCATTCGGCGTCGGCTCTGCGCTGATCTATCCACCCGGTGAATATGCCACCGGCGAGGAGTTGGCCGAGATCACCAAGCCCGCGGGCGAATACAAAGGCATCTACATTTCGCACATCCGGTCAGAGGCGGATCATTTTTTGGAGTCACTGGACGAGGCTTTCGAGATCGGCCGCAAGGCGGGTGTGCCGGTGGAGATCTACCATCTCAAGGCGTCGGGCAAGCGAAACTGGTTCAAAGAGCAGCAAGCGATCGACAAGATCAATGCGGCGCGTAAAGCCGGCCAGGACGTGGGCGCGTGCATGTATCCGTACACGGCGGGTGCCACGGGTCTGACGTCGGTGCTGCCTCCCTGGGCCGCGGCAGACGGCAAGCTGTTCGACAATCTGGCCGACTCCAAGATCCGCCCGAAGCTGAAAGCTGAGATGGCACAGTCCAAAACGGCTTGGGAGAACATGGGACAACTGGCCGGGCCGGAAGGAATTCTCGTCAGCCGATTGAATAAGCCAGAGAACGCGGCGTTCGCCGGCAAGCGTCTCTCCGAGATCGCCGCGATGCAGCACAAGGACTGGCGTGATGCGGCCATGGACCTGATCCTGATGAGCGAGCAGAATGTGAAGCTCCAATTGCAGCAGCCTTGGATGAAGATCGGCACCGACGCCACGGGTGTGGACCCGGAAGAGATGAAAGGCCGGCTGGTGCATCCGCGCGCCTACGGCAGTTTTCCGCGAATCTTGGGGCGTTATGTGCGGGAGGAGAAGATCGTGCCGCTGGAAGATACGATCCGGAAGATGACGTCTTCCGTAACGCGCCGGCTGAGCATCCGCGACCGGGGCCTCTTGCAAGAGGGGCTGTTTGCGGATATAACGGTCTTCGATCCGAATACGATTATCGACCGCGCCACCTTTGACAATCCCAACCAACTTTCCGCAGGCATCGAGCATGTCTTTGTCAATGGAGCGGCCGTGGTCAAAGACGGGAAAGTGACGGGAGCGCAGCCGGGAGTTGCGTTGCGCGGGCCGGGCTACTCGGTCGATCGCCGATAGATCCAAATGCCGGCGATGTTGGTGAGCAGCACGGTTCCTCCGATCTTCAACGCATACGCCGAGCGGCTGACCACATCGACAATCGGGTAAACCGCGATCAGGACCGCGATCAAGCTGGCAAACAGACCACCCGCGGCCACTGGAGCGAGCCAGCGCGGCAGCCGCTGGCGCAAAGCTCGCTTTCCCAACAACGGCAGCGCGAAGAGAATCACGTAAGCAACGCCGTAGTGGACGGTGGACGCATTGGCGAGCACCTGATAGGCTTCCTGCTCGTGGACACCGAACATGGAAAGCACCATCAACAGTGCGATTAACGCGCCCACCAGGAGAATCGAATGGACCGGCGTTCCCCAGCGCGGATGCAATTTGGTGAACCACTGCGGCGCCAGGTGATCCCAGCCCGCGGTCATGGGCAAGCGCGTGAGTCCAGTGAACAACAGACTGCCCGCCGCCACGGTGCGGGTGGCAAGCATGAAGATGCTCAGCGGAGCGGCCCAGGAATTTGCGCCTAAGGCGAGCCGCAGCGTCTGTGGGATGGGTCCGATCAAGTCAATCGGCCGGTCGCCTACAAACGCCAGCACGCTGCTGGTTCCCAGGATGAACATGAGGACGATGACCGGCGCTGAAATTACCACGGAGCGCCCGATGGTGCGCACGGGATCGCGCGACTCGCCTGCCAGAATCCCAACGTACTCAAACCCGCTGAGCGCGCCGATGGTCATCTGCCCGAACACCGCCAGACTCCACCAACTGACGGGCGGAGGCTGCCAGGGGATAGCCACATAGTGCTTGGAAGACCCGTGATACAGGCCCCACAAAGGGAGAAAGATCAAGATGGCGTACGCTCCCATCGCCAGTACGCCGCCGCTGCCGTGCAGCCACTTGGCGATGGCCAGCCCGCGTACTGCAATGGTCAGGATAAAGAGAAGAACAGCCACGCCGATGGCTGCGGTGGCCAGCGGACTCTTCGGAATCCATGCCGCTGTTGGGCCGATGAAATACGCGACGTCGGTAGGAATCATGAACAGCACGCCCGCCACGCAGACAATGGCGTACACCCAAAGATTCCACGCCATGAGAAAGCCCAGAAAATTATTGAAGCCCAGGCGCGCCCACTCATACGGGCCGCCCTCCACGGGCATTTCCCGATTTAGGTAGATCACCACCGCCGCCAGCGGCAAATAGAACAGCGAAATGGCGCCCAGCCAGAATGCGGCATGAGCCGAGCCCAGTTTGGCAGCCACGCCGACCCAGCTTGCGCCCACCACACAGACGATCTGCGCGAGCACCAGATCGCCCAACCCGAGCTCGCGCTTTAACGGCGGCGCTTCAGTCAACTACTTCTTGCCCATGCGAGCCAGTTCCGTCTCCGACCCGATAAAGCCCCAGGTGTACCAAACGTGCCCTTTCACGATGCGCTGAAAATAGTCAGTGGCTTTGGCGGAGTCGCCGTTATAGAGATGCCAGTTGCCGATGCCATAACCCACTGTGTCAAAGATCAACTCGGATTCATCGTCGCCGGGCGTGGGGGGCGGCGGCGCGATCTCGGCTTCCGTCCTGCTGCCTTGGAACAAGCGAACCAGGTTGAAGTAGAACTGGGTGTGGCCCTCGTTCGATTTCATATCCGGTCCCACTTTGGCTAGTGCTGCTGCCGCCTCCTCTTTGCGGCCGGCGCGGCGCGAAGCCGCGTAACACCAGTTGGTGAAGTTGACCATGGAGTCCTGGTCTTTGGCAAGCGCGGTCCCTTTACAAAACGCATCCGCGGCTGGACCAAAGTCGCCCAGGAAATAATTTGCGAGCCCCAGATGATAGTAGGCGTCAGATATCGTGGGATCGAGCGCGGCGGCGCGCTTGAGGTCGTCGCGCGCCCGCGCAAATTGCCGCAGCGGAAGCTGCCGGTGGCCCCGTTCGACGAGCACTTCAGCGTTCTCCGGTTCAAGGGCGAGCGCGCGAGTACACGTCTGTACCGCTTCTTTAATCTGCTGCACGGAATTCTGCGCTTGCGCTAGCTTCAGCAGCAGCTTTACGTTTTTCGGATCGGCGGCCAGCGCTTTCTCCGCCGCGGCCACCACGCCTTTTTCGTCGGGCTTGGAATAGAACTTCGTTCCCAGAGGAGACGTCACTTCCAACAGCGGACCATCTGCCGCGCAAAGCAAGCTTGCGAGGATTGGGAGCGAGAGGAGAGATCGCTGCAACATAGTTCCCAGATTATAGCGATTTTCGGTACCCTTGAAAGAGGTTGACTATGAAGTACCTCTGGCTCGCAATTATTGCCGCGCAAACGGCCCTCTGTTCCGACAACCCCGTGATCGTCGAGCTGTTCACCAGCGAAGGCTGCTCGAGTTGCCCCAGCGCCGAGGCGATGCTGGCTAACCTCGAGCGCCGGCAGCCCGTACCCGGCGTGCAGGTCATCGCGCTGGAAGAGCATGTCGACTACTGGAACCAGCTCGGCTGGAGGGACGTCTACTCCTCGCCTCAGTTCCGTTTTCGCCAAAACGACTACGCGAAGCTGTTCGGCGTGGATGAAGTCTACACTCCCCAAATGGTGGTCGGCGGCCATGCCGGATTCTCCGGTAATTCGTACGACACGGCGATCAAGGAAATAGGCAGGTACGGAGCTTCGCCGCAGGACGAAATTGCACTCACTGCGTCGCCCAACGCTCGCAATCCAAGCCAACTGGATTTGCACGTCGTTGTGCAAGATCGAGCTACGACTCACAACGAAGGCGTGCTCTATCTTGCCGTAACCGAATCCGGCATCGTGACTGCGGTGACGCGTGGGGAAAACGCGAACCGCAATCTCCGTCATGCTTCCGTGGTGCGGAGTTTCGGCGTGATCGGCAAAGTGGACGCGCAAAATCCGTCGTTGACCTTGAATTCCACTCTGCAGTTTCCCGCCGACTGGAAACGGGAGAACCTTCGGGCGGTTGTGTTCCTGCAGGACAAGAAGTCGAAGACCATAACCGGAGCCACGACTCTGGAGCTGCGCTAAAAGCGCTATCATCACTTTCAAGGAGATTGCCATGACGCTCACGCGCCGGAACCTGGGTAAACAGTTCGCGGTTGTCGCCGCTGGATTGACAATTGGAGGAGAGGCTGCGTACGCTCAGCGGCGTCTGCTCAAAGGAGTGGACCTGAGCAAACTGGTGCTACTGAACGGCAACGAGAATCCGGAAGGACC
>Ga0075017_100000811_pt1 | contig 18137 bp, 13 predicted proteins | sample AleBraG_ABR_2012_FD_71475 | JGI IMG/M metagenome (GOLD analysis project Ga0075017, IMG submission 71475) | Freshwater sediment microbial communities in response to fracking from Pennsylvania, USA - Alex Branch Run_MetaG_ABR_2012 | ecosystem: Environmental > Aquatic > Freshwater > Creek >... | reverse complement strand
GCGCCAGAAGACCCCCAATGAGATTGCCCTGACCATTCTATTGGTGGCCTTGACCCTGGTGTTTCTGGTGGTCATCGTGACGCTGCTCCCGTTTTCACTGTTCAGTGTCGAAGTCAGCAAAGCCGGTCATGCCGTGACCGTGACGGCGCTGGTGGCGCTGCTGGTGTGCCTGATTCCCACCACCATTGGGGGTCTGTTGTCGGCCATCGGCGTGGCCGGTATGAGCCGGCTGATGCAGGCCAATGTCATTGCCACCTCGGGCCGCGCGGTGGAGGCGGCCGGCGACGTGGACGTCCTGCTGCTGGACAAGACCGGCACCATTACGCTGGGTAACCGTCAGGCCGCAGCTTTCATACCTGCGCCCGGCGTCACCGAGCAGGAGCTGGCTGACGCCGCGCAGCTGGCCTCGCTGGCCGATGAGACGCCGGAAGGACGCAGCATCGTCGTACTGGCCAAGCAGCGTTTCAATCTGCGCGAGCGGGACCTGCGCACTCTGGACGCGACTTTCGTACCCTTCTCGGCCCATTCGCGCATGAGCGGGGTCAACCTCGGCGCGCGGCAGATCCGCAAAGGGGCTCCTGATGCCATCGTGAAGTACGTCGCGGCCACGGGCCAGCCGTTCCCAAAGGTGGTTGAAGACGCGGTGCAGACCGTGGCGCGCCACGGCAGCACGCCGCTGGTGGTTGTCGACGGCGCCCGCGTACTGGGTGTGATCGAACTCAAGGACATCATCAAAGGCGGCATCAAGGAGCGCTTCGCGGACCTGCGCCACATGGGCATCAAGACCATCATGATCACGGGGGACAATCGCCTGACCGCCGCGGCCATTGCCGCCGAAGCGGGCGTCGATGACTTTCTGGCGGAGGCGACACCCGAGGCGAAGCTGAAATTGATTCGCGAGCATCAGGCGCAGGGACGGCTCGTGGCGATGACCGGCGATGGCACCAACGACGCGCCGGCCCTGGCCCAGTCCGACGTCGCCGTGGCCATGAACACGGGCACGCAGGCCGCCAAGGAAGCCGGCAACATGGTCGATCTCGACTCGAACCCCACCAAACTCATCGAGATCGTCGAGACCGGCAAACAGATGCTGATGACGCGCGGGGCGCTCACCACATTCTCCATCGCCAACGATATCGCGAAATATTTCGCCATCATCCCGGCGGCGTTCGCCACCACCTATCCCGAACTGGGCGCACTGAACATCATGCACCTGACCACGCCCAACTCGGCCATCCTTTCGGCCGTGATCTTCAACGCGCTGATCATCGTGCTGTTGATTCCTCTGGCTATCAAGGGAGTCAAGTACCGTCCGCTGGGCGCAGGGCCGCTGCTGCGCCGTAATCTGCTGGTCTATGGGTTGGGCGGCATCATTGTGCCGTTTCCCGGGATCAAGGCCATCGATATGCTGCTGTCGGTCGCGGGCTGGGCTTGAGGAGTCACCAATGTTCGCACGCACGCTTCGACCCGCGATAAGCCTCCTGGTGGTGATGACGGCACTGCTGGGTTTTGTGTACCCGATGGTGATTACCGTTGTCGCCACGCTGACTTTTCCGAACTCGGCAGCGGGCAGTCTCATCTATCGCAATGGCCAGCCCGTCGGCTCGACTCTCATCGGTCAGAGCTTCTCGGATCCCAAGTACTTTTGGGGCCGGCCCTCTGCAACGACGCCGCAACCTTACAATGGCGTGGCCTCAACGGGCTCGAATCTCGGGCCACTCAATCCGGCGCTGATCGATGCCGTCAAGGCCAATGCCAAGGCCCTGCACGATGCGGATCGGGCCAACACGCTGCCCGTCCCGGTGGAACTGGTGACCGCTTCGGCCAGTGGCCTCGACCCCGAAATCAGTCCCGCGGCCGCGCTTTACCAATCGGGACGCGTGGCACGGAATCGGGGCCTGTCCGCCGATCGCGTGGTACGACTCATCGCCAGCCACCAGACGGATCGATTCCTCGGCCTGTTCGGTGAGCCGCGGGTCAACGTCCTGGAACTCAATCTCGCCCTGGACGGGCTACACTGAACGGATGGCCGAGGGCGATCGCCGCAATCCGGACGAAATTCTGGCTGACGTGCAGCGCGAGGCCGTGCGGGCCAGACGCGGCCGGCTGCGAATTTTCATCGGTGCATCCGCCGGAGTCGGCAAGACTTTTTCCATGTTGGAGGCCGCCCGAGCGGCGCGCGCCGGCGGCACCGACGTCGTGGTCGGTTATGTCGAACCGCACGGGCGGGCCGAAACCGAACGCCTGCTCGAAGGGCTCGAGCAGCTGCCGTTTCTCGAAGTGCGCTATCGGAGCATCACGCGGCGGGAATTCGATCTGGATGGCGCGCTACGACGGGCACCGGCCACGCTGCTCGTGGATGAATTGGCCCACTCCAATCTCACTGACGGGGAGCCGCGTCCGCGCCACGCCAAGCGCTGGCAGGATATCGAAGAGCTGCTGGACGCGGGTATCAACGTCTGGACGACAGTCAATGTCCAGCACCTGGAGAGCCTAAACGATGTGGTCGCCGGCATCACCGGCATTCGCCAGCAGGAGACCATTCCGGATCGGGTTTTCGATGAGGCCGATGAGGTGGAGCTCATCGACCTGCCCCCGGACGATTTGCTGGCGCGCCTCAAGGCCGGCAAAGTCTATGTCGCCGAGCAGGCCAGCACCGCGACCGAGCGATTCTTTCGCAAGCCCAATCTCATCGCACTGCGCGAGTTGGCCCTGCGCCGCACCGCCGATCGAGTCGACGCTGCGGCGCAGGAGTACGCGGGGAAGGAGCGCAGTTCGCGGCCGTGGCTGGCACGTGATCGGTTCCTGGTGGCGGTAGCGCCGAATGAGCAGGCCGAACAGCTGGTACGGGTGGGCAAGCGCTTTGCAGATGCGCTGGATGCCGAGTGGATTGTCGTCTCCATCGAGACGCTGAAGCTTCTGAAGCTGTCCGAACGCGAGCGGAATCGGCGCATCGAGGTGCTGCGCCTGGCCGAGTCGCTGGGCGCCGAGACGGTTACGCTGGATGGATCCTCCGCCGCTCAATCCTTGCTCGACTACGCGCGAGTCCGCAATGTCACGCGCATCGTGGTCGGCGAAACCAGACGCCGCGGCAGGCGAGGGTGGCTGCGGCGCTCGACGGCCACCGAACTGCTGCGCCGTGGACGCGGTTTCGATATATCCATTATTGCGGCCCGCGAGGCACGTGGCTCGCCGCGCCGAGAATTGCCGACCAGCGGTCCGTCGGCGGTGCGCTGGAGCCGCTACGGGGAAGCGTTGGCGATCTGTGCGGCCTGTACGGTCATGGCTGCATTGATGTTTCCGCATTTTGAACTGACCAATCTCGTTATGGTGTACTTGCTCGGCGGCACCGTTGCCGCCCTGCGACTGGGTCGGGGTCCAGCAACCCTGGCCGCGTTCGTCAATGTCGCCGCCTTTGACTTCTGCTTCGTACCGCCCCGCTTCAGCTTCGCCGTCAGCGACCTGCAGTACCTGGTCACTTTCGCTGTCATGTTGGCCATTACTCTGGTGATCGCCAATTTGGTCGCCAGTGTGCGCGCGCAAACACGCGTGGCCGGCGCGCGTGAACGGCGCACATCGCTCCTGTACGCCATGAGCCGCGAACTCGCCTCCAATCGGAGCCTCCCTGGGCTCTCGCAGCTCGCCGTCAAACACGTCGGCGAGACCTTTGCGAGCGAGGCCGTGGTACTGCTGCCCGACCGGAGCGGTCACCTGCAAATGCCGCGGGAGGCGCCGTACCCAGGCCTGCTTGCCGAAGCCGATCTGTCAGTGGGTCAATGGGTGTTCGATCACGGCAAGCCGGCCGGGCTGGGCACCGATACCTTGCCGGCTGCTCTGGCCCAATACCTGCCGCTCATCGGTACCAGTCGGACCCTCGGCGTGCTGGCGGTGCGTCCGGCGCAGCGGCGTCGGCTGTTGTTGCCGGAACAAAGGCATCTATTGGAAACCTTTGCCGGCCAGATCGCGCTGGCCATTGAACGTGCGCAGCTGGCGGAAGAGGCCGAGCTCGCCCGTGTGGCCGCGGAAACCGAGAGCATACGCAACACCCTGCTCGCCTCCATTTCGCACGACTTGCGCACCCCGCTGGCCGTGATCACCGGGGCGAGTTCCGCGCTCAACGATCCGGCCCTGAAGCTCTCGCCGGAAGCGCGCTCGCAGCTGGTGCGATCCATCGACGCCAAAGCCCGGGAGATGTCCGAGCTGAGCTCGAACGTACTGGACCTGATGCGTTTCGAGGCCGGCGAAGTGCGGCTGCGCTGCGACTGGCAAACACTCGATGACCTGGTCGGCACGGCCCTCGCCCGCCTCGATGCTCGCACCATTGACCACCCGATTGATGTGCTGCTGCCGGCCGACTTGCCGGCGGTGTATGTGGATGCCCCATTGATCACCCAGGTCCTGGTCAACCTGTTCGACAACGCGATCAAGCACACCCCGCCGGGTACAAACATAACCGTGCGCGCCCAACTCGAGGGATGTGTCCTGCGCGTGGTGGTCGAAGACACGGGAGCGGGGCTGCCCGCGGGCGATCCGGACCTGCTGTTCGCAAAATTTCAACGTGGCCGTGACGAGGGGAATGTCGGCGGCGCGGGTCTCGGCTTGGCTATTTGCCGCGCCATTATCAATGCGCACGGCGGCGACATTTCCGCAGCGCGGCGCGAGGCTGACGGCCAAGGACGCGGCGCCCGCTTTGAATTCACGCTGCCCACCGCGGGGCCAGGGCAATGACCGAAGCGATGCATCGGGTGCTGATCGTGGAGGACGACGCCGATATCCGCGCGGTGCTGCGCACGCTCCTGGAGGCACAGCACTATCGGGTGGTGGAGGCGGAATCGGCTGCCCGAGGCATCATCGAAGCGCGCAATCACCGACCGGATCTCATGGTGGTCGACCTCGGACTTCCGGACCGGGACGGGTTGGTGGTGATTCGCGAAATCAGGCGCTATTCGCCCATGCCGGTGCTGGTGCTGTCCGCGCGCACCATGGAAACGGACAAGATTGCGGCCCTCGACGCCGGCGCCGACGACTACGTCGCCAAGCCCTTCAGCGCACCGGAGCTGCTGGCGCGGGTGCGGGCCGCCTTGCGCCGCAATGCGCGCGGCAGCGAACAGATACCTGTGTTGCGACTGGGTCCGGTCACGCTGGATCTGGCCAAGCGCACGGCGCACAGCGCCGAAGGTGCTGTGCATCTCACGCCATTGGAATACCGGGTTGTCGGGAGCCTGGCGCGCAACGCCGGCATGATCGTTACCCAGGCGCAATTGATTCGCGAGGCCTGGGGTCCGGAGCGGCTGGGCGACAGCCGCGGCCTGCGCTCCTACATTAAAATGCTGCGCCAAAAACTGGAGCCGGACCCGCGTCAACCCCGGTACCTGATCACCGAGGCGGGGGTGGGTTATCGGCTGCAGCTCGATGAGGAGGGGCCAGCATGAACACGCTCTGGGCGACACTGCGGGCGGCGGCGGCCCGGTTGCGCGTGGCCCAGGGATTAGGGAGCGAGCGGGACAGCCTTCTCGACGCACAATTGCTGCTGGCGCACGCGCTACAGCGCCCCCGCGTCTGGCTGCTGGCCCACCCGGAAGAAATCATAGCGACTCCCGCTCAGGTCACATTCAGCTCGCTGCTGACTCGGCGCTTGGGCGGCGAACCCGTGGCTTATATTCTGGGACAATGGGAATTCTGGTCGCTGACACTCAAGGTGACGCCGGCCGTACTGGTGCCCCGCCCCGAAACCGAGCTGGTGGTGGAGCGCGCCTTGGTGTTGCTCGATAACCAAAGCGAATTCGAACCCCCGGGCATACCCGTCTCGGTGGCGGACCTCGGTACCGGATCCGGAGCGATAGCGCTTAGCCTGGCCCACGAGCGCCCGTACTGGCGAGTCACCGGGACAGATCGGTCGGCGGCCGCACTGGCGATCGCGGCTGAAAACGCCCAATCGCTGGGTTTGGACGGCGTGCGCTGGCTCCTCGGTGCCTGGTTAGCGCCATTGCGGGATGAGCGCTTTAATCTGATTGCCAGCAATCCTCCCTATGTGGCCGACAGTGACCCGTCGCTGGATGATCCGGCTTTGCAGCACGAACCGCAGCAGGCCCTGCGCAGCGGCCCGGAGGGTTTGGACGATCTGAAAGCCATTGTCGCTTCGGCGGCAGACCATCTGCTGCCCGGCGGCTGGCTGGTATTGGAACACGGCGCCGCGCAGGCTTCGGCGGTAGCGAGAATGCTTGTCGCGCAGGGGTACGCTCACGTACGCTGCCATGCTGACCTGTCCAGCCGGCCGCGTGTAACCGAAGCGCAGCGCGGCACAGACGCCGACCGGTGAGCTTGGGCCCTATTGAAAGGATAATGACATGGTACGTTTTGAAACCACGCACGGCGCCTTCACCATCGAGCTGTTTGAGCGCGAAGCGCCCCTCTCGGTGGCCAATTTCCTGAAATACGTCGACGATCAGTTCTTCGACGCCACCATATTTCACCGCATCGTGCCAGGGTTTGTCATCCAGGGCGGCGGGCTGACCGCCGACTTCTCGCAAAAGCGCACGCGCACACCGGTCAAGAACGAAGCGGACAACGGGTTGTTGAATGAGCGCGGCACCTTGTCGATGGCACGCACCGACTCCCCGCACAGCGCCACCTCACAGTTCTTTGTCAACCTGAAGGACAACGACTTCCTCGACTACCGCCCAGGTCACCACGGCTATGCGGTGTTTGGCCGTGTCGTCGACGGGATGGAAGTGATCGACAAGATTGCCGCCGTTCGTACCGGCCGGCGCCAGGGCTACACCGACGCGCCCATGGAGGATGTGGTGGTCACCAGTGCCCGGCGCGTAACCCCCGCGGCCTAAGCGTGCCCAGGCGCGCAGGCTGGGCGCGGCGCGCCGGCCGCTGGCTGCTGGTGACCGTGGGTGGTGCCGCCACGCTGGCCGTGTCGATGGTGCTACTGCTGCGCTGGGTGCACCCGCCCACCAGCGCCTTCATGATCGGCGCGCGGCTCCAGGCGTTGTTCGCCGGCGAACACGACTACCAGACCCACTATCAGTGGGTGTCCCTTGAAGAGATTGCCCCGCAGGCCGCGCTGGCCGTCATCGCGGCGGAAGACCAGCAGTTCCCGTTCCACGCCGGTTTTGATTTCAAATCAATACGCGATGCGGTGCGCCACAATGCCCACAGCCGCCAGGTGCGCGGCGCCAGCACCATCTCGCAGCAGGTGGCGAAGAATCTGTTCCTGTGGTCGGGCCGCAGTTATTTCCGCAAGGGTCTGGAAGCGGCCTTTACCATCTTGATCGAGTGGTGCTGGCCCAAGGAGCGCATTCTCGAGGTGTATTTGAACATCGCGGAATTCGGCCGCGGGATTTACGGTGTACAGGCCGCCGCGCAACACTACTTCCACCGTGACGCCCGGCGTCTGCGGCGGGCCGACGCCGCGCTGCTGGCCGCCGTGCTGCCCAACCCACGACACTACCGGGTCGAAGCACCGTCCGGGACGGTGCTCGCGCGCCGCGATTGGATTTCGCAGCAGATGGCGGACTTGGGCGGTACGGCGTACCTTGAGCGCATCGAAACCCGGGAAACGCAACATGACTGACGCCCAACCGCGCTCGTTCCGTTATTACGATCTGATCATGGCCGCCTATGTGTGCGTACTGCTGTGCGCAAACTTGATCGGCGCCATCAAAACCACCACCGTGGTCGTGCCATGGATCGGCGCCGTGACCTTCGCCACCGGCGTACTGTTCTTCCCCATCTCTTACTTTTTCGGCGATATCCTCACCGAGGTGTACGGCTATGCGCGCGATCGCCGCTGCGTGTGGGCCGGCTTCGCGGCGCTGGCCTTCGCCAGCTTCATGGCCTTCGTCGTCACGAGCATGCCGCCCGCCGCGGAATTCCGCGCCCAGCAGGCCCACATGGATTTCGTGTTCGGCAGTACCTGGCGCATCGCCGGCGGCTCCATCATCGCCTTCTGGTGTGGATCGTTGTTCAACAGCTTTGTGCTCGCGAAAATGAAGATCCTGACGCGCGGCCGCTGGCTGTGGACGCGCACCATCGGCTCGACACTGTGTGGCGAGGCGGTCGACTCGGCGCTGTTTTACTCGATCGCCTTCGGTGGCACCTGGGAGCGTGCCTTCCTGCTCAAAGTGATGCTCACCCAGTATGTACTCAAATCGTCCTGGGAAATCCTCAGCACGCCCCTCACCTACCGCGTAGTCGGGTTCCTGAAGCGGGTCGAGCAGGAGGACTTCTACGACACCGCCACTAATTTCACCCCCTTCGCGTTGAAGGCCTGATGGGATCCACCGATCAGCTCACAGTTTGAGCCGAACCTGCTGATTTGAGCTCGGCGGTGGGCGGCTAGTCTGAAGTTTCGCCCGTTTCGGCCGACTCAGGGGGTGTGATAGCCACCGCCCTATCAGGCACCCGCACGCCGGCAGCTGACCGCTCCAGAGCAGTGGCCGGTTTCGCCCGGCTGTTGGCTGGATTGGGCGCTTTGGTCGCGATGGTGACGGCGCTGCCGGCAGGAGCCGGCGGGCAGACCACCATGTCATTTGTGCGCCTCGGTATGGAACAAGGACTGTCCCAGGGCGCAATCATGTCGGTGCTGCAGGACCAGCACGGCTTCATGTGGTTCGGCACGGAGGACGGTCTGGACCGGTACGACGGCTACCAGCTCACGCATCTCTTGCACGGGCGCGGGGATCCGGGCAGCCTGCCCGCCAACTGGATCTCCGCCCTGGCCTTGGATGGGAACGGCAGAATCTGGGTCGGTACCGACGGCGATGGTTTGGTCTGGCGCGACCCCAGCGACGCCAAGTTCCGCCGACCGCTCTCGGCCACGGGTCGCGCCTTGATAGACCCTCAGGCCCGCATCCGCAAGCTCATCGTCGATAAGACCCAGCGCATCTGGGTGGCCACACGCCAGTCTGGCGTCGTGAGCCTCGATATGACATCGGGAACATCGCGTGAGTTTCGTCACGATTCGCACCGTCCCAACTCCTTGAGTGACGATTCGGTATTCAGTCTGTGCGAGGACGCGGCGGGATTACTTTGGGTGGGGACCAACAGCGGGCTGGATCGCATCGACCCTGAGACCGGCGAAGTCGAGCAATATGGCGAGAGATTGCGATCCCTGCTTGAGGAGCGCAATGTGCCGCTCCGAGCGAATGCCGTGCTGGCCGACTCAGCCGGAACCCTTTGGGTGGGCACCGACCAGGGTCTGTTTCGAATGCAGGGCGCCCACGGCTCGCTGAGCCTAATCCGACATGCGAACGCTGAGGGCTCGCTCCCCGACGATCATGTGACCGCGCTGTTCGAGGACGACGAGCGGCGGCTGTGGGTGGGCACCACCAGCGGACTGGCATTGCTGGATCGCCGCTCGGAGCGATTTACGCTATTCAAGAACGAAGCGGCGAACACCGAAAGCTTGCCCGACAACCACGTGCTGTCCTTGTATCAGGATCGCAGCGGGCTGCTGTGGATTGGCACGAAATCCGGCGGCGTGGCCAGTTGGAATCCGCGCTCCTGGTCGTTTGGCCATACTCGATTCGCCGAAGCCGAGCGCAACAATATCACCGCCTTCGCCCGCGACAGCGCCGGCAGGCTATGGCTCGGATCCTTCGGCGGCGGCATTGCAGCGATCGATACCCGCCGCGGCGGCGTGCGCTGGTACAGCCATCGGGCCGACTCGCCGGTACGCATCGGCGACGACAATGTCATGGCCCTCGCGCTCGACAGCCGGGATCGACTCTGGATTGGCACTATGAATGCCGGCGTCGAGCGATTGGATGCACAAGCCGGTACGGTGCGGCGTTTCACCCCCATTCCCAACGACCCGGCCTCGCTCCCGGCCGCGGGCATCATGGCGATGCTGCGCAGCGCGGACGGCGCGATCTGGGTGGGCACCTTTGGCGGCGGCATTGCGCGCATCGACACCACAACAGACACGGTGCGCCGCTTCCCGGTGAGTCGCGAGGGCTCGCCCGGTCTGTCTGGCGATCGAGCCACCTCTCTGGCGGAGGATGCCGCCGGACTGATCTGGGTAGGCACGGATGGCGGTGGACTGAACGCCCTGGATCCGGCCTCGGGTCGATTTCGTCATTTCCTGCATCAGCAGAATGACCCCACCTCGCTGAGCTCGGACACCGTATACGCATTGCACGTGGACGAGCAGGGTCGAGTCTGGATCGGCACTCGCGGCGGTGGCCTCGATTGCCTGACCGGCAATCCGTTTTCGGCGGCAGGCGTGAAGATCACGAATCTCTCGGAAAGCGATGGTCTGCCCAACAGCACCGTGTATGGCATTGAGCCCGATAGCGTGGGGAGGCTCTGGCTGAGTACCAATCGTGGCCTGGTCTCCTTTGATCCCGTTGATCGGAGCCTCAAGGCCTTCCGCCGCAGTCACGGTCTGCAGGGGGATGAGTTCAATTTCGGCGCCCACTACCGCGATGCGGACGGCACGGTGTATTTCGGCGGACCCAACGGCTACAACGCATTCATTCCGGAGCGCTTGCGCGCCAATACCCTGCCGCCGCCGGTGGCATTGACCGACGTGCTGCGATTGAATGCACCGGTGTCCGCCACGCCCTACAACTTATCGAGCCTGGAGTTGCAGTACCGCGACAATGTCGTCACCTTCCGCTTCGCGGCCCTCGATTTCACCGGACCGAAGGAAAATCGCTACCAGCACCAACTGGAAGGCTTCGATCAGCAATGGCTCGACTCCGGGAACCTGGGTCAGGCCACCTATACCAATCTCAGCGGCGGCCACTACGTGTTTCGCGTCCGCGCTGCCAACAGCGACGGGGTCTGGAACAATGTGGGCCTGGCCGTTGCTCTGAAGGTGGCGCCGCCCCCTTGGGCAACCTGGTGGGCGCGCTCGCTCTACGCGCTGTGCCTGGCGGCGATCATGCTCGCCGTGTGGTTGACGCAACGGCGACGGGCGGAGCGCGAAGCGGCCTATGTGCGTCGGCTCCAGGCAGAGGTGGACGCCCAGACGGCGGAATTGAGCGAACGCAATCGCCTGATGGCCATTGCCAACGCCCAATTGCGGGAAGCGAGCGTCACGGATCCACTTACGGGTCTTGGGAATCGTCGCTATCTGCGCGAGGCCATGACGGCGCGGGAGCGCAGCGGCACGGGCGCGGGCGCGGGCGCGGGCGGCCAACATGCGCTGATGATGATCGATATCGATTACTTGAAACCCATCAATGATCAGCACGGCCACGATGCGGGAGACGCGGTCTTGATCAGCATCGCGCAGATACTGCGGCGCTTGTTTCGGACCGACGATCTCATCGTCCGTTGGGGCGGAGACGAATTCGTCGTGTTCTGCCACGACTGCGATCTGAACACGGCCAGCACCTTGGCCGAGCGCGTGCGCGCGGGCGTGGCCAAGACCATCTTTAGAGTGGGCGACGGTGCGGCCGCGCGCACCAGTTGCTCGATCGGGTTCGCAAGCATGCCCTTCATCGCTCAATTTCCCGATCGCTTCGACTGGGAACAGTCCATCAATTTCGCCGATGCAGCCCTGTATCGGGCCAAGCAGGATCGCAACACGTGGTTCGGGTGGGCGGGTACGCCCGCGGCGGCGGCCGTGCCCGAATTGCTCCCCGCCATGGATGCCGACGCGGCGGCCCTGGAACGGGACGGTTGCCTTGAAGTGCGGCGCAGGCCCCTGGAAACCGCCGATACGCTCGATCATATGCGCGCGCTGAACCGACCCGAGCCGCGCTGAAAGTCGCCGCAATTTAACCCAGACCTTATGTGACGCAGTTGCGCTTCTGCGCGGGTGCGCCCCGGCCGCAGGCGGCCGAATTGTTCCCGCCATACTGGTTCAATGCTCCCAAGCCCAACACGGGCGAACGGTACTTCAGGCATCGAGCAAGGGCGTCTGCATCATGGCAACCACATCACGTTTTGTTAAATTCCCCCGCCGGCTAGCCGACATGGTAACGGCGGTAGGCGCCCTCTGCCTGGCTACAGGCGCCCTCTGCCTGGCTGCAGGCGCCCTCGCTGCCCCCACGACCACCAGCTACATCGTCGAATCCCATGGCCCTACTTCGGCCGCTGCGGCGGTTCGCAAGGTCGGCGGGCACGTCTCCCTTGAGCTGCCCATCATCAAGGGAGTCGCGGCGCGGCTTACGGCTCCACAAGTGGACCAGCTCCGCAAGCTCAGCGGTGTGGATCTGTTCGTCGATGCACCGGTCGTGAATCAGTCGACCATCGACGCGACCATCAGTCTCGCCCCCGCCGGCACCGGCGCTACCGCCGCGGCCATGACCGCCGCCTCCAATGCCAATGTCAACGTCATCGACAAGTACTCCAACAAAATGGTGGGCGTCGACAAGCTGGCCGCGCAAGGCTTCTTCGGCAACGGCATCACCGTCGCGGTGCTGGACAGCGGTCTGTGGTCCACCACGGGCTCGTCATGGGGCGCGACCCAGGTTGAGACCGACATGGCCGGCAATAATAAAATCCTTGCCACCTACGATCCGAGCGCTGGTCAAGGCATGAGTGTGCCCGACGCGTATGGTCACGGCACGCACGTGACCAGCATCATCGGCAGCCCCACCACGGCCATCGACGGTCAGCCCATGGGAGTTGCCCCCATGGCCAAGCTGGTGCTGGTGCGGGCCTTCAATGCAGCGGGCACGGGCACTTATTCCAGCGTCGTCAGTGGTCTCAACTGGATTTATTCCCACCGAACGCAGTACAACATCCGGGTGGCCAATCTTTCCTTCGGCGCAAAGCCACAGTCTTTCTATTGGAATGATCCCATCGACCAGGCGGTGATGCAGCTTTGGCAGTCTGGCGTAGTGGTCGTGGCTTCGGCCGGTAATTTCGGCCCCACTGCCCAGTCCATCGCCGTCCCCGGCAACACGCCCTATGTGATTACCGTTGGCGCGATGACCGATAACTGGACACCGAACAACACGGCAGATGACGGCATCGCTTCCTTCTCCTCGGCCGGCCCCACCTATGAAGGGTTCGTCAAGCCCGACGTGGTCGCTCCGGGCGGTCACATCGTGGGCATCATGGATCCCCATTCCATGACACTGGCAACGGGACACCCGCAGTTCGTCACCTCCGCTTCCTCGCTCTTTGTCATGTCCGGCACTTCACAGGCCGCGGCCGTCACAACCGGAGTCGTCGCCCTGATGTTGCAGGCGAATCCATCGCTGACGCCGGATCAGGTCAAGTGCCGGTTGATGGCTTCGGCTTCCTCGGCCGTCAACGCGCAGGGTAAGGCCGCCTACTCAATTTTCCAGCAGGGTGCGGGCCTGGTGAACGCCTACAACGCGGTGTACAGCCAGGCCGCCAATTGCGCCAATCAAGGGCTGAACATTGCCAACGACGTCAATATGACTGCTCACTACGGCGGTCCCGCGCACCAGGATGCCAGCACCGGCACGTTCTATGTCCTGGACAACACGGGTACTCGCGTCGGTGCCGACGGCTACCTGTGGAATAACGCCTTCGCCAAGAACCAGGGTTACCTGTGGAACAACGGCTACTTGTGGAACAACGGCTATCTGTGGAACAACGGCTACTTGTGGAATAACGGGTATTTGTGGAACAACGGCTACCTGTGGAATAACGGGTACTTGTGGAATCAAAGCACGACGGCACCGGCCAGTGCCCAGTCCGGCACCGAGTCCTGGAACAATCAGGAGTAAAGGGCAATCAGGGTGTGAGCTCGCGGCGCGGCTACGGCTTGGGTGGCTGCGTCAGCGAACCTTACACCCACCCCTCCTGAACCAAACTTTAGTTCACCGTGTCCGGTCCCGGCTGCACGCTCAGACTCTCGGCAAAAAGCTGTTCCACGTCCACTGCGTCGAAACGGTAGATTCGCCCGCAGAATTCGCAGCTCACCGTGATCATTCCCTGTTCGGCCAGCGTCGCCTGGACTTCGGCCGCACCCAGGGCGCGCAGCACATCGGCCACGCGCTGCGCACTGCAGCGACAGCCAAAGCGTACCGACTGCGCGCCAAACAAGCGGCAGTCGTGCACGCCCGCCACTTGGCGCACGGCCTGCTCAGCGCTGCCGGCGAGCAACGCCGCAGGCGTCAACGTCTCCAACCCCGACTGCAGCTGCTCCCAGGTTTCCTGCAAGCGCGCCCCCGCCCCCTCGCCACTCGGTCCATCGCCCGGCAACTTCTGCAGCAGCAGGCCACCGGCCAGTGCCTCATTCGCCGCCAACATCAACCGTGTCGGCAGCTGCTCGGAGCTGGCAAAATAATGTTCCAGGCACTGCGCGAGACTGGTGCCGAGCACCGGTACAATGCCCTGATAGCGTGCATTGGAACGCGCGGATTCCACCGTCACCGTCAAGCGACCGGCGCCCATCAGCGCCAGGAAATCCGGCGCCTCGTCCCCCACCAGATCGTGATGTGCAATGGCGCGCAGCTGAAAATCGTCGGTGCACTGCGCGACCAGCAGCCGCACACGTCCCTCGCCCGCCAGCTGCAATGTCAGCGTGCCTTCGAATTTCAGAGTAGCCGCCAGCAGCACCGCGGCGGTGGCCGCTTCACCCAGCAACGCCTCGACCGCCGGCGGGTACACCAACTCACCACGCAGTTCCCGCCAGGCGTCTCCCAGCTGCACCCAATTGCCGCGCAGCGGCTGGGACTCGAGCAAAAATCGCCGCAACTCGCCCGTAAGCGGCGTCTCAGCCACTCAACTTCTGCTTGAGCAGCTCGTTGAGCCGCGCCGGATTCGCCTTGCCTTGCGTCGCCTTCATGACTTGACCGACAAAGAATCCAAACAGCTTATCCTTGCCGGCCCGAAAGTCGGCGAGTTGCCCCGGGTTGGCTGCCATTACCGACGCTATGGCCTGCTCGATGGGGCCATCATCCGTGATCTGCTGCAGCCCACGCGCTGCGATAATGGCGTCGGCACTGGTCTGTTCCGACCACATGGCCTCGAACACGTCCTTGGCGATCTTCCCGGAGATGGTACGGTCCTGCACGCGTCGCAGGAGCGCGGCCAGCCCCGCCGCGCCGACGCGGCTGTGCGCGATCTCCAGTCCGTCGCGATTGAGCAGCGCGGCCAGATCGCCGCTCACCCAGTTGGCCGCCAGCTTCGCCTCGCCGCCCAGCTCGCGCACCACCGCCTCATAGTAGTCGGCCAGTTCACTGCTGGCGGTGAGCACCTGCGCATCGTAGCCGGACAGCCCGTACTGCGTGCTGAAGCGCTGCGCCTTCTGATCCGGCAGCTCCGGCAGTTGCGCCGCCAGATCCCTTATAAAGTCGGCATCAATCTCCACCGGCAACAGGTCAGGATCAGGAAAATAGCGATAGTCGTTCGCCTCCTCCTTGGAGCGCATCGAGCGCGTCTCGCCCCGATCCGGATCGTACAGGCGCGTTTCCTGCACGACTTTTCCGCCACCCTCCAACAACTCGATTTGCCGTGCGACCTCGAAGTTGATGGCCTTCTCGACATAGCGGAAGGAGTTGATGTTCTTGATCTCGGCGCGTGTGCCGTACTCCGCCGCGCCGAGCGGTCGCACCGACACATTGGCATCACAGCGAAACGACCCCTCTTGCATGTTGCCATCGCAAATGCGCAAGTACCGCACCAGTGTGTGTACTTTCTTCATGTAGGCCACCGCCTCTTTGGCCGAACGCATGTCCGGCTCGGAGACGATTTCGATCAGCGGCGTGCCAGCGCGATTCAAATCGATGCCGGTGAGACCGGGCAGGCCTTCATGCAACGACTTGCCAGCGTCCTCCTCGAGATGGGCGCGCGTCACGTTGATACGCTTGACGCTGCCGTCCTCCAGCACGATATCCATGTGACCGCCGGCGACGATCGGCAGCTCGAATTGACTGATCTGGTAACCCTTGGGTAGATCGGGGTAAAAATAATTCTTACGGGCGAACACCGAGCGCGGCGCAATGCGCGCGCCGATCGCCAATCCAAATAGCACCGCCATGCGCACCGCGGCGCCGTTGAGCACCGGCAGCACGCCCGGATAGCCCAGATCCACCAGACTGGCCTGCGCATTGGGGGCGGCGCCGTAGGCCGTGGCCGAGCCGGAAAAGATCTTGGCGCGCGTGGCCAGTTGCGCGTGAATCTCCAATCCGATGACGGTTTCCCAAGGTTTATCGCCGCTCATCAGCCGTACGCTCCTGGCGCGCGCTGGTGCCAATCGGTCGCCATCTGGTAGCGATGCGCCACATTCAGCAACCGCTCCTCACCGAAGTGCGGACCGACAATCTGCATGCCCACCGGAAGTCCGGCGACGAACCCACAGGGCACGGAGATCGCCGGGAGCCCCGCGAGGTTGGCGCCGATGGTGTAAATATCATTCAAATACATGGTGACCGGATCACTGGTCTTGGCGCCCAATTCAAACGCAGTGGTCGGCGTGGTCGGCCCGATCAGCACATCGACCCCAGCGAAGGCGCGTGCAAAATCGGCGGCGATCAGCGCCCGCACGCGCTGCGCCTTGAGGTAGTAGGCATCGTAGTAGCCGGCTGACAACACGTACGTGCCCGTCATGATGCGCCGTTTCACTTCGGGCCCAAACCCTTCGCCGCGCGAGCGCTCGTACAGATCCTTCAGGTCGCGCGGATTCTCGCAGCGGTAGCCGAAGCGCACGCCGTCAAAGCGCGCCAAGTTCGACGAGCATTCGGCCGGCGCCACTACGTAGTAAGTCGGCACCGACAGGGGCAGATTCGGCAGACTCACCTCCTGCAATACGGCACCCTGGCTGCGCAATACGTCCAGGGCCGAGCGCAGCAGCACCTCTATGGCTGGATCCAGTCCCTGGTCGAAGAACTCCTTGAGCAGACCTATCCGCAGTCCGCGGAGCGGCAGATTGAGGGATTGGGTGTAATCGGGCACCGGGCGCTCGACACTGGTGGAATCGCGCGGATCGAACCCGGCAATGGTCCCCAGCAGCAAAGCCGCATCCTCGGCGGTGCGGGTCAGGGTCCCGCCCTGATCGAGACTGGAGGCGAAGGCGATCATCCCGTAGCGAGAGACGCGACCATAAGTGGGCTTGAGTCCCGTCACCCCGCACAGGGCCGCGGGCTGGCGGATAGACCCGCCGGTATCCGTGGCGGTGGCGGCGGGCACGAGCCGGGCGGCCACCGCCGCCGCCGATCCGCCCGAAGAGCCGCCGGGAACACGGCCGAGCTCCCACGGGTTGCGAACCGGGCCAAAGTGGCTGGTCTCATTGGACGAGCCCATCGCAAACTCATCCATGTTGGTCTTGCCCAGCACCACAGCGCCGGCCGCACGCAAGCGCGCCACCACCGTGGCATCGTAAGGGGCAATGAAATTGCCCAACATCTTCGATCCGCAGGTGGTGCGCGAACCAAGGGCGCAGAAAATGTCCTTGTGGGCGATGGGCACGCCGGTCAGCGCCGGCGCATCGCCTGCCGCCAGGGCACGGTCGGCCTCCGCCGCCGCCGCCAGAGCGCACTCGGATTCGATGGAAATGAACGCGTTGAGCGCCGGCTGTGCCGCCTCGATGCGGCTCAGCAAGGCGCGCGTGAGCTCCACGGCCGAGTACTTTCGGGCGCGCAGGCCGCGAATCAGCTGGGTGACTGTCTCTGAATGCATACAGTGCTGCTGCCGGACCTTAAGACTTACTCTATGACCTTGGGAACCAGATACAGCCCCGCCAGGACCTGCGGCGCATTGCGCTGGTAGAACTCGTGCTGGTCGGATTCTGTGACCTCGTCGACACGTAGCCGCTGTGTCTGGCCTGGCAGCGGGTGCGACATGGGAGTCACGTCACGCACGGCGGCGCCATCCAGCGTTGCCACCAGGGCGACGATGCGCGTCAGGCTCTCGGCGTAAGCACTCAACTCGGCGTCGCTCAAGCTCAAGCGGGCCAGATGGGCGATGTTGTCGATTTCTTTGCGGCTCAGGCTCATCGTGTGCTCGGCGAAACTTCGGAAAAATGGGCGCGAAATGATACACCTCGCCTTGTGCTATGTCCTCTCGGTTGCTAGATTACCGGGCGCTTTTCGGTCTTCGCCATAAAGGTTCGATCCGCCCATGTTCAAACGTCTGCGTGGCTATTTTTCCAGCGATCTTTCGATTGATCTGGGCACTGCCAATACCCTGATTTACGTTCGCGACAAGGGCATCGTACTCAACGAGCCCTCGGTGGTCGCCGTTCAGGACGAACC
>Ga0075017_100000810_pt1 | contig 18138 bp, 15 predicted proteins | sample AleBraG_ABR_2012_FD_71475 | JGI IMG/M metagenome (GOLD analysis project Ga0075017, IMG submission 71475) | Freshwater sediment microbial communities in response to fracking from Pennsylvania, USA - Alex Branch Run_MetaG_ABR_2012 | ecosystem: Environmental > Aquatic > Freshwater > Creek >... | reverse complement strand
GCGTGGGCGCTCTCGGTCACGTCGTGCTCGGCCTCCGCAGCGGCGATCTCGGTGATCAGAGCACCTCTCGTGACGAGGTAGAGCTTGGAGAGCACCAAGATCAAGAAGGCCTCAGGGAAGATCCAGAAGGTGTGGATGTCGCGAGCCATGAAGGGCGTGAGCACCATGCGGCCGACGGCAGAGAAGACGACCATGGCTCGGCGAGCGCCTCGAGAGCGATCGATGAGCGGACCCAAGAACGGCGAGACGATGGCGAAGGGCGCAATCGTCAAGAGGAGGTAGAGGAGCACCTTCGATTTCGCCTCAGTCGGCGAGATCGAGAAGAACAGCGATCCGGCCAGCGAGATGGTGACCAAGGTGTCGCCCGCGAGCATGAGGACCTGGGTCAGCGCTAGGCGCCCGAAGGGCGACTCCTGATCGAAGAGGTCGCGGAGAGCCTCGCCGGCCAGCGCCCGGAGTCTCACGATCCGAGAGCGGACGGCCATAGACCCATGGTACGGCCAGCACCTCTCGGTCTTTGAGAGGGCGTGGTTCGCCGTGGAGGCCCCGAGCGATGCCTCCCCCACCGGTACGCTTCGAGCGATGATCGACTCGCTGACCAGCGTGTTCGAGGCGCCGGCGCCGGGTACATCTCGTGGGGTGGCTCGATGGACCAAGGTGACCATCGCTGCGGTCATTCTCTGGAACATGTGGTGGCTTCGCTCCACCACCGACAAGGTCGCCTACCTCAACGACTCGACCATGCACGAGTCGATGGTGCGCTTCGCCAACCAAGCGCTCGACAGCTTCCATCTGCCGATGACCCAGTGGTACCCGTATCTCAACCTCGGTTCACCGCAGTTCCTTCACTACCAGGGCCTCGCCGCTTCCGTGGCCGGATTCCTCGGCCTCCTCTTCGGTTCCAACTCCGTCTTCGTCTGGTCGCTCTACCTCCTGATCGTCTTCTGGCCGCTCGTGATCTACAAGTCGGCCACGGTCTTTGGCTTGCCCCCGAGTGCGTGCCTGGCTGCCACGGTGCTCTCTCCGTTCCTCATCTCTGTGTCGTTCGTCAGCTTCGAGCAGAAGGCTTACATCTGGATCGGCTTCGGCATCTGGGCTCAGCTGTGCGCCTCGTGGCTCCTCCCGCTGGCGTGGGCGTGGACGTGGCGAGCGATGAGCGAGCGCCGCTACGTCCTTCGAGCGGTGGTCTTGATCGCCCTCACGGCGGCGCTGCACTTCGAGACGGGCTACAGCGCCTTTGGCGCCGTGATCCTCTTCCCCTTCTTGCTCCCCTCCGCCCTCAGCCAGCGCCTCAAGAATGCGGCCATCGTGCTGCTCGGCGCGCTCGTCGCCACGTCGTGGATCACCATCCCGCTGCTGGTCAACGCCCGGTGGGCAGCCATCAACACCGCGCTCGCAAAGACGGGGTTGGTGCGCGGCTACGGCGCTCGCCAAGAGCTCCGGTGGCTCTTCTCCGGACAGCTCTTCGACGACGGTCGCTTCCCCATCGTCTCGCTGGCCCTCGGCGTCGGCGTGATCGCTGGCATCGTGCTGTGGAGAGCCCAACCCGTCGCCCGCGCTCTGGTGGGACTCTTCGTCGGCTTCTTCGTCATCTCGTGGGGCCCCACGACCTTTGGTTCGTTCGCCTCGATCATCCCTGGTCACGCCGATATCTACTTCCGCCGGTTCCAGGCCAGCGTGTCGCTGGCCGGCATCTACCTCGCTGGCCTCGGCATCGCCTGGCTCGCAGGCGTGCTCGTCGTGGCGAGCCGATCGCTGAGCACACGAGAACCCGCTGAGACCACCGGGTTTGGAGTGCTCGGCGGGATCGCCACCTACGCCGCAGTGCTCCTCGCCGTTCTGGCCACCGTCATCGCCATCCCCCGGGTCCATGCCATTGACCAGCTCAACGCCCAGGACATCGGCACCCAGCGCCACGCTGAACGGACCCAAGGCCAGCAGATCGCACCACTCATCAGCTTCGTTCTCCAGTCGCACAATGGGCGGGTCTACGCGGGCATGCCCTCCAACTGGGGGGCGAAGTTCACCGTCGGCTACGTGCCGGTCTTCGAGTACCTGGTGAACAAGGACGTCGACCAGGTGGGCTTCACGCTGAGGACGGCCTCGCTCATGTCGCAGCCCGAGGAGCGCTTCAACCAGTCGAACCCCTCCGACTTCGCCCTCTACGGCATCCGGTACCTGATCCTCCCCGACAAGAAGAAACCCATGGTGCCCGCTCGCTCAATCGAGGCGAGCGGCGCATACCACCTCTGGGAGATCCCCCAGAACACCTACTTCTCGATCGTGGTGCCCTCTGGGACGATCGATGAGAACAAGAGGTCGATCGCTCGGCAGTCAGGCGAGATCCAGGACACGGGCTACTTCGCCAAGCACCTTGACTTCAGGGTCCACTATCCGTCCGACAAGCTTGCGGTCCGTCTTCCGTCCGTCGTGCTCGGTAGAGCACCAGGCACGATCCTCACCCAGCGAGCCGACCTGCTCCACGGCTCGGCAACCGCGCAGGTCAGCGTGACGCGGGCTTCCAACGTCGTGCTCTCGGCATCCTTCGATCCGGGCTGGAACGCCACCGTGGACGGCCACCAGGTGGCCACCGAGATGCTGGCTCCCGCCGTGGTCTCGGTGCCCGTCCACCCGGGCGTGCACACCGTCACGTTCACCTATGAGGGCTTCCAGTGGTACCTCGAGCTGTTCGTCGTCAGCGCCATGAGTCTCCTCGTGGTGCGGCGGATGGCCGCGCGTGCCAGAGCTCCTCGAGACGAGGTGGACTCCGCCTGACGCGATCAGAAGGGCCCCTCGACGAACGTCCGCGTGCCAGGCGTCTGGCGCGGAGAGGGGAGCCTGCAACCCTCTGGTGAGCCCTCGTCCCTCGAGTGTTGGCTGGGCCTCCTCCTGTCATCCTGAGCTCGAGGAGGAAGGACGCCAGAGAGCCACGGAAGGAGGACCTCGGGAGTGGCCGGGCACCGATCTCCCGGGCAAAAACAGCCTTGCGCAGGCGGTAGTGTCCTGTGGTGCCTCCCTTTAGAATCGCCGGATTGCTCGCAGCGCTCGTCGGTCCCCTTGCCCTCGCCTCGTGCTCATCGAGCGGTCCCTCCGCCGCACAGATCTTGGCCAACACCAAGACAGCGGTGACCAACGCCTCTGCGGTCCACTACGTCGACGTAACCACGGTGAGCGGCACGACGAACAGCGAATCGGTGACAGGGTCGCTGAGCGCGACCCAGGCGCTCGCCACCTTGGTCGTCAACAAGTCCCCGACGCTCCAGGTCGTCTTGGCTGGCACCACGCTGTATCTCCAGACGACCTCGACCGCCGTGCTCGAGAAGAACCTGGGCTTGAGCGCCACCCAGGCGACCGCAGCGGTCAACACGTGGATCTCGATCGTTCCCGCTGACGCCGCCTACAACACGGTGCTCTCGAGCATCTCGATCGCCTCCGAGGTCTCTGGCTTCTATCCGGATCCCTCCAAGGCCACCATCGGGACCACTCGCACGGTCCATGGCATCTCGGTCACGCCCATCACCTCGGTCAGCACGTCGAGCGGCACGACCAAGGAGACCACGCTGTTCGTGGATCCGAAGACGTCGCTCCCCGTCGGGGGGACGATCGTCGGCACCAAGGGCAAGGTCAAGGAGCAGAAGGTGGGCGCCTTCACCCACTGGAACAAGCCGTTCTCTGTCACGCCGCCGACGCCCTCGACCACGCTGAGCTCCTTGCTGGCCAGCTAGTCGACGGCGAGGGCTTGCTTGCCTCTCAGCTGGTGGTCGTGGTGGTCGTGGGGATCCGAGGGAGCGGCAGCACCCCGACGCCCACGTTGCCGTGGAATCGATTCGTCGTGTTGTACGAGATGGTGCCAGAACCCTCCATCGAGAGCGAGAAGTGTCCACCGGGCTTGATGAACCCTGAGTACCCCGGCGTCCCCGCCTTCGAGTAGTAGATGTTCACGGGCTTGCTCGAGAGGTTCGTCCACGTGATGGTGGTCGGCGTCGGGGCGAGCAGGTTCTGAGGCAGCACGCCCTTGTTCGTGATGATGATCTGCTGACCGTTATCGTTGGTCGACTGGATGGGTCGTCCTGGGTTGTACTCCTCGCGAGGGACAGCGAAGGTGACGCCTGCGATCGTGATCGTCGTTGACCCGATCACCGGTGCGGGGGTCGGCTTCTCAAAGGGGATCGGGAACGTGGTCGTCGTCGACTTGGGTGTGGTGCTCGTCGAAGAGCACGCTGACAGACCGAGGGCGAGAGCTCCGAGACCAGCTGCTGCGACCAGGCGAGCGGAGGGCTTCATCGACAGGGGCCTTTCCTAGGGACAGAGATCAAGCAGCGCGCACTGGTCGTCTGCTTCGAGAGTGCGTCAGCGATCGCGGCGATCACATCGATGACGGCAGCAAGAGGTAGAGGTTCTGGAACCACCAAAAGGCGATGGCCAAGATGATGGGCGTCGTCAGCACGTAGATCACGAGCGCCTTCGAGCGAGCCCGCCGATAGGCCATGACCGTGCCGATCAGCGCTGCGACGTAGAGGAGGCCGAGGAGGATCGACGGCACGACCGCGTGAGGGTCACCGGCCAGCCCGAGCTCGATGGTGCTCGGCTTCGTGTGCGGCTTGGGCGCGGCGCCTGGAGTCGTGGTCTGGCGTGCGACCACGTAGTACTGGATGTTGTTCGACAGTGGCTTCGACGCCGTCACCAAGGTGAGCTCGGGCTTGCTCACCGGCGAGGCCGGGTCGATCTGGCCAGGTCGGGCGTAGCCGGTCTTGATCACGACGTAGTGGAACTTGCCCAACCCGCTGGCCAAGGTCATCGTGGCGCCGACCTTGAGTTCCTTGAGACGGCCGAAGGGCTTGCCCCCTGTGGTGCTGCGACCGATGATCACCGCGTTGCCGATGGTGCCGGGACGAGCGGTCCCTGTCATCAAGCCTGGACCGTTGGCCGTCTCGGCCGGGGAAGATCCCTGGAGGACCACCTGGTGCAGGTCGATCTTCTGGATGGTCAAGATCGCCGCTGGCGTGCCGTTGGCAGGAAGCTTGCCGCTCAACGGCACCGCACCGGCCTTGGTGGTGAAGATGTTGAGCATCTGGCGCTGCGCTCGCTGCTCTTTGAAGCCAGTGAACGACAGCACGTAGGCGAAGAAGAGCACTAGCGTGAGGCCGAGCACCGTGAGGATGAGCCCCGGCACCAAGAGGTCGATCTTGCGACGTCTCTTGACGGGGACGTCGTGGTCAAGGACCTCGTCGGCTTCGTGCTCGAAGAAGCCGTCGCTCGGCACTGGGACCTGAGGCACGGGACCGTTGTCGGTGTCGAGCTGATCGTCGGTCACCGTCACGGTTCTATCTCACCGGTCTCTGCTTCGCCCTCTCCCCCGCCTTCAGCGCCGCCTCCTGCTTCGGCGGCTCCTCCGGCGATCCGACCGCTGAGCACCGAGGAACCGATCATCACCAGGCCGAGCAAGGCGAGGAGTGCCCCGATGCCGACGATGCTCGGCACCAAGAGGCGCGATTCGTTGGCGGTCAGGAAGAAGGGGCCGTAGCCAGGGCTCGACGATGGCGTCCCGGAGCCGTCACCTGCGCCCTTGCCCGCCTTCGACGAACCGGCACCGTTCAGCGACGAGCTGGCGAAGCGGCCAGACGAATTGAACGACGAGCCCGACCCGTTGTTGGAACCCGGCGAGCTCGAGGTTCCCGTGCCCGGGTACGGGGCCTCATAGGTCGGGTTGCCGATGCCGTGAGCGACCTCGTCGTTGGCCATCGTCGCCACCGCGGCTGGCAAGGGGAGGAAGCCGGCCTTCAAGGTGGCGTTCGGGTTGGTGGTCGTCGAGAGGATCTCGCTCACCGTCCCCCTCAGCTCAGCGAGGGACGCTGCCGTTTGACCAGCGCGAGGGACCACGGCGTACATGACGGTGGGCATCGCGTAGGCGTTGGCGTCGGCGGTGTTGGTGTAGGTGGGCGACCACATGCCGTTGGCGTCCCACGTCCCATCACCCAGCCCAGCCAGCACGGAACCGGCGGTCGGAGCCACGAAGGCACCTGAGGCGTTCTGCAGGGCCGTGTTGCTCATGCCGTAGTACGCCGCAATCGACCAGTTGAGGTTGGCGAAGCCAGCGTTGGCCTGGCCGCCGCCGGCGGCGGGCACGTACTGCGCCAGCTTCAGGGCCTGCGTGTCGGGCGAGCCGACCTCGGTCCAGCCGTTCGAAGGCGGGATGATGGAGGGGAACGTATCGGAGTTGTAACAGCCCGAAGGAACGTTCCCCGCCGAGGCGAGGCCGTTCTTCAACACCTGTTCGGCGGTCAGGGCTTCTGTTGAGGTCCGGTGGAAGGAGCCGAAGTCAAAGGTGAAGCTCAGTGCCGGTGACGCGCAGAGCCAGGCCAGCGTCTGATCCGTGGTCCCTGCGTGACCAGCCCGGACGAACGCGCCGAGCCCTGTCGGTGGCCCGTAGCCAGGCTCGAAGTTCAAGAAGGCGAAGTCAGGACAGGTCGATCCTTGGCATGGTGCGAGATCCGCCGTGCTCGACGAGCCATAAGAGCCCGACAAGATGCCCGCCACCATGTTGGCGGAGAGCTTGACCGTGGTCCACGGTTCGATGTTCGAACCCGCGTCCGTTCGTTGGGATCGGTTGGCGATGACGTTTGCCGAGATGGCAACCGGGATCAGGAGGTCGTTGTCCTTCTGCAGGATCGCCTGCTCGGCCGGCGCTTGCGGATCATCGGTGAAGGCGATCTTCACCTGCTTCAGGTGCATCTGGGTCACCGCTTCGAGACCGCTCACGTCAGCGTTTGACGGGACGTAGGCGTTCGAGCCCTGCGACTGGCATGCAACAGGGTCGGTCGAGGAGAACAGGTTGTCGAAGCCGTACTCGCTCTCTGAGGTCACCTGATGAGCCGTGGCGCACGCCGACGACAGGGTGGCGAAGCTGACCGGGATGACCACGGTGTTGTTGGTGTCAGGGCTCTGGAGCGCATGAGCTTCAAGGCTCGGCACCGTGATGTCGATCGAGCAGTTGTTGCCGTTGGCATCGCAGAAGAACGGTGCCCCCGGCGGGTTCGAGCCACCCGATCCGTTCGCTTGGCCGCACGGAGCGGTCGTGTGCAGCTGGGTCTGTCCTGCCTTGAGGTTGGGGATCACACCGCAGAACGGTGACCCGCCTGAGCTGTCGTTTGACGCCACCCCAAAGCTGTAGGCGAGCGACCCCCCACTCGGGATCAGCACGTTGGCAAACGGGTTGGGCACGGTGGGGGTTGGGGCGATCATGCAAGCAGGTGATTGGCTCAGCGAACCCTTGTCACGGCAGTACCACATGAAGATCTTGGTTCCCGAGCTGAAGCCGTAGAAATTGAGATAGACGTACTGATAGGCGCCCAAGCCACTGGCGGGACCAGCTTCGACGACACCGCAGTGTCCCGGGGTCGGACAGGGCAGCCCCACGCAGTCCCAGCCGCTCGGGCACGGTGGAGCGCCGGCCGCCTGGAGCTGGTCACCGCTGAGCTGGACCACAGGCGAGATCGCGGCGTTCGACGACGCTCCCGCGCTCACCGCGTGCCCGAGTGGCACGAGCAGCACCGTCGAGAGGCTCAGGATCCCTACGAGCGAGAGCAGCAGTCCACGACGTCTCACTTGTCCGTCCCTTCTTGGTCGAGGGGTTCATCGCCGAGTGGAGAGGTCGCCCCCTCGTGGGCCGCAGCCCCGAGCTTCTGTCGCCGCCGCATGGCCAAGACAAGAGGCGGCACGACGAGGAGTGCCAGGAACGCGAGCGTACCGAAGAGGATGCCTGCGGTCGGGCCAGACAAGTTGAGGAGCTTGCCCACCTCGGCGTCAAGAGCGGTCCCGAACTGCTGGCCAGGAGCGGCCTGGAGCCCACCCTTCTTCTTGGCCAGAAGCTTCTTTGCGAGCCTCCTCTCGTTCGCACTCGCCGCGTTGGGGTCTGTCTGCGTCACCGCGACCGCACTGACCGACGCTCCTCCGCCGGCGTCAGGTCCACCTGAGTTCACGATCGGACCTCCCACGTCCAAGCTCGGGTCGGTGAGCGTGGGATTCGGGCAGGTCTGGGCGTTGATCGGCGGAGGCGTGATCCCGAGACGCTGCACAGCAGCAAAGTCGTATTGGATGAGGATCGAGGGGATGGGAGAGTACCCAAGCTGACCTGCGGACACTTGCCCCAAGCAGGCGAAGAACTCGATGAACTTTGCCAAGGTCTGGGCCTTGTCGGGGCTCATGCCAGCCTGGAGCTTGGTGATGAGGTAGGAGTAGGCCGAGATCGGGTAGGCAGCCGGATCGCCAGCGGTGAACACACCAGTGAGGTCTTGCTCGAGGTCGGCCTGAAGGACGTCCTGCTTGAGCGCGATGGCGTCAGCCAGTGACGAGGGCTGCACGAAGTGCCCCGACGCGTTCTGCACCGCGGCACACTGCTGGTTGTGGAGGATGGCGTAGGCCGTCTCGACGTAGGTGATCGAGTACGGCTGGGCCGCCACGTAGTTCGACGCGTTGTCCGAACCGCTCTGACCGACGAAGTTCCCAGCACCGGGATAACCCGCCGGAGCCCCGCCCGTCGGGACGGGCCACAGCGCGGTCGCCGAGTTTGTCGGACTGAAGCCCACCGCTGACGCAAAGGCCTGCCACGCCCCAGTCTGCAAGGTGAGCAGATACTGCGAGAAGATGTAGTTGTCACCTGAGGCATCTGAGCGGATCACGGCCACGATGGAATGGTTGGGGAGAGCGACGCCCGGGTTGATCGCGGCGATCGCCGGATCGTTCCAGTTGGTGATCTTCCCGCTGAAGATACCCATCATCACCGAGGAGTTGAGCTGCAGGTTGGAGATCGGCTGCTGGGTGGCCGAAGGCAGCTGGTACATCAAGCATTCAGCTCCAGCCACGTCAGGCATGTACTGATAGGTGCCAGGCGGCGGGGTGCTGCTTGCCTGGTTCGACGAATACCCGATCTCTGACGCTCCGAAGTCGACTTGGTTGAGCGCGAAGCCGTCGAGGCCGAGCACCGAGGACTGCGTCTGGTAGTTGATGCTGAGCCCCTGGGAGCTCGAGACCTGTCCGACCCAGTTGTTGATCGCCACCGCCGCGTACGAAGAGCCCGTCCCCGTGACGGTGACACCGGCGGAGGCACCTTCAAGCCCAGCGAGCTGCACGCCGACGACAGGGACAGCCGTGACGGCGAGCGCCAGGAAAGAGCGCAGGATCGCCTTTGGAAGCCGCCGCCTGATCATCCGAACCTGCCGTTCACGTAGTCAGCGGTGCGAGGGTCCACAGGGTTCTCGAAGATCTGTGAGGTAGGTCCCGCTTCGACGATGTAGCCGGGGTTCCCGTCCTGGGCGAGGAAGAATGCCGTCTTGTCAGAGACGCGCAGCGCCTGCTGCATGTTGTGCGTCACGATGACGACGGTCACCTCATCGGCGATCTCCTTGACCGTCTGCTCGATCCGGAGCGTCGAACCAGGGTCGAGCGCCGAGCACGGCTCATCCATCAAGAGCACTGCCGGCTTGACCGCCAGGGCCCGAGCGATGCAGAGCCTCTGCTGCTGGCCGCCCGAGAGCGCTCCGCCCAGGTTGCCCAGGCGATCTCGGACCTCGCTCCAGAGCCCCGCCTTGGTGAGCGCCTCTTCCACGATCTCGTCCTTGCGGTTCGAGCGGATTCGGTTGAAGCGAAGTCCAGAGAGCACGTTGTCCCTCACCGTCATCGCCGGGAACGGGTTGGGGCGCTGGAATACCATGCCGATGTGGCGACGAACGGTGGCCGCACGCTGGTTCGGGTCGTAGATGTCGTCGCCATCGAGCTCCACCTGCCCTGCGAGCGAGGCAGACGGGACGATCTCGTGCATCCGGTTCAGGATCCGAAGGAAGGTTGACTTGCCGCAACCTGAGGGCCCGATGAGGGCGGTGACCCGCGTGCGCTCCATCACGAGGTTGATGTCCTGGAGCACCATGCGCTCACCGAACCAGGCGTGGACTCCCTTGGACTCGAGCTCGGCCGCGGTGACGCCGTCGACGCGCAGCGACTCGCCCACCGAGCTGTCGGTGGACTTCGCCACCAGCTTGTGGTCATTGCTTTCGATGTGCGTGGTCATCTCTGGTCTCTCTCTCCGGAGTCAGGTGGCAGAGGCTCCATCTCCAACTCGAACTCGGTCTCGGGTCCCTCGTCTTGGCGCTCCATGGCGGATGCCGGCGTCCAGCGCGTGTAGGAGAGGATGCTGCGCTTGGACTTGCCCCCGCCCTTTCGGCTCAGACTGCTCGAGAGCAGGCGAGCCAAGATGAAGACGGCGAAGACCATGATGAAGAGCACCAGCGCCGAGGTGTAGCCCAAGTCGATCTGTGACTGGATCGGCAGCTTGATCTGCTTGTACGCAAGCAGCGACAGCGCAGCCTGTGGCTGGCTGAACGGGTTCGAGTTCATCACCTGGCTTCCGAAGATCGTCATGATCAGCGGCGCCGTCTCGCCGATGGCCACGGCGATGCCCAGCAGGATCGAGGTGATCAGACCCGAGCGCGCCGTGGGGAGGACGACCGACCAGACGGTGCGCCACTCAGGCGCTGCGAGGGCGATGGACGCCTCTCTCAGATCGTTGTGCACGACCTTGAGGACTTCCTCGGTACCTCTCGTGATCGTGGGCAGCAAGATGATGGCCAGCGCCAGGGCACCCGCGAAGCCCGAGTAGCCGAACGGGATGACCCAGAGGGAGTAGATGAAGACTCCGGCCACGATGGCGGGCGTCCCGCTCATGGCCGTGACCACCGTCCTCACGCTCTTCGTGAAGCGACCACCTACCTCGTTGATGAAGATGGCGGTGAGCACCGCCGCCGGGACGCCGATGACCGCGGCGATCAGCACTTGTTCGATGGTGCCGATGAGCGCGTGCTTGACGCCACCGATGTTGTGCGAGCCAGGCGTGTAGACCACGCCCTGCTGGGTGGAGAACAGCGCGTGCCACGTCAGCTGGGGCAAGCCCCGCTGGAAGACGAAGACCGTGAGCAGCACTAGCGGCATCATCATCAAGATCGCACCCACCGTGACGATGGAGCCGATGAGTCGGTCGACGGCGACCTGACGGTTGAACAGCTGGCGATTCACGAACCAGTAGAGCCCTAAGAAGACCGGCAGCCACATCACCACGAAGCCGAGTGGTCCGCTGAGCAAGGTCAGCTGTGTGAACAAGATCCAGACGATTGAGAACGACGACAGGCCAGACAGCGCGAGAACGCCGATGTCGGAGGTCTTGAACTCGCGAGGCTTGATCCGCTTGAGCGGTCGGGCCGTGGGCTCTGGTGCCTCTTCGGAGAGATCATCGAGGACGTCGTCGACGTCGTCTGGCGTCAGGGGACCAAGCTCGGTGGTCATCGTCGATCCGCCAGCGACTTGTTCACGATCCGTGAGGCAACCATGTTGATGATCAAGGTCAAGACGAAGAGCACCAGGCCTGCAGCCAGGAGCGCGCTGGTCCCAAGCGATCCACCCGAACCCCACTGCGTGGCGATCAGCGCGGCGATCGAGTTGCCGCCTTCAGAGAGGATGTGGAACTGCAAGGGGAAGGCCAACGAGATGATGACCGCCACCGCGATGGCCTCGCCGAGGGCTCGGCCAAGCCCCAGCATGATCGAGCCGATCATCCCGCCCTTGGAGAAGGGGAAGACGACGTCTCGGATGACCCGTGCGCGGCTGGCGCCGAGTGACATCGCACCCTCACGCTCGCCGTTGGGGGTCAGCGAGAAGACCTCGCGGCACAGCGACGTGATGATCGGCATGCACATGATGCCGACGATGACGCCACAGATGAAGAGGCTTGAGGTGTTGGTGACGGCGCTGTCCTTGAAGAAGGGGATGAAGCCGAGGTAGCTGGTCAGCCAGGTGGACAGGCCCGTCATGTGGGGCTGCAGGACGAAGAAGCCCCACATGCCGTAGATGATCGACGGCACCGCCGCCATGAGGTCCACCGCAGCGGTGAGGAAGTTCTTGATGGGGATGAACCCGAGCACCTTGAGCGGTGCGTACTCGTTGATGAACAGCGCACACGCGATCGAGACCGGGATGGCCACGATCAACGCGATGACAGAGATGATGATCGTGCCGGTGAGCGCAGAGGCCACACCGAACTTCGGGTGCGCGCCGGAGGTCTGCCAACCGGTGTTGGTGAAGAAGGAGATGCCTTGGGAGCGAAAGGCAGGGATGGCTTGCCACAGCAAGAAGATGCCGATGAGCACCAAGATCAGGAACGTCGTCAGACCGGCAGCTCGGGTGAGGCCGCGGAACGCCCGATCCTCCGTGCTGCGTCGATCACCGATCTTGATCGGTTTGATCTCGGTTGCCGTCACCGCCATCTCACTGCTGCGCTCCCTTCAAACTCGTCATCCCTGGCAGATCCTGCGCTCTCGCGAAGCAGCGGGGCCTGGTGTTCTCCAGACCCCACTGCCTACGAAACCCCTGCTCAAGAGCTATCTCGCCCAGTTCGTTACTTGCCGTGCCACGAGCCCTCGACGCTCACTGTTGCGATGGTCGAGGGCTCGTGGTCCGACATGGTGTGACCTAGCTACCGGCCAGGCCGTTGCTGTCTGTCGACGTCACGGAGCAGAACCCAGTCGGGTCACCGCCACCCGAGCCTGAGGCTGCGACGTAGAGGTTGTACGGACTGGTCGACACGCCCGTGATGCTGTTGGCGTAGTGCGAGACCGTTCCTTCATCTTGCGGTGTGGTGTTGACCACGCCCGTGGTTGCCCCACCAGAGAGCGGGTAGAAGCCCGAGCCCAAGATGGCAGCATCGATGTCGTCACGGTACGTCTTGCCGTCAAGCGGGTTCGTCTGGTTCACCGTGCGTGGTGAGCAGAGGAAGCCGTTCTCAGAGATGTACGCCAACGTGGCCGGTGTGGCTGCGGGAACCGCAGTCGACGAGCCGTTGCTGTACACGTTGTAGACGTAGCGCACCGAGGGGAACGAGTTCGTGAGAACCGCTGCCTCGGTTGGCAAGCAGGCGTTCCTCACCGAGGGGATCGTGGTGACCGGGCACGACGTCTGGTCGATTGACGGATACGACGTTGCACCAGCGGTGGCTGATCCACCAAGTGATCCCTCTTGGAAGGTGGCCTTGCCCGTCGGGTCGGCGGCGAAGTTCACGAAGTTGCCCCTCGTGCAGCTCGCTGCCGTGTTGACCGCCTGGTTGCTTCCCACGCACTGGTGGTTGAAGAGACCAGAGGAGTAGAAGAACACCGAGTCCCCAAGGATCTGGTTCGCTGTCGGAGACCGCAACGTGTAGATCTGCGAGTAGGTGAACTGCGCAGGCGTCGAGGTGCCGACCCTTGCTCCCTTGGTCACCAGTCCTGGCTTGCAGCCCCACACCCACGTCGAGCACGCAGCCGGAGCTGCGATGGACGTCGGAGCAGTTGCCACGGTCGCCACCTGGGTCACAGGGGCGAGCGCAGCGGTCGGGGCGTTGAAGCCGGAGACCGCAGTCGGGTCCTTGAGGGTGGTGGGAAGCGAGTTGATGTTCAGCGACCCGGTCTCGTTCTCAAAGATGTCGACCGGACCAGCGCACTGCGAAGCAGACACGGTCTGGACGGCGTTGAAGACAAGGCCAGTCTTGTTGAAGCAGTTCACCAAGTTGGAGAGCTTCGACGGGTCAACGCCGGCCGCCCCGTTTGCTTGGATGTAGGACTTCCAGGTCGACTGCGTGCCGGATCCCTCTTGGGCTGAGAAGACGACGATCGGAGCGTTCTTGCCACCGACCTGCTTCCAGTTGGTGATCGCACCCGAGTAGATGCCCGAGATCTCCCCAGGAGTCAGCATCGAGTAGCTGGTCTGCTGCACGCCGCCGCTCACGGTGACGTCAGAGGCCGTCGAGACGCCGTTGACGATCGAGTAGTGAGCCCAGTCGACGCCGTCCTTCGCGTAGGCCACGAAGTTGAGGCCCTTGTCATCGACGGCAGCCGCAGGCGACCGAGATGAACGAGCGAAGTTGACGTTGTTCGCCACGTTCACGGTGCCCGTGTCGTAGGAGTACTTCGCCACGATCGCAGCGTCGTTGTTCTCAAGCTGCAGGATGCCGTTCGACGAGCCCACCGGAGCCTCTTGCACGACGATGTCGTTGAAGGGGTTCACCACGGAGATGCCCGCGGGGTTCGAGGAGACCACGCCAGTCGACGGATCGATGATGACGGGGTTCAGGTTGTGACCATTGGTGGCTTGTGCCTGGGTCAGACAGCTGTAGTCGAGCGGCTGGATCGCCGTCGCTCCAGCGAAGTCAACCACTGTGGTGCAGCCAGGAGCCTCGTTGTAGAGGAGATCGAGCGCTTGCATCATCGGATAGGTCGTTGAGGAGCCGGAACCGATGATGACGTTGTTGGCGTTGCCAGTGTTCGTCACCGTTCCAGCTCCTGCGGCAGTGGCGAGCCCCACGGAGCTCACCACGACAGCTGCCGCCGCGGTGAGACCAAGGGCGCTTCGCACAATGCGTAGGCGCTTCAAGTCGTTCATCATGGGGTGAATCCCATCCTCTTCTTACCGAAGGCTCTTCGCCCTAGGTCTCAAGCTGGCGTTGGAGTCCCCCAGAACACGAGACACGTGCCACTCGCACAGAGGCCCCTCGGAAGACAACGACAACCTAAGAAGACCGGATGAATAGATTGTGGAGTTCGGGTGACGCGGAAATGAACTGTCGGCCAACTCTTGCGAGAATCCTCTTCCGGAGAATTCCTGCACCTCGGACGTTTGGCATGCCATCAGTTCACGTGTAAGACACCTCCAGCACCATCTCAGGGAGCCCCGATCCACCAAGCGACACGTTCGGAACCTAAGAACGCTGTGAAGCAGAGCGCTGAGATGACGTCGTGGAGCTTCGAGCTCGGCACCAGGGTTCTGGGTGAAAGGCCCTCGCTACACTCAAGCCATGGCTGAGACTTGGAAGAGCGTGCCGGCAAGAGAGCTCAAGGCGGGAGACACCATCCGACTCCACGGACAGGTGCTCCACCTCGCCCGCGTCGAGCCCTCGTTCTTGGGTCGTCAAGGGATGCTCGGTCTGATCGAAGACAACACCGAGCGATGGTTCAAGGGTGTGTCCTCCGAAGACGCTGACGTTGAGGTCCTCGTCCAAGAGAGCTGAGCAGCGTCGCTTCCCGAGAGGAGAGGCGACCACGCAAGGGCGGGCGCACCACCTTCAGCCAGGACGTCTCGCACGAGGTTCGATGCCATCGGATGATCCAGAACGAGCACGAACGTCACGCCGAGCCCTGCGTTGGCTCGGATCATTCGCGAGCTCAACAGCCAGCTCGCCCCTCGTGGTTGCTTCGGGTATGGCGATGATCGCCGTCATCTAGCCATTCGCGCTCTTGAGATCTCGGGCACCGAGGCAGAGGGGGTCCTGGTCGTCCCCTTCGGCCCCGTGATGGACCGAACGGTGAAGCTTCTCGTGATGCTCAGATGGTTCCAGCACCTGAGCGGGGCCAGCCAGAGTGGCTCGGAAGGTGGCTACCCCCGCGAGCATTTCCGTCGAGGGAAGCGCCGATTGCCCCCAGCAACGCGGAATCGAAGGAGCAAATACCCAAACGACGGATTGGTGACGTTCGTCTCTAGTAGATGAGCCGCGTCCTCCGTAGCGTGAATGTCAGCAGCAGGTTAGAGACAAGGAGGGTCGCTCATGGGATTCGTCAGCTTCATGGCATCGAGCGCGGGACGGGTCCTTCGGGTCCTTGCTGGTCTCGCGCTGTTCACATTGGCAGCCGTGTACGGCGGCGTGTGGTGGATCGCCGGGGCGGTCGGCGTCGTCTTCATCGCTGTCGGCTTCTTGGACGTCTGCCTCGTCGCTCCACTCATCGGCCAGCCACTCAGCGGCAAAGGTGTGCGTGGCGACTGAGCGCTCCAGGCCCATCGAGCCAGAGATCGCTCCGGATCGCGAGGGAGAGAAGTTGCATGCAACAGCCACAGCACACCGTCATCGAGGTCTTCGCCGACATCTGGTGTCCCTTCGCCCACGTGGGGCTTCGCGCGGTTGATGAGCGGCGACGTTTGAGTGGTCGCGAAGACGTGCTCATCACGGTGCGGTCGTGGCCGCTTGAGTTGGTGAACGGGACACCTCTCGACCCCATCGTGACCTCACATCACGTCGAGCTGCTCAGAGCGCACGTGGCTCCGACGCTCTTCAAAAACTTCGATCCCACCCGCTTCCCCACCTCCACCCTCGAGGCCCTCGCCTTGGTGGTTCGTGCGTATCGAGCTGCACCCAAGCGAGGGGAGCAGATGAGCTTCGCTCTCCGCGATGCCCTCTTCGAGCATGGCCACGACATCTCGGACCCCATCATCCTCCAGTCGATCGCCGAAGGCTTCGAGCTCGAGCTGCCGGATCGCTCCGATAGCGATGCGGTGCTCGCCGACTGGGCGGAAGGACGTGAGCGAGAGGTGCGTGGCTCCCCGCACTTCTTCTGTGGTGACCACGATGCCTTCTGCCCTTCGCTCGAGATCACCCGGAGCGCCGAGCAAGGGCTCTCGGTCAGCAGAGATGTGGAGGCACTCGCTGAGTTCTTCTCGAAGTGCTTGGACGGCGAACGCATCGGATGAGATCACGGCAACAAGAGGGGTCCGTGGCCTCCCGCTGGGCAGGCTTCACCTTGGCGCTCTTCTCCCGTGACGAGTGGAGATCGACAGGTTCGGCTCACTCTCGAGCGCCGCACATCGACCCATAGGATCGCCGGCATGGCGAAGCACCGGCGGGACGCACTCCCGCAAGGCGAGTTCGACGAGATCTTCGCCAAGGTTCCGCGGCTCACCGTGGAGGTCATCGTTCTCTCGCCCCGTGGGGTGCTGCTCGCTCAAAGAGATTCCGGACCATGCAAGGGGCTCTGGAGCATCCCGGGAGGAACCGTCCGCTACGGCGAGTCGCTCACGGATGCCACCAGGCGCGTCGCCCTCGACGAGATAGGGACCTCTGTCGACGTCGGCCAGCTCCTCGGATATCTCGAGTACCCGAGCCACTTGGCGCAGGGCATCGACTGGCCCATCGGGATCGCGTTCAAGTGCCATCTGAGCTCAGGCTCTTCGCAGACGGGCCTGGCTGAGTCGGCCTCATGGCAGTGGTTCCAAGAGCTCCCACTCCAAATGCACGAAGAGCAACGCTCGTTCCTCATGGAGACGGAGCTCGACGACGTCGTCCTGACGTCTCGTTGAGGAGCTCCAGGATCACCAGAGGCTTCCATCGCGCCAAGAGCGGGACGGCCGAGCACCGCACGTTCGAGAGGATCTGAGCGCTGTGGGCACGGCAGAGAGCATGTTCCCCGCACTCTTCCAGCAGTGATCCACAGACGTTCTAGGGACCTTTCGGCCAAGGGTCGTCTAGAACGCCAAGCTGGATGAAGAGGCCGAGCTTGTCTGCTCCCAGCCACTCGCTCACGACCTTGTCACCTTCAAAGTGCATGATGTCGACGACCCACTCTTCAACCACGCGCCCCGTCGGAGCTCTCCCCAGATACCCTCCAGTGTCCGTCCCACGGAACGTCATCCGAAGCACGACTGTGTCTCCCGAAATGACCAGCTCCTCGACGTCGAGATGAACGTCGGGGAAAGCCTGGTGATATCCCCAAATGGGCTCAACCCTCGCTGAGGGCCCTGTTCCAAACACGTTCGAGTAGCTCTCGCTGAAGAGATCGGCGGCGGCCTCATAGTTCCGACCGTTCCATACCTCCTCAACGAACTGCAGCACCTGTGCTCTTCGTTCAGCAGCGTCCATCCGCTCTCCTGCTCGATGATGGTCTCCTGTGCTGGCGCATCGTACGGTGATCGCGTCGAGTCGGATTGGGAGTTGGCGTCGATCAGGGCTTAAGAGGCTCGCGCGATCGCCGCGTGCCTCAGAGAGCGGTGTGTCAAGCAGCTCGTGGAGCTGCGTCGCGCATCAGGCGGTATCGAGTGGACGCCTCGCTGATGTGTTGACCAACGAGATCGTCGGGTCGTTGGAGATCGAACCCACCACCGAGACAACACGCGTGCGTTCGGGCGCTGTGCACTGCTCATCTCTTGCCCTCGGCCAGGAGCTGTCGTCACGTTGGTGGTCACAGATCAACAGCAAGATCAAGCACCCGTCCGACCCACCGACTCGCTCGAACCATGAGGACCACGTCACACGAATCACTCCCGAGACCTGAGCAATCGCGCTTGAGGATCCATGATTTCTGC
>Ga0075017_100000808_pt1 | contig 18148 bp, 18 predicted proteins | sample AleBraG_ABR_2012_FD_71475 | JGI IMG/M metagenome (GOLD analysis project Ga0075017, IMG submission 71475) | Freshwater sediment microbial communities in response to fracking from Pennsylvania, USA - Alex Branch Run_MetaG_ABR_2012 | ecosystem: Environmental > Aquatic > Freshwater > Creek >... | reverse complement strand
GCCACCCGGCGGCGGACCATCAGCGTGTGCTGGTCGAAGCCCGAGGGCCCGCCGCCGGCCGGCCGGCGGCGGGCCCTCGGGCTTCGACCAGCACACGCTGATGGTCCGCCGCCGGGTGGCTGCCGGCGTCGCGGTGGTGCTGCTGATCATCATCGTCCTGGTCATCAACGGCTGCCTGAAATCGCAGAAGCAGCAGTCGCTGAGGGACTACAACCGTCACGTCGGCGAAATCGCCCAGGAATACGAAGCGCAGGTCGCCAAGCCTCTGTTCACCGCCCTGACGGGTGCGAGCTCCAAGCCCGCGCTGAACGTCGAGGAGCAGGTCAACCAGCTGCTGCTCGAAGCCCAGAAGCTCGACACGCGCGCCAAGGGCCTGTCGGTGCCCGGGGAAATGACGGGCGCGCAGCGGGCGCTGCTGCTGGGCTTGGGCCTGCGGGTCGAAGGAATCACGAAGATCGCGGCCGAGCTGCCGGCGGCCCTGGGGGGCCAGACCAAGCAGGTCGCGCCGAAGATCGCGGGCGCGATGGAGACCTTCCTGGCGTCGGATGTGATCTATTCGCAGCGGGTCGTACCGCTGATCCAGCAGGAACTGGACGCCAACGCAATCAACGAGGCCACACCGGGGGCCCGCTTCCTGCCGAACCTGGGCTGGCTTGAAACGAACACCGTCGTGGCCCGCCTGACGGGCCAGTCCGGGAGCGGCGCGAGCGCCTCCACGGGCATCGCCCCCGGGACCCACGGCAGCGCGCTGATCGCCGTGGCCGTCGGTACGAACACGCTCGAAGGCGAACCGACGCTGAACCACATCAAAGGCGGCTCCAGTCCGGCCTTCACGGTGACCGTCGAAAACACCGGGTCGAACGTCGAGTCGAACGTCAAGGTCGATGTGACCGTCACCACGGCCGGCCAGCAGCGCAAGGACTCGAAGGTCATCAACTCGACCCAGCCGGGGAGCAAGGTCAACGCCGAAATCCCCGTCACCGGGGTGCCGCTGGGGGTCGCCTCGAAGGTCGAAGTCGAAGTGGAGCCGGTGCCCGGCGAGACGAACACCGAAAACAACAAGGGCGCCTACCTGGCGATCTTCTCCGAATAGCCTCGGGGGCAGCGGCTAACTTGTGCTGATGGCCGCAGCGATCACCGACACCCAGGGGATCATCGCCATCGCCGCGGCCGCCGTCGCCGTGATCGCGCTGGCGGGCTGCGGCGTGCTGGCGATCAGGGTGCGCCGCCTGCGCCGCGACCAGCGGCTCGTCCTCGGCGAGCACGGCGAGCGGGACCTGATCCTCCATGCGGCGAGCATGCAGGAGGCCTTCGAAGCGCTGCGGGATTACGTCGAGGAGACGGCCCTGCGCCTGGACGGGCGCCTGGCGGGCGTCGAGTCCACGCTACGCGGCACGATCGCCCATCGCTCCCTGGTCCGCTACGACGCCTACAACGAGCTGTCGGGGCGCCAGTCGATGTCGATCGCCCTGCTCGACGACGAGGGTTCGGGGATCGTGCTCTCGTGCATCCACCACCGCGACCAGGCCCGCGTCTACGCCAAGCGCGTCCAGGAGGGCCGCGGCGAACTCGAGCTTTCGCCGGAGGAGGCCGAGGCCGTCCGGATGGCACTGGCCGGCGAGGCGCCGGCGCCGCATGAGCGGGCCTGAGGCGCCGCCGGCCCCGCGGGGGCGGGTCGGTTATCTCGGACCGGCGGGGACCTTCAGCGAGGAGGCCCTACTGGCCAGCGCCGAGGACGGGGCGGTCGAGCCGATCCCCCTGGCGAGCATCTACGAGACGGTGATGGCGCTGCGGCGGGGCGAGCTCGACTGGGCGATCGTGCCGATCGAGAACTCGCTGGAGGGCTCGATCAACGCGACCCTCGACCTGCTGGCGGACGAGGCCTCCGACGTGCGGATCGTCGGCGAGGCGATCCTGCGCGTCCGCCACGCCCTGATCGCGGCCGAGCCGACGACGCCCGGGGAGATCACCACGGTCCTCTCCCACCCGCAGGTCCCGGGCCAGTGCACCCGCTTCCTGAGGAGCGAGCTGGCCCAGGCGCGAATCCTGCCGGCGGCCTCCACCGCCGAGGCGGTCAGGACGGTGGTGGCGCAGGGGGGACGAGCGACCGCCGCGCTGGGGACCGAGCTGGCCGCCGAGATCTACGGGGCCACGGTCGTGCGCCGGGGGGTCGAGGACAGCGAGGACAACCAGACACGGTTCGTCTGGCTCGCCACCGCGGAGCGGGCCGCCGCCGAGCCGCCACTGCGCTCGCGCGGCACGGGCCAGTGGAGGTGCTCGATCGTCTTCTGGGGAGCGGGCGCCGCGCACCCCGGCTGGCTGGTCCGCTGCCTCGGCGAGTTCGCGGCGCGGGACATCAACCTGACGCGGATCGAGTCGCGCCCGCGCAGGACGAGGATCGGCAGTTACATGTTCTTCGCCGAGCTGGCGGCCCGCGACGATGATCCGGCCGTCGGCGAGGCGCTGGCGGGGCTCGCTGGACTCTGCGAGCAGGTCCGGGTGCTGGGCTCCTACCGCACGGCCCCCGCCCTGCCGGGCGCCGCGAGCTGAGCGCCGCCCACCGGCCGACGGGGCCGCGTGGCGCCGCCGCCCGCTAGACTGCGCCGCGAACATGGAGAGCGCTGTCCCACCAGAGCCGGTGGGGTCCGTGCCGCCTTCAGAGCACCATCGGCACGGACCTGAGACGTCGCCCACGGGGGCGATGGGTGGCCGGGTGCTCGTTCTCAATGCGACGTTCGAGCCGATCAACGTCTGCACGGTCCGCCGGGCGGTCGTCCTGCTGCTCAAGGAGAAGGCCGAGCTGCTCGAGCGCGGCGTCTCCGAGCTGCACTCCGAGAGCTCCACGGTGGCGCGGCCGGTCGTCATCCGCCTGGTTACCTACGTCAAGGTCCCCCGCGATGCGCATCGCCGCAAGATCACGCGCCGGGCGGTCTTCGCCCGTGACAGTTGGACCTGCCAGTACTGCGGCTCGCGTTCGAACCTGACCGTCGACCACGTGATCCCGCGCTCGAAGGGAGGCTCCTCGAGCTGGGAGAACATCGTCGCCTCCTGCGCCCCCTGCAACCGGCGCAAGGCCGACCGGCTGCCGCGCCAGGCCGGGATGCATCCTCGCCACGCGCCGCGCACGCCGAGGGCCGAGGTCTTCATCCACGTCGCCAGCCCGACGATCCCGGCGGCCTGGCTGCAGTACCTCCCCCAGGCCGCCTGAGGAGCCGGTCCCGGAACGACGAAGGGCGCCCGAACGACGGCGCCCTTCGCTTGACTGCTCTGACTGGAAAGACCGAGAGCGGCTCAACTGCAGCCGGAGGGACCAGAACCGGCGGCCGTCTCGGGGTGTCCCGGGTTGGATTCCGCCAAGCGGACCAGCCTCCCGACCTAGCGGCCGGTCACCTCCAGGGTCCCGAAAGTACTGTCACTCAACGTTTGGACCACCTCCTTTCTCTGGTCCTGTGAGGGTAGCGAACCGAGCCGACGGGCGGCGGCGACGCTCGCGCAGGCCACGGCGGCAGGGCGAATCAGTGGATGATGACTCCGAACTCCTGGGCGTAGGTCGCACCCGGGGCGCCGCCGCCGACCGAGGCGGGAACGGCCGCCACGACGCCGACGCCGGTCTCGGTGTACTGGGATTCGAGGATGTTGGCCAGGTGCCCGGGCGATGCGATCCAGGCCGAGACGATCGACTGGGGCGTCGCGAGGCTGTAGGTGCCCCAGGCGAGGTTCTCGCCGATCACGTAGCCGACCGACGGGCCAGGGATGTAGCCGGTCCTGCGAATCCGGTCGACGGGGGTTTCACCCGAGGGGGAGACATGGGCGAAGTAGTCGGCCGAGATCAGTTCGGCGCAGTGGCCTTCGGCGGCGCTTTCCAGGCGGGCATCGGTGCCCAGCGGGTTGAGGCCGTGCTCGGCCCGCTCTCGGTTTATCAGACACAGGACGGCGGCCCGGACGAGCGGAAGGTCTTCTGCGGTCGGGGCGAGTTCGGTGTTCGCGCATGGGCTGGCCAGGACCTCGGCGATGACGGCGGCCGAGTTCTGGGCCGCGGTCCGCGGCTTGACCGCGGCTGTTTCAACGGGGGCGGGCGAGGCGGCCGGCGTCGGGTGCGCACGCGGGGTGCGCTCCTGACGGGTGGTCCTGCGGGGGGTGCGGGGGATCGCCGCAGAGGGCCGCACGGCGGGCGTGCCGCCGCTGGGGGCGGCACATCGGGCGCGGCGCCGGCAGGCCCGGCGGGCGTGCGCGCCGGTGTGGCGGTGACCCTTCCGGGCGGCCCCGCGCTGCGCCGCCCTGTGGTGATGGCCGGAGCTGTGGGCCGAGGCCGGGCCGGCGAGCAGGGCGAGAGCCAGAAGCCCCGTGATCAATGCCTTGGGGGAGTTATGCACCCCCCCAAGGTCGGACCGGGCCGGTCCCTATCTGAGCCGCACGAACGAATCTGGACGGGTTGAAGCTGAATTCTGGGACGAACCTTGCGGTCAGTCGGCCTCCGGCTCGCCCGCTGCGGGCTCCTGCGGCTCGGTATCGGCGGCGCCGGCGGGCTCGTCGCCAGTGTCGACGACCAGCGCGACCGCGCTGACGAGATCCTCGTCCTTCAGGTTCATGACGCGCACGCCCGTCGCCGAGCGGCCCTGCTGGGAGATCCCGCCGGCGGCCGTCCGCTGGACCATGCCGCCGACGCTGATGAACACGAGCTCCTGGTGTTCGCGTACCACCAGGGCGCCCGCGAGGGCTCCCTTTTTCTCCGTCAGGCCGATCGTCTTGACGCCTTTGGCACCGCGGTTGGTCTTGCGGTACTGCGCGATCTGGGTCCGCTTGCCGTAGCCGTTCTCGGTCACCACGAGCAGATCCATGTCGTCACGCGCCACATCCATGGCGATCACGCGGCCGTCCTTGCCGACGTCCATCCCGCGGACGCCGGTCGTGTCGCGGCCCATCGAGCGGACGTCGGACTCGGCGAAGCGCACCGTCAGGCCGGCCCGCGAGACCATGATGACCTCGTCCCCGGGGTCGATCGCGCGGACGGCGAGCAGCTCGTCGTCGTCGCGGATGTTGATGGCGATGATCCCGTCGGCTTTGATCGGCGTGTTGTAGGCCCCCAGCTCGGTCTTCTTGACGGTGCCGTTGCGGGTCGCGAAGACCAGGAACTCGGTCTCGCTGAAGTCGCGCGTGGAGACGACGGCCTGGATCCGCTCGCCCTCGCGCAGGGGCAGGATGTTGACGAGCGCCCGGCCCTTGGCGGTTCGCTGGGCCTCGGGCAGTTCGTAGACCTTCGAGCGGTAGACCTTGCCGCGGTTGGAGAAGAACAGCAGGTAGTCGTGGGACGAGCAGACGAAGAGGTGCTCGATGAAGTCGCCGTCCTTCATGTCCATCCCGGTGACGCCCCGGCCGCCCCGCTGCTGCTGGCGATAGGTGGCCAGCGGCAGCGACTTTATGTAGCCGGTCTGGGTGATCGTGATCACCATCTGCTGATCGGCGATCAGGTCCTCGATGTCGATCTCGTCCTCGGAGTGGCTGATCTCGGTGCGGCGCTCGTCGCCAAAACGCTCGGAGATCTCGGTCAGCTCCTCCTTGATGACGGCCAGCACGCGGGTCTCGTCGCCGAGGATCGCCCGCAGCTCGGCGATCCGCTCGGTCACGTCGCCGTGCTCCTGTTTGATCCCATCCGCCTCCAGCGCCGTCAGCTGGGAGAGCCGCAGGTCGAGGATCGCCGTGGCCTGGATGGCGGAGAGCGCGAAGCGCGCGATCAGCTGCTCGCGCGCGGCATCCCGGTCGCGGGAGCCGCGGATCAGCTCGATGATCGCGTCGAGATGCTCGAGCGCCGTGAGCAGGCCCTCGAGGATGTGCGCCCGGGCCTCCTTCTCGGCGAGCTCGTGCTTGGTCCGGCGGACGATCACCTCGCGCTGGTGGCGCACATAGTTCTCGATGACCTCGCGCAGGTTCAGCGTCCGGGGGACGTTGTCGACGAGCGCCACCATGTTCACGCCGAAGGTCGTCTGCATCGGCGTGTGCTTGTAGAGCTTGTTCAGCACGACCTTGGGGATCGCGTCGCGCTTGAGCTCGATCACCAGGCGCATGCCGCGCTTGTCCGACTGGTCGATCAGGTCTGAGATCTCGGGGATCCGTTTGTCGTTGACCAGCTCGGCGATCTTCGTCATCAGGTTGCCTTCGCCGCCCTTCTTGACCATGAAGGGCAGCTCGGTGACGACGATCGCCTCTTTGCCGTGGGTCAGGGGCTCGATGTGGGCGCGCGCCTGGACGCGGACGCGGCCGCGGCCGGTCTCGTAGGCGTCGCGGATCCCGCCGTGGCCGAGGATGATCCCGCCCGTCGGGAAGTCCGGGCCCTTGATGTGGCGCATCAGGCCGTCGGTGTCGATGCCCGGATCGTCGATGAAGGCGATCGTCGCGTCGATCACCTCGCGCAGGTTGTGCGGCGGGATGTTCGTCGCCATGCCGACGGCGATGCCGGAGGAGCCGTTGACCAGGAGGTTCGGGAAGCGGGCCGGCAGGACGAGCGGTTCGCGGCGCGAGCCGTCGTAGTTGGGCGCGAAGTCGACCGTGTCCATGTCCAGGTCGCGCAGCATCTCGGTCGCGATGCGGGCCAGACGGGCCTCCGTGTAGCGCATCGCGGCTGCCGGATCGTCGTCCACCGAGCCGAAGTTGCCCTGGCCGTCGACGAGCTCGTTGCGCATCGAGAAGTCCTGCGCCATGCGGACGAGCGTGTCGTAGATGGCGGAGTCGCCGTGGGGGTGATAGTTGCCCATCACCTCGCCGACGATCTTGGCGCACTTGGCGTAGGAGCGGGTCGGCCCGAGGCCGAGCTCGTTCATCGCATAGAGGACCCGGCGATGCACCGGCTTGAGGCCGTCGCGGACATCGGGCAGGGCGCGGCCGACGATCACCGACATCGCGTAGTCGAGATACGCGGTGCGCATCTCCTCCTCGAGCGCCCGCGGTTCGATGTTGCCGCCGCTGATCACGTCCGCTGAAGCCACGATCCCTCCTCCCTACACGTCGAGGTTGACGACGGTGCGGGCGTTCTCCTCGATGAATGCCCGCCGCGGCTCGACCTGATCGCCCATCAGCATCGAGAAGATCCGGTCGGCGGCGAAGGCGTCCTCGAGCGTGACCTGGGCCAGCGTCCGGCTCTCGGGCGCCATGGTCGTTTCGCCGAGCTGCTCGGCGTTCATCTCGCCGAGCCCCTTGAAGCGCTGCAGTTTGATGCCCTTCTGGGCGACCGCCATGACCGCGGGGTGGAGGTCCTCGAACGAGGCCGCGGTCTCGATCGCGTCGCCGAGGCGGACCTCGAAGGCCGGCGTGCCGGCGAGCTCGACGAGCTGGGCATGGACGCGGGCGAGCTGGCGGTACTCCTGTGAGTCGAACAGGCTTCGTTTGATTTCGTGGATCCGCGCGAACCCGGTCTTCGATTCGATCGCCTTCACGCGAATCGCCAGCGGGTCCGACTCGAGCAGCTCGGTCGAGTGCGTGTCGCCCTGGACGCCGCCTCCTTCGAGCAGCTTGATCGCCGACTCGGCGGTGAGCTGACCGTCGCCGAGCAGCGAGGACTCCTCGAGGAACTGGACGGTGTCGTGGCCGTGGGCGGCCTTGAGCGAGGAGGACCAGCCCTCGTACTGCTTGAGCAGGCGGGTAAAGCGCTGCCAGCGCGCCTCGGTCAGCTTGAACGGGCTCGCATGGCGGTCGAAGACGTCGATCTTCTCCCACTTGTCGGAGAGCAGGATCTCCTCGAGTTCGGAGTCCTTCTCGATGTAGCGCTCGCGCGAGCCCTGCTTGAGCTTGTAGAGAGGAGGCTTGGCGATGTAGACGTAGCCTTCCTCGATCAGCTCCTTCATCTCGCGGAACAGGAGCGTCAGGACGAGCGTCCTGATGTGGGCCCCGTCGACGTCGGCGTCGGTCATCAGGACGATCTTGTGGTAGCGGGCGTTCTCGATGTTGAACTCGTCCCGCACACCGGTGCCGATCGCCGTGATCAGCGCCTGCACCTCGGTGTTCTGGAGAACCTTGTCGATGCGTGACTTCTCGACGTTGAGGATCTTCCCGCGCAGCGGCAGGACGGCCTGCGTTTCGCGGTCGCGACCCTGCTTTGCGGATCCGCCGGCGGAGTCGCCCTCGACCACGAACAGCTCGGCCAGCGAGGGGTCCTTGATCGAGCAGTCGGCGAGCTTGCCGGGCAGCGTCGAGTTCTCCAGCGCCGACTTGCGCCGCGTCAGGTCGCGGGCCTTGCGGGCGGCCTCGCGGGCGCGCTGCGCCTGGACCGCCTTGCTGATCACCGCCCGGGCCTCGCTGGGGTTCTCCTCGAGGAACTCGCCGAGCCCGGAGTTGACGATGTTCTCGACGAAGCCGGCCATGCCCGGGTTGCCGAGCTTGGTCTTCGTCTGGCCCTCGAACTGGGGGTCGCGCAGCTTGACCGACACGACCGCCGTGAGGCCCTCGCGGACGTCCTCGCCGGTCAGGTTGTCCTCTTTGTCCTTGAGCAGGCCGTGGTCGCGGGCGTACTTGTTGAGCGTCCGCGTCAGCGCCGAGCGGAAGCCGCTCAGGTGCGAGCCGCCCTCGCGCGTGTTGATGTTGTTGGCGAAGGAGTGAACCGACTCCTGGTAGGAGGAGTTCCACTGCAGCGCGACCTCGGCAGCGCCCTCGTCGGACTCGCCGGTGAAGAAGATGACCTTGCGGTGCACGGTCTCCTTGTTCTCGTTCAGGTACGCGACGAAGTCCTCGATCCCGCCCTGGTACTGGAACTCGGACGAGTGACCCTCGCCGCGCTCGTCGATGATCGAGATCTTCAGGCCCCGCGTCAGGAAGGCCGTCTCGCGCAGTCGCTCCTCGAGCGTGTGGAAGTCGTAGTCGAGCGACTCGAAGATGTCGGCGTCGGCCAGGAACGTCACCGTGGTGCCCGTCCCCTCGCCCTTTGCCAGCTTGGCGCCCTGCTCGAGCGGGCCCTGCGGGGCGCCGCGCGAGTACTCCTGGCTGAAGAGGTGCCCGTCGCGGCGAATCTCCACGCGCAGCTGCTCGGAAAGCGCGTTGACGACCGAGACGCCGACCCCGTGCAGGCCACCGGAGACCTTGTAGCCGCCGCCGTCGCCGAACTTCCCCCCCGAGTGCAGGACGGTCAGCACCACTTCAACGGCGGATTTGCCCTCTTTCTCCATCATCGCGACAGGGATCCCGCGCCCGTCGTCGGACTCCGTCACGGAGTTGTCGGGATGGATCGTCACCGTAACTTCGGTGCAGAAGCCCGCCAGGGCCTCGTCGACCGAGTTGTCGACGAGCTCGTAGACGAGATGGTGCAGGCCCATGACACCGGTCGAGCCGATGTACATGCCGGGGCGCTTGCGGACGGCCTCGAGGCCCTCGAGGACCGTGATGTCCTGGGCGTCGTAGCTTGCAGAGCCGCTCGTCATGGACGCGTCTGCACGGCTCTTCATCTCGGCCTGCTCGTCCTCCCTGGAGGAGACCGCCCCCGTGGGGGTTGAGTCCTTTCCAGGACTGTCGCTGCCAGTTGCCAAGAACCCTCCGGTGACGTGAAAAAGCCCCGGATTCCGGGGCGCGAAGACCACGGCTGGGGCGGATTGGATACGTCTCAGAGGATAGCACTCCGGGGGGCTGCCCTACGGGCCGAGACCCGTCGAATCACCTGCAAAATTCCGGAAAATCCAGCGATGGCCCGGGCGCCGCCGCTCACCCCGTGCGACACCGCAGCCGGGTGATCGCGTCGCTGCCGAGCCGGGCGTTGACCCGGGCGATCAGCTCCCCGCCCATCAGCTCTAGCTCCTGCGCCCAGACGGCCGCCTCGCAGCTCACGACGAGGACACCCGCACGCTCGGCTACGGGCCGCGAGACAGTTGCGATCGCCGGGCCCGCGGCGGCCTCCCAGATCTCCTGGACGCGGGCCAGGGTCGTCGCCGGAGCCAGCTCCGCGGTCAGTTCGGCAAGCGCCGAGGAGATCGCCCGGGGAGCCGGTCGGCTCATGCCGCGATCGCCTCCTGCAGGATCGCCCCGGTGGAGACCCTCAGCCGGGTCACCGAGTGCTCGCCGGCGCCCGGGACATGGGCCAGGTCGGTCGTGGCGATCACGCTCTGGCCGCTCGCCGAGAGCTCTTCGGCGAGCGCCCGGCGGCGGTCCGCGTCGAGCTCGCTCATCACGTCGTCCAGCAGCATCAGCGGCGTGCGGCCGCGCTCGGCCGCCAGGAGCTCGCGCTCGGCCAGCAGCAGTCCCAGCAGCGCCAGGCGCTGCTCGCCCTGCGAGCCGTAGACTCGCAGCTCGCGGCCGTCGCGCAGCAGCGCCAGCTCGTCGCGGTGTGGGCCGTGGGCGGAGAAGCCCCGCTCCAGGTCCTGCGCCCGGCGGGCGTGGAGCTCTGCGACGAACTCGTCCACATCGCGGGCCCGCGAGCGGGGGCGGTACTCGAGCGAGGCCTGGCCGCTCACACCCAGCTGTTGCGCCCGCCGCGCGAACGGCTCGGCCACCAGGCCCGCGGCCTCCGTGCGCAGTGCCATCAGCGCCAGCCCCTTCAGCGCCAGCTCGCGGTTCCAGGTCTCCAGCGCCCCGTCACCGCCGCGGCCACCGCGGATCCGGGCGAGCAGGGCGTTGCGCTGCGCGAGCACCTGGGCGTATTCACGCCGGATTCCCGCCCGGGCCGGCCACAGCGCCGCCACCACCTGGTCGAGGTGCGCGCGCCTCACCGTCGGCGCCCCCTTCAACAGGTCCAGGCGCTCGGGCAGGAAGACGCTGATCAGGGGCCGGACCGAGAGGTCGAGCAGGCGCTCCGCCGGGGCCCCGTCGCACCACATCCGCTTGACGGCGCCCTCACCGCCGAGGGCCGCGCTGTAGCCGACCGCGAGCTCGTGCGCCCGGCCCTCGTCGAGCAGGCTGACCGTGACCCGGGTCGCGCGCGCGCCGAAGGCGACCAGCTCGCGGTCGTTGCGTGTCCTCGGGGAGCGCCCGGTGCAGCCGAAGTAGATCGCCTCGAGCAGGTTCGACTTGCCAGCCCCGTTGGCGCCGTGGACGACGGTCAGGCCACGCCCGAGCCGCGCTGCAGCGCGCGGATAGGTGCGGAAGTCGCGCATCTCCACACCTGCGACGAGCATGTGCTCACACGTTTAGTCTGATCGGCATGATCAGGTAGACGAAATCGCCGGTGTCGGGCGATTCGATCAGGCCGGGGCGCAACGGGCTGATCAGCTTGAGGACGAGCTCCTCGGAGTCGACGCTCTCCAGGCCGTCGCGCAGGAAATCGGGGTTGAAGCCGATCTCGAACGGCTCGCCGTGGTAGGGGACGGGGATCGCCTCGCTGGCCTCGCCGACGTCGGGCGTCTGGGCGGACACCGACAGCGTTCCCTCGCTGAAGCTCAGCCGCAGCGGGGCGTTCTTCTGCGCCAGCAGGCTGATGCGGCGAACGACGTCCGTCAGCTCCGCGCTGGACAGGCGCAGCTCGTGCTCGACGCTCTCCGGCAGCAGCTGGCGATAGTTGGGGAACTGCCCGTCGATCAGCCGCGAGGAGAGCACGACGTCCCCGAGCTCGAACACGACCTGGTTCTGCCCGACGCTGACCGCCAGCGTGTCGGCGGGTGTCTGCTGGGCGATTCGCGCCAGCTCCTGGAGCGCGCGCGCCGGCACGTTCGCCTCCAGCGTTCCCTCGATCGCCGTCTCCAGCGCCGTCTCCTTCACGCTCAGCCGGTAGGAGTCGGTCGCGACCATCCGCAGCTCGCGCCCCGAGGCGGACATTAGGATGCCCGTCAGGACCGGTCGTGTCTCGTCCCGCGAGGCCGACCGGGCGACCCGCTCGATCGTCTGCACGAAGGCCGCACCCGGCAACACGACGCGGGTCTCGGGCGATGGCGCAGGCAGCGTCGGGAAGTCCTCCGCCCGGAGTGTCCGCAGGTGGAACGTCGTGGCCCCGCAGATCAGCTCGACGTCCTGCTCGGCCGCCCGCAGCTCCATCGTCAGCGGCGCGACCGGAAGCGACCGCGCGACGTCCAGCAGCAGCCGCGCCGGCAGAACGGCTGCGCCGGGGCGCACGACCTCGGCGTCGAGCGGCATCCGCAGCCCGATCTCCATGTCCGTGGCCAGCAACTCGGGACGGCCCTCGGCGCCGGCCGAGATCATGACGCCGGAGAGGGCCTGGACCGCGCTGCGCGTCGAGGCCACGCGAGTCGCGGTCTGCAGCTGGGTCAACAGCTCGGCCGAGGAAAGGGAAAGCTTCATCCGATCTCTACCTGGAATGAACAGTTGTCAGTAGTGGCTGTGAACATGTGGAGTCGGCTCGGTTGCTCGGGTTTGGGGGGGTTGACCGGTGGAGTGCCTGTGGACGCGCGGGTGGAAAGTGTCTCAGGCCGGGCGGTCGGGGGAGTCGGGCCGGGCCGGGCGGGGGTCCGCGTCGAGGTCCCTGCAGAGCTTCTCCACAGCTTCGCGGGAGGCTTCGTCGGAGCTCAGACGCGCGCTGGCCCGTCGACAGGCATGCAGGACCGTCGTGTGGTCACGGCCGCCGAACTCGCGCCCGATCGCCGGCAGTGAGGCATCCGTCAACTCTCGCGCCAGGTACATGGCGACCTGCCGCGGCCAGGCGACCCTTGCCGTCCTTGTGCTCGACAGAAGCTCGTCCCCGGAGAGGCCGAAGTGATGGCAGGTGGCGGCCTGGATCTCCGCGATCGTGCGCCTGGTGCGACCGGGCGCAGGCACCTGTGGATAGAGGCTCGTCAGCACCTCCCGCGCGAGTGCGGAGTCCAGCGAGCGGCCAGTCAGCGACGCGAAGGCGACGACCCGGATCAGCGCGCCCTCGAGGGCGCGCACGTTGCTCTGAACGTGCTCGGCGATCGTCAGCAGAACCTGTTCGTCGGCGAGCCGGACGCCGTCGTGTTGCGCCCGCTTGCGCAGGATCGCCAGGCGGGTGGCGAGGTCCGGTGGCGAGATGTCTGCGACCAGGCCGGCCTCGAAGCGCTCGCGCAGACGGTCCTCCAGCGCCTGGAGGTCGCGCGGCGGCCGGTCGGAGGTCAGCACGACCTGCCGGCCCCCGTCGTGCAGTGCGTTGAAGGTGTGGAAGAACTCCTCCTCCGTCCTCGCCTTGCGCTCGAGGAACTGCACGTCGTCCACGAGCAGCACGTCGACGTCGCGGAAGCGGACCTTGAAGCCCTCGGTGGTGCGCCCCCCGAGGGCGCCCAGAAACTCGTTCGTGAACGCCTCGCCCGTGGTGGCGCGCACCGTCAGGCTCGGGTTGTGGGCCGCCAGCAGGCTGGCGATCGCACTGAGCAGGTGGGTCTTGCCGACGCCAGGCGGCCCGCAGATGAAGAGCGGGTTGTAGGCGTCCGAGGGCATCTCGGCGACCGTCAGCGCAGCGGCATGGGCGAGGCGGTTCGAGTCGCCGATCACGAACTGGTCGAAGGTCAGCTTCGGGTTTCCCAGGGGGTCGGCCTGCGGTGCGCCGGCGTCGTCTTGGACGGGTTCGGGGGAGAGGCTCTCAAGCGCCCCTCGCGAGCCCTTCGCGAGGGCTCCGGGGCGCAGCTCGACGGAGGCGTCCGGGCCCAGCACGAGTTGCGCGCTCGCTTCGATCACGCGCCCGAAGCGGCCACGGATCCAGCGGCATGCGCTCGGCGGCGCCTCGAGCACGAGGTGCTCGCCGGTCAGCCCGACGGGGCGCAGCGAATCGAGCCACATCCGGTAGGTGGGCTCGTCGACCACCATCGCCAGCTGGGCCTGGACCCGCGTCCATATCTGCTCCAGCTCGAGGTTCACGGCAGCACCCGTCCGCCCCTCCCGGGGAGTGTTGAGGACCATTCGAAGGGGGCCCGTGGGCCCGGTCGGGCGACTATACCCAAGACCCCGCAGCGCTCATCGGGGGTAGCCGCATTTGGCGGAAAAATCCGCTTCGGCCCAACGGTCCTATACTTCGGAGCCGGCACGCCGCGCGATCCCCGCGGGCTGCCACCACCCTCGCAGGGGAAGCTGCCGGCGACTGGAGGATTGATTCGATGAAGCGCACCTACCAGCCAAAGAAGCGCAAGCGTGCGCGGACCCACGGGTTCCGCGAGCGGATGAGCACGCGCGCGGGGCGTCTGACGCTCAAGCGCCGGCGCGACAAGGGCCGCAAGCGACTCTCCACCTGAGCGGTGGGAGCCTCCGCAGTGGCTGGCCGCAGATGAGCCCGGTCCGGAGCGCCCGCGGTGGACGGCTCTCGCGCAGCGCGGAGTTCGAGCGCGTATATCGACACGGCCGTTCCACGGCCAACCGCCACCTCGTCCTCTATTCGTTCCCGAACCCATCGGTCCAGCGGCCGCGGATCGGCCTGTCCGTCTCGCGGAAGGTAGGCGGGGCCGTCGAGCGCAACAAGGTCAAGCGACTGCTGCGCGAGGCCTTCGCCGAGGTCGAGCCGACGCTCGCGGGCGGGCACGACGTCGTCGTCGTCGCCCGGCCCGAGGCACTCGGGCTGGCCGAGCGCGAGGGGCTGGGCGGGATCGGCTCCGCGCTGGCCGAGCTGCTCGCCAAGGCCGGACTCGAGGGACCCCGCGCCGACGCGCCCACGGAGCCGCAGTGAGTGGCCCGGCGACTGTCGCCGGGCGCATGCGCCGGGCTCTGCGGAACGTCGCCGTAGCGCCCGTCCTGCTCTACAGCCGCCTGATCTCGCCCGCGCTTCCCCGCCGCTGCAAGTACGAGCCGACGTGTTCGCGCTACGCGGTCGACGCGATTCGCGAGTACGGCATACTCAAGGGAGTGGTCCTCGCGGGGTGGCGGCTGCTCAGGTGCAACCCATGGAGCTACGGCGGATACGATCCCGTCGAGGCCCAGCGAGTTTTCGGGACCCATGCCGAGTCCGGCCGCTGAGGCCGGGGCGGGCAACCGTACGCGGACGGGCATTGCCGGATCGCAGCGACCTCCTTCAGCCGAAAACACGAACGCCGAAACGACTTAGATGATCCCCCTCGCAAACGTGATCCAGGACGCGTTCTCGCCCCTGATCACGCTGTTCGAACACATCATGGTGTTCATCCACAGCAACCTTGTGGGTGGCAGCTGGGGACTCGCGATCGTCGGCCTGACGGTCTTGATCCGGGCCGTACTCGTTCCGCTGACCTTCCGGCAGCTGAAGTCGATGCAGGAGATGCAACGGCTGGCGCCTCAGATAAACGCGCTGAAAGAGAAGTACAAGGAGGACAAACAGCGCCAGCAGCAGGAGCTGATGAAGTTCTACCAGGAGAACAAAATCAACCCCCTGGCCTCCTGCCTGCCGCTGCTGATGCAGCTGCCGGTCTTCATCTCGTTGTTCTACATGCTGCGGACCGACCTGAAGAAGCACATCTGCGGCAACCAGCTGGTCTCCTACTTCAACGGCCACCCGGCCGAAGCCCTGAAGTACAAAGTGTCCGGAACCGTCGCCGGCGTCGCACATCTGCCGTCGAAGTTCATCGAATCGACCGCTTGCGAGAAGGTCGCGCCGCACTCGGCGAAATTCCTCTTCCTGCCCGACATCACCGAAAAGGCGACCGGCGCGGCGCTGATCGTCCTGATCGTCCTCTACGTCGGTTCGCAGCTCGCCTCGACGCTGATCGCGACGGCCACCGCCGACCCGAACCAGCGCCGCCTGATGCTGCTGCTGCCGGTCGTCTTCGTCGTCATCCTCTACCGCTACCCGGCCGGCCTGCTCGTCTACTGGATCACGACGAACGTCTGGACGATCGGGCAGCAGTATCTGATCAAACGCCACATGGGGCCACCCGTGACGCCCGAGCCGCTGCTCGCGGGTGACACGAACGGCAAGCCGAGCCGATCGCTGCGCCCCGCCCTGAGCCGAGCCGTCGCGGGCGGGGGCGCCGAGCCCACGCCGGCCGCCGCCCCGCCCCCGAAACCGCCGCGCAAGAGGAAGAAACGGTCCGGGAGGCGCCGATGAGCGAGCACGAGGAGGACGAGATCGAGACCGAGGACGTCGAGCCGGCCGAAGTGCTGCAGGACCTGCTCGAGGAGATCGCCGAGGATCTCGGCCTCGAGGCCGAGGTGGCCATCGAGGAGGGCGACGGCATCCTGACGGGACGTCTCGAGGGCGAGAACGTCGGGCTGTTCATCGGCCACCACGGCCAGACGATCGACGCGGTCCAGCATCTCGCGCAGCGGATCGTCTTCCCGGAGGGACCCTCCTCGGTGCGGGTCGTGATCGACGCCAACGGCTACCGCGAGCGGCGCGCGGACGCGCTTCGCGGCGAGGCCGACGATGCCGCCGACGAGGCGCTCCGCAGCGGCAGGCCGGTCGAGTTGGACCCGCTGCCGCCGTTCGAGCGTCGGATCGTGCACGAGTACCTCAGGGAGCGCGGGGATGTTCAGACGCACAGCGAGGGCAACGAGCCGGAGCGCTACCTGGTCGTCTCGCCGCCCTCCGACGTCGAGCGTGACCAGCGTTTCATGTGAAACCCCCCCGGGACGGGGAGGCGGTTGACGCTGGGCCCGGACGTCGCGGAAGCGCTGGATCTGCTCGCGGCGCGTCATGGCGCGGACGGGGGAGCGCGTGAACGCCTCGGGAGGCTGCTGGAGGGGCTGATCGGGGATCGACGGGCGCCGACGACGGTGCGAGCCCCCTGGGCCGCGCTCGAGACGCACATCGCGGACTCGCTGATCGCACTCGAGCTGGCGGAGGTGCGGGCGGCCGGAACCGTCGCGGACATCGGCTCGGGCGCGGGACTGCCCGGCCTCGCGCTCGCAGCCGTCATGGACGACGCGGAGTTCCGGCTCGTCGAGAGCCAGGCCAGCAAGTGCTCGTTTATCGCGGCCCTCGGGGCCCGCGCGGGCATCGCCAACGCGCGCGTGGAGTGCTCGCGCGCCGAGGAGTGGGCCGGCGGCCGAGGGGCGCAGGATCTCGTCGTCTGTCGGGCTCTGGCGGCCCAGCCGGTCGTGCTCGAGTATGCGGCCCCACTGTTGCGCCAGGGTGGCCGCCTGGTGGATTGGCGGGGAGCCCGGTCGGCCGAGGAGGAGCAGCGGGCGGCGCGCGCGGCCGGGGCTCTGGGTCTCGCGCCGGTTGAGATTCGCCGCGTCCAGCCCTTCGCGGCGGCCCGCGAGCGGCATCTGCATGTGTTCGAGAAGGCCGCGCCGACGCCGGAGGGCTTTCCGCGCCGCGCCGGCCTGGCGCGCCGGCGGCCGTTGGGGGGCTGACGGGCCCGGGCGGGATCTATTCGGCGGAAATTCCTACCCGCTGCATCGCCGCCGTCCCCGTCCGCCGTAAGCTTGACGGAGATGGGGACCGTCTACGCGATCGCGAATCAGAAGGGCGGCGTCGGCAAGACGACGACGGCGGTCAACGTCGCCGCCTGCATCGCCGAGGCCGGCTACGCCACGCTGCTCGTCGACGTCGACCCCCAGGCCAACGCGACCGTGGGCCTGGGCACCGAGCGCTCGCGGGCGCCGGGTCTCTACGAGGTCCTCGCCGGGGAGGCCGATGCGCGCGAGGCACTGGCGCCGACTCCGGTCGAGGGGCTGAGCCTGCTGCCGGCGGGCGCCGGGCTCGCCGGGGCGAACGTCGAGCTGCCGCGGATCGCAGGGTTCGAGCAGCGCCTGCAGGAAGCGCTCGAGCCGGTGCGGGACGATTTCGCCTACATCCTGCTCGACTGCCCGCCGTCGCTCGGCCCGCTGACCGTCTGCGCCCTGGTGGCGGCGGATCGCGTGATCGTGCCGGTGCAGACCGAGTACTTCGCGCTCGAGGGCCTCGCCGGGCTGCTCGAGACGCTGGCGCTCGTCCGCCACGAGCTGAACCCCCGGCTGACGGTTGCGGGCATGCTCCTCACGATGCATGACGCGCGCACGCGGCTCGGCCAGGACGTCGAGCGGGAGGTTCGCCAGCACTTTCCCGACCTTGTCTTCAACACCGTCATCCCGCGCAACGTGAGGGTCGGCGAGGCCCCCAGCTACGGCCTGCCGGTGACGCATCACGATCCCCACAGCGCCGGGGCCGAGGCGTATTTCGAACTGGCCAAGGAGGTCGCGGCCCGTGGCTAGGACAAGGCCGGGGATGGGCCGGGGCCTCGGGGCGATCCTCTCGGTCTCGACGGAGGGCGCGAGGCCCGCCGGCGGGGAGCTGCGCCAGGTCCCCGTGGATCAGATCGCGCCGAACCCGAACCAGCCCCGCCGGCAGTTCGACGAAGAGACGCTTGCAGCCCTGGCCGGCTCGCTGAGCGAGCAG
>Ga0075017_100000806_pt1 | contig 18164 bp, 19 predicted proteins | sample AleBraG_ABR_2012_FD_71475 | JGI IMG/M metagenome (GOLD analysis project Ga0075017, IMG submission 71475) | Freshwater sediment microbial communities in response to fracking from Pennsylvania, USA - Alex Branch Run_MetaG_ABR_2012 | ecosystem: Environmental > Aquatic > Freshwater > Creek >... | reverse complement strand
TCGTCGGACCGGTCGGTGGCGGCACGTAACGGGTCGTGGTCGGAGGCGTCGGTGCGGGCGACGGGGTCGTGGCGATCTTCAGCGTTGTCGTCGCGACGGTCATCGTTGTCGCCGGGACCGGCTTGACCGTCGTTGTTGTTCGGTGGGGTGGTGTCGTCGTCGTGTCCGACGCGCCCGCGGCGGGGTCGGCCGGGTGTTTGCCAACGGTCGTCGAGGCGACGACCCGTGGCCGATCGTGACCGACGAGGGCCGAAGCGGCCACGCCCACCACGCCGAGCGCCGCAACGGCGAGCACCACGACGACGGCCAGCGCCCGCCGACCGCGTTGCCGCGTCACCCGTTCTGTCCCAGTCCCAGGCAGGTCCATCCTGGGATCATCGGCCCGCCCGACCAGCGTCTTGAAGGGGATGTGCACCGGTTCGAGGCAGACTGGCCGAGCCGCAACGCATGGTTGCGTATCAAGGGGGCGATTTGCAACTATAGGTTGCGTGTTCGGGACGACCCCGGTGGACGATACGGAGAGATCATGACCCTCCGTGCTCGAAAATGGGCGATACGTCGAGCAGCACCGTCAGGGCTGGCAGGTCCACGGCGACCGGCTGCGGGCGCTGTTCACCGCACCGCACCGCACCGGTCATCACCATGAGCGAGAACGGCATTGACGACGAGCTGTGGGAGGCGATGGCCGATCCGACCCGCCGCAAGCTGCTCGATCTGCTCGTGGCAGGGGGCCAGGCCATGGCTACGACGCTGACCGATGACCTGCCTAACAGCCGCCAAGCGATGTCCAAACACCTCCCGGTGCTCGAGCGGGTCGGGCTCATCGCCGGACAGCGGCAGGGGACGCGAGGTCCGCTACGAGGTCCGTCAACCGCGCCTCGCCGAAGCGACAGCTGCGCTGTCCGAGGTGGCCGACCGCTGGGACCGTCGGCTCCTCGCGATCAAGCGGCTCGGTGAGCAGGCCGACGCTGGTGATGGTTGAACGGCCGACCGGCCGGGCCGATCATCGACCGTCGCTCGACACGCTGCTTCGCTCCTGGTGGCCGAGCGCTGCCTACGGCCAGGCTCGCCAGGTGTCGATCTCGACGACCACGACCGCACCCGGCGGTGGCCGGCGGCGGTACTGGTCGTACTTGGCGGCCAGCAGCTCATGGGCCCGAAGGTGCTCGGGCGAACCCGGATCGGCGAGGTGGGCGCGGCCGTCCATGCGGACCCACCACAGCGCCGACCACTCCTCGTCGTAGTGGTCGACCAGGACCGCAACCTCGGGGTGCAGACGGACGTTCTCGAGGCGCCGGAGATCAAGAGTCGTCTTCGCTTTGATGTCGTCCACGGTGCTGAACACGCGTTCGACGTCCATGGCGAAGCAGCACGGCACCACGTGAGGCCTCCCACTGGCCCTCACGGTAGCCAACCGGGCCACCCGCGCTGCGGCGCACCGGTCGCGCATCACCGCACCTTCCATGAGCCCGACCATAAGCCATCGGGCAGGCCGTCAGCTTGGGCCCGCCACTGTCCGGCCGGGGGAGAGGGAGCTGGGGCTGCTGGGTTCGGCCCAGCAGCTCAGCCCGGGCCCGAGGGCGGGCGGCGTGGCCGTTTGATCCGTGGTCGGTCAGCGGGACCTCTCGCCGGCGCTTGTGTCACCAGGACACCCGGGTGTTCAGAGCGCTGTGCACCACCGAGGCCTGCGGAGCGGGGTGGCGGCTGAGCTCCCGGCATGCCATCAAGGCCCGGGCGAACGCCTCGGCGACGAGGTCCTCGGTGAGCTGCCGAGCGGCGACGCCGGCCGCCGCGTTATCAACAGGCGGACCTGGCCCTTGGGGGACCGCTGTCCGGCCATGGGATGATGGACCAGCGGTGGTGCGGAACGGTCAAGCGAGGAGCCAACCATGATCTTCGGTACCCACGTCGTCGTGTACAGCCAGGACGCGGAAGTCGATCGCGCCTTCTTCCGGGATGTCTTGGGGTTCGCATCGGTAGATGCAGGCCACGATTGGCTCATCTTCGCACTCCCCCCGGCCGAACTGGCCGTCCATCCCGCCGACCGGAGCGGGGGTCACGAACTGTTCTTGATGTGTGACGATCTCGACGCCCAGATCGCTGATCTCGCCGGGAAGAACGTTCACTGTTCGGAAGTGGAACAGGCCCGATGGGGTTCGGTGACCAAGATCCGGCTCCCGGGCGGAGGCGAGGTCGGTCTCTACCAGCCGACCCATCCATCGCCGCTGATCCCCGCCGAGGGGTGAACGCCGCGCCGGTAGGGCGGAAGGGCCGTCGGTGGTTGTCCCGTCAGGCACCGTGCGGGCCCGACGGAAGGCCGATGGGCTCAGGGTGAAGACATCGGGCGCGGCCGGAACCTGACAGCGCTGGCTCCGGGGAGGTCCTTGCGTCCCGGCGAGCGGGCTGGCCCAAACCCGGGGGCGCCTCGTCGCTACGAACCCGGAGCCTGCCAGTCGTGCTGCACGACGACGCGCTGTCCGACGACCGTGCTGGCGTGATCGCGGACATAGGCCTGGTGCAACGGGTGGGCGACGTAGCGACGGGCCGCGGCAAAGTCGGCGAAGTCCATCACGGCCACGAAATCGAAGTTGTCGTCGAAGTGGCCAGCATCGTCGCCCCACGTGAGGCCGAGCAGTTCAGGTATGGCGCGCAGCCCATCGAGGGCGCCCCGAAATGCCTCCTTCGCCTCGGGTGTGACACCGTCAGCCCACTGCGTCGCGACGACTTGGCGAAACATCGGAGCACCTCCGGGCGCGCACTCTACGACAGCGGTGACGTCGATGCCCGGAGGGGGACGGTCGCCGCGCCGGGTCCCGCCCGACCGGCCGCGGCGTCACACCTGGGCCAGGATCCGGTGGAGCGGTAGGCCGATGTCGGTGCCCGTCCATCCGACGGCGATCCGCCTGGCGGCTTGTCGACGGGGTGGGCCCACCCCGGGAAGGTAGAGCGAGTCGACGAGCAAGGCGGCGTCGTCGGCGGTGTGGAGGGGGTAGCTGAACCGGCGGCGGTCGTCGGCCGTCACCGTGAGTCCGGCCCGCTGGAGGAAGCGGCCGGGGTTCCTGCCAAGGCGGCTGGGAGGGAACCACGTGGTGGTGCCGAGGGCCGCCGCCAGGCTGGCGTAGCGGGCCAGGTCGACCGGGGTGAGGGGCCTGCGGGCCGGTAGGAGGAGCCGGAGCGTGCCGCCGGGTCGGACGATCCGTCGTATCTCGGCAACGGCGGCGGCGAGCGGGTCGACGAGCATCAGGGCCATGGAGCAAACGGCGGTGTCGCAGGCGCCGGAGCGGACGGGCAGCTCGGTCAGGTCACCTTGGGCAACGGCACGCTGCGCCGGCGGGCCGCGGGCGGCCAGCTCGTCGTGGCTGGCGTCCAGGCCGATCCAGGCGGGCCCGGTGAGGTGCCGGGTCGGTCCGCTGCCGCAGGCCAGGTCGACGACCCGGTCGCCATGGTCGAGCCCGTCGATGAGCCACTCGTAGGGCGTTTGGCCATGGCCGCGGGCCCTGCTGAGCACCGCTTCGGTGATACCCGGCCGGTCGTGGTGGAAGTGGCGCAGGTAGGCGTGCCATTCGGCGGTGGAGGGTCGTCCCATCAGCTCAGCTGGTCGTGGACCCAACGGTCCAGGTCGATCCACAGGTTGTCGAGCCATTCGACCCGCTGGGCGTCGTCGTCGGGCACGGCGGCGCGGGGGATGCGCCGCGCCGTGACCCGTACCGGTCGGCGGAGTGGCACATGGCGGGCCAGGTCGGCGAAGGTCGGGTAGGGGTCGAGGCCGACGTGGTTGATGACGACGACGTCGGCGTCGGGGAGGGCGTCGAGGAGGACACCGACGCCGCCGGGACGGGGTGGGAGCAGGTGGCGGAGGCCGGCGAGCCGGGAGGCGCGGTCCGGATCCCGTTCGGTGAGCCTGGTCAGGGAGGCGGCCAGATGCTCGGGCCGGAAGAGCCGGCCTTCGGGGAAGATGACGGCGACGCTGCGCCCGTCGAGCTGTTGGCCGACGGTGGCGACGAGGGCGCGGGCTTCGGGGCTGTTGTCGCGGGGGATGAAGACGGACCCGGCGCGCTGGTACAGCAGGTCGAAGCCGGGGTCGGCGAGCATCTCCGCCATGATGACGCCGCGGGTGTGATAGCCGAGCCGTTGGTAGAGCAGCGAGGGGAGCGAGGAGTCGAGCAGGTTGACATGGCGGCACACGACGATGACCGGCCCCCGCCCGAGGGTGGTGGCCAGCCCGGGGTCGGTGTCGAGCCGGACGCCGAGGAGGCGTTCGGCGCGGCGGGCCAGCACGGCGATCGACCAGGCCTGGAGCCGCTGGTGGCGCCGTTGCGAGGCCGGCGTCCCGAGGCGCGTGCCGAAACCGGCGGCCAGCCACAAAGGTCCGGAGGCGAGGATTTCGATGCTGTCGTTGAGCAGGTACTGGCAGGCGAAGAGATACACGCGCAGCGTCGGGAACCTCCAGCGCAGCCGCAGCAGATCCCACCCAGCCGTTGCGGGTACGAGGAGGGGCGACAGGAGCAGGGCCGCGACGGTAGCGCCCAGCATGGTCGGGATGGTGACCCGACGGCGTCGCCACCGCTGGGCGAACGGCTCGCCCGGTGGGGCGCCGGCGGGGTTGGTCACTCGGCGACGGCCTGGCGCGGGAGTTCGGCGGTCCGGTTGGCGGCGAAGGTCCGGAGCCGCTCGAGCCCACCGTCGGGCTCGCTGTCCGCCACGGTGGCTCCGTTCCCCACCGCCCGAAGCCGAGCTGGTCGCCTGTTCACGCTTCGGTAACCCGGTGAGCCCCGTCGACCATGACCAACATCTTGGCTGACGGCGTCGCCCACGATACGCAAGGCCCGTGCCACCGGCCGGGTTCGGTACCGCCGATCCGCTCCGGCGCCGCCCGACGGCCCATGAGGTGCCGCCATCTCTCTGATGGCCGGCGCCGGTCACGGGCTGGCTTCGCCCTCATCGCCCGCCGGCGCGCTGCGCCGGCGGGCGCCGCCTACGGTGGGGCGATGCTCGCGGTCTGCTGGTTCGTCGGTCTCCCGGCCGTTGTCGCGACGACCGGCCGCGGCGCGGCCGGCTGGTCGGCCCGCGTGCACCAGGCGAACGCCACGCCGGATGAGCCGAGGCCCCGCCCGGTCCGGCGGGCGGGCCGGATCCGATGAACGACGTCCGAGCAGGCCGGATCCGCCGCCTGGTGGGCGTGTACAACGCCGACGGCACCATCCGTGGTGAGTTGGCCTACTGGGTTGGTGCTCGCCTCGGCCGGGCCCACTGTGGGCTGTGCGACATCACCCACGGCAGGGTCCGCGAGCGCTCCGACTGGCGACAGTGCCGGTCGGGTCTGCCCGTGGCCTTCGACACCTACCATCGCGACGATCAACCCGACGAGATCCGGGTCACCGCTGGTGACCGGACGCCGGTGATCATCGCCGACACCGATGCTGGGCTCGTGCCCTTGCTCGGACCCGACGACATCGAGGCGTGCCACGGATCCCCGCTCCGTCTCGCCGAGGCTCTCGCCCGGGCGGCGGAACGTCACCAACTGGGATGGGACTGAACCCGGAGGTCTCGTGCGCCGGGGTCGGCGTCCACTCTGCCCCGTACGATCTCGGTACCCTCCCGGTATGGGGATCGACTATGTCGCAGTGGTTGAAGCCGAGGGTGCACGAGTGGCCGCGGCTGTGGATGCCGACCGGGCCGGTCGCGTCCCGTGGTCGGGCGACTGGACGGTCGCCGCATGTGCCCAGCATGTGGGCGGCGCGCATCATGTCGTCGCCGGGGTCATCGAGGGTCGGCCGACCGCCGATTTCGGGCTGTTCTCCAGCCTGGCCATACCGGGGGTCGCCGACCCAGGTCTCGGGGCCTGGCTGAGCGGGGGCACCGCCGCCCTCGTGGGTCAACTGCGCGCCGCGGCCGGCGACGCCGAATGTTGGTCGTGGTGGCCGGAGGGGCGCACCGCGAACTTCTGGAGGCGTCGGATGGCCCACGAGACCCTGGTCCACCGCTGGGACGCTGAGCTCGGTGCGGGCATCGTCGGCGACCCGATGGAGCCGACCCTCGCGGCTGACGGCATCGACGAGTACCTGGACGTGATCGTGGGCATGACGCGTGTCCTGCACAGCGCGCCCGTCGGCCCTCCGGTGGGCTTGCGCTGCACCGATACCGACGGCGAATGGCTGCTCGACCTTTCCGCGCCCGGGGAGCGGAGGGCTCGACGCGGCGAGAGCCGGGGTGACGTCACCCTGGTCGGCCCGGCCGAGGGCCTGCTGCTGTGGGTGTGGGGTCGCCTCGAGTCCGACACGGGTGGTGTCACGGCGGTCGGTGATCGCACGGTCTTGGACAACTGGACCGAGCTGGTGCCGCCCCTGTGATTCCCACCGACGCGACGAGGACGGATCAGGCGTGGGCTTGCGATGGTGCCGTCCACCGGGATCGCCAGCTCGGCGTTGCGACGGGTGGCCGGCTGGCCGGTGGCGTCTCTCCGGGACACGGGCGCCCGCACCTGGGCTTCCCCCCGGCGAGCGGCGCCTCGGCGTGATGGCGAACCCGAGGCGGCTGGCCCGGCCCGCCGGGTCTCACCACCGACGGCCCGGTCCGGTGGGAGAATCGGACGACCGTCGGCTCCGACGGGTGTCGCAGGTGGGCCCACCGGGTCCACCAGCTGGAAGCCCGCTCGGGCCTGACGGAGAGGTGCAACGCCATGCTCACGGCAAGGAGACGTCGCGCTGATGTCCGACGTGGCCGCCGGTCTGTCGCCGGGCGGCCCGGTCCGGCCGGCCGCCCGTGAGCGCGCCCTATGACGTGGTGGTGATCGGCGGCGGTCCGGCGGGGGAGAACGCCGCCGGACGCTGTGCCGCCGGGGGCCTGCGTGTCGCCCTCGTAGAGCGCGAGCTGGTCGGCGGCGAGTGCTCCTACTGGGGTTGCATACCGAGCAAGAGCCTGCTTCGGCCGGGCGACGTGATCGCCGCCGCCCGCCGGGTTCCGGGGGCGGCTGCGGCGGTCACGGGCCGGATCGACGTCGCCGCCGTCTTCGCCCGCCGCGACGACGTGGTAGGACGCTGGGACGACGCCGGTCAGCTCCTGTGGCTCGCCGAGCAGGGCGTCGAGCTCATCCGGGGCGTCGGCCGGTTGGTCGGCGAACGGCTCGTGGACGTGGTCGGCCCCGACGGGTCGTCGCGGCGGGTGGCGGCCGAGCGGGCCGTCGTGCTGGCCACCGGGACGAGGGCGGCCATCCCCCCGGTACCGGGCTTGGCCGAGGTCCAGCCCTGGGACAACCGGTCGGTCACGGCCACGTCGGTCGTCCCGGAACGGCTCCTGGTGGTCGGGGGTGGTCCCATCGGTGTCGAGATGGCCCAGGCCCTGCGACGCCTGGGCTCGGCCGAGGTGACGGTGGTGGAGGGGACGGACCGGCTCCTCGGACGGGAGGAGCCGTTCGCCGGCGAGGAGCTCCGCCGGGCTTTCGAGGAGGAGGGCATCACGGTGATCACCGGGGTCACGCTCGCCCGGGTCGGCCGGGATCCGGGCGAGGGGACGGTGGTGGCCGAGCTGGCCGATGGCCGCACCGTCACCGTTGACGAGATCCTGGTCGCCGTCGGGCGGCGACCGGCGACCGCCGAGGTGGGGCTCGAAACGGTGGGCCTGGCGCCGGGCCGGTTCGTGGAGGTCGACGACCGGCTCCGGGCCGTCGGTGCGGCCGGCGGTTGGCTCTACGCGGTGGGCGACTGCAACGGTCGCGCCCTGTTGACCCACATGGGCAAGTACCAGGCCCGGATTTGCGCCGACGTCATCCTGGGCAGAGATGTGGCCGACCTCGCCGATCCGGCCATGGTGCCTCGGGTCACGTTCACCGACCCCCAGGTGTGCGCGGTCGGGCTGACCGAGGCGGAGGCCGTGTCACGGGGTCTGGCCGTGCGCACCGTCTCGTACGCCACCGCTGACGTCGCCGGGTCGGTCGTCCTGGGTGGTGGCGCGGTCGGCACCAGCCAGCTGGTCGTCGACGAGGGGCGCCGGGTGATCGTCGGGGCCACCTTCACCGGTGCCGCCGTCCAGGAGCTGCTGCACGCCGCCACCGTGGCCATCGTCGGGGAGGTGACGCTCGACCGTCTCTGGCATGCCGTCCCCTCCTTCCCCACCGTCAGCGAGGTGTGGCTGCGACTCCTGGAGGCCTACGGGCTGTGACGGCCGCCGCCGCCATGGCCGGCCGACCCGGCCCCTCCTGACCGGAAAGGTGACCGTGGACATCCAGACCGCCGGGCGGACGATCCAGCTGATCCTGGCGCCCGTGGTCATGGTCAGCGCCTGCGGCATCCTGCTGTCGGGCATGTTGGCCCACTACGCGGCGATCAACGACCGGATCCGGGCCCTCGCCGCGGAACGGCTCAGCCTGGCCCTGGTCGCCCCGGCCGCCGACCGGCGGTGCCTGGGCCGGGAGCGCCTCTCCGAGATCGACGAGCAGGTCCCGATGCTGCTCCACCGGCTCCGCCAGGTGCACCACGCGATCCTGCTCGGCTACACCGCGGTGGTCACCCTGATCGTGAGCATGTTCGTCATCGGCACGGCCGCTCTTGCCAGCTCCAACGTCCTGGGGACCGTCGCGCTGTTCGTGTTCCTGGCCGGGACGGCCGCCCTCATGGTCGGCACCGCGTTCATGGCCGTGGAGATCCGGGCGTCGCACACCACCGTCGCCTCCGAGGCCATGCGGGTCGTGGGACTGCCCGTCACGTGGACCGGGGACGACGGCGCCCCGTAATCGTCGCCGCGCCCGGGCCCATCCCAGATGCTCGACAAGACCCACCGGGCCCCGGGTCGGGCGTCGTCGACGCTACCCGCCGCCCTCGGCCTTGATCGTGCTGCAGAAGTTACCGACCTTGACCGTGAAGGGCAGGCTGCCCGACAGGCCGCCTCCTCCGAAGGAGTAGATGTTGGCCGCCACCCCGTTCATCGAGCCCTGGGCGGTGATGGCCAGCGTGGCCGACGACCCTGAGCCGGTCAGGAGCGCCTGGCCGCTCGTGATGGCCACCTTGGCGGTTGCTGCGCTGAGGTTGATTGACTCCTCGCCGGTCAGGTCGGTCGAACGTTGGTACTTGTCCATCGTGAAGGTGATCTCGCCGCTCACCTCGCCGCCCAGCCCGCCCAGGGCGAGGTGCCAGGTCCCCGCCGGGCCGTCACACACCCCACCCTGGATGGTGACCCCTTGTGGACTCGTCCAGTTCAGCCAGTAGTCGTGGGCCACGTCCCGGACCGCCAAGGCGTAGGTCGCACCGCGGGAGGCCATCCGGTCCAGCAGCTCCGAGATGAGCTTCGGGCCGATCCCACCCTTGATGAGAAACGACAACGCCGAGGCCAGGTCGGAGATCAGGTTCGACGGCTTGAGGGCGACGGCGACGAGGACCTGGGCCGTCCGGTCGACCGTCGGCAGGTTGGCGGGGAGATCGGACGTCTGCGGTCGACCCTCGACCGTCACCTGCGTCGAGCCGTCGCTGCCGGTGGTCGTCTGGCAGGCCGGACCGTTCGCGCAGTTCGAGTACCACACGTATTGTGCGCTCGCCGAGTCGGCAAAGGTCCACTGCACCTGCGCGCCTTCAACCGGGCCGAACTTGGGGAGTTCAATGCCGGGGATACTCCGCAGGCATTCCGTGACGGCGCTGTCCCAGCTCGAGTCGGGCCCGTTGATCGCCAACGTCAGGCCCAGCGTGGCCTGGTCGCCGGGCTGGGTCGTGTGGGTGCGGACCAGGGGCGGCGGCGGGTCCAGGTTCCAGGTCACCTGCTGGTGAGCGAGGAAGAACATGGCGATGCCGAGGCCGACGCCCAGCGCGGCGCTGGCCAGTCCGAAGGCGACGGCGCCGAGGCCGTGGAGGTCCTCCTTGACGCTGTCCATGAAGACCTCGAAGCCGGCGCTCGAGACGTCATGCGAGCCCTCGTAGAGCTGGTCGTTGATTCCCGCGAGGTTGCAGGGATTGTCGGCGATGAGGGTGGCCTGGCCGGCCGCCGCTGACCCGACGAAGGGCACGCCAGCCGTCTTGGCCTGGGCCGAGAGGTCACCGATCAGTCGCCAGAGGATGAGCAGGATCTGGATCGGGTCGACGTTGGCGGCGCCGGCATCGAGCTTACCGAGAAGGTTGGTGGCGCTGGTCCCGTACTGGCCGAGGTCGACGATGAACTGTGACCAGAAGGCCAAGGTCGGGGTGCTGTCGTTGGCATGGGCGCGAATTCCCTGGACCAGAAGGTCAGCCAGCTGAGAACTGGTGAGCGTGGTACCGGGCAGCGCCGAAGCGAGCACCGCGGTCACCGAACCCAGCGGCGCGGCGTAGCCGGCCTGCTCGAGATGGTCGAACGCCCGCACCATGCCGGCTGGCACGGAGAGGCCCTGCGCCGGATCGGCGGGGGCGACGATGACCTTGTTGGCGAGGGAGGGGTCCCGAACGGCGATCCCGGAGAGTTGCAGCGCGGTGAGCAGCGCCGGCAGGCTCCCCGGACCGGGCGAGAGAACCCCCTGGGCCAGCGAGGCCGCCTGCTGTGAGGGTGATCCGGCCGGCGGCGGTGCCGGCGCCGGGAGGAGCGTGCCGGCCGCCGGCTCCACCGTGGTAGCGGAGGCCCGCTGGCTCGTGGTGGTCTGCTTCGCCGTCCGCGACGACGACGGACTGCAGGCCGCCACCAGGGCACAGGCGACCACCAGGGCGATACCCCTCAAGCGTCGTCGGCCGCCATCGCTCGATTGGGCCGTGGTCCGCCGCCACGAATGAACGCCACCAAAGCCCGTCGGCATGTTGTCACGACCCTGGAAGTCTGACCTCGAAACCGGATCGGGAATATAGCCCGAGCCCGGTGCACGGGCAACGCCCGGATGCCTCGGGGCGATCCCCTCAACCCGCCCGGTCAGGTGTCGTAGTCGTCGTGTCGGTGACCGTGACTCTCGAACCTCATGGCGCCGGGCACACCGTCATGACCATCCGTCACGTCAGGCTTCCCCCGGACGTTGTCGAAGGACACGGCCACGGGTGGGCGTTGATCGGCGCGCAGCTCGGGGAGCGCTCGCCGCCCGCCGGCCTCGCAGCGGTGCGATCGGATAGACTCGGCCGGCTTCGTCGATATCCTCGGACCCCCGGACTCGGCGTAGGGGCCCCCGACGCGGGACCTCAGCACGAGCTAGGGAAGGTGTCGCATGCGTATCGTCGGCTTGGCCACAACTGCAGTAGCTGCTCTCGGCGCTCTTGCCGGAGCGGTCTTCGTGATCCTCACTTTTCCCGACGCGCGCCGCTACCTGCGCATGCGGAAGATGTGAACCGGGCCCCGGCGCGGCTGGTCGGCTGACCATCCCCGGCGACCCGGTCATCGCCCGGGCCGGGCACCGGGAGCGGCCGGCGCCGGCCGGGGCGCCCGGCCACTGCTGTAGTAGACCCGTGACGGCCGGTGCGGTGGGGCGAGCGGGGGTCGGGTGAGCGAGGACGTCGAACCGTTCAAAGTCGGCTATCTGGACGAGGGCCTGTTCCCCGACGCGGCCTCGTTCGAAGGTCGCATCGGGGAGGTGCTCCGCTTCCGTTTCGAGGAGGCCGTGGCGGCCGGCGAGGTCGACCGGCCGATCGAGCTCGTCGTGCGGCGAGGTCGGGGCTTGCCGCGGGGGACGGCCAAGGCGGTGACGGACGCCTGGACGGCGCTGGCCGATGACGGCGCCCTGGTCATCATCGGACCGGGTATCACCGACAACTGCATGGCCGTCGTGCCCCTCTTCGAGTCACGCCACGTGCCGACGATCAACTTCCCGGGCACCACCCGCTCCCGCGGTCGCTACGGCTTCCATCTCCAGCTCGGGGCGCTCTACGGCGACGGTCCCCTCATCGCCCGGGCCGTGGCCGGCCGGGGGTTACGTACCGTCGCGGTGATCCGGGACCGATCCCCCATCGGGACCGAGTTCTTCGATCACTTCCAGCAGGAGTGCGAAACCCGCGCCGTGTCGGTGATCGCCGATGTGAAATGCTCGCCGGTGGCCGCCGATCTCGGTCCCGAGGTACGCCTGGTCGCAGCCGCGAACCCCGACGCCGTCGTCTACCTGGGCTTCGGCGCCGTCCTCCTCGATCTGTCCCGGGCCCTCGCGTCCCACGGATGGGACCCGCCACGGTTCACCACCAGCGCCGGCATGCACGTCCACACCATGGATCCGGCAACACGCCGGGAGGTCAGCGGCTGGGTGTACGTCGACCAGATCGACGAGGACAACCAGACCCTGCAGGGCGCCCTCGACCGCTACGAGAGGCGCAGCGGCACCCGCCCCTTCGACCCGCTGTTCGCGTCGATGTACGACCTGGCCACCCTGGCCGTCCTCGGCCTTCGCTTCGCCACCGTCCACACCCCCGAGGGTGTGACGGAGGGCCTCGAGCGCGTCCAGCAGGTGCCCTCCGCGCTCGGGGGTGCCGGAACGGTGCTCGGGTTCGGCCCGTGGGAGCGGACCGCCCTGAAAGGCCCGGACTACCTGCTGTTGCGTCAGATGACCGGGAGCGGGACGGTCAAGTACCGGCCGGCCTGACGCCGTTCGGCGGCGGCGAGCGCTCAGGAACCTTGCCCGGTGGTGGCGACGGGGGTCGTCGGCATCAGCCCCCATTCCGCCCAGGAGCCGTCGTAGACCCGGACGTTTCGGCGGCCGAGGAGGTGGGTGAGCACGAACCAGGCGGTGCACGCCCGGCCCCCGATGGTGCAGTAGACGATGAGGTCCCCGTCGCCGTCAGGATCGATGGCGCCGAAGAGCTCGCCAAGTTCGCCGGCGGTGCGGAACGCGCCGTGCTCGTCGTAGACGCCGCCGTCGACGGTGACGTTCACGGCAGACGGCACGTGGCCGGCGCGGCCCCCCGGCTCGGAGCCGCCGGACGGCCAGAACTGCTCGCCCCGGAATTCCGGCCCGCTGCGGACGTCGAGGATCGTCGTCGCCGGGCCACTGATGGCCTGTTCGACATCCTCCCACCGGGCTCGGATGGGATCGGTCTCGCCGGCCAGCGGGTAGCTGGTGGCGGCCGGGAGCTGCCCGCCGGTGCTCCACGGCCGTCCCTGATCGCGCCAGTCCTGCCGGCGGCAATCGAGGATCCGGGCGTCGGCGTGGCCGTAGAGGCTCAGGAGCCACACGCCCATGGCTGGGGCGTAGCCGTAGAAGACGACCGTCGAGTCCGGCGACACACCGGAGCGGGCCAGCAGGGCTCCGACGGCCGCTCTGGTCACGGGGCGATAGGCCGGGTCCTTCAGGTCACGGTAGACGTTCCACAGCACCGCACCGTCGATGTGCCCCGCCTCGAAGGCCACCGGGCTCATGTCGATCTCGATCACCCGGAGGTCCGGATCGGAGAGGTGGGCTTCCAACCAACCCGGGGTGACGAGCACGTCGACGTCGACGGGCTTCTCGGCGGCGGGCGTCGGTCGAGTTTCCATGGGGCCTCCTCAGCTTCGGCTACTCGATCTGGATCCAGGCGAGCAGGTCGTCGGTCGTCACATTGGCCAGGAGGGCGGGATGGTCGGTTGCCATGTGCTCGCGGATCGTGACGACGACCTCGTCGTCGGCCTCGCCCCGGGCCACGTAACCGCACTCGCAACGGATGATCTTGGCCATCGCGTCCTCCCCCATGGTTGTACGACCCCTCGATTGGCAGAATATTGGTATGACCTTGGGGTCGCCGCCGCCGATGAGCATTCAGCTGTGCGGGGCCATGGTGATCGACCGGGGAGGCGACCGGCTCGAGGGTCGGCTCCCCGGTCGGCAGGGCCGACTCCTGCTGGCCTACCTCGTCCTCAACCGGCACCGGCCGACCGGCCGCGACGAGCTGGTCGAGGCCCTCTGGCCCAACGCCCTCCCGGCCGCCACGGAGTCGGGCCTCAACTCGCTGATCTCCAAGCTCCGCAAGCTTCTCGGGCCGGGCGTTGTCGACGGCCGGTCGAGTTTGCGCCTCGTTCTGGGCGCTGACGACCGGGTCGACACCGAGGTGGCGACGGCCGCTGTCCACCGCGCTGAGTCACGAATCGCCCTCGGAGAGTGGACGAAGGCCTGGGCGCCCTCTCTGGCCGCCCTGTTCATCGCTGAGCGGGAGTTCCTGGCCGGCGAGGAGGCGACCTGGGTTCTCGACCAGCGCCGTCACCTGGCCGAGGTGCACGTCCGCGCCCTCGAGGCGTACGCGCTGGCGGCCCTGGGAACGGGAGGGACCGAGCTCCCGGCCGCCGTGCGGGCCGGCCGGGCTCTCGTCCGCCTCATGCCGTTGCGCGAGACCGGCTACCAGGTGGTCATGCGGGCCCTGGCCAAACAGGGCAACACGGCCGAGGCCCTGCGCATCTACACCGACTTGTGTGCGACCCTACGCGAGGAGCTCGGTGTCTCGCCGAACGCATCGAGCCAAGCCGTCTGCGATGAGCTCCTGCGAGCATGACGGGGGCCGGCACCGGCCCGGGAGCGCGGTCGCGAGAAGCGTCACGGAAGCCGGCCGCTGACCCGATGATTTCTCCCTCCGGCGTCCGTCCGAGATGCTGTCGGGAATCGAAACCGATCGCAGGACGGGAGATCCCATGGGCGATGTCGCCATCCGAACCGACGGTCTGGTCCGCCACTTCGACAAGTTCGTCGCCGTCGACCACGTCGACCTGGCCATCGAGCGCGGCGAGATCTACGGGTTCCTCGGACCCAATGGAGCGGGGAAGTCGACCACCGTCCGGGTGCTGTGCACCCTGCTCGCCCCGACGGCCGGTACGGCGACGGTCGCCGGGTTCGACGTCAGCTCCCGGCCCGGCGACGTCCGCCTGCGGATCGGTGTTGCCCTCCAGGAGGCCGCCCTCGACGCCAAGCAGACCGGTCGGGAGTTGCTCCGACTCCAGGGTCTGCTCTACGGGCTGCCCAAACGGGCGATGGACCGGCGCGTCGACGAGCTCGGCGAGCTGATCGATCTCACCGACGCCCTCGATCGCCCGATCGCCACCTACTCGGGGGGCATGAAACGGCGGCTCGACCTGGTCGCCGCCCTGGTCCACAACCCGGAGATCCTGTTCCTCGACGAGCCGACGACGGGTCTCGACCCGGCCAGCCGAACCAGCGTGTGGGCCGAGGTGCGACGCCTCAACACGGAGCTCGGAATGACCATCTTCCTGACCACGCAGTACCTCGAGGAGGCCGACGAGCTGTGCGGTCGGGTCGGTATCATCAACCAGGGCCGGATCGTCGCCGAGGGCACCCCCGACGACCTCAAGCGCTCCATCGGCGCCGACATCATCATCGCCCGCGTCGACGGCGATGCCGGCCCGCTCCGCGCCATCGTCGAGGGGCTGAGCGGGGTCCAGGGCGTCGAGGCCCACGGCAACGAGCTGGTGATCGCCACCGGGGACGGCCCGGCCACCATCAGCCCCGTCGCCGTGGCCCTCAGCGGTTCCAACGTCACCGTGCGGACCCTCACCTTGCGCACCCCGACCCTCGACGACGTCTTCCTCGAGCTGACCGGCACCCACATCGAGCGTCAGACGACCAGTAAGGACACCGAACGATGAGCACATCCGACGTGATCGCGCCGAACCCCGCCGCCGACATCCTCCGGGCCCGACCGGCCGGGTTCCTGCGCGACGTCAGCGCCATCGCCGGCCGGGCCCTGCGAGCCGTGCCCCGCGACCTCGAGGCGGTGACCCCGCCGATCTTCATCGCCCTGTTCTTCTTCCTGGTCAACATCGCCACGCTGTCGAAGCTGACCCGTGCCGGCGGGGCGGGCTTCGTGTACAAGGCGTTCGAGATGCCAACCGCCATCCTGCTCGGTGTGACGGGCATCTCCCGCGCCCCGGCCCTCGTCCTCGACGTCCAGGACGGCTACCTCGACCGGCTGCTGATGACCCCGATCCGGCGGCTGGCCATCCTGCTCGGGCACATGATCGCCGACGTCACCGTGGCCATGGCCCTGACCGTGCCGATCCTCGCCGTTGGGTTCCTCATCGGTGTTCGCTTCAAGACGGGCGTCTTGGGCGTGCTGGCCTTCATCCTCCTGGCTGCCCTGTGGAGCCTCGCCTTCTCCGGTTTCGGCTACGCCATCGCCCTCAAGACCGGCAATCCGGCCGCCGTGAACTCGACGTTCCTGCTCTTCTTCCCGTTTCTCTTCCTCACCACCTCCTACGTGCCGAGGGCCCAGCTGTCGGGCTGGCTCGACACGGTCGCCGGGTTCAACCCGGTGACCTACCTGCTCGAGGGCCTCCGGTCGCTGGTCAGCCGAGGCTGGGCGTGGACCCAGCTGGGCCAGGCCGTGCTGGCCATCGCCGTGCTCGGCACGCTCAGCATGTCGTTGTGCTTCGCCGCGCTGCGAGGGCGGACCAGGCGGGGCTAGATCCCCCCCGGGCCCAGGGCCACCGGAGCACCGATCGGCCCCCCGCCCGGCCCTCGAGCGCCCGTCCCCGTGGTGGCCCGCCCCGCTTGCGGGACCCGCCGGCGATCCCTATCCTCCGACTAGAGCGATCGCTCAAGAGAGGAGGTCCGATGTCCGACGTGATGACCTCCGGCCGGGCGCGGCCGTCGGCGCGTGACTGGACCGCGGATGCCCGCAGCGCGGCGTGGCTGCGGGCCACCGCCGTGGTCTACGGGGTGGCGTGGGCGGTGCACACCGGCGATCATCTCCGCCGTGGACTCGGCGTCGTCACCGGCGAGGTCGCCGTGCTCGGCAGCGCCGCCGCCGTGGTGCAGCTCGTCGCCGTGTGGGCCGTGCTGAAGCGGCGGCCGTGGGCTGCCGTGGCGGCCGTCGCCATCGGCTTGCCCGATGCCCTGGGGATCGCCGCTGTCCACCTGCTCCCCCGTTGGAGCTCGTTCAGCGACGCCTTCCCGGGCGCCCACGGCACCGGGGTCACCGGGTTCTCGTGGTTCGCCGCCGTGGTGGAGATCGCCGCCGCCGCAGCCTTCGGTGTCAGCGGTGCGCTGGCCTGGCGGTCAGCGCTCGCCCCCCGGTCAGCTCCGACGCCCTCGGCGTCACCGGGACCGTAACCGAAGCGCAACATCCCCGGCACCCGCCCGACATCAGCACCCGTCAAGGTTGTCCTAGCCGTTCGGGCGCGCCGCTCACCCCCCTACCCTCCCCCTTGGTCGGAGAGTGAGCGGCTGCGCCGACGGCACGTGGTGGCGGGCCCTCAACGGGCGGCGAGCCCTTGGCGGCCGACCCGGGGGGTCCGCACCGCGGCGGCTGTAGGCCAGTTGTTCAGGTTGTGGTCGGCGAGGCGTCACCCGGACCACATCCGCCCGGCATCTCCGGCCCGTAGGTTCCTCCCATGAGCCGAGTTGTGACCGAGGACCTGGTCGATGCCATCGAGGTGCTGCGGGCCGCCCGGGTGTCCCGGACCGTCCCCCCCGCCGATCTGCTCGTCTTCGTCGGCGGCGAGGAGGTCGCCGTGGCCGCCGCCTACCTCGAGGCCTGGATCAAGGTGATCACCCCGGAGGCCGGGGGGAGCACGGTGGCCCGTTCCGGGCCGGGTCCGGTCCGGATCGTCGTGGCCGGCCCGGCCGCCCAGCAGTGGGCGGCCGTGCTCGGGGGTTGAACCGCCGACCATCACGGCCCGCCACGGCCGGCTGGGCACCCGATCTTGGCCGCCGATAGGGTCAGCTCACGGTGGTCATCGGAGAAGGGGGGTGGGCGGTGAAGGACTCGTTGCAGGCGGGGCTGGCCGGCACCGCCACCCACGTGGTCACCGCGGCCATGGGAGCGGCCCATCTCCCGCGGGTGGTGCTGTCGACCCCGTCGATGATCGGGCTGATCGAGCGGGTCTGCCTGCTCACCGTCCAACCCCACCTCGACGACGGCGAGGTGACGGTCGGCACCCACGTGTGCGTGAGCCACCAGGCCGCCGCCGGCGAAGGCGAGGAGTTCACCGTCACCTGCCGACTGACCGACGTCAACCGGCGCCGCCTGACCTTCGACGTGCAGGTCGACAGCGCGACGGCGCGGCTCAGCGAAGGCACCCACCAGCGGGCCGTGATCGTCCCGGGGTAGCACGGGGCGATCCCGGCGGGGCGCCCGGCCGGTTCCGTTTCGGCACATAGCCGGCCCGATCGTGGTAATGGTCGGGGATGCCCGCCGCTCCGATCGTGCCCGCCGCCCGCCGTCCGCCCGGTGTGCTCGGCCGCCTCGCCGCCGTCTGCTACCGGCGCCGCCGTTCGGTGCTCGTCGCCTGGATCGTCGGCGTGGTCGTCCTGGTCACCGTGTCGCAGC
>Ga0075017_100000805_pt1 | contig 18187 bp, 9 predicted proteins | sample AleBraG_ABR_2012_FD_71475 | JGI IMG/M metagenome (GOLD analysis project Ga0075017, IMG submission 71475) | Freshwater sediment microbial communities in response to fracking from Pennsylvania, USA - Alex Branch Run_MetaG_ABR_2012 | ecosystem: Environmental > Aquatic > Freshwater > Creek >... | reverse complement strand
GGCGACGGCTGGCCCGACCTCGTGATCGCCAACGACACACAGCCCAACAAGCTCTACCTGAACAAGAAAGATGGAACCTTCGAAGAGCGCGGCGTCCCGGCGGGCATTGGGTTCAGCGAGGACGGCATCGCCCGCGCCGGCATGGGCGCCGACGCCGCCGACTACGACCGCAGCGGCCACGCCAGCGTCCTCATCAGCAACTTCGCCAATCAGATGGTGTCGCTTTACCACAACGAGGGCAACGGCTTGTTCGTGGATGAGGCTCCGCAATCCGAAGTCGGCCGGGCCACGCTGGTCACGCTCGGTTTCGGGTGTTTCTTTTTCGATTACGACAACGATGGCTGGCCGGATATCTTCGTCGCCGACGGCCACATCGAAAATGAAATCGAGCGGGTGCAGAAGCGCGTCAGTTATGCCGAGACTCCGCACCTGTTCCGTAATCTCGGCGGTGGAAAATTCACCGAGGTGACCGCCCAGATGGGCAACGCCTTCGCCGCTCCGAAAGTGGCGCGGGCCGCGGCTTACGCCGACATCGGCAACGACGGATTCCTGGATGTCCTGCTCACCACCAACGCAGGTCCGGCATACTTGTTCCACAACGAAGGCGGAACGAATCACAGCCTGCGCCTCAAGTTGGTGGGCACGAAGTCAAACCGCGACGGCATCGGCGCAGTCGTCCGCTTGAGTGCTGGGACCGACAAGCAGTGGAAGATGCTGCGCTCCGGATCGAGCTATCTGGCGCAGAGCGAGCTGGTACTGACCTTCGGCCTGGGCTTGCAAACCAAAGCCGACAGCGTTGAAATCGAGTGGCCCAGCGGCCAGGTGGATAAACTCTCAAACCTCAACGCCGGCCAGACCGTCACCGTACAGGAAGGGAAGGGCGTAATCGCCAGCAGGGCCTACGGCAAAGTCTCGGCGGGAAAGTAGGAAAATTGTAGGGGTTCCTTTGTGATCCTCTGTGTCCTCTGTGGTTAAATCCTTGTGATGACTACGCGAATCTCGACTGCTGTCGCCGGGATACTCCTGGCCGCGTTTGGCCTATTCTCCGCCGCGCCGCAAACTCAACCCAAAGCCCCGAATCCCATCGAAGCCGCGCGCCTGAACAATCTCGGCGCCGCCTACATGAACCAGCAGCTATTCGAAAAGGGATTGAAGGCCTTCCAGCAGGCCTCCGAAGCCGATCCCAAGCTGGCGATTGCGCGCCTGAACCAGGGCGTCGCCTACCTGAACCTGCAGAAGATTGATGAAGCCAAGGCCGCCTTGGAAGACGCGCTCAAACAGGACCCGAAGAACCCGAACGCCTGGTACAGCCTGGGCATGCTCGCCAAAAACACAGGCGACGCGCAGGCGGCGATCGATGCCTTCAAGCGCGTTACAGAAATTGACCCGAACGACGCCGACACCTGGTACTTTCTGGGCACCGCCTACGTGCAGGCCAAGGAATTTCCGCAAGCAATTGAATCTTTCCAGCACGCGCTGCAACTCAATCCGCTGCACGCCTCGGCGGAATTCGGATTGTCGCGGGCCTACCAGCAGTCCGCCGACGTCGATCACGCCCGCGAGCACCTCAAGAAATTCCAGTACATCACGCAGAACAAAATCGGCGCGCCCATGAGCCTCGCCTACGGCGAGCAGGGCCAGTACTCGCGCGCGGTGGAATCGCCGTCGGCAGTGCTGAAAGCGCCCGCGCCGATCAAGGTGCGGTTTGTGGATGTCACGAAGGAAGCGGGGATTACGAGCAGCCTTCCCGAAAAACCGCCCTCTGGTTTGGTTTTCCTAGATTTTGGAGCGTGTTTCCTCGACTATGACGGCGATGGCCTCGTCGATTTGCTAATTGCAGATGACGGACCCGATAGTGGTTTAGTCCTGTATCGGAACATAGGCGGCGGCAAATTTGAAGATGTAACAAAAAAGGCGGGGTTGCCTTTCGTTCACGGGATCGGTTGCGTCGCAGGCGACTATGACAATGACGGAGCGGCCGACATTGTGATCACAACCACGGGTCCGAGCTACCGGCTAATCCTCCTGCATAACGAGAAGAACGGAACCTTTAAAGATGTGACGGATGCAGCCGGGATCAAAATAAACGTCGCTGGCACAGTGAACTTCGTTGACTACGACCACGACGGTGATCTCGACCTGTACGTGGTTAACGCAGAGGAGCAGTGCAGTTTCGGACCTCCCGAGCAGTGTGATGGCAAGGGCCACAACTCACTCTTCCGCAACAACGGGGACGGAACCTTTACTGAGGTCACCGAAAGCGTAGCGTTGGCGGGGTTGTCACAGAGCCGATCTTCCGTAGCGACCGACTTTAATAACGACCGAGCAATCGACCTGGTGGTCACGGGGATCGGTGATGCCCCTGCCCTTCTCGAAAACCCGCGCGAAGGCAAGTTCTCAAACCGCAAAATTTGGTCTTCCAAAGTTCCGGCAAAGTCCGCCGGCGTTGCGGTTCTGGACTTCGACCACGACGGTTGGATGGACTTGGCACTGACTCATTGGGACCAGCCCGGGATCACACTCTGGCGCAACAATCACGGCAAGTCCTTTGAACAAGTCAAACTGCCTGAGACCAACTGGGTTCGCGCCTACGGTGTCGCCGCCTTCGACTACGACAACGACGGCTGGGTCGATCTCGTCGCGGTCGGCGAAACGAAAGAAGGCAAGGGCGAGGTCCGTCTCTTTCGCAATCTCGGCCCAGACGGCTTCAAAGATGTCACCACCGACGTCGGGCTCGACAAGATTCAGCTGAAAGATCCGCGCGCCATCATCACCGGCGACTACGACAACGACGGAGCGACCGACCTGCTCATCACGCAGAATCACGGGCCCGCCGTGCTGCTGGGCAATGAAGGCGGCAATCAGAATCACTGGCTGCGGCTTTCGCTCAAGGGATTGAACGACAACAAGTCCGCCATCGGCACCAAGGTCGAAGTCTTCTCCGGCGGCAACCGGCAGAAGTTTGAGATCTACGGCTCCAACGGCTACCTGGGACAGAATTCCACCGACATCGTCGTCGGCCTCGGCGACTCGAAGGAAGCCGACATCGTGCGCATGCTGTGGCCGACCGGCGTGTTGGAGGACGAAATCCGGGTTGCCGGCGACAAGCAGCAGAACTTTCTTGAAATCGACCGCCGCGGCAGTTCCTGCCCCACGCTCTTTGCCTGGAATGGCGAGCGCTACGAGTTCGTCGCCGACATGCTGGGCGCGGGCGTGGTCGGCCACTGGATTGGGCCCGGCCAGCGCGACATTCCGCGGCCTGTGGAATGGATCAAGGTTGACCGCAGCATGATTCGGGAGAAGGAAAAGCCCCACTTCTCGCAAAGTGCGCGAGAAATGGGGCACCCGGACTCGAGTCGCCCAACCCTCAGCTTCCGTTTCATGGAACCGCTGGAAGAAGCTGTGTATCTCGATCAGGTGCGCCTGCTGGCGGTCGATCATCCGTCTAACGTCGACGTTTATCCCAACGAGTATTTCGCCTCTAACCCGCCGTATCCGCCGTTTAAGGTCGTGGTCAGCCGTGATCCGCGTCCACCGGCCGGAGCTTGGGATGAGCACCGCCACAACGTGCTCCCCGATCTGCTGGGGCATCGTTACTTCGGCGATTTTGCCTTAACGCAGTTCCAGGGATTCGCCAAGCCGCACAGCCTCACGCTCGATCTGGGCGAGCCCTATCGCGGCGGTCCGCTGTGGTTGCTGCTGCATGGCGAGGTGGAATACTTCTCGGCGAACAGCATGTATGCCGCGTCGCAAGCGGGAATCAGCGCGATCTCACCATATCTAGAAGCGCTCGACGCACACGGCAATTGGAAGCGCGTGGTCAACGACATGGGCTTCCCCGCGGGCGGTCCGCGCACCATGACCGCCGATCTCACCGGCAAGCTGCCGCCCGGCACGCAGAAGATTCGCCTCACGACCAATCTGCAGGTTTACTGGGACAGCATTCTGATCGACCGCACCCGGCAAGTTTCTGCGCGCGAGATCCCTCGCCCCGCTGGTGAAAACGCGGGGCTTCGGAATGACGCCGGCCTTCAAGTAACGCCGGTGCCGCTGGTGCGCGCCGATCTCGAATTTCACGGTTATCCGCTGAAGATCGAAGGCACGCCACCCGGGAGCGTGCAATACATCTACGAGAAGACGAGCGCGACCGGCCCGTACACGCGTCCGTCGGGAACCTACACGCGCTACGGTGATGTGCTGCCGCTGCTGACCGCGACCGACGACAAGCTGGCAGTCTTTGGATCGGGCGACGAAGTGCGGCTGGACTTCGATCCTTCCACTCTGCCCGCGCTGCCCAAGGGCTGGGTGCGTGACTATTTCTTCGCCGCGAACGGATACGAGAAAGATATGGATTTCTACGCCGCCGAAGGAAACTTCGTCGCGCCGCTACCGTTCCTCAGCATGGGCGAATATCCCTACGGCGTGCGCAAGTCGTTCCCGCTCGACGATGCGCACGTGAACTATCTTCTCGAATACAACACGCGGCACATGTCCGGCAACGAGCAGCGGGGATACTGGTTTGATTACGGATCGAAATGACTTCAGGCCGAGCCGGTGCTTCGGGTCGCACCGCACCGGCCGGCCTTCGCCCGGCGGACAGCCGAGGCGGCCGTCTCTACGCGATCAAGCAAGCCTTACAGAAACGTTTTAATATTGACACTTTCGCCCCTTCCATAATCCAATAGCCGGACCCATGGAAAACACTCCCGCCATCGCCTCGCCCTCAGCGCCGCGCCTGCGCCGCACCCTCACCCTTTGGGACCTCGTGCTGTACGGCATCATCGTCATTCAACCCACTGCGCCCATGCCCGCCTATGGTGTGTTCAGCAACGCAGGACAGGGGCACGTCGTGACTTCCATCCTGATCGCCATGATCGCGATGGTGTTCACCGCCATGAGCTATGGCCGCATGGCCCGCGTGTATCCCAGCGCGGGGTCGGCCTACACCTATGTGGGGCGCGAACTGCACACCTCTCTCGGCTACGTCACGGGTTGGAGCATGACCATGGATTACATGGTGAACCCGTTGATCTGCACCATCTGGTGCTCGAAGGCGATCGCAGATTTGCTAGGCGGGACGCCGTTTCAGGTGCCCTATCCCGGCCTGGTCTGGCCGGTATTTTTCGCCGCCATGTTCACCGTGCTCAACTTGCGCGGAGTGAAGACTTCGGCACGCATCAACGCGATCCTGTGCGCCATCATGGGTGCCGTGATCCTGGCGTTCTTCTGGTACACCATCCGCTACATTTTCGGATTGCCGCAGTTCCCTGAGTCCTTCTTCCTGCGCCCGTTTTTTAACCCGCAGACTTTCACCATCAACCGCGTGTTCCACGGCACGTCGGTCGCCGTGCTCACCTACATTGGATTCGACGGCATTTCGACTCTGTCGGAAGAAGTGGACAACCCCAAGCGGAATATTTTCCTGGCTACCGTGATGGTCTGTCTGATCACGGGCGTACTGGCGTCGGCTGAGGTTTACGGCGCTCAATTGTTGAGCTTCCACCGCTTCGGCACGGATTTCGGCGTCTTCTCGCAATTCGGAGATGAGAACGTTTTCAGCCACGTTGCGGGCATTGCCGGCGGTGTTCTCATGACCAAGCTCATCAGCGTGACCCTCCTGATTGCCACGGTCGGTTCCGGCATGGGATCGCAACTCGGGGCAGCCCGCTTGCTTTATGGCATGGGACGCAGCGGCGCTATTCCGAAGAATTTCTTTGGCGCCATCCATCCTAGAACACGAGTTCCCGCGAACAACGTGGTCTTCGTGGGCGTGGTCGCGCTCATTGGAGCGTTTCTCATCAGCTACGACAACGGCGCCGAGTTGCTGAATTTCGGCGCGCTCATTGCATTTATGGGCGTCAATCTGGCGGCGCTCACGCACTACTACATTCGCGGCGCAGAACGCACCCTGGGGCAACTGATTCCGCCGGTGCTGGGTTTCGTGATTTGTTTCTTCATTTGGATTCACCTGTCGAAGCTCGCGATGATCGTGGGTTCCATCTGGATGATTACGGGCATCGCGTACGGAGCCTGGAAGACAAAAGGCTTCCAGAGTGACCTGGTGAACTTCGACGTGCCGCCGGAGGAGTAGGGCGCGGCACGAATCTTCAACTCACGGCTCGCGCGGGGGAAGGTCCTCAAAATAGCGGCGGGGCGTGGTTCCGAGCATCTTGCGGAACATGGCGATGAACGCGCTCGGCGTGCTGTAGCCGGCTTCCAGAGCGGCGTGCGTGATTTTCTCTCCCGCGGCCAGCAGTTGCAAGGACCGCATCAGGCGGAGCTGCTGCCTCCATTTTCCCAGCGAGAGACGCGTTTCCTGCTGGAATATTCTCTCGATCGTTCGCTTGCCGGCGCCTGCGCGTTTGCAGGCTGCTTCCAGGGAATGCGAATTCGCCACGTCGCGCCGCAGAATCTCTGAAACGCGAACGGCTCTTGGATCGGAGGGACTGGGCAGTTGTAAGGGAAATGCCTGCACCGTCTCCAATTGGTCCAAGAGAACATCGATCAGATGAGCATGCATCTTTGATCTGCGGTTGAGTTTGGGATATGAGCAGGCGTGCAGGATCAACTCCTGCAGCAGCGACGAGATGTTGACCACGCAGCAGGTGCGGGGAAGACGGCGTACCATGCGCGGCCGCAGGTAAAGGGTGCGCATGGAGACGGCGCCCGACATCACAATGCTGTGGGGAGTCCTGGCGGGGATCCAGACCGCACGTCGCGGGGGCACGACCCACGTACCCTGGCCGGTCCGCACCGTCATGACTCCGAGGCAGGCGTAGACGAGTTGGTCCTCGGGATGCAAATGTTCGGGAATCGCGTGGCCATGAGCGAACTCGTACACCAGCGTCGTAACCGGGGAGGGAAGCTTGGGGCAGGCGTGGACCGATTGTCGCATCTTCGATTGTCGTAGTTTCGACATTTATTGTCACAATAGCGAAAGAAAGCACGCGGGGCAATCCTGTAACGTAAGACGCAGAGTGGGGCTAGTGCAGTGAGGAGGACGGGGATGCTGGGTTCAGTCAATATTGTCGCTTGCGCCACGACCACGGACTACGACAAGGCCAGAGCTTTTTACGAGGGCGTGCTGGGGTTGCGGTTCGTCAAGAATGACGGCTTCGCGATGGTACTGGACGCGAACGGGATCATGGTGCGGATCTCGAAAATGCCGCAGGTGACGCCGGCGCAGTACACCATCCTGGGCTGGCAGGTGACCGACATTGAGAAGATGGTGGCGGCGTTGCAGGAACGAGGCGTGCACTTCGAGAGGTTCGGATTCTTCCAGCAGGATGCGCTCGGGATCTGGACCGCGCCGACCGGAGACAAAGTGGCGTGGTTCAAGGATCCCGACGGGAATCTTCTCTCGGTCTCACAGCACGTGTGAGGCCGCCGATCACCACGGAGTCACGGAGACACAGAGAAAACAGGAACTAGGATTCTCCTCCGTGGCTCTGTGACTCCGTGGTGAGATTTGCGTTACTCCACGTTCCAGCCGCTGACTTCGACCGCAGGCTTCGCTGCGCCCAACTCGGCGGCACGGTAGGTCGCGGTGACTTCGCGCTTCTCGCCCGGCATCAGTGAAACGTAGTTGTCTTCCCAGATCACCGGGAGAATCTCTTCGCCCTTGGATCCTTTGTCGACTTTCAGGCGGACGAAGAAAGCTAGACTCCTGCTCGGGTTTTCCAGGGTCACGTGCGTGACTTCTTCTTCGCCTTTCCTTTCACTGCGCTCGGTCACCGTCACCTTAACTTTCGGCAATTGCGACAACGCGGTGAAGTCCGCGAAGGACGAGGTGGGCGTCATCCACCAGTTGGATTTCGCCCAGTCGAGCGTCTCCAGCTTGGTCGAGAGCCAGTACAGATTTGAGCCCACGACTTTGCCCGCGGAGTCCTCCAATCGTAGAACGAGGAAATAGGTTGGGTTCAGCCCGGCAACGTCGGGCAGAGCGAAGATCTTCCCCGTGCTGTCGGCAGGCGCATCGACCGCGTTCTGCTGCGAGAACTTCTCGGTCATGTCGAGGTTGTAGAGCTTGGTTGTGAGCTTCAAGCCCTTCACATCTTCGTACTGGCTGCTGACGACCCAGATCGAGTGATCGTCATAGCCGTAGACCGGATGCAGCGCCTCCATGGCTCGCTTAGCGCCGAAGTATCCTCCACCAGGCCGCAAGTAGTAGTCGTAGAGGTGCCAGATCATGGACGGCCAGGCGTTGTTGAGCATCCATTGAATGACGCCGGTGGCCTGATATTTGTTGCGGCTGTAGGCCTCGTACATGGCGCGCACGCCCTCGTAGGTCTGCAGTTGCGATTTCATGGCGAAGTCTTCCACGTTGTCCGACTTGCCGTAGCGGTTGGCGAGGGCTTCGCTGAACACCTTGATCGTCTTGAACTCGCCGCCGCCCGCGTGATAATTCCAGAAATCGTCGATCGGCCACAGGTGATCCTTGCCCACCATCGCTCGAATGCTGTCGACCGGCGGAACCGCAGGTCCCATGCTGGTTTCGGTGTTGAAGCCGTAGGCGCCGCCGCAGCCTCCGGGATTGCACAGCTTGCGGCTGGGCTGTCCCGTGGGCGTGTCCACCTCCCAATAACTCGGCGCAACGTATTCATAAGGACCGGACATCTTGGCGCCGCTTTCGCCGCTGACAGAACTCTCCTTTCCTGTAGCGGACGAAACCACAGGATTGGGCCACAACAGCTCTTTCTCGATATCGAGGTACATCTGCTCGACATCGGGCGGCGGAGGGTTGTCGCTGCCGTTCAGCCACATCACCAGGCTGGGATGGCTGCGCAGGCGGTAGATCTGGTCGCGCAAAGACTGCTTGGCGATTTCGAAATCCCGCGGTTTCCAGCCCGGCCAACGCTCCCAGAAATCGCAGCAGCACCATCCCGCCATGACCAGAATGCCCTGGCGGTCGGCGAGATCGTAGAATTCCTGCGTCTCGAGTTTGCCTTCGAGGCGGACGGTATTCAGTCCCATGTCGCGGACGTAGCTCATTTCGTCGTGCAGGCGCTGCGAGTCTTCGCGCAGCATCATGTCGGGGGTCCAGCCGCCGCCGCGAATCAGGATGTTCTTTCCGTTGATGTGAAAAGCCCGCCCGCCGACGGAGTTGAGGTCGGAGGTGATTTCGCGAATGCCGAATTCGGTGGCAGAGCGGTCGCTGACCGCGCCTTTCACCTCGAAAATCATGGTGAGCGGGTAGAGATTCGGCTTCCCCATTTGCGCCGGCCACCACAGCCGCGGGTTCGAGAATATGAGCTGCGGGAAAACGTCGGGCGTGAAGGTGACGTCTTTCGCCTCGTTGGGCGCCAGTTGCACATCCCGTTCGAATCTGACGCTTTCGATCTGCCCTTTGAGCTTGCCCTTCACGGGATGATTCGTCCCGTTCTTCAGTTGTGCGGTGACGGTGAGCTGGGCGCGATCACTTCCCGTCTGATTCAGCGCCGGCGGATTCAGTTTCGACACGACTGTGGGATAGCGCAGCGCCACTGGCCCGCTCGTGCTGACGTACACCTCGCGCCATAGCCCCATGTTCTTGTCCGGAGGGGCGGGATTCCAGTCGACGAACGTTATTGCGAGATCGTGCTCGGTGGGCGCGAAGACCTGCACGGCGAGAACGTTGTCCACGCCGGGTTTGGCGGCGTCGGTCACATTAAACTCGTAAGTCCGCCAGGCCCCGGCGACGTCGTCCGATTTCGCGATCTGTTTTCCGTTCAGCCAAATGTTGGCCCGATAGTTGATGCCGTCAAATTTCAGCCAGACCGTCTTGCCCTTATAAGAAGCGGGCACGTCGAACTGCTTCCGGTACCACCAGGACACGGCGTAGGGGCTGTCGGGAGCCATCGGGACGTTCGAGAAATTCTTGCCGATGTCATAGGTCATGCCGGCGAAGTCGCGCAGGTTCATGCCGAAGAAAGAATCGGGAAAAGTCTTGTCCTTAACCAGCGCGGCCACGACGGTGGTAGGCACGGTTACTCGGTGCCATCCGATGGGAAGGAACCGGAGGGTCGAGATGACTTCCCCTTTGGCCTCGACTTTGGCGGACGTCTGCAGCGACCATCCCTGGCGCAGCGCCAGCCTGGTTGGCCCAGCCGGTTTGGCGCGCGGCGTTTGTGCGAGGAGGGATGAACCGAGAAGGAGTTGCAGAATGACTACAATGATTGCCCACCGCCACTTGCCTGGGTACATGGTGCTCCTAAGTGCTCCGCAGAAATGGATAACACGTATATTAATTCGTTTCAATAGCCGATTTTCGACGATTTGTCGGCTAGGCGTGAGCGTCATCCTGAAGGGCGAAAAAGCAAAAGGGATGGACCACGAAGGACACGAAGTATCACGAAGGTCCCCCAAAAGGTCTTTACTTCGTGTGCCGCAGCCCGCCCTGAGCGAAGTCGAAGGGTGACCTTCATGGTTAAACTGACCGCTACCTACCCTCGCCAGTCATCCGAGGATAGTTGGCTTAGTTTATAATCAAAAATTCGCGTCTCTACTCTGGAGTGACAAGAAATGATTCGATTTCTGCAAAAGTCCGGGCAGACCACGAAGTATGTTCTCGGCGGTTTGCTACTGATTATCTGTGCTTCGATGGTCATCACGCTGATTCCCGGCGGCCTGAGCGGGGATGTGTTCGGCGGCGGCCAACCCGGTAAAGGCGTGGTGGCGAACGTCGAAGGCGGAGTAATTACCAGCGACGAGGTGCGCCAGACGGCCCGCCAGATGGCGCAGCAGGAGGCGCAACGCTATGGCGAGATGGCGGCGAAAATCATGCCATTTCTCATCCAGCAGGAGACGCCGCGGGCAGCCGATCAGCTGATCAACCGCCAGCTCCTGCTGAACGAGGCCGCGCGCCTGGGCCTGCGCGTGACCCCGGAGGAAGTGAAGGACGAACTGCAGCATGGACGCTATTCAGCCACCTTTTTCCCCGGCGGCAACTTCATCGGGCAGCAGGAATATGAACAAATGCTGCAGCAGGCCAACATGACTCCGGCCAAGTTTGAACAGGCCGTGGGCCACGACATCTTGATCTCCAAGCTGCAGGCCTTCATTTCCGGCAGCGCCAGCGTGGGTGAGGCCGAGATTCGCGACGAGTTCATCAAGCAGAACTCGAAGGTCAAGTTTGATTACGCGGTGCTGAAGCAGGACGATGTGCGCAAGGGCCTCCATCCCACAGACGTGGAATTGAAGGCGTTCTACGAAAGCCACAAGGCCACCTATGCGAATTCCGTCCCGGAAAAGCGCAAGGTCAAGTATGCGGTCATTGATACGGGCAAGGCGGAAGCCGGAGTCCAGGTCACCCCGGACGAATTGCGCTCGTATTACGATCAACACCGCGATCAATACCGCATGCCAGAGCAGGTGAAAGTCAGCCACATTCTGATCAAGACGCCGCTGCCCGGCCCCGATGGCAAAGTCGACGAGAAGGGCGTGGCCGAGGCGCAGCGCCGGGCCGAGGACTTGCTGAAGCAGTTGAGGGGCGGAGCCAAGCTCGAAGATCTCGCGAAGAAGTACTCGGAAGATCCGGGCAGCGGCAAGCAGGGCGGGTCACTGGGTTGGATCGGTAAAGGCCAGACGGTTCCCGAGTTTGAGAAGACGGCGTTCTCGATTCCCAAGGGTCAGATCAGCGATTTGGTGAAGAGCAGCTACGGCTTCCACATTATTCGCGTTGACGACAAGCAGGAAGCGCACGTCAAGACGCTCGACGACGTCAAAGCTGAGATTGAGCCGATCCTGAAACATCAGAAGGCACAGCAAAAGGCACAAAAGGATGCGGAGGCGTTGCTGAAGCTGGCTCGCGCGCCGCAAGGGCTGGATGCGGCCGCCGCGGCGCAAGGCGTTCCGGTGATCAACTCCGACTTCTTCGGCCGCAAGGACATGCTTCCTGGGCTGGGCCCGGCGACGCAGTTCATGGACGCGGTGTTCGCCGCGGCCGAGAAGTCGCCGCCGGATATGGCTCCGGCGTCGCAGGGAATCGTGGTGTTTCAGTTGCTGGCAATCAAGCCGGCCGCGACGCCTACATTCGACGAGATTCGGACGCGCGTGGAAGACGAATTCAAGAACGAGCGCTCCAATGTCCTGCTCTCGCAGAAGATCCAGGAACTCTCGGACCGCGCCAAGAACGAGCACGATCTGAAGCGGGCAGCCAAGGAACTGGGTGCGACGGTGAAGACCAGCGACTTTGTTCTTCCCGATGGCCAGGTTCCGGACGTGGGGTCGATGGCGGGACAGGCCTCGATCGCCTTCACCATGAAGCCGGGCGAGATTAGCGGGGCCATCAACAGTGGCGCGAACGCGGTCGTGATCGCCGTGCTGGAGAACCAGAAGCCGGACGAGGCTGAATATGCCGCCAAGCGCGACCAGATCCGCGATTCGCTGGTCCAGAGCAAGCAACAGGAACTTGTCGGCCTTTTCATTTACAACCTGCGCGATCAAATACAGAAGACGGGCAAAATCAAAATCAACCAGGAAGAAATGAAGACGCTGAGTCGCAACGGGAGCGAGCCGGGAATGTAGCGGCGTCGAAATGTCCCTTCCGCGCGCCGCAGGCATTCTTTTGCATCCCACGTCGTTGCCGTCTCGCGGCGGCATTGGTGATTTTGGCCCGGCGGCGTACCGCTTCGTAGATTTTCTCGCTTCCGCCCGCCAGGGCTTGTGGCAGGTTCTGCCGCTGGGGCCGCTCGGCTACGGCAACTCGCCCTACTCTTCCACGTCGGCCTTCGCTGGAAATCCTCTGCTGATCAGCCTGGAGCGCCTGGCGGAGCACGGCTGGATCGAGTCGTCAAAGATCGACCCTGCAAAACTTGGTGGATTAGAAGCTGGTTCGAGCGCCGTCGAATACGATCAGGTTTTTACGCAAAAAATGCCGCTGCTGTTCGATGCGGCGCGCAACTTCGTTCGTTCGGCCTCAGGCGCCGCACTCCAGCGTTTTGCAAACTTCCGCAAGAAAAACGCGTGGTGGCTGGATGATTTTGTTCTCTTCGACGCGCTCCGCGCCCAACAGAAACTCGAAAGCTGGAATCGGTGGCCGCACGATCTCGCCTATCGCCACCTGTCTGCCCTGGCAAAAGCTCGAACCGGACTCGCATCCGATATCGAGATTCGCAGCGCGTTGCAGTTCGCCTTCTACGAGCAGTGGCGGGCGTTGAGGCGTTACTGCGCCGAGCGCGCGATTCGCATTGTCGGCGATGTCGCGATCTTCATGAACCATGACAGCGCCGACGTATGGACGCATCAAGAGCTGTTCCGGTTGAATGCGAATCTGGAACCGGAGGTAGTCGCGGGAGTGCCTCCCGATTTCTTCAGCAAGACCGGACAGCGCTGGGGAAATCCGCTCTACCGCTGGGATGTGATGAAGGAGCGCGGCTATGAATGGTGGATTCAACGACTGCGCTGGGCCACGCAAAACTGCGACTACATCCGGCTCGATCACTTTCGGGGATTCGACCAGTTCTGGGAGATTCCCGCCGCCGACCCCACGGCGGTGAACGGCCGCTGGGTGGACGGGCCCCGCGACGACCTGTTCCTGAAACTTCGCGTGGCGTTGGGCGGTTTGCCCTTCTTTGCCGAGGATCTCGGGTATATCACTCCCGAAGTGCACGCGTTGCGCGACCGGCTGCAGATCCCGGGCATGGCCGTGCTGCAATTCGGTTTCGGCGACGAGGGCGCGCACATTTATCTCCCGCACCGCGCCGCGGGCAAAGTTATCTACACCGGCACGCACGACAACGACACGGTGGCGGGATGGTGGCAGTCCGGCGCGGCCGAACACGAGCGCCGCAACGCTGAGGCCTACGTGGGACGGTGCGAAGATGGCATCCATTGGGGATTCATTCGCGCTGCGATGTGTTCGCCCGCGAGCCTGAGTATCGTTCCGCTGCAAGACGCGCTTGGCTTGGGCAGCGAGGCCCGCATGAACACTCCCAGCCTGTATGGCGGCAACTGGCGCTGGCGTTTCGATCAGAGTCGGCTGGACACTGAGCTGGCGGCGAAGCTGGCTCACCTCGCCGAATTAAGCGACCGCTTGCCCAAGCCCTTTACCACTCCGGCGGACGAGAGTTTTGCCGCGTGAGTTAGTGCGACGAAGTTGCCGATTTCCTTCGTGAACCTTCGTGCCCTTTGTGGTCCAAGGTTTCTTGCTGCTTGCGCGAGACTCCGGCATTTGTGAACAGATCGTTAACAACAAAGCGCGCTTTGCGCTTCTGCGCAGATCGTGTATAGAAGGTACGGGAGTGTTGGCGTGAGCGACGCGATCATCGAAGCCGTAGCGATTGAGAAGTCCTATCCGCAGCCGGATGGCACGCGGATTCAGGTCGTCGCGCCCACCAATCTTGTCGTCGAACCGGGGAAAATCATTGCGTTGCTCGGCCCGTCGGGCTGCGGCAAGTCGACGCTGCTGCGCATGCTGACCGGCCTCTCGCAACCGACGTCAGGAATGCTCTCCTGGCACGGCAAGCCCCTCGACGGCCAAACGCCGAACGTCGCCATCGTCTTTCAGAGCTTCGCCCTGTTCCCCTGGCTCACGGTGCTGGAAAACGTGGAGGCTCCGCTTGAAGCGCGCGCCGTTCCCGCCGTCGAGCGCCGCAAGCGCGCCCTGCGCACGCTCGACACCGTCGGCCTGGACGGATTCGAGACCGCGTATCCCAAAGAACTTTCCGGCGGCATGAAGCAGCGCGTGGGATTCGCCCGTGCCCTCGTCGTCGAACCAGAAGTCCTGTTTATGGACGAGCCCTTTTCGGCGCTCGACGTTCTCACCGCGGAAAACCTGCGCGGTGAGTTGTTGGAACTCTGGCTCAACAAGAAAATGACCACCAGCGCCATCTTCATCGTGACGCACAACATTGAAGAAGCGGTTATCCTCGCCGACCGCGTGATGGTGCTGGGAAGAAATCCGGCTCGCATCCGTTCCGATTTCAACATTCGGCTGAAATATCCGCGCGACCGCAAGTCCGCCCGTTTTGTCGAGCTGGTTGATTACATCTACAAAGTGATGACCGAGCCGGACGCCGAGCACGAGTTGCCCGATGCCGAAACCACGGCGGAAATCATTGTACCCAAGGGCGGGCTGACCAAGGACGCGCTCAAGAAGCAGCAGGCGCCCGTTCGCACCGCGAGGTACCAGATGCTCCCGCATGCGCGCGTGGGCGGAGTCGCGGGCCTGATGGAATTAGTTCATGATCGCGGCGGTCGCGAAGATTTGTTCCGCCTGGCCGAGGAACTTGTGATGGACGTGGAGGACCTGCTGCCGATTCTCGAGGCCTGCGTTCTGCTGGGCTTCGCGTGGTTGAAAGAGGGCGATGTGCAGATTACGCCGCAGGGCGTCGCCTTTGCCGAAGCCGACATTCAGCAGCGCAAAGTGTTGTTCCGGCAGGCTGCCCTGGAGCACGTGACCATCCTCAAACAGATTGACAGCGTGTTGAAGCGGAAGTCGGATCACTCGATTGCGGACGAATTCTTCCACGACATTCTCGACGAGCACTTCGCCGAAGATGAGGTGCAGCGCCAGTTCGAGACTGCGATGAACTGGGGCCGCTACGCCGAGATTTTCGACTACGACCGTGAGAAGGGGCGGCTCGTGCAGACCGAATTGGTTCAGATCGAGCCTCCGGCGCCGGCGGTCGAGAATGAATCGGCCTCGAAGTCCTGAGTGAGTGTCTCAACAAGGCGCAATCGGGCTCACAAGAGTCAACAGCTCTTAACCGCTAAGGTCGCTAAGAAAACCCGCAAAGGACGCTAAGAAGTGCCGCGACGGTGTGCATCGTCTCGAAGAACATCTCTATGAAGAAGTCAGCCAGCCTGCGGGGATTCTCGGCCTATCGAATCTGGACCCAACTGCCCAGCATCGAGGTTTCGTATCTCCCTGACCTGCTCATGTTCGGAGCGGGGATTGCCTTGTTCTACGGCGTGCTCATGGTCGGTCGCACGTGGCTCGGACCGTTTACGCCTGAAGTGGAGATCTCGCGCAGTCTGTGGGCGCTGCCCGCTTATGCGGGATATTCGCTGCTGCGCATCGCGCTTGCTTATGTGCTGAGCCTTGGTTTCACGCTGGTGTACGGCTACATTGCGGCCTACAACGCGCGAGCCGAGCGTTTCATGATTCCGCTGCTCGATGTCTTGCAGTCAATTCCTGTCCTCAGCTTTCTTCCCGGCGTGATGCTGGCGATGGTTGCGTTGTTTCCCGGCAGACAACTCGGCGTAGAGGCAGGCGCGATTCTGTTGATCTTTACCGGCCAGGTCTGGAATATGGCCTTCAGCTTTTACGCCTCACTGAAGAGCATCCCCAAAGAGATGCGGGAGGCGGCGAAGGTTTACGGTTTCAGCTGGTGGCAACGCTTCATTCAGATGGAGCTTCCGTTTTCAGCGATCGGCCTGGTGTGGAACTCCATGATGTCGGTGGCCGGCGGATGGTTTTTTCTGATGGCCTGCGAGATGTTCGTGCTGGGCACGCGCGACTTCCGCCTGCCCGGTCTGGGATCGTACCTGCAAACCGCGGCCAGCGCGGGCGACACGCGTTCGATCCTCTGGGGCGTCGCCACCATGATTGCGGTGATCGTGCTGCTCGACCAGTTCATCTGGCGCCCGGTCATTGCGTGGGCGGAGAAGTTCAAGGTCGAGCAGGTCGAGAGCACTGACGCCCCGCGCTCGTGGGTGCTCGACTTATTCCGCCATTCGCGCAGCCTGGCGCAGATTCGCAAAAAGACTGTCAGCCCGCTCAGCGAGCGCCTGATGTTGTACTTCTCGCGCGTCCGCTCCAGTGATGAGGCGGAGGAGCGCAGCACGTGGAAGATCTGGCTCACGCGTCTGCTCGCCGTAGCGCTGCTGGCCGGAATGAGCTACGGGGTGGTTCGCGTGGTTATGATTCTCACCGGCCTGCAAAAGGCCGAACTGCAGGAAGCCGGATTAGGCCTCTGCGCCACGTTCCTGCGCGTGAATCTCACCCTGCTGCTCGGAGCGCTCTGGACGATTCCCGCGGGCGTGGCCATCGGATTCAATCCGCGCCTGGCGCGCATCGCTCAACCACTGGCGCAGATTGCCGCTTCCGTTCCGGCGACCGCGCTGTTCCCAGTTGTACTTCTGCTGCTGATTCGCGTGGGCGGCGGTCTGGGCGTGGGCTCCATCGTTCTTCTATTACTCGGGACGCAGTGGTACATCCTGTTCAACGTGATCGCAGGTGCGATCGCCATCCCGACGGATTTGAAAGAGTGCTGCTCCGTTTTCCGGCTGCAGGGAATCGAACGCTGGAAAAAACTCATCCTGCCCGGAATTTTCCCGTACCTCATTACGGGCATGGTGACCGCGTCCGGCGGAGCATGGAACGCGAGCATCGTCGCCGAATATTTTCATTTCAAGGGACACATATACACCACAATCGGCCTGGGAGCGACCATCTCCCAGGCAACGGACCAGGGCAACTTTGACCTTTTGCTGGCGGCTACCATGATGATGGCCGCCACGGTGGTGACGATCAATCGTCTGCTGTGGCGACGCCTCTATGCGCTGGCCGAGACCCGGTACCGCCTCGAAACTTAGCCCCCAACTTCCCTCTGCTGTGTGGTTACCACAGGTTACTTTCCCGCTTCCACAAACTAACATTTCATCAGTTTTTAACTTGCACTTCATGATGCTGCAACCAGGTTTTGTCACTATTAGACAATGCCATCAGACCAGTTACACACGGAGCAGACGCCGCCGGAAGTGTTGTCACGGGTCGCGGATTTTCCGGGACTGGCGGCGAAGCTGGCCCCAGTCGGCAAGGTGAGGGAATTGTATCGGCGGGCGCAGCGATCGCCGGAAGGGTTTCGTCTGGAAGCCCTGCTCTCTGAGATGCGAGTCGGACTGCGCGTAGACGCTGCCGATCAGGCGCGGATTCCCGCGACCGGTCCCGTAGTCGTTGTCGCCAACCATCCCTACGGGATGTTGGACGGGGCGATTCTGGCCGTGCTTCTCACCCGCATTCGTCCTGATGTGAAGGTGCTCACCAACCAGTTGCTCGGCGATGTGCCGGAACTGCAGCAGCATTGCATCTTTGTCGATCCATTTCAAACCGACCGGTCGCTGGAATCGAACCGGAAAGCGATGCGGGAGGCTCTGGCCTGGCTGCGGCAGGGCGGCATGCTGGCAATTTTTCCCGCGGGCGAAGTGTCGCACTGGCAGATGCCCGTGGCACAGATCGCAGACCCGGAGTGGAATGATACCGCCG
>Ga0075017_100000803_pt1 | contig 18206 bp, 18 predicted proteins | sample AleBraG_ABR_2012_FD_71475 | JGI IMG/M metagenome (GOLD analysis project Ga0075017, IMG submission 71475) | Freshwater sediment microbial communities in response to fracking from Pennsylvania, USA - Alex Branch Run_MetaG_ABR_2012 | ecosystem: Environmental > Aquatic > Freshwater > Creek >... | reverse complement strand
CCATGCACCCCGGTCGAAGCCGCCTCCCCCGCCGCATACAGCCCCGCCAGACTCGTCTGCCCGTTCAAATCCGTCCGCACCCCGCCCATCGAGTAATGCGCCGCCGGACGTATCGGAATCAAATCCGTCGCAATATCCACGTTGTACTGCATGCACGTCGCAAAAATCCGCGGAAACCGCTCCCGAATCTTGTCCGCATTCAAATGTGTCAGGTCGAGATAAACCACCGGCTCCTTGGCCTTGCTCGTCTCCAGTTCGTGCACGATCGCCCGCGCCACTACATCCCGTGGCGCCAGCTCCCCCAGTTCGTGATACTTCGACATGAACCGCTGCAGCTGATCGTTGCGCAGGTAAGCCCCCTCGCCCCGCAACGCCTCCGACAGCAAGAACCGCGGCGCGTTCTTCAGATACAGCGCCGTCGGATGAAACTGTATAAACTCCATGTCGCTGACTTCTGCTCCCGCCCGAAACGCCATCGCCACGCCATCCCCGGTCGCCACTCCCGGATTTGTCGTGTCACGATACAACTGCCCCAGCCCGCCCGTAGCCAGCAACACCGCCGAAACGTGAACTTCCTGCAAATCCCCCTTAGGATCGAGCAACAGCGCGCCCGTAACCCGCCCACCCTCCACCAGCAGATCCGTCGTAAACTCGAACTCCTCCACCGAAATATTCTTCAGCGTCTTCGCCTTGGCATAAAGCCCGCGCTGAATCTCGCGCCCCGTCGAATCCCCATGCGCATGCAGCACCCGGTTCCGGCTATGCGCCCCCTCCCGGGCAAACACCAGCTTCGTCCCCGCCCGGTCAAACTCCGTCCCCCAGCGAATCAACTCCTCAATTCGCTCCGGCCCTTCCTCCACCAGCACCCGCGCCGCCGTGGGATTCACCAGCCCATCGCCCGCGTTCAGCGTATCCTGCAGATGCAGCCCAATCTGGTCTTCATCGCTCAGCGCCGCCGCAATTCCACCCTGCGCATATTGTGTGTTCGATTCCGTCAGCTCCCGCTTGGCCAGCACGCGCACCCGCCCCGCGCTGGCCAGCTCAATTGCCGCCCGCAGCCCGGCAATTCCCGCGCCAATCACGAGAAAATCGGCATCCTGCGCAGAGGTTTTCATGTGCGAAAAAATGGTATCACGCGGTGGAGGGGGCGGAGCAGTGATCGCGTTGCGTTATCATAGAAGTTTGCATGCGACACATCCGCGTTGCTGTTGAACCTCATCCCTATGATGTTCTGATCGAAGCCGGCCTCGTCCGCCGCGCCGGCAACACCCTGCACCGTCTGTTCGGCGCGCAGCGCCGCTGCTTCGTCATCACCGTTCCCCGCGTCCAAAAACTCTGGGGCGCGCCTCTGAAAAAATCCCTTACTGACGCCGGCATGCCCACCGCCTTCCTCACCATGGGCGAAGGCGAGCGCCACAAAACCCTCACCACCGTCGAGAAGCTCTGCGCCGAACTCGTCCGCCTCGGAGGCGACCGCGGCGCGGTTGTTATCGCTTTCGGAGGAGGAGTCGTCGGCGACGTCGCCGGCCTCACCGCCTCCCTCTACATGCGCGGCGTCGATTTCGTCCAGATCCCTACCACGCTCCTCGCCCAGGTCGACGCCTCCGTCGGCGGCAAAACCGGCGTCAATCTGAAAGCCGGCAAGAATCTCGTCGGCACCTTTCACCAGCCGCGCATCGTTCTGATCGATCCGAAACTCCTCGATTCGCTCGCTAAGCGCGAGTTCAAAGCCGGCCTGTACGAAGCCGTGAAATGCGGAGTCATCGGCGACGTCGCCCTCTTCAACCTCCTCGACCTGCACGCCAAAGCCGTCCTCGCCCACGACGAAGATCTGCTTACCCAGGTCATTGCTTCTTCCGTCAAGCTGAAGGCCGCCGTCGTCTCCGCCGACGAAAAAGAATCCGGCTTGCGCCGTATCCTGAATTTCGGCCACACCATCGGCCACGCCCTCGAATCGGAAACCGAGTACGGCCATTTCATTCACGGCGAAGCCGTCGCCTGGGGCATGATCGCCGCCACTCACATCGCGCGCGCACAGGGCATTCTCGAGCCGCAGGTGGCAGAGAGAATTGTGCGCGTCACCCGCAGCCTCGGCCCCCTGCCCGCAGTCACAGTCACGCCCGCTAAAATCGTCAAGCGCCTCCTGGCCGACAAGAAAACCGTAGAGGGCAGCGTGCACTTCGTCCTCCCCAAAGAAATCGGCAAAGTGGATATCGTCCCCGACGTTCCCGCCGCCTTGGCCACCAGCGCCGTCGAAGAATTGCGGAGGCTCTCTCGCTCGTGACTCCTTCCACCGAGTCGCGCGCCCGGCCGCCTGTATCAGGAGCCGCGCCCGAAGGCGCCGCCGACCGCGCTTCTGCCGCGCGCGCCGTCCGCGACATGTTCGGCTCCATCGCCCCCTGTTACGACTTCCTGAATCACGTACTCTCGTTCAACATCGATCGCCTGTGGTGGTGGCGCACCGCGCGCCGCTTTCGCGCCATCCTCAAGCCCCGCAAGGTCCTCGTCCTCGACCTCTGCTGTGGCACCGGCGATATGACTTTCGCGCTCTATCGCCAGGCCCGAGGCGGCGCACAAATTCTCGGCGCCGATTTTTCCCATGCCATGCTGCTGCGCGCCGCCGTAAAGTCCGGCGCGCGCCCCATCGGCTGGATCGAAGCGGACGCCCTCCAGTTACCCGCGCCCGACGGCGCCTTCAACTTGGTCACGTCCGCGTTCGGTTTCCGGAACTTGGCCGACTATGACGCCGGCCTGCGCGAGATCGTTCGCGTCCTGGGCCCGCGCGGCGAGTGCGGCATCCTCGACTTCGGCGCCCCCCAGGGAATCTTCGGCGCCATCTATCGGGTCTATTTCCGCCAGGTCTTGCCCCGCATCGGCAACGCCCTCTCCGGAGTCCAAGGCCCCTATGCCTATCTACCCGCATCCGTCGAACGCTTTCCTCAACCCGAAGAAATGCTCGACCGAATGAAGCGCGCCGGCTTCCGCGAGGTCTCTTGGACGCCTTATACGTTCGGTATTGCAGGGCTTTACTGGGGAAAAAAGTAAAAGAGTTACTCCGACGTAGCCTGCTGGGGGAATCTGCTTTCGGCTCCGTGCCATCTCACCAAATAGGTTGGTGTAATCTTACGTCAACAACCCGTTGAGCCGCGCAAAGAAGGTCGACGCTCGCGCAGAGCAATGTCCGTTTACCTACGCTCAGAACTCGATGTTTCCTGACGAAAGGAGAGTAGGTCTCCAAGTCAGCTGTGCCACTGCCGAGAGGTTCCACGACCGCTCGGAGCAGAGGCCACGCCTAGCGCGTCCATAACATCGGCGGAGGCATGTTGGCCATCCTCAAGCAGCGGAATCGCCGCGAGCAGCGCCTGAATTTCTCGACGAACCCGCTCTATATCTTGTTCCTTCTGAAGCAAAACAGTATGCAGATCCTTCATTCCTTCACCCCAAAGCACGTGCTAGCTTATAACGAAAGGTCGTGCCTGAGCAATCGGTGGAAGCGTCAGGATCGTAGCGTGCGGAATGGTTGGCGACATCCCCTCCATTTGCACCAACAACCCAGTCGTTAGTGAAATCACCTTCCATGAGAAGGCCGGCGCGGGTTAAGCGGCTTGTGCGGCCTTCTTCGAGCGCTCTTCCATCTCTTCCGGCGACACATCTTCTTTGTGAGTGGCAACGCCCCAGCGGTGACCGAACGGGTCCCGGATGAAGCCCATGCGATCTCCGTAGAACTGATCCGCAACCGGCTTCAGGATCTGCGCTCCATCAGCTACGGCCCGCTCCACCGTGGAATCGACATCTTCGACGTAAAGCAGCATGCTCACCGGCGAATTCCCCAACGCGAGCGGGCCCTGATGACCCATCTCCGGAAACTCGTCGGCCAGCATGATATGAGAGTCACCAATCTTCAGCTCAGCATGCCCAATGCGGTCACCTGGACCCGGCAGGCGCATGACTTCAGTCGCTCCGAAAACCTTCTTGTAGTATTCAATCGCTTGGGCCGCACCCTTGATGACCAGGTAAGGCGTAACGGAGTTATATCCCTTGGGAATGTGGTGGACCTTGCTCATACTTTTCTCCTCAAGAACGGCTGCTATTGTCCCCTCAATCCCGGATCCGCGTCAATGTGGAACAATTGTCATCTTGATCGCATCAGGTGCATCAAGAACTCGGGAGGCGCAGGTAAGTCAACGAAAGCGGTGGAGTTGGCACTTTCGCCAAGTGATCGTTCTTGCAAGATCGCCTTTACTCTATCAGCCCCGCCCGGAGCTACCGCCCCGCGCTCAGAGCCGCCGTTTGCGATGCCAGAAACATATCCTTGAACGCTTCCTCAATCGTATATCGAATCACTTCCGTGTGTTTCGCTCCCAGAAATGCAATCAGCCGCGACGTATCCATCGTGTATTGCCCCGTCATATACGGCGCCGCTTCCGGCGGAATATCCGAAATTCCCGCCATCCAGAAAAACTCCAGCACCATGCGAAACGCCCACGCCCCCGGCACGCGCCGCAGCCGGTTGTGCGCCAACTGGATGCACCGTTCAAAGCTCAAGGCCTCGCCGCGACCAGCCACATTCAGCACCGTCAGTCGCTGGGGCGCAGGTCCGGAAATGTGCAAAATGTGCGAGATCAGTCGTGCCACATCGTCCACGTGTACGAACTGCAGCTTGTTTCGCAGGTAACGCTCGCCACGCGGCAGCACCACGGGCAGCCGCTTGCCCTGCGCCAGCAGCCGCCGGCCCCAACGTCCCTTCGTCCCTGGCGTCCCGCGAAATGCATTCACCATGTAGTTCTGCATGCTGGCGCCCACAAAAATATGAGGCCGCAACAGGTACACCGAACAATTCACCAGCGCCGGCGCGCGCCCTTGCACCACTTCGTCACTCTCCTTTTTGTGGATGGCGTAGGGCAGGCTGTGGCCATCGAGCCGCGCTTCTTCCGTCGCCGGACGAGGAAGATCGGACCCGTACGCCGCCACGCTGCTGACGTGTATAAACTTGCCCACCGCCTGCGCGTCATTGCGATTCACTTCCGTGATAGCTTCCATCACGCGCGCCGTGCCCGCCACGTTGATCTGCCACATCCGTCCCGAATCGAGCACCTTCGTCCGTACTGGATCCAGAACAAATGCCAGATGCACGACCCCCGCCGGCCGCACCTCGCGGAAGAGCGCAGTGAGCCTGCCGCAGGAATCCTCTTGCCCCAGGTCCATCTCCACAAAGCGAAACCCGCTCGTGTCCTGCGGCGGGCGCAGGTCCACCCCGATGACGCTGAAATCCTTCAGCAAAGGCAATAAACGCTGGCCCAGGTTGCCCGCGATGCCGGTGACTACGACGCTAGGCTTTCCTTCCGTCATGCCCTTCTAGTTGTGCCCTCTCATCTCCGGCCGGGAAGGGCCCGGTGGCGGAAAGTACTGGTCGTTCAGTTCGGCCGGTTTTCCCTTCAATACTCCATCCGACCACTGCTGCAGCGTGTGCGCCTTGAGCGCATTGCGGATTTCGTCCTTTACTTGCTCGAACGGCGGCGCATCGCGGGAAACCATCTTGTACACGAAATAAGCCGTCGGCTCTTCCATCACGCCAGACACTTCGCCCGGCTTCAGATCCCACACCGTGCGCTGCGTCGCCGGCAGGCCTTCTTTCACCATCTTGCTCAGTTTGGTGGGTGGCGCTGCGCTCTTGGTTTGCGTCAGATCCATCGCTTCCTTCTGCAGCTTGTCAAAATCCTCACCCGCCGCAGCGCGCTTTTGCAACGCCTCAGCAATATCTTTGGCATCCATCGGAGGCAGTGCAGAGGTGGTCTTGTCCGCGGGAGTTGCTGCTTCTGGCGTCCGCGCCCGGGGAATGTATAAACGCAGCAGGTCCGCTCTCTCGAACCGTCCTTTATTCCCCATGTAGTACGTCTCGGCATCTCGGTCGGCTAACCTCGCCGAATTCTTCTGCATGCTCGCGGTGAGTTCATGTTCCAGAATTTGCATCTGCGCGTACCTCATCAGCTCCGCCACTTCCGGCTCTTTGTCGAACCCTCGTTTCTTCGCCTCCGCCGCCATCACCAGCGTTTGCGCGTAGCGGTTGGCAAACAGGCGAGCCTGCGCCGCCGGCAAGTTCGGTCCCAGCAGGCTTATCAGACGTTCGAACTCCGCGCGCGTTACAACGGTCTTGCAGGCCGCTCCCGCCTTCGCCACCGTCGACTTGGAGGCCGTCGCCTTCGGCGCCGAACATAGTCCTTTCACCGTGATCACCGGCGCATCTGGTTTCACCGATTCCGGCGCAAATTTAATCGTCGGTTGCGTCGCGGTGTGATTGGGTGCCGCCTGCGTGGGCGCCGTCGCCGACGGCGCACCCGTCGCTGGCGCGGATGGTTGCGTAGTCGGCGGACTTTGTTGCGGTGCTGCAGACTCCGCGCCCGATACGGGTGGCGTTGCCGTTTTCGGCGCCTCTTGCGCCGCCGCGGCAACCCACAGCACCACTACCGTCGCCAGCCAGCCAAGTCGCATGCGCATTCCTCCTGCACTCAAACCTCACCTTAACTATAACGGGTAGCCCGGTTTGCACCGTTGCTCAAAAGGATTCTGTTGGCGTTCGCCAGCGCGGCAGAGATAATCTGGAGCGTGCCCCCAGAGACCAGCGCGACGCTGAAACTCGCCATGCGCGAAGAAAAGCGCACTGTGGCGGGCAATTCCGTTATTGCCGCCATTCTTATTACGACGCTCAAGGTCATCGTCGGCTTCACCACCGGATCCCTCGGAATTCTTTCCGAGGCCGCTCATTCCGGCCTCGATTTGGTCGCTGCTCTAGTCACCCTTTTTTCTGTCCGCGTTTCCGACAAGCCCGCCGACGCCGATCACCAGTACGGCCACGAAAAAGTCGAAAATTTCTCCGCCTTTATTGAGACCGGTCTCCTCCTTCTGACCTGCGCCTGGATCATCGTAGAGGCTTTCAAACGGCTCTTCCTGCGGCACGTCGAAATTGAGCCCAACATTCCCGCCTTTGCTGTCATGTTCGTTTCCATGGCCGTCGACTGGTGGCGCTCGCGAGCCTTGTCGCGTGTCGCGGAAAAGTACGACAGTCAGGCCCTCGAAGCCGACGCTCTCCATTTCTCCACCGATATCTGGTCGAGCGCCGTTGTGATCGTGGGACTGGCTCTCGTCCTCCTTGGCCGCATGTATCACCTGGACTGGCTCCGTGACGCCGATCCCATCGCGGCCTTGTGCGTGGCGGGAGTTGTGGTCTCGGTCAGTTGGCGCCTGGCGCGCCGCACCATCGACGCGCTCCTCGACGCCGCTCCCCGCGGCGTGCGCAACCAGATTGAAAGCACGGTCGGCGCCGTCGATGGCGTCCTCGAGGTGCATCGCGTGCGCATCCGCCGCGCCGGTAACCGCTACTTCGCCGACCTCACCGTCGCCCTGCCGCGTGCCGTTACCTTCCTCCGTTCCCAGCAGATTGTGGCCAATGTGAACGCTGCCGTGCTGCGCATCCTGCCCGAAGCCGATGTTGTAGTGCACTCCCTGGCCCGGCCGCTCCGAGACGAAAACCTGTTTGATCGCGTTCGCGCCGTAGCCACGCGCAATAACCTCAACGTTCACGATATCAGCGTGCAGAATGTAGCCGGCCACCTGCACGTGGAACAGCACCTGGAACTCGACGAGAAACTGAATCTGAAACAGGCACACGATCAGGTCACCGTCCTCGAATCCCAGATTCGCGAGGATGTACCGGAGATCGATTCCATCCTCACCCACATCGAGAGCGAGCCCGCCACCATCGAGCCCGTCGAAAACACCGCCCAGGACGCCGCCCTGGAGCGGAAACTCAAGGCCATCGTTCCCGACTTCCCCGAAATCCTCGACATGCATGAAGTGCAGATGCGCCGCGTTCGCGGCCGCCTCTACCTCTCCTGCCACTGCACCATGCCCGACGATCTTCCTCTCACCCGCGTGCACGATCTGCAGACCGAACTTGAGATCCGTTTCAAACAAGCCGCTCCAGAGCTGTTCCGCGTATTGATTCACCCCGAACCGAGAACCGACAACCGAAGGTGACCCTCATGGCGAATCCAATAACCGCCAGCGCGCGCTGGACCGATGCCGAACGATTCGTAGCTGTAGCCACCAGCGGCCATGCCGTCGTCATGGACACCGCCAAAGAGAAAACCGCCGGCAGCCCCGTGGAATTGGTCCTCATCGGATTGTGCGGCTGCACCGCCTCCGACGTTGTGAATATCCTGCGCAAGAAACGCGAACCCTTCACCAGTCTTGAAGTTCGAGCCGAAGCCGAACGCGCGGAGACGCCTCCCACGGTCTATACGTCGATCCGCCTCGTCTACCGCGTCGGGGGCAAGGTCTCCCACAAAGCCATGGAAGATGCAGTCCATCTCTCGAAAGAAAAGTACTGTTCCGTTTCCGCCATGCTGCAGAAAACGGCAAGAATCACCTTCGAGATCGAGTACGCATAGGACGCGCCGCCGCGAACGCATTTTGAGAACAATGAGCCCGTACAGTAAATTCATTGCTCGCGGACCCCGCGAACACCTTTTCTTGCTGACTGAACGCCATCCCACACGAGGCTTTCTCTACATCGCGCTGGCCACCCTTCAATGGGGCATCGCCGCCAGCATGGGCCGTGCCGTCTTTACCGGACGCCTTCGCGTTGGCGGTGAAGTTGTGGGCGCGATGCGCCCCATGGTTCTCGCCCAGGGTCGCGTCACCTTTTCCTTCTTTCTGCTGCTCGCGTTTCTCCTGGCCCGTCGCGGCTGGAAGTCGCTGGCCTTGCCGAAGTTGGACATCGGACGCGTTCTTCTCATCGGTGTCGCCGGCATGGCTGCTTCCAATTACTTCTATTACCTCGCCATCCAGCGCACCAATGTCGCCACCGCCATCATCGTGCAATACACCGCTCCGGTCTGGGTCTTGTTGTACATGGTGGGACGCGGCCTGCAGAAAGCAACTCTAAAGCGGGTGGGCGCGGTGGGCATGGTGCTGGCAGGCATTGCATTGGCAATTGATCTGGTCGGTCGCGGTGGCTTCCGCTCTGACGCCATCGGCGTTGGCGCTGCGCTTCTCGCCGCTCTCTCGTTCAGCTTTTACAACATCGCGGTGCACGGAGTTCTGCGGCGCCATGACCGCTGGAAGATCCTGCTCTGGGTTCTGATGACCGCGACCATCTTCTGGGCCATCGCAAATCCGCCGTGGCGCTGGCTCAGCGCGGGTTACACCCGCGGCCAAATCCTGTTCCTGTGCGCCTTCTCCCTCATTTCGATGGTCGGACCCTTTTCTTTCTACTTCGCCGGACTGCAGCACCTGGAACCGACACAGGCCGTCGTCGCCAGCTGCCTGGAACCGGTCTTCGCGATTCTCGTGGCGGCGATCGCTTTGGGCGAGCACGTCACCCTTACGCAGGGGTTGGGAGTAGCGCTCGTGCTTCTGGCCATCATCGTTGTTCAGCGTCCGGAACGATACGAAAGAGAATCGGCAATGGTCGAGCCGATCGAATGAACTTCGCCGCGGCCCTTGACTTTCAGCGGGTGACTTTCACGCCGAGCTGAGCATCCGCCTCCCGTTCCGGCGACGCCTTGGGCTGGCGGCACAGGCTTTCACGTCTTTCAGGGCTGCCATGATCTCGGGATAGGCGGCCATGACTTGCTTTTTCATTTGGGCGCGAGCTTCGGCGAGTGTGGCGGGCAGGGAGAGCTCCTGCCCGGCGGCGGGTCGCGTCTCGACCGCCGCTTCTGCCTGCGTTGCATCTTGCACTGCATCTTCCGCTTCGGGCAGATCGTCTGATGCCGTGCCCTGCGTCTCCGCCGGTTCGCTCGCGGAGGATTCTGCTTCCGCTGGCTCGGCATCGGCGGCGTCTTCCGCGTCCTCTTCGTCTCCCTCCATCTCGACCTCTTCGAAGTCGGAGCTTTCCTGGAACTGGTCTTCGCCGAGCGGGGTATCCTTCACCCATTCCGGGTGGACGACGACCTGGTGCTCTTCGGGCTCGAAGTCCGCCGCGCGCAGGTTGGCCGACGCCGTCTGCAGGGCATAGAGCACGAGCCCGGCGCGCTTGGCCTCGAGTTCGCCGGAGAGGATCATGGCGACGACCTGCATGAGGGCGACCTGGATGGAGTTGGCGTCCTCGAGGACGGGGAGTTGGAAGTTGGGGGTGGAGCGCGGGCGTCCGGCGCTCAGCTTGATGCTCGCTTCGCGCCAGCGCTGGTGAAAGAAACAGAATTTGTGGCGGGTGAGGGCGGGCGAGCCGCACTGCGTGCCATTGACCTTGAGGTGCTGACAACGACGGATATCGGGATAAAGCGACATGAAAAAGGCTCCACCCCCTCCCCCCGTGGTCTAATGGAATCAAGGGGATAGAGGGGGATTTCAGGTTTAATCTTTGAGAATGAGTAAGATGCGGGGAAAATCTTGGAAACAAACGACTTGCACCTTATAGCTAATATCATAACCACATCTTATAGCTCGACTATGGAGGAGGGGCGGGCGGGAAGTCAAGGGAAAAGTGTGGGGGACGTGTAAAATTTCTGGGGATGGAACAAGCAAGTGCCGAATATTGGGCAGCGGGGACGTTGCGAGCGGACATCCCGACCCATGCGGTGCTTGGGCTCAAGACTTAGAGAAGCGCGCTAGGCTGGGCCAGCCGCCTCTTCTATTCCTCAAAATAGGTCACGCTCACTATACGAAAGGTGCCGCTTCCAAAAACGAAGACGTGGACCGGATTACTACGCTGGAACGGCGTCTTCCCGACACGCATTGCGTAGAGTTTGCCGCTTCTGCTATCCAGAAACCTCGCCAGTGTGCCGTTCTCCACCTCCGCTCCTCTAAACACGAGTTTGCTGTCCAAGAAGTCGCAAGAGAGTCCGGCGACAGGCCCATCGTGCTCCACAACCACGTATCCCGCAAGTATGTCAGTCGGCGCTGTGATGGTGATCGCCACCTTGTGGGGGAACTGCGCGTTGTCTGGTTTCAACTGGGTAACTGAAAACTGAAGGGGCAACGGTTCCGCTCTTGGCACCGCGCGTCTCTTTAACCGCACACCCAGTTTCCAAAATTCGGTTGCATATTCCCGAGCAGTCCTTGGATCAATCTGCTCGTTGGGTGCATCCGGGTATTTCGTCTGCGGAAATAAAGTAGTCCAAGCCTCTATTTCTACCGGATCTTTCGAGGACACCCCAAGTCGGCGCTGGATTTCGGTTCGTAGGTCGATCAAATCCTTCATGCAGCAGTCGCGAAATTCGTAGGTGAACTTCCACTTTTCCGCCCCCGGACTTCCCATGTGGGAATTCATCACGCTGTCGGCGATGTCTTCTATCCTGTTTGCTTCCTCGATGGCCCACTGCCCGACCTGCTCGTCCGAGATGTCCATGTATGGCTCGGGGCCGGTTCCGAGACGCGGACCTGTCACGGTAGCGGGTCTTGCGCTCCGAGGCGGAGCCTTCCCGACCGTCGCGGTCACAACGTCCGTTGTTCCGTGTGTTTCCGATGACAATGGCCTGGGCGAAGTCGGTCTTGCACCAGACCGCCGTCGCTTTCCCGGCCTCGTACTGAGTCGGGAAATGGTCTCTCTCAGCGGTTGCTCCGATACTGGCTCCGTGACGAACCGAGGCTCGTACCCTGATTTTTCAATCCGAATCCCGAGCGAGTCTCCCGGCCTGACATTCGGGAGTTCAAGGAGGAATAGCCCCTTCGCGTCGGTCAATGCGGTTTGTCGAGCTTGTCCGCCAACAACGCTCACGGTAGCGCTTGTGACCGGTCTCTGCGTATCAGCATCGACGACGTACCCGAACTGTCGCAACGTCTGGGATGCTGAAGTGCAGAATGGCAACAATACGAACAGGCCAACAACGCATTGAGATCTTACGCTCACAGTTTTCCAAGAGGAACGACAAGGCTCTCCGTTGGCGGGCTGATGGCCTCGTCGTACGCCCTGTATCCCCCCTTCGTCACATGTATCCGAACGCGTCCGTCCTCCAGCGGACTTCCTCGAAGCCTGATTCGGAAGTTGCCGTTGTCCTCTGTAACGTAGGTTTCCGTGCGACCTACTACGGAGACGGTCGCCTGACCGACCGCTTGATTTGTTGTTGCGTCAACGACTGTACCAGCGATGATCAACTCGTCTGCGGGATGTGGTCCGTGCAGCCACCACTCTGGTCGAAGGACGTTTCCAATGACTGCCGCAAGAACAATCGCGGCGCCACTGATCAAGGCGGCGGTGATTGTTACGCTTTTCCTGGGCATTTCGCTCCGAGTTTAGCACCCCTCCGACACGCGGGCGTGTGTCAGAAGGCGGGGGAACCGGGGACAGGGGAACCGGGGACAGACGGGACGTTCCCGGTTTCCGGGGAGCTGAAAATTAGGTTAACGTTCCGTCTGTCCCCGAGTTCTGTCCCCGAGTTCTCGAGACCCGGGCCAACGGCCTGGGCCACACGCCGGACGCTCTGGAGACTCCCGGACACCAGAGAGGGGTCATTTCTTTAAGTGAAATGTCGGGTCGCCTCGGATCGCGTTCAGCCTTTGTCATGACATTATCCCCATATGGCGTGAGGGTCCAATAGGTACTGGTGTCGCGCACGCTCCTCTGGCGTTCATCACGTACAAATAGTCCAAGGGCCCTGAGCTGCACAATCACGGTGTTAAGGGACCCGCTGGTAGGCCTGAGCGAATTATCATGAGCGGCTGGGGTGTCTTGTCGAATAGCCGCTTCGATTTTGTCTCGGCAGTGGCTCGCCAAGGCAGTGGAGAGGATCGCAGTCGGGGCCTTGTCAATCATGAACGGCGCTACGATTCGAAAGATCGTATTCCAGCTCAGTTTCAGAGGAACATCCGACGTGTAATCCTCGTAGACATCCTCAAAGCTCGTGTTGAAGACTAACTCGAATAGTTCATCTCCGGAGGCAAGCTCTTCCGAACCTTTGGGACTATCGGTGCTACTCCGTTCGAGGCGAGCTTGTAAATCCTCAATCTGCTTTCGCAGCCTCAACAGTTCGGTTGCAGCTGCGCCCTCCACCAATTCGTCTGCTCGAACCCATCCCACAGCCGGGTTTGACTTAATTAGTTTGACGATGCTTCGACTGACAACGGAGCCGAGGTCGTGCGGTGTCTTCCAATACTTCACCATTTTCTGTTTTGATAGTTTCCGGAACTGCTCTAGCTGTTTCTTGCCCTCCTCGGTTTGCTCAACCTTGCCAGAAGGTATCAGGCCAGGATCCGAGTGGTGAAATGCAATCACCGGCTTTCCCCGGGACACTGCGTATTCATATTCCATCTGCGTGTAGCTCTTCCCGTCAGGGCCCACTGAGCCGTACCGGCCCCCGATGATGACGAGGTAATAGTCACAGTCGTCGATGACTTTCTTGATCAGCGTCCACTGGTCCTCGTTCGCAGCGGGAAAGAGCTCCATACCGCATGGTATACAGTCGAGTTCGAGAAGGGCCTGCATCACTTCCTGCCTCTCTTCCCGCAAGTCTTCATACGTGGAGCTGACAAACACTTGGTAGCGCTTGTCCACTTCCGCACCTCCGTCGTGTCGCGCAATCCCACGATCACTGTAGCGGCGGGTGGCCCGCCTTTGGAATGAGTATACCCCCGGTATGCGCGCAGTCCTGCGGTGTTTCGAAATTGTCACAGTCAGCGGTGATCGTCGTCACCGTAGCCGCGTCGGCGCTTTGAAAACCGGGGGCAGACGGGACGTTCTCGGCTCCCGGGGGCCGAAAGCTAGGTTAACGTTCCGTCTGTCCCCGAGTTCTTCGTCCCCGAGTTCTCCGAAGAGTGTCGCGTCTTACTTTGTTTCGAAATTGTCACAGTCAAGAGTGATCGTTGTCACCCTCGCACGAGTGGGCAGATGACGCTTGTCGTGTTAGGATCGGCCCAATAGCGCCTGGCGGAAGACACACGTCCACTCGTGTTCGGAAGTGAAACCGGACGCGGTGTCGGATCGAGTACTAGAGGGTTGGAATGACTGAACCAGAACTTCGATTGCAACTGCTGAAAGACGTGCTCGCCTCTTGTGCCGAGGCGTACAGAGAGAATGTTCGGATCGGTGCGGTACTCGAAGATAAGGCGCAAAAAGCCGGGGCATTCGCGGGTCTGTTCCTCGCCGCGGCATTCGGGTTTGCGAGACGGGAGAATCTTGCGGACATGTTTGCACTTGTCGGGGGTTACGGCATGTCGCTCATGATCCTCTGCGTTATGTGCTTCCTTTTCTGCGTCTTTGCGGGCCTCTGGGTCATGTGGGTACGACCCAGCAGAGGGCCGCTTGATCCTGCGCAACTTAGCAGGGTGGGAAAGGCACTTCTGAGCTCGCCTGAGCCGCTTGTTGGAGAGAAGTCAGAAAACCACATTCGAGATCAGATAGATGGTTGGCTGCTTGTTTTGGATACGCAACGGGCGGTTAACGCAAAGAAGGCTCGCCGTCTCTTGATTGGTCAGTGGATTCTCGCGGGCGGGATCGTTCTTCTCGTGGTTCTCCTCGTATTGTTGACAACACACGTGACAACGGTCCACGGCCCGGCAGCTAGCATTGTCCAGGAGGGTTCGCCATGACTTGCGTCATTTGTGGTGCCGATACGCCAAAAGGTACCAACCTGTGTGCGCAGCATAAAATTAAGGGCATTCAAACAAAATCTATCCACTATCGGGTTCGTGACCAGTCCCGCGTCCGAGAGTTCTCAAAGGTCAAAACAAGGAGGAGCTCGCGTGCTCCGCGCGGCCCCAAGTTAGGCTAAGTGTCGTCGGTCTGCGAGTCCAGCGGAATAACCATTTCATGTGAGGAGGTCTGTTCATGCCCTGTTGCATATGTGGTGCGGAAACCACAAAAGGAAGCAACCTCTGCGCGGAACATAAGCTCGGCGGGTCACCGACGCAGTCTTTGCGTAACGATATCGAACACACAGAGTTGGAAGAGAGGGGAACGCGAGACGGAGATCGCGATCAGAGTGAGACTGACGAGTAGTCCGATCCAACTTCCTCGGGCAGTCCTACTGAACTGAACCCGGGGCAGGTGGCCCGGTTCTACCCAGACCAACGACGGGTCGACCTCCAACCAATGCGAGTGCCCCGACGACGAAGTCGATTTCGCCCGCTCGCGGCGCCCCTGGAGGAGAGACTGCGCCTTCGCCCTCGGTGAAAAGCGGCGCCGAGAACAAATCGCTAGGAAGTGCTGGAGAGGAAGCTCCACTGCTCCCACCTACAGGAGTCCCGCGCTGCGGACGGTCGCCAGACCCGGGTCTCGAAAACCACGAGACCCGGGGCACCCCCATTTTCGTTGTGCAAACGAAACAGGCGGCGGTATCCGCACTCGGTAGGGACGGGGGCGTCCGCCGGGCAGGAAAACGGCGGGTTCCTCCCTGCGGTCGGAATGACAAGGGGAGGGAGAGAGGGGATCCCACGTCTCGAACAGCTGCTTCCCACTCATTCGCAAAAGGCGCGAATGAGTGGGGCACCCGCACCCGGCACCCGGCCGCCCGTCTAATTCTGTTCCAATCCGAGTTTCTAATTCCCGGCACCGTACTGGATGGTTAGATTGTTGACTTGAATCGCCGTTATTTGCGCGTAAGCGACGTAGGCGGCGTCAGTGGAGAAATTTCCTACGTTGCATCGCAGAACAACGGTGTTTAGCGAAGTGAACGTGATGGAACCCGACAGAGGCATGGTGGCCCTTACTCCCAGATTGTTCGTGTTATCGGTGAAGAGACTTTGGTCCAAGATATTGGGGAACTGGGAGGTATAAAGCTGGCACGCGATGATGGGGTTGCCTAATTGGGGATAGGCGTTAATCTTTCCCGAAAGCAGGTACGAACCTGCGGGAAGGGTCAATGCAGCGATATTTGTATAGATCGGTGGGTATGCCCCAGTCATGCTGACGCCAAAAGGGGCACTATTCTGGTAAGCATTGCTAATCCCCGCTGGTCCGGTTGCGCCCGGGGGTCCGGCTGGTCCGGGCACATTGGATGCGGCACCTTGTAGCCCCTGTGGGCCGAGCGGTCCTTGAGGTCCTGCTGGTCCGACTGCCCCGACTGCACCTGCGGCACCTGCTTGTGCCACTACGCTCCAGATGGGGTTGGGTGCAGACTGAATATTGACAGTAGCGGGTGTCGCGGTGTTGTCGTTGACGGCACTCGTTCCCATCACCCAAACAGGATTCCCGCTGCCTGACATGGTCACTAGTTGCGGTCCCCAGAAGAAGGTGCTAACACCGCTACCATTCGGCGTGATCTGGATTTCACCCTGCGCAATCCCAGGTGCGGTTCCTAGAACAAAGGACATGCTTACAGTGGTGGGGGATCCGTTCAGCACTGCCGGAATTCCGGTGTAAGAAAGCATGCCTGCGCTGGCGTACCAATCGGGAGTGTAAGTGAATCCGCCAGTAGCCGGAAGTTGGAGCGTAAGAACAAAAGGACTGCTGGGCCAATCGACGGTGAAATTCAGGTTTGGACTTATGTCGGGTTCCTGACCGGTATTTGCGGTTGTAGCGAGGTAGGACGTACCACCGAAGGAGGCAACATCGCCCACGTTGTAGCTCGTGGCGGAACTCCACGGCCCAGTCCAATTGAAGCCTGTACCGTTGGTTCCGTTAGCTCCGGCGGGTCCCGCCGGTCCCGTAGCCCCCGTTGCGCCTGCAGCTCCCTGGGGACCTTGAGGACCCTGCGGTCCTTGTGCGCCTTGCGGACCAGGCGTTCCCGTTGCACCTATCGCACCGGCCGGTCCTGCTGGTCCGATTGCTCCCGCTGCACCGGTCGCACCCGCGGGCCCTGCCGGTCCTGCAGGTCCGGCTGGTCCCGTCACGCCCGTTGCTCCAGTTGGTCCGGCTGGCCCTGCGGGTCCAACCACACCTGCCGCTCCGGTAGGGCCAGCTGGTCCAGTGAATCCAATAGGTCCCATTGGTCCCATAGGACCTTGAAGTCCTGTAGGTCCTTGCGGTCCAACGGCACCGTAGGTCACGTCGAGGTCGGCGAAACCCAAGAACGTGCCGTTGTTAATTGTTAGGTTGTACGATCCGGCGGTCGTGGAGGCTGGCAGGTTGGCTGTCAGCGTGGTATTGGAGCAGGTTGAAGTCACAATGAGTGCGGCTCCACCGAACTTCACCGTCGGAAGAACCTTGTTAGGACAAAACCCCGTCCCACTGACGGTGATCTGGTTTGGCGTCGCGGAATAGTTGATCGACGCACTGTTGATGGTGACCAGCACCGGCCCGTCAGCGAAGCTTGCCGAAACCAGGGCAAGCACGGTGCATAGGACGAATAGCATTTTTGTCATTGCTTTCTCCTGCTTCGACTGGATATGTATATCCACCACCCGCCGAAAGCCACCCGTAGTCGGGCTCCTTAACCTTGTGGGTAAATTCCCGGGTCCGGGTTATCGTGCAATGCCTCTTGGGGACCTGCTCTTCTGGGGGAGACGAGACACTAGGGGAGGAAAGTGGAGTTTAGCTATTTGGCTAATCCCCGGGCCATGACAGGCATCACGGTTCGGCGTGATGTGAGTTCGGCGGGTTGGCCCATTGTCGGCGGCGTCTAGCCCGGTCACCAAGCGCAAAGAGCAACTGGGCGGAATCCTGGTGCTGGAGGCGCGCGACTTAAAGCATGCCATTCAGCTCATCTCGCAGCATCCAGGCGTGAAGTATGGACCCTGGGAGGTACGTCCTGCGGCCGATCTGAACGAGATGATCTGCGATAGCGAACGTCGGCGAGGAAAGGCAAAAGCAAAGCCGAAGCAAACGTGATTGCGGCTCGGGCAGCCGCCAGATCCGCTTGCTTGCAGGCGGCGACTCGACCCAGTAGTCTTCTTAAAACCCTGAGTTGGATAGACCATTGGGTAGAGGAGGGCAAATGAGTGATCATTACCATGATCCGGCGGATCTGCGGCTGCTGAAGGAGATGGGGCAGCTGGCGCCGGCGGAATTCACCGCGTGGGTGAATCTGGACAAGATTGTGGGCCGGGAAGACGGGAAGATTCCGCGCAAGTACCGCGAGTTGATTGCGCTGGCGGTGGCGTGCACGACGCAGTGTCCGTACTGCATCGAGGTGCATACCAAGGCGGCGAAGAGCGCGGGGGCATCGCGCGAGGAGATTGTGGAAAGCTCGCTGCTGGCCGCGGCGCTGCGCGCCGGTGGGGCGGCCACCCACGGGCTCATGGCGTTGAAGTTCTACGACAAGCAGTGAAAGGCGCCGCGCCACAAGCGCCAGAGTTAGTGCGCAAGACCACGTGGGCAAGAGTGCCCGCGC
>Ga0075017_100000802_pt1 | contig 18212 bp, 18 predicted proteins | sample AleBraG_ABR_2012_FD_71475 | JGI IMG/M metagenome (GOLD analysis project Ga0075017, IMG submission 71475) | Freshwater sediment microbial communities in response to fracking from Pennsylvania, USA - Alex Branch Run_MetaG_ABR_2012 | ecosystem: Environmental > Aquatic > Freshwater > Creek >... | reverse complement strand
TCCTTCGCCACCTTCGACAAGCTCGGCGACCTGCGCTACGGATCCGAACTCATGCGAGTCGTCGGCGACCGCACCACGCCGTTCGGCCTGTCCACTGTGGGATACGACGACGAAGGTGTCGCCGCGCAGAGCTGGGACATCGTGCGCGACGGGGTTCTGGTCGGGTACCAGCTGGATCGCAACATGGCGCGGCTGAAAGGACTGGGCCGCTCGAACGGCTGCGCGTACGCCGACTCCGCTCAGCACTTCCCGATCCAGCGGATGGCCAACGTGTCGTTGCAGCCCGTTTCCGGCGGACCCGTAACGGCCGACCTGATCTCCGGCGTCGAGGACGGACTGCTCGTCGTGGGCGACAAGAGCTGGTCGATCGACATGCAGCGGTACAACTTCCAGTTCACGGCGCAGCGGTTCTACCGGATCCACGGCGGGCGACTCGCCGGGCAGGTCAAGGACGCCGCGTACCAGGCCAACACGACCGACTTCTGGGGCGCGATGTCGAATGTCGGAGGGCCGGAGACGTTCGTGCTCGGCGGCGCGTTCAACTGCGGCAAGGGCCAACCCGGCCAGGTCGCATCGGTGAGCCACGGTTGTCCAGCGGCCTTGTTCCGCGGCATCAACGTCCTCAACACCGTTCAGGAGGCCGGCCGATGAGCGGCGCGAAGGTCGGAGCTCCGCCGGCGCCCCAGGAACTGGTCGAGCGCGCGCTCGCGTTCTCGCGAACCGACGGCTGCGTGGTGCTCGCGCAGGAGACCAGCGGGTCGAACCTGCGCTGGGCGGGGAACACCCTGACGACCAACGGGTCGACCCGGTCCCGCTCGCTGACCGTCATCGCGGCCGTCGGCACCGGTACCGCAGCGGCATCGGGCGCGGTGACTCGCAGCACAGTCGAGGACGATGACCTCGAGTCGCTGGTCCGCGCGGCCGAGGCTGCAGCGAAAGACTCCGAACCCTCCGAGGACGCCCGCCCGCTCGTCACGCCGGACGGCTCGCGCCCGGGCGCCGGCTGGGACGCGGTTCCGGATACGACCAGCGCTGCCGTGTTCGGCGATTTCGCGCCCGCGCTGGGCGAAGCATTTCGTGCGGCGCGTGCGGAGGGTCGCGAATTGTTCGGTTTCGCCGAGCACGACGTCGTCACGACGTACCTCGGCACGTCTGCCGGTCTGCGGTTGCGGCACGCCCAACCCACCGGCCGGGTCGAGATCACCGGCAAGTCGCACCAGCGCAGCCGGTCGACCTATGTCGGTCGCCCGACCGCTGACTTCTCCGACATCGACGTGCCCCTGCTCGAAGCCGAGATCGTTCGCCGGCTCGGCTGGCAGGAGCACCGCATCGAGCTTCCGCCCGGACGGTACGACACCGTTCTCCCGCCTGGAGCGGTCGCCGACCTGATGGTCTATCTGTACTGGTCGGCGTCCGCCCGCGAAGCACACGATGGCAGGACCGTGTTCAGCAAGCCCGGCGGCGGTACCCGCGTCGGCGAGCAACTCACGTCGACCCCGGTCGAACTGTGGAGTGACCCGGACCACTCGGGGTTGCGTTGCGAACCCGAGGTGTTCGCCGCCGCATCGGGACCAGCATCCTCGGTGTTCGACAACGGACTACCGCTGCGCCGTACGTCGTGGATCAAAGACGGCACGCTCGCAGCACTTCTGCAGACCCGGGCATCGGCCGAATTGACCGGGCTGCCCGTCACGCCGGCCATCGACAACTTGCTGCTCACGGTCCCGGACTCGACCGGTGACGTCGCGGAGCTCGTCGCCGCGACGACCGGACGGGTCCTGCTCCTGACCTGTCTGTGGTACATCCGTGAAGTGGACCCGCAGACCTTGCTTCTCACCGGCCTGACCAGGGACGGGGTGCACGTGGTGCAGGATGGCGAAGTCGTGGGCACCGCCACCAATTTCCGGTTCAACGAGAGTCCGGTCGACCTGCTTCGACGGATCGACTCCGCATCGGCGACGACCGCGTGCCTGCCCCGGGAATGGAGCGACTACTTCACCCGGACCGCCATGCCGGCGCTGCGGGTCGGCGGGTTCAACATGTCGACGGTCAGCCCAGCGAACTGAGCGGAGCGGTCAGCCGTCCTCGAGCCGAAAGCCCACTTTCATCCCGACCTGGTAGTGCTCGACCTCGCCGTCGACGATCTGCCCGCGGATCTCGGTGACCTCGAACCAGTCCATGTGCCGGAGGGTCTGAGCAGCGCGGTTGATCCCGTTGTGGATCGCGTCCTCGATGCCGTTCTCGCTCGTGCCCACGATCTCGGTCAATCGGTAGGTGCGGTTCGCCATGACCGCACCGTACCGTGGGGGGGTGCGAACCGAGCCGGTCTACCAGATCACGGGAGCTCGGTCCGGCCTGTCGGAGGATGTCCGGCTGCGGACCCGCAAGTACCTGATCTCGATGGCCATCCGCACCGCCTGCTTCGTCGGCGCCGTGATCGCGACCGGGCCGGCCCGCTGGGTGCTCATCGCGGGCTCGCTAGTCCTGCCGTGGGTCGCGGTCGTCGTGGCGAACGCGGGTCGAGCACAAGGTCAGAACTCCCCCGGCATCACGGTGCTCGAACTCAAACGGACGGCGATCGAGCAGCCGACGCACTCAGGGCAAGGCTCCGATCAGGTTGATTCGCCGGGGCCGAATGCCGCCGATCCGGGCGGCCCTTGGAGCACGCGGACGCACTGACCCGTCGGTCCCGAAGACCTCCGAAGTGCTAGGTGCCGGCCCGAATACCCGTGGCATACTCGCGACCGACGTCGCAGTCCCCCGGTTGTGACGTCGTCCGCGATGCCGGACGGCTCCCCCCGTGGCTGTCCGGCATCGCTCGAAGTCCGCACCCGGCTCGTGGGGTCCTGCCGCGAGAGGTAACGTCGAAGGCGTGCTCGCGATCCTTCGCCAAGGTCGGTGGATCGGCTTCACCCTGCTCACGCTGTTCTTCATCGCGCTGTTCGCCAGGCTCGCGATCTGGCAGATGGACCGCCGCCAACAGCGGCTGGCGGCGAATCGCATCATCTCGGCCCAGCTCGATGCCAAGCCGCTGCAGTACGCGGCGCTGGACCAAGCCACCGCGGCCGATCCGAGATTCGCGAGCGCGCATCAGTGGCGCTCGATCAGCGTGACCGGAACCTGGGACGCCGCGCACCAGTTCGTCTGGCGCAATCAAGCTCTCGGGAACAACTGGGGCTACGACGTCCTCACTCCGCTGCTCCCGGCGTCGGGTCCGGCGATTCTCATAGACCGGGGATGGATACCCGCGGGCCAGACTTCGGCCGGTCCGAACTCGGTTCCCGCCCCGGCGTCCGGGACGGTCACCGTCCGCGCATGGCTGCAGCCGTCCCAGCCGGGAGCCCGGCCGCACGGGATCCCGGCCGGACAAGTGCTGGTCGTCGACACTGCCTCGATGGCCCGTGGTCTGCCGTACCCGTTGATCGACGGGTACGGCCAGCTCGTCCATGAGTCACCCGCCTCACCGCATGCGCCGAGCACGCAGCCGGGCCCAGCGCTCGACGACGGACCGCACCTCGCCTACGCGGTCGAGTGGGTCCTGTTCGCTTTCATAGCCATCGGCGGCTGGTGGGTCTACGTCCGCCGAGCAGTCGAGGACGCCGCCGCTGGAGACGCCGACAGGTCCACGACGTCGCGCCCAGGCGGTGGTTCAGGCTCCGACACGAGCCCGCCGCCGGTACCGGCAGGCGTCGGACCGTCCCGACCCGAGGTCAAACTGCCCCCGAGCATCCAGCAGATCGGCTGACTGCTCCCGGCAACGCGCTCACCAGCTGACGGCCGACGGCGTCCTTCCGGGCGTGCCCCGCCCGAAGGGCCGTCGCTCCCGGCAGGATGGCGCCATGGATCTCGGACTGGACGGCAACGTGTACCTGATCACCGGCGGCACTCGTGGCCTCGGCCGCGCCACTGCCCAGGTGCTCGTGGCAGAAGGAGCCCGGGTCGTCGTCTCCTCCCGGGAGCCCCGGTCGGTCTTGACCGCCGCGGCCGAACTGCGAACCGACCGAGCACTGGGCGTTCCGGCCGACAATGCGGACCCGTCCTCCGCCGAGCGGCTGGTGGCCGCCGCAGTGGCCCGGTTCGGTCGCCTCGACGGCGCGCTGATCAGCGTCGGCGGGCCGCCGCGGGGCACCGTTGCGGACATTACCGACGAGCAGTGGCGAGGGGCGTTCGAAAGCGTCTTCCTCGGTGCGGTGCGGCTTGCCCGGGCGGTAGCCCACGAGTTGCCGCTGCGCGGCGGTTCGATCGCCTTCGTTCTCTCGTCCTCGGTGAAGCAACCGCTGACAAATTTGGCGATCTCGAACGGCCTCCGGCCCGGTCTGGCCATGGTGGCCAAGACGATGGCCGACGAATTGGGCAACCGGTCGATCAGAGTCAACGGTCTGCTGCCAGGCAGCATGAACACTGAACGGATGGCCGAGGTGGCCGCCACGAGGACGGCGGCCGACGACGAGCGGGCGCGGGCCGCAATCCCGCTCGGCCGCTATGGCGAACCCGAGGAATTCGGCCGTGTCGCGGCATTCGTCCTGTCCCCCGCCGCCAGCTACCTCACCGGGGCGATGATCCCGATCGACGGTGGCATGATCCGATCTCTGTGAGCGACGGCTCGCAGGATGTCACGTAGCGGAGGGTCAGCCGCCGACTTCACTGCCGGCGAGCATTTCTTGCGTCTCGAACTGCGTCCGGTAAAGATCGGCGTACAGGCCACCCGAGGCCAGCAACTCGGTGTGCGTGCCGTGCTGCACGATCCGGCCCTCTTCCATTACCACGATCAGGTCGGCATCCCGGACCGTCGACAGCCGGTGCGCGATCACCAATGAGGTGCGGCCGGCAAGCGCCGTGGCCAGCGCCCGCTGCACCGCCACTTCGGACTCGGAGTCGAGGTGCGCCGTCGCCTCGTCGAGGATCACGATGTTCGGGGCCTTGAGCAACAACCGCGCGATGGCAAGCCGCTGCTTCTCGCCGCCGGACAGCCGGTAACCGCGGTCGCCGACCATCGTGTCGAGACCGTCCGGAAGGGACTGGATCAGGTCCCAGATCCGCGCGGACTCGCACGCACTGACCAAGTCGTCCTCCGTCGCGTCCGCCTTCGCGTACAGCAGGTTGCCGCGGATGGTGTCGTGGAACATGTGCGCGTCCTGCGTCACAACTCCCATCGCGCCGTGCAGCGACTGCAGAGTTACGTGCCGGACGTCGAGCCCGCCGACGAGTACCGCTCCGCCGGTCGGGTCGTAGAGCCTGGAAGCCAGTGCCGTGAGGGTCGTCTTTCCGGCCCCCGACGGACCGACGAGAGCGACCATCGTGCCGGCTTCGATCTTCAAGTCGATGTCGTGCAGCACCGGAACCGACGTCGTGGCATCCAGAACGGCAACCGACTCGAGCGACGCGAGCGACACCTCGTCCGCCGACGGGTAGCGGAACGACACGTCCTTGAACTCGATCGTGTCGGCCGTCGGGGGCAGCTCGGCCGCGTCGGGATCCTCGTCGACCATCGGCTTCAGATCGAGAACTTCGAAGACTCGCTCGAATGAAACCAGCGCCGTCATCACGTCGACTTGAACGTTCGACAACGACGTCAACGGGCCGTACAGCCGGTTGAGCAGGGACGCGAGCGCGACCAGAGTTCCGACCTGAAGCACGCCGTTGACAGCCATCACGCCGCCCATGCCGTAGACAAGGGCAGTTGCGAGCGCCGCGACGAGCATCAGAGCCGAGAAGAAGATGCGGCTGTACATCGCGGACGTGATCCCGATGTCGCGCACCCGGACCGCCTTGGCGGAGAACTCGTCACTTTCCTGTTCCGGCCGTCCGAAGATTTTCACCAGCAACGCACCGGACACATTGAAGCGCTCGGTCATCGTCTGGCTCATCGCCGCGTTCAGCTGCATCGACTCGCGCGTGATCGTCGCCAGTCGCTTGCCCACCCATCGAGCCGGCAACACGAACAGCGGCAACAGCAGCAGCGCCACCACCGTGATCTGCCACGACAGCACCAGCATTGTCGCGAGCACGAGCACGAGGGACACCACGTTCGACACGACGGACGACAGCGTCGACGTGAACGCCTGCTGCGCGCCGACGACGTCGCTGTTCAGCCGCGACACCAGGGAACCGGTCTGCGTGCGGGTGAAGAACGCGACAGGCATGCGTTGGACGTGGTCGAAGACCTTCACCCTCAGGTCGTAGATCAGGCCCTCGCCGATCCGGGACGAGAAGTAACGCCCGATCAGGGTCACCACCGTGTCCAGGATCGCGATCACGGCGATTGCGATCGCGGTCCAGACGACGACTTCGACGTTCTTGGGGACCACACCGTCGTCGATGATCACCCGCAGCAGCAACGGCGTCACCACGACTGTCATGGCGTCGAGGACGACGGTCACCAGGAACGCGCTGATCTCGCGCCAGTACGGCCGGGCAAAGCCGACGATGCGCCGCGTAGTGCCCGGTGCGAGCCGGTGCTTCACCTTCGGATCCTGGGTGAGCGACCTGTACTGCAACCAAGGCCCGTGCGACATCGACATGCGAGGCGGCTCCTGCTCCGTTCGGTTGACGCAAATACGGGTCGTGCGACTCGCTACGAGTCTGCACCCCGTACGCCAAACCGAACACCGGCGGCGCGGGCGCTGTTCCCGGTCGGATCCGCTACCGGGACGTGCTGCTCACCCGTCCGCCCCTGGACGCAACGCGCGGTGCCGTCGGGCTCGCCGGGCGGCGGGCTACTTCTTGGCCTTCCCGCGGGTCGCTCCTCCGCGGCCGCGCAGCTTCGTCCCGGATTCAGACAGCACGCGGTGCACGAAGCCGTACGAGCGGCCGGTCGACTCGGCCAAGGTCCGGATGCTTGTCCCGGACTCGTACTTCTTCTTGAGCTCGGTGGCGAGTTTGTCTCTTTCGGCGCCGGTGACCCGGCGGCCCTTTCCCAGGTCGGCCACGGGTGTGTCCTCCTTCATAGCGGCTGCACTCGACATGATCACACATGACAGGGAGCACGACACAACCCCTGCGCACGGCCGAACATGGTCAACCGCGAATCTCAGGCCAGCGCCACCAGATCGGTGTAGTCCTCGTTCCAAAGATCTTCGACGCCGTCAGGCAGCAGAACCACTCGCTCGGGGGACAGCGCTTCGACGGCTCCCTCATCGTGTGTCACCAACACGACCGCTCCCGCGTAGGCGCGCAACGCCGACAAGACCTCGACCCGGCTGGCCGGGTCGAGGTTGTTGGTCGGTTCGTCGAGGAGCAACACGTTCGCGCTCGACACGACCAAGGTGGCGAGGGCGAGGCGGGTCTTCTCCCCTCCGGACAGGACACGCGCCGGCTTGTCCACGTCCTCACCGCTGAACAGGAAGCCGCCAAGCACACGGCGCGCCTCGGTCTCAGCCATATCGGGAGCGGCGGCGAGCATGTTCTGCAACACCGTCCGGGAGACGTCCAGGGTCTCGTGCTCCTGGGCGTAATAACCGAGCCGTAGACCGTGGCCGGGAACGACCTCGCCAGTGTCGGGCGGCTCGATCCCGCCGAGGATCCGCAACAGGGTGGTCTTGCCGGCACCGTTCAGGCCGAGCACGACGACGCGCGACCCGCGGTCGATCGCGAGGTCGACGTCGGTGAAGACTTCAAGCGAGCCGTACGACTTCGACAGCCCGGTCGCGGTCAAGGGGGTCTTGCCGCTGGGCGCCGGCTTCGGGAAGCGCAGCCTGGCGACCCGCTCGGTAGTCCGGACATCCTCTATGCCAGCCAGCAGGCGCTCGGCCCGCCGCTCCATATTCTGCGCCGCGCGAGCTTTGGTCGCCTTGTAGCGCATCCGATCGGCTTGCGCCTTGAGCGCGGACGCCTGCTTCTGCGCGTTGGACCGTTCGCGCCTGCGCCGACGCTCGTCGGTCTCGCGCTGTTCCAGATACGCCTTCCAGCCGACGTTGTAGACATCCAGCGCGGCGCGGGTGGCGTCGAGATGGAAGACCCGGTTGACACACACCTCCAGCAGGGCGGCGTCGTGGCTGATGACGACGAGGCCGCCCTTGTGCGTCCGCAGGAAATCACGGAGCCACACGATGGAGTCGGCATCGAGGTGGTTGGTCGGCTCGTCGAGCAGCAGCGTCTCGGCGCCGCTGAACAAGATGCGGGCAAGCTCGACGCGGCGACGCTGTCCGCCGGACAGGGTTCCGAGCGGCTGTCCGAGTACTCGGTCCGCAAGACCGAGGCTGGCCGCGATTTGCGCAGCCTCGGACTCGGCCGCGTATCCACCGGCAGCGTCCATCTCGGCCTGCAGCCGCGAATACCGCCGCAACGCGTCCGCCGCCGTCTCCTCGTCCGCGCTGGCCATCTGGCCTTCGGTCTCGCGCAGCCGGAGCACGATCCGGTCCAGGCCCCTTGCCCCGAGTACGCGGTCCAGCGCGATCTGATCCAGGTCGCCGGTTCTCGGGTCCTGAGGCAGGTAGCCCACCGTGCCCGAACTGGTGATCGCACCGCCCGCGGGCTGCCCTTCTCCGGCCAGGTAGCGGGTCAGCGTCGTCTTGCCGGCGCCGTTGCGACCGACAAGGCCGATCCGGTCGCCCGGAGCGACCCGGAAGCTGGCGTTCTCGAGCAGGATCCGGGAACCTGCCCGCACCTCTACGTCGGATGCGGTGATCATGACGTCACTGGTCCGGCCGTCACCCGTCGATGAGTGAGCGCATCCACGCCTCGACGGCGTCCGCACTGCGCGGGAGCGCTTCGGACAGCACCCGACAGCCGTCCGCAGTCACCACCACGTCGTCCTCGATCCGGACCCCGATTCCGCGCAGCTCGGCCGGAATCGTCAGATCGTCAGGTTGGAAGTACAGCCCGGGCTCGACGGTCAAGACGTGCCCGACTTGGAGAACCCCGTCCAGGTACGTCTCAGCCCTGGCCTTCGCGCAATCGTGGACATCCAGACCCAGCATGTGCCCGCTGCTGCACAGCGTGTACCGGCGGTGCAGGCCCGAGTCCGGCCGCAGCGACTCCTGCGCGCTGATCCCGAGAACGCCCCACTCCTCCAGCCCAGCCGCTATCACCGCCATCGCCGCGCTGTGGAAGTCGCGGAAGCGGGCGCCCGGCTTGACCGCGGCGATACCGGCCTCTTGCGCGGCATAGACGAGCTCATACACCTTGCGCTGGGCCGGACTGAACCGTCCCGAGATCGGCAAAGTGCGGGTCACATCGGCCGTGTGCAGCGAGTCGACCTCGACGCCGGCGTCGAGCAGCAGGAGATCACCCGACCGCAGCCGGCCGTCATTGCGGATCCAGTGCAGGACGCAGGCGTGCGCTCCCGACGCGGCGATCGTCTCGTAGCCGACGCCGTTGCCCTCCACGCGCGCCCGCAGCCCGAAGACGCCCTCGACCCATCGTTCGCCCCGATCGGAGTCCAACGCCTGCGGCAAGGCCCGGACCACGTCCTCGAAGCCTCGCGCGGTGACGTCCACGGCATGCTGGAGCTCCGCGACCTCCCACGCGTCCTTGACCAGGCGCAGCTCGGAGAGCGCCGATTCGAGAGCCGCGTCGCGCTCAGCCTGCGTTTCCTGAGCCTGCCGCGAGGTCTGCGCGCCGTCCGGGACCGGCGGAGTCGCATCGGTGCGAAGCAGCGCGTCCACGACGGGGTCTACGCCGCGCAGCAAGCGCACAGGTACCGCCGGTCGGCCATCGCCGGCCACATCTGCACGCAAGTGATCAGCGAGTTCGTCTGCGCTGCGGGACTCGACGCCGAAGCGGGAGCGGGCCTGCGCGACCGTGGGGCTCGGCCCGACCCAGAACTCTCCGTAGCGGCGGTCTCGGAAGAAACTCCCCTCGGAACGCGGTGCGTTCTCCCGAACGAAGAGGGTCGCGGTATGCGTGGGCATACCCGGCGCCGGGGAAGTCGTGACCGGGTCGAGCACCAGGCACCATTCCGGCTCCTGGGCAGCCGTCAGGTGGACGAACGCGCTGTGCGGCCGGAACCGGTAGTCCGTGTCGTTGCTCCGGGTCACGAGCTGACCGGACGGGATCACGAGCCGCTCGCCGGGAAACCGGCGGGACAGCGCGGCACGGCGCTCGTGCGTGAAACGCGCCGCCGGGTGAAGGCCAGCGGTCCCCGCGCCGGTGGTGGACTCGTTCGGTCCTTCGGCCGCCTCCGGGAGCGCCCAGTCCTTGCCCATGAACGCCGCAAGCGCCGCCGACACGGGGAGGTCGTGGCTACCTGTGCGGATCTGCTGACTCACGGGTCCACTGTAGGGCTCGTGCTGGGACAGCCCGGCGAGCTGCCGATCTCGCTCCGTCACTGATTCGTGTCCCTTTCGTGTTCAGACTGTCGGACCCTTCAGGCAGGCTCGACACATGGGATCCTCGCGGCCGGCCTCGCGCCCGACCAACGCCGATGGAGTGTTCGTAAGCATGCGCGCCTTGCTGACCATGGGTTCGCACGGGCACGCTCACAACAGCGATCACGAACTCCACGTCGACCGCGACGCGATCTGTCCCCGCTGCATGCAGTGGATCGAACCGAGTGACTTCGTCCGGCAGACGCGCTACGGGATCGTCCAGCACGAAGCCTGTAGCTAGCGCGCTCGATCCGGGCGACGTTCCGTCAGGTCGGCTCAGGCCCGGTCAGACGTTGAACCCGATCGCCCGCAACTGCTCGCGGCCCTCGTCGGTGATCTTGTCCGGCCCCCACGGCGGCATCCACACCCAGTTGATCTTCACATCGTTGACCAGACCGCTCAGAGCGGCCCGGGTCTGGTCCTCGATCACATCGGTCAGCGGGCACGCCGCGCTCGTGAGGGTCATGTCGAGGACGGCGACGCCGCTGGTGTCGACGGTTACGCCGTACACCAGGCCAAGATCGACCACGTTGATTCCCAGCTCGGGATCGACGACGTCGCGCATCGCCTCGGTGATGTCGTCGAACGACGGCTCCGATGAATCCACCGAAGCAGCCACAGACTCGCTCGTCGTCTCGCTCATACCGACTCCCGCTCCTTCGTCGCCACGGCCTGAGCCGCGGCATCCTTGAACGCCATCCAGCCGAGCAACGCGCACTTGATCCGCGCCGGATACTTGGAAACTCCGACGAAAGCGACTGCGTCCTCGAGCACTTCCTCATCGGGCTCGCCCTCGCCCTTGCTCTGCATCAGTGTGCGGAAGGCCTCATGCGCGGCGAGGGCGTCAGCGAGTGGACGGCCGGTCACCAGATCGGACATCACCGATGCCGACGCCTGCGATATCGAGCAGCCGATGCCGTCGTATGAGACGTTCTCGACCGTATGAGCCGCGTCGTCACCGACCTTGACCCGCAGCGTGACCTCGTCTCCGCACGTCGGGTTCACGTGGTGAACCTCGGCATCGTACGGATCGCGCAACCCTCGATGGTGAGGGTGCCGGTAATGGTCCAGGATGATTTCCTGGTACATCGATTCGAGTTGCATCACGCAACTCCGCCTGCGCTGAAGAACGCCTGTGCGTGCCGGACGCCGTCGACCAACTCGTCTACCTCGGCGAGATCGTTGTAGACGTAGAACGTCGCGCGCGTCGTCGCCGCAATCCCGAACCGGCGGACCAACGGCCACGCGCAGTGGTGACCCACCCGTACTTCGACTCCCAGATCGTCCAAGACCTGACCCACGTCGTGAGCATGGATCCCGTCAACGACGAAGGACACCGCGCCCCCGCGAGCCTGCGCAGTCACCGGTCCGATCACCCGGACGCCTTGGACCTCAGCGAGCCGTTCGAGTGCGTATTCGGTGAGCGAATGCTCGTGAGCCGCCACCGCGTCCATGCCGATCGCCGAGAGATAGTCGCAGGCCGCAGCCAGCCCGACCGCCTGCGCAGCCATCGGTACGCCGGCCTCGAACCGCTGCGGTGGCGCCGCGAACGTCGAGCCCTCCATCCGAACGACCTCGATCATCGACCCGCCGGTCAGGAAGGGCGGTAACACCTCGAGCAGTTCGCGCCTGCCCCACAGCACGCCGATACCCATCGGCCCGAGCATCTTGTGGCCGGAGAACACGACGAAATCCGCGCCCAGCGCGCCGACGTCGACGGGCTGGTGCGGGACGGACTGCGCCGCGTCGACGACGACGAGCGCGCCGACGGCGCGCGCCCGAGCAACGAGCACATCAACGGGATTGACAGTTCCCAGCACGTTCGACTGATGGGCGAACGCGACCAACTTCGTCGTGTTGTCCACGATCCGATCGAGGGCGCTCAGATCGAGCCGACCGTTGTCCCTGACGCCGAGCCAGCGCAAGGTGGCTCCGGTCCGCTGACAGAGCTGCTGCCACGGCACCAGGTTCGCGTGATGTTCCATCTCGGTGACGACGACGGAGTCGCCCGGGCCGACGACGAAGCGAGCCGACTCCGGTCCGGCCGTGGCGGCGTTGGACATGCCGTAGGCCACCAGATTGATGCCCTCGGTCGCGTTCTTGGTGAACACGACCTCGTCGGTACCGGCGCCGATGAATGCGGCGATCGTCGCCCGCGCCGACTCGTATGCGTCGGTCGCTTCCTCAGCCAGTTGGTGAGCGCCGCGGTGCACGGCGGCATTGTGCTGGGTGTAGAAGCGCCGCTCCGCGTCGAGAACCTGCAGCGGCTTCTGGGACGTCGCGCCACTGTCCAGGTAGACGAGCGGGCGGCCGTTCCGGACAGTACGGGACAGGATCGGGAAGTCAGCCCGGATCCGTTCCACGTCGAGCAACGCCGAAGTACCGGCACGAGCTCCCGCCCCGGCCGCCGCCAGGCGAACGTCACCGCTCATGACGACGCGCCAGCTCCCGACGCCGTTGGCGATCCGACATCGGCGAAACGCTCGTACCCGCTCTCTTCGAGTTCCTGGGCGAGCTCGGGGCCACCTTCTTCGACGATCCGGCCGCCGGCGAACACGTGGACGAAGTCCGGGGTGATGTAGCGCAGGATCCGGGTGTAGTGCGTGATCAGCAGCACTCCGACGTCGCCGCCTTCGCGCACGCGGTTGACGCCTTCTGACACCACACGCAGCGCATCGACATCCAGGCCGGAGTCAGTCTCGTCGAGGATCGCCATTTTGGGTTTGAGCAGCTCGAGCTGCAGGATCTCGTGCCGCTTCTTCTCGCCGCCGGAGAAGCCCTCATTGACGTTTCGCGTGGCGAAGGTCGGGTCGATAGCGAGCTGTTTCATCGCGCTGTTCATCTGCCCGACCCACTCGCGCAGCTTTGGCGCCTCGCCCCGCAACGACGTCGCAGCCGACCGGAGGAAATTCGACACCGACACACCCGGGATCTCGACCGGATACTGCATCGCCAGGAACAGCCCCGCGCGCGCCCTCGCGTCCACACTCATGGCGAGGACGTCAGCGCCGTCCAGGGTCACGCTTCCGCTGGTGACGTGGTACTTGGGGTGGCCGGCGATCGAGTAGGCGAGCGTCGATTTGCCCGAGCCGTTCGGACCCATGATCGCGTGGGTCTGACCTGACTGCACGGCCAGGTCGACCCCGCGAAGGATCTCTCGCAGCCCGCCTTCCGCATCGACGCTGACGTGCAGATCGCGGATCTCCAGTACGGACATGGTGTGCTCAGCGCTCCAGATGTGGGTTGTGGATGTTCACGTAGATCTCGCCGGCGTCGACCTTCACGGGGTAGACCGGAACCGGCTGTGTCGCCGGCAGCCCGGTCGGCTTGCCGGTGGCGAGATCGAACCGCGAACCGTGCAGCCAACACTCAATGGTGGTCTCGTCGACGTCGCCTTCGGACAGCGACACGTCGGCGTGCGAGCACACATCGTTGATTGCGTAGATATCGCCCTGGGCCCGCACCAGACAGACCGGGACGCCATCGAGTTCGAACCGGCGAGGTTTGTCATCCTCGAGCTCGTCCGCCGGACACGCGGCAAGGAAATCGTCAGTCATCGGCTCGGTCGCTCCAACTCCGCGTCGACGGCCAGCATCAGCCGCGTCTCCAATTCGGGCACCCCGATCTTGCCGAGCAGATCGGCGAAGAAACCGCGGACGACCAGGCGGCGCGCCAGATCCTCCGGAATTCCGCGGGACTGCAGGTAGAACAGCTGCTCGTCGTCGAACCTTCCCGTGGTGCTCGCATGTCCGGCACCGACGACCTCGCCCGTCTCGATCTCTAGGTTCGGGACGGAGTCGGCCCGCGCGCCTTCGGTCAGCACCAGGTTCCGGTTGATCTCGTACGTATCGGTGCCCTCGGCACTGGCCCGGATCCGGACGTCGCCGATCCACACGGTGTGCGCATGCTCGCCTTGCAGCGCTCCCTTGTACGTCACCCGGCTGGTGCAGTTGGGTGCGCCGTGATCGACGAACAGCCGATGTTCGAGATGCTGGCCAGCGTCCGCGAAGTACAGGCCGAGCAACTCGGCGTCCCCGCCGGGACCGTCGTACGCGACCGTCGGGCGGATTCGGACGAGGTCGCCGCCCAACGACACCACGACGTGGCGGACCCGGGCGTCGCGACCGACCTTGAGCTTGTGGGTGCCGAGGTGGATCGCGTCGTCGGCCCAGGTGAGCAGGCTGACAACGGTGACCCTCGCTCCGTCGCCTACGACGATCTCGACGTTGTCCGCATAGGTCGCCGAGCCGACGTACTCGAGCACCACGACGGACGACGACATCGGTCCGACCTCGACGAGCGTGTGGCCGAACACCGATCCTTCGGCGCTCTCGCCGCGAAACGTGACCGCGGTCGGCTGGTCGACCTCGCACTCGCGCGGAACCGTGACGACGGTAGCTCGCTCGAAGCCTTGCCAGGCTCGGGCGGCAACACGATCGTCCGGAGCGCCGGTCGTGCCGAGTCGAGCGTCGTCCCGGGCGACCTGCTCCACCGTGACACCGGCGGCCGCGTCGACTTCGACGACGACTTTGCCGGCTCCGGCTGTCGCGCCGTCCGACCCGTCGTGCAGGCCGCGCAGGCGGCGAAGCGGGGTGAACCGCCACTCCTCCTCGCGTCCGGTCGGAACCGGATGGTCAGCCGGATCGAACGACGCCACCCGAACGGGGCGTACGTCACCGGGCTGCCTGTGCGTGACTCCCATCGTCAGCCCACGGCCCCTTCCATCTGCAGTTCGATCAGCCGGTTGAGCTCGAGGGCGTACTCCATCGGCAGCTCGCGGGCGATCGGCTCGATGAACCCGCGAACGATCATGGCCATCGCCTCTTCCTCGGTGAGCCCGCGGCTCATGAGGTAGAAGAGCTGGTCCTCGGACACCTTGGAAACCGTCGCTTCGTGGCCCATCGCGACGTCGTCCTCGCGGACGTCGACGTAGGGGTAGGTGTCGGAGCGGCTTATCTGGTCGACCAGTAGCGCATCGCAGCGAACCGTCGACTTCGACCCGTACGCGCCCTCGTTGACCTGGACCAAGCCGCGGTACGACGTGCGCCCTCCACCCCTGGCCACCGACTTCGAGACGATCGTCGACGAGGTGTGCGGTGCGCAGTGGACCATCTTCGCGCCTGCGTCCTGGTGCTGGCCCTCGCCCGCGAACGCGACCGACAGGGTCTCCCCCTTGGCGTGCTCGCCCATCAGGAACACCGAGGGGTATTTCATGGTGACCTTCGAGCCGAGGTTCCCGTCGATCCATTCCATCGTCGCGCCCTCGGCGGCGGTGGCCCGCTTGGTCACCAGGTTGTAGACGTTGATCGACCAGTTCTGGATCGTCGTGTATCGCACGCGGGCGTTCCGCTTCACGATGATCTCGACGACCGCCGAGTGCAACGAGTCCGACGAGTAGATCGGCGCGGTGCAGCCCTCGACGTAATGAACGTACGAATCCTCGTCGGCGATGATCAATGTCCGCTCGAACTGACCCATGTTCTCGGTGTTGATCCGGAAGTAGGCCTGGAGCGGGATCTCGACGTGCACGCCCTTGGGCACGTAGATGAACGACCCGCCCGACCACACGGCTGTGTTGAGCGCGGCGAACTTGTTGTCGCCGACGGGGATCACCGTGGTGAAGTACTCGCGGAACAAGTCTTCGTGCTCGCGCAGCGCGGTGTCGGTGTCGAGGAAGATCACCCCCTGCTGCTCCAGGTCCTCACGAATCTGGTGGTAGACGACCTCGCTCTCGTACTGCGCAGCGACGCCGGCGATCAGGCGCTGTTTCTCGGCCTCGGGGATGCCGAGACGGTCGTAGGTGTTCTTGATGTCGGCGGGCAACTCGTCCCAGGTCGTCGCCTGCTTCTCCGTCGACCGGACGAAGTACTTGATGTTGTCGAAGTCGATACCGCCGAGCTCGGCCCCCCAGTTCGGCATCGGCTTCTTCTCGAACAGGCGTAGGCCTTTGAGCCGCAGGTCGAGCATCCAGGCGGGCTCGTTCTTTCGCGCCGAGATGTCCCGGACGACCTCCTCGGACAGCCCGCGGCGCGCGTTCTCACCAGCCGCGTCGGTGTCCTTCCAGCCGTACTCGTAACGTCCGAGCCCGGCCAGTTGGTCAACCTCGCCGGTCCGATCGAGATCGGTGTTCGCTGTCTGAGTCATCTGGGCGCCCTTTCGGACTGGGTCGTCGTTCCGTTGCTTTCTGAGCCATATCGATTGCGTTCCGGCAAGGGCCGGGTCCGATCTCTGTCGCGCGGTGGAGGGACGTACGTGGTGCACACATGACCGCCCTGGGCGATCGTCGAGATCCGTTGAACATGCGTACCCAAGAGGCGGGAGAACATCTCGGTCTCCGCTTCGCACAGTTGCGGGAACTGCGCGGCGACGTGCGCGACCGGACAGTGATGCTGGCAGATCTGCGTTCCGCCGCCCGGGGCGGGGTCTGTCGACGCGGCGAATCCGTCTGCGGTGAGTGCCCCGGCCAGTGCCGCCGGGAGTTCGCGGTGGCTCAACCCGTCGAGCGCCGCTGAGTAGCGATGCTCCGCCGGCTCGCCGTGCCCCCGCGCGAACGTCGCGACCGCGTCGTCGCCGGCGACCTGTCTCAGGTAGCGCAGCAGGTCCGCCGCCAGGTCGTCGTAAGCCTGCGGAAAGGTCCGATGGCCGTTCTCGGTGAGGGCATACACCTTCGCCGGCCGACCTCGACCACGCCGGCCGACCGGACCGTAAGGGGCCCGGTCGCGCGCTTGAGCGCTGCCGTTTACGACCAGCGAGTCCAAGTGGCGGCGGACCGCCGCAGGAGTCAGGCCGAGCCGGTCGGCGAGCGTCGCGGCCGTGGCCGGACCCTGCTCGAGCAGGGAGTGGACGACCCGGGCGCGGGTTCCGGCTGCTGCTTCGATCGCGCTCGCGGCCGCATGCGGATCTGATGAGCCGGCCCCCGGACAGCCGTCCACCGTCTCCGGGAGCGTCGCTCCGGGCGCCGCTGCGATTTCCACAACGCCAGTATGCGCTAATTAGCGGTGGCATGCGATGTCGGGGGAACGTGTCCCAGCTCACGCTCGGGATCCGACAGCGCCTGGCTGCCTACACTCCTGGCTCGTGCCCTCCGAACTGACGTCGGCCGTCCAGGTGGACGACCTCGTGATCCGGTACGGCAAGGCGCCCCGCGCGGTCGAGGCCGTGACCGGGCTGTCCATGGTCGCTCCGACGGGCCGCATCACTGCGGTCCTCGGTCCGAACGGTGCCGGGAAGACCAGCACAGTCGAGGCGTGCGAGGGACTTCGAAGGCCGGCAGCCGGCCGCATCCGCGTGCTCGGCCGAGATCCCCGTCTCGAAGCCGCCGACCTGCACAGCAGGGTGGGCGTCATGCTCCAGGCGGGCGGCGTACCGGGCGGTGCCACCTCGGCTCAGGTACTCGCGCATGCTGCCCGGCTGTATGCGCATCCTCGTGACGTCGACGAACTCGCGGCGAGCCTGGGCATCGACCGGCTCGGCCGGACTCCGTTCCGCCGCCTTTCGGGCGGTGAGCAACAACGGGTCAAGCTGGCGCTGGCCCTGGTGGGCCGACCGGAACTGGTGTTCCTCGACGAGCCGACCTCGGGACTGGACCCGCAGAGCCGGCTGGCCGTATGGGACCTCCTTCGAGGGCTGCGCACGGCCGGGATATCAGTTCTCATGACGACCCATCAGATGGACGAGGCGACCACGCTCGCTGATCACGTGGTGATCGTCGACGGCGGCAAGGCAGTAGCCGCCGGCGACCCGGACACGCTCACCGGAGGGGCCACCGACCGCGCGGTGCGGTTCCGAGCCCGCGGGCTCGACCTCGAAGCCCTCCGGGCCGAGTTGCCGGACGGGACCGAGGTCGTTCGCGAAGCGGACGGCTCGATCCGGGTCACCGGCACGATCGACGCCGAGCTGCTCGCC
>Ga0075017_100000801_pt1 | contig 18223 bp, 22 predicted proteins | sample AleBraG_ABR_2012_FD_71475 | JGI IMG/M metagenome (GOLD analysis project Ga0075017, IMG submission 71475) | Freshwater sediment microbial communities in response to fracking from Pennsylvania, USA - Alex Branch Run_MetaG_ABR_2012 | ecosystem: Environmental > Aquatic > Freshwater > Creek >... | reverse complement strand
GATCTGTGTCGCACGACCACCTGTCTGTGTCTGGATTCCTGAGCGCATAGCCCCCCCGCCTCTGCTCCACCCCGGCTATCCGCATCCGGCGGCGACCGCTTTTCCCGCCGCACCCGCTCGCATCATTCGTGCCGGCCCAGGAGTTCACATGCTTATCGATCCCCGTGGTCCGCGGTTCTCCGCGGCTCTCACGACCGCCGTTCTGGCGGCCGCGCTGGTGACCAGGAGCGGCTGGATCCTGGCCGCTCAAACTGTCGTTTTCGCCATCGGGGCGTTGGCCGGAGTCCAGCACACGCCGTACGCATGGCTCTTCAGGCATTTCGTTCGCCCTCGCCTAGGGCCGCCCGGTGAGCTCGAAGATCCTGCCCCGCCGCGCTTCTCTCAGAGTGTCGGTCTCGGGTTCGGCGTCGTCGGTCTGATCGGCGCGGTTGCCGGCGCCGGCCCGGTCTTCCTCGCGGCTACCGGCATGGCGCTGGCCGCAGCCTTCCTGAACGCAGCTTTCGGATACTGCCTTGGCTGTGAGATGTACTTGATCATCCGCCGCATCCTTCCCAAGCAAGAGGAGATTCCCGCATGAGCCGCTCCGACGTCCTGGTCGACGCTGACTGGGCCGAGGCCCATCTGGACGACCCGTCGGTCGTCCTGGTCGAGGTCGACGAAGACACATCCGCGTACGACAAGGGCCACATCCCGGGAGCAGTGCGCATCGACTGGAAGGCAGACCTGCAGGATTCGGTCCGCCGCGATTTCGTGAACAAGGCCCAGTTCGAGCAGCTGCTCTCGAGCAGGGGGATCTCCAACGACCAGACCGTCGTCCTGTACGGCGGCAACAACAACTGGTTCGCGGCCTACGCCTACTGGTACTTCAAGCTGTACGGGCACCAGGACGTGAGGCTGCTCGACGGTGGACGCAAGAAGTGGGAGCTCGACTCCCGGACGCTCGTGACCGACGTCCGCGACCGTCAGCCCACGACGTACACGGCCAAAGAGCAGGACACGTCGATCCGCGCGTACCGGGACGATGTGCTCGGCGCGATCGGTTCGCTCAACCTGGTGGACGTGCGCTCGCCCGACGAGTACGCCGGACGCCTGCTCGCGCCGGCCCACCTCCCGCAGGAGCAGGCGCAGCGCGCCGGTCACATTCCGACTGCGCGCAGCATTCCGTGGTCGAAGGCGGCCAACGACGACGGGACGTTCAAGTCCGACGAGGAGCTCACGGCGCTGTACGCAGACGCCGGCGTCGACCTCTCCAAGGACACGATCGCCTACTGCAGGATCGGCGAGCGGTCGGCACACACCTGGTTCGCTCTGCACGAGCTGCTCGGCCAGTCCAGTGTCCGGAACTACGACGGCTCGTGGACCGAGTACGGGTCCCTGGTCGGTGTCCCTGTTCAGCTCGGCGACGAGGCAGGCAACCCGGAGGGTGGCAACGGCTGATGTGCGGCGCCACAACGGGGGGCCTCAGTGTCGAGGGGATCGACATCACCAAAGAGTCCGTCGTCCAGGGCGTCGTGCTGCGCGGGCAGCAGCCGGTAGCCGGGGCTTACGTGAGATTGCTGGACTCCGGTGGTGAATTCACCGCGGAGGTTCCGACTTCCGTCACCGGACACTTCAGGTTCTTCGCCGGGCCCGGTTCGTGGACCGTCCGGGTCCTCGCCCCGGGAGCCGAACCGGTGGACCGTTCCGTGGTCGCGCGCCAGGGCGCTGTCGCGGAGCTGGAAGTCGCCATCTGACCCGCGTCGGTGAACGGCGCCCCGGGCTCGAAACTGTCCGGGGCGCCGCGCTCGGCGGCGGCCGGCTGCGGTTGGTCCAGCGGCGTCAGTAGACCAGAGCTTGCGCGCCCTCGGCGACGGCTTCAGTTACGAAGGTTGCAGCGCCCGCGATCCGGATCCCCGGAAGTAGCTGATCCGCCTCGATGTTTCGACGAGCCGCACACTGGGTGCACAGCGTCACCTGTCCGGCGTCGATGACCGCGCCGAGGAGCTCGGCCAGCGGAGCTGACTGCGCGAGTACAAACGCCTCCGCTCGTCCCGGCAACGCGAGCCAGGAAGCTTCGCCGGTCAACCAGAGCGACACGGGTATCCCCGATGCCGCTGCGGTCGCGGCCACGGTGAACGCTTGGGCGCACCGCTCGGGCGCATCCTCGCCGGCCGTCGTCTTGATGACCAGCGAGCGCGCCACACAGCCAGCGTAGCCGCGCGGATTACAGTGGCGACGTGGTTGACGATGTCTCAGCTGTGATCTTGGCAGCGGTGGCCCTCGGGCTCAGCTGGTACGCGGGCCGCGTGGTCGTCAAGCTGTACCGGGGCGAGGACTGACGTGGAAATCCCTGCCGATCTGGCGCCCGAGCTGGTACCGATCGCGTGGCTCCTGGGTAGCTGGGAAGGCGCAGGAGTCGGCGGCTACCCGACCATCGAGGCGTTCAATTTCGGCCAGCGCATCGAATTCGAACACTTCGGGAAGCCGGTGCTTGCCTACCAGTCGCGAACGTGGCTGCTCGACGAGGACGGCAAGCAGGTGCGTCCGTTGGCCAGTGAGACCGGATTCTGGCGACCCGGACCCGATGGCACGCTCGAGGTCCTGCTGTCGCACGGGTCGGGCTATGCGGAGGTCTGGGTCGGAGAGGCAAACGGCGCCAAGATCGAACTGAGGACCGACGTCGTGGCGCGAACGGCGACGGCCAAGGAGTACACGGCTGGGCACCGGCTGTACGGACTCGTCGAGGGCGAGCTGTTGTGGGCGTTCGACATGGCTGCGATGGAGGAACCGCTTCAAGCGCACGTGTCCGCCCAACTGAAACGGGTGCCGTGACCGGCCATCACGCGAGTTCGGCCCCGCACGTGGCCGCTGACGTCGCGACCCAGGATCTTGCGGCCCGGCTGCATGCGCTGGGACTGCGCGTGACGCCGCAGCGGCGCCTCGTTCTCCAGGCCGTCGACCGGTTGGGTCACGCGACTCCGGAGGCGGTGTCCAGCGAGGTCGAGCGCGTTGCGGGAGGCGTCGACCCATCGACCGTCTACCGGACGCTCGAGTTGTTCGAGGAACTCGGGCTCGTTCGTCACACGCATCTCGGTCCCGGGCCGGTCACCTACCACTCGGCGGCCGACACCACCCACCTGCACCTGGTGTGCGAGACGTGCGGGCGCGTGGACGAAGCTGATGTGACCCTGGCCGAGAGTCTGGTGGGAAGTTTGCAAGCCGACTACGGGTTTACGCCTGATGTGGCGCACATGGCGATATCGGGAACATGCGCGAGCTGCGCTGCCGCATCGGTTCGCGCTGGCGGCACTCGCCCCCAAGGGGCCCGCGAGCGATGAGTGAAACGGGTCGGACGGTGGTGCGCATCGAGGACGGCCCCGACGCTGGTGCTGTCTGGCACTACGGCGACCCGTTCGGTGAGCAGCGCGCGCTCGCCGCGGGAGCTGGCGTGATCGACCAGAGTCATCGCCCGGTCATCCGAATCGCCGGGCCGGATCGGCTTACCTGGCTGCATTCGCTGACGTCACAACATCTCACTGGCCTGCTTCCCGGCGAGTGGACGCAGGCGTTGATCCTGTCGCCGCACGGGCACGTCGAGCATCACCTCACGCTTATCGACGACGGCGCCCAGGTCCTTGCCCACGTCGAGCCGGGAACGGATTCGGCGCTCCTTGACTACCTGACGTCGATGATCTTCTGGTCCGAGGTCGAGGTCAGCCTCGCCTCCGATCAATGGGCCGTGCTCGAGCTCTCCGGTGGCTACGTCCTGGTCCCACGATTCGAGGTCCCGCTGAGAATGGCGGAGCTCGGCCCACCCGCGGGGATGTGGGCAGCTGACGCCTTGCGCGTCGCCGCCGGTCGGCCCCGGCTCGGCTTCGAAACCGACCACAAGACCATCCCCGCAGAGGTCGGCTGGATCGGGTCCGCGGTCCATCTGGACAAGGGTTGCTATCGCGGCCAGGAGACCGTGGCGCGAGTTCACAATCTTGGGCGGCCGCCACGCCGGCTCGTGCTGCTGCACCTCGACGGCTCCCAGGCGCAGCTCCCGTTGCACGGCGACCCGGTGGGTCCCTTGGACGGTCGGCCGGTGGGGTTCGTCGGCACAGCTGCGAGGCATTACGAGCTGGGCCCGATCGCGCTGGCCCTCGTCAAGCGATCGGTCGTCGCGGGTGACCCGTTGTTCGCGGGCGAAGGCGACCGCCTCGTCTCCGCGACTCCGACGGATCCCGAGGCTGTTCCGGTCTGACATTCCCGCTAGGTCTGGGTGTCGAGAATTAGTGTGCGGGGCCCGTCGTTGACGAGAGCGACCTGCATGCTGGCGCCGAAGACTCCCGTCTCAACGCGCGCACCCAGCTGAGACAGATGTGTGCAGAACGCTTCGACCAGCGGCTCCGCGATGCTTCTCGGAGCCGCCGCAGACCAGCTTGGCCGACGCCCTTTACGCGTGTCCGCGTACAGGGTGAACTGGCTGACGACCATGATCGGGGCGTTCGCGTCGGAAGCCGATTGCTCGTCGTCGAGAATGCGAAGATTCCAGATCTTGGTCGCGAGTTGCTCGGCAATCTCGACCGAATCGCGGTGAGTGACCCCGAGCAGGACGAGCAGAGCTTGCTCGTGCACTGCCGAGACGACGACGGAGCTGACCGTCACCGCTGCTTCACTGACGACCTGGACCACCGCTCGCACCGATTGATCGTCCCAGAGTTCCCCACGGCCGGGATCGCGTCAGCGGCCGAACAGGCGGCGCTTCTTCTTCTCGTCCTTGCCGGAGGCCGGCGGCCGAGCCGATGGTGGCGGAGGTGGCGGCGAGGAAGTCGGCGCGGCGTCACTGCTGTCCGCGAACATCTCCGACAAGGCGCGTAGGACAGCCGCCGTGTCGGTGTGCGTGGCCGTTCGAGCGGAGGCCGAGACGGTTGACGCCGGTTCCTGTGGCGTCGGCTCGGGGGCGCCGTCCTCCTGGCGGATCGCCTGCGCAACGGTAGCGCTGGCCTCGGCGTTGATCTCCGCCAGCAGCATGTGGGCGGATTGCTCAGGTTCGCGTATGTCCAGATGCCCAGCGTTGGCAGCCTCGGCGGCGAGCGCATCCTCTGCTTCGGCTTGACGGCGCTCTGCTTCGAGTCGCTCCACCTCCCGACGCGCGGTCTCCAGTTGCTCGGCCTCCAGCCGGGCAGCCTCGACCTCTGCGGCGATACGTTCTGCTTCGAGTCGCTCCGTCTCGAGCCGGGCTGCTTCGACCCGTTCGGTCTCGAGCCGTTCGGCTTCGAACCGCTCTGCCTCGATCTGTTCGGCTTCGACTCGCTCTGCTTCGAGCCGTTCTGCTTCGAGCCGTTCTGCTTCGAGCCGTTCTGCTTCGATCTGTTCTGCTTCGAGCCGTTCGGCTTCAAGCCTCTCGGCTTCGAGCCGCTCGGCTTCGACCCGCTCGGCTTCTAGGCGTTCGGCTTCAAGCCTCTCGGTTTCGAGCCGTTCGGCTTCGAGCCGCTCGGCTTCGACCCGCTCTGCCTCAAGCCGCTCTGTCTCACGGCTCTCGGCTTCGATTCGTTCGGCTTCGATTCGTTCGGCTTCGACCCGTTCGGCTTCGATTCGTTCGGCTTCGACCCGTTCTGCTTCGAGCCTCTCGGCTTCGAGCCGTTCTGCTTCGACCCGCTCGGCTTCGAGGCGTTCTGCTTCGAGCCGCTCGGCTTCGAGGCGTTCTGCTTCGAGGCGTTCGGCTTCGATTCGTTCGGCTTCGACCCGTTCGGCTTCGATTCGTTCGGCTTCGACCCGCTCTGCTTCGACCCGTTCGGCTTCGACCCGCTCTGCCTCAAGCCGCTCTGTCTCAAGCCGCTCGGCTTCGAGGCGTTCTGCTTCGAGGCGTTCTGCTTCGAGCCGCTCTGCCTCAAGCCGCTCTGTCTCAAGCCTCTCGGCTTCGAGCCTCTCGGCTTCGAGGCGTTCTGCTTCGAGGCGTTCTGCTTCGAGCCGCTCTGCCTCAAGCCGCTCTGTCTCAAGCCTCTCGGCTTCGAGCCTCTCGGCTTCGATTCGTTCTGCTTCGAGCCGTTCGGCTTCGACCCGCTCAGCTTCGAGGCGTGCAAGTTCTGCCTCACGAGCCTCGTGCTCGGCCCACGCAATTCCTTCGACCGACTCGCGCTGAGCAGTCAGCCACGCTTGATGATCGGTCCAAGCGGCTTCTTCGACTGACTGTCGCTGGAGGTCGAGCCACTCGCGGTGATCGATCCAAGCCTGGTCCTCCGCGGCGACGCGCTCGGCTGCCAGCCAGAGCTGGTGGTCGGCCCACGCGGCATCTTCGTCGTCGACGTATTTGGCTGCGAGCCATTCAGCGTGGTCAGCCCAAGCTTCTTCCTCTGCTTCGGCGCGCTGTTCTGCCAACCAGAGGCGGTGGAACCGCCAGGCCTCGTCCTCCGCAGCAGCGGCCTGCACGGAGAGCCAGGCTGCGTGTTCGGCCCAGGCTTCCTCTTCGGCATCCATACGCTCGCCGTCGCGCTCGGCTTGGCGCTCGGCTTCGATCCGTGACAGCTCGCGCTGACGCGCTTCCTCGACCTCGATCGCGATCTGCTCGGCTTCCCGCCGGCGTCGCTCTTCCTCGGGCTCCTCGTCGCCGATCCAGCCGCGCGATTTCTTGCGCGAGCCCGGGTTCAGCAAGCCTTCAAGTGCCTCCCGAACCTTGGCGACCGAATCTGCCAGTTGCCTTGCGCTCGGCTCCTCGCCTTCCACCCAGCCTGCTTCGACGGCGGCGGCTTCGGCAGCTGCCGCGACGTCGGCGTCCGAGGGTCCGTCGGGATCCTCCGGCAGCGCGACAGTGTCCGCGACGGTCGCGATCTGCGCTGCCTCGCCGGGGTCGTCAACGTCGGCGCTCGACTCCACTCCGGCGTCGACCAGCCCCGCACCGACCAAAGAGCTGATGATCTGGCCCGCTTCGTAGACGGTGAATCCGCAATCGGCGGCCAGGCTCGCCAAAGATCGCTCACCGTCGACCTTGCACAACATGGCCCACTCGCCGGGCCCGAGGACGACATCGTCAGCCGTTCCGCCGCGGGTCGACAGGGTGGGGACCGAATCCGGGCCACCGATGGCTCCGGCGAGCTGGTCGAGGTGGCTGCGGCGTCGCCGCAGCTCGCCCATGAGGTCGTGGACCTCCTGCGGCGGGGCGACGTCCTGCCGGGCCTTCTTGTTCTTTCTGAACTTCCAGTTGCTGACCTCCCAAGCCCAGAGGTCCATGAGCATGTCGACGAGTTGCTCGGAGACAAACGACTCCACGACCTCTCGGTCGACGAAGCCCAGATAGACCAGCAGTTCGCCCAGCCGCCAGCCCTGCAACTCCGTCCGCTGGATCTCGAGGGCTTCGGCGAGAGTTTCGGGCGCAAGGGAGCCGCTCGACATCAATCGTGAGCCCAAGAGCGGCCGACGTCCGGGGACGTAGACGGAGTAGACGAGGCCGTCGCGAAGATAGACCTCGGCTTCCTCGCCGCCCGCATCGGTGACGTAAAGGCAACCTGTGGACCCCTGGGCCCCGAGCTCGAGCAGGACCTGTTCGAGAGGGCTGGTCAGGAGGTCACTGTCGAGCATGCCTGCCCTCCCTCCCCGGACGCCTGGATATCTCCCCCATCGGCAAGAACAGCCCGATTGTTGAGCGTCGAGGAGCGTTGTCCGCCGCTCACCACCGGTGCGCGCGTTACGCCCATCGGGCGAACATGACACGATGCCGTGCATGTCCACCGGACAGACGTTGATCACTGTTGCGCCGACGGGTGCCGAGACGGCCAAGGCGGATGCTCCGACCTTGCCCGTCACGCTCGACGAGCTCGTCGCGACCGCCAAGGCGTGCGAGAACGCCGGGGCGGCAATGGTTCACGTCCATATCCGGGACGAAAAGGGCGAGCCGACGCTCGATCTGGGACGCTTGCGCGAGACGGTTGCCGCCCTGCGCGAGTCGACCGGGTTGGTTGTCCAGTTGTCCACCGGCGGCTCGGTCCACGACGACTTCGAGGACCGGCTGGCGGTGCTCGAAGCGGCGCCGGACTCGTGTTCGCTCACGTGCGGAACGGTGAACTTCGGTGCCGACGTCTTCCTCAATCCGTGGCCCTTCATGGTCGAGTTGTACGAGAGGACGCAAGCTCAGGAGATCGTCCCGGAGTTCGAATTGTTCGACTTGGGGCACGTCACGGCGATGAACCGCCTGCTGGACAAGTACGGTCCGCCCTTCGGAGGGCATGTGCACTGCGACCTCGTCATGGGAGTGCCTGGAGGGATGCCTGGTACTCAGGAGGCTCTCGTCGCTGCCGTTTCGACGATCCCGGCAAGCGCGACGTGGTCCGCGACGGGTGTCGGACGCACCACGGTGCCGGTCGCGCTTGCGGCTCTATCTGGTGGAGGACACCTCCGAGTGGGTATGGAGGACACGCTGACGTATGCAGCGGGGGAGCCAGTACGGGACAATGCGCAACTGGTGGAACGTGCGGCGGCGCTCGCTCGGCTGGCCGGTCGGCCGCCGATGAGCGGAACCGATGTACGTGCTCTGCTCAACGTGAAGGACAGGCTCCGGGAAGGTGTGGCATGAGTGAGCCGATCGCCGGCGGTCGACGACGCGTCGACCGTGTGCTGGGTGAGGGCTTTCTCGACGAGCTGGCCGAGCTGTCCCTTCAGGAGTTGAGGGAACGGCGGCACGACGCCGAGCAGGAGGACGCCGACCTTTCGTATATCAGGCGGCTCTTGCAGGGTCGCCTCGACATCATCCGCGCCGAACAGGATCGCAGGCACAAGGCGAACGCGGGTCGCGTCGTCGACCACCTCTCAGAGGTCCTGGCCGATGGACCGCGGACGACGCATGGCAGCGGCAGGTTCCTGAACGTCGAGCCGAGCCGTGTCGCCGAGAGCAGGCGCCGTGTCGAGCAACTGATCGCCGACCCGCATCTGTCCGACATCGCGACCCTGAACGACGCAGAGATCGAGCAAGCGTTCGAGGAGATCGCCGAGCACGAACGCGCAGTCAGCGATCTGCGGCGACGGGTTCAGCGCGCCATGGACACGCTCACCGCGGAGGTCGCCCGCCGATACCGCGAGGGCCGCGCCTCGGTCGACGAATTGCTGAAGGCCGACGGCGACTGACCTGCTCCTAGCCCGTTTCGGACCGGTCCTCGATCTCCCAAGCGTGGTCCAACACGTGCCACGCGATCCTGCGAGCTGCGTACCGCGCCGGCCAACTCTTGTCGGTTCTGGATGGTGCGGTACGCGAAGCCTTGATCACGTCGAGGATTCCCGCCCGCATAGCTTCGACCGCTTGTGGATCGTCCGCGTCCGACTCCCGCATCCGAAGTCCGATCTTGCGGACGTAGGCCGCTTCGGCTCGGATCACGTGGCCGACGATCGCGTCGCGGTCCCTTCCGCCGCCGCGGGGGCCCTTGCGTAGTTCCGCTGGAGCTGTGGTCGCGACCTGTTCCAGCACGGCCCAGCTGGCCGCGACCAGCGCTGCCAGTCGGGAGGTCTCCCTGGCCGCGCACGGCCGGTAGTCATCGTCAGCGATGACACCTGGGGCACCGAAGTCAGTGGTCGCCGTGCCCGGCAGACGCTCGACGATCTCGAAGGTCTCCGCAGCGGTCCCCGGGAATCTGACGCCGGCGGCACGCGTGGCCACCGCGTACCGGGGGGCATAGAGCGCGAGGGTCTCGAGCGCAGCTTCTGGATCGCGCCCCGAGCGCGACCAGCCGGGCCATTCCACGGCGCTGGCGAAAGTTCGCCGAGTACCCACTTCGAGCACGACGCGCAGCCCTTCGCTCGGGCGGGTCCGTCGTTGTGCGGCACTCACCCGCGCGATGTTAGACGGCGGCGCCTTGCGGGTCAGTTACGGTTGTGAGCCATGACGGTGGTCACGATTGTGAATCTCGCACTTTCGGTGGTCACGCTCGTCATCAAGGGCTATGCATTCGTTGACTCCTGCGTGCGGCCGTCCGCGGCATTCGCCGCGGTGGGCAAGCTCCCGAAACTGTTCTGGGTCCTTGCGCTCGGCATCGCGGCCGGAGCACAGCTCGGCTACGGACTCGTCGGTGGATTCACGTTCAGTTGGCTGGGACCGATCGGTCTGATCGGGATCATCGCCGCCCTCGTCTACCTGTTCGGGATCCGGCCCGAGGTCATCAAGTACGGGGGCGGCAGGCCGGGCGGGCGGTCATCGTCGGAGGGCCCTTACGGCCCCTGGTGACCCCCGACGTGCCGGCCAGCTTCCGGCGTGGCGCGAAACGCATCGAGCTCGACTCCGTACCAGCGGGTGGTAGGGCCCAGCGGGACCATTCCGAGGCGACGCGTGACCGCCACCGATGCGGTGTTGCCTTCGCGGACCACCGCGAAGACCTCGGCGATGCCGCTCGCCCACGCGCGGTCGAGAGCCCCTCGCGCGGCTTCGGTGGCGAAGCCGTTGCCCCAGTTGTCGGGGTGCAAGTGCCAACCGACCTCGATCTCGGCCGCATCGTGTTGGGCCGCGTCCTGGAGCGGAACGAGCAAGACTGTGCCGACCGGCTTGCCGGTCTCGCGGGGAACGATCGCCCAGACGCCGAGCGGTGCCTGCGACGATCGGGCAGCCCAGCGGTCAACCGTGCGGTGCATGGCATCGGTGGACTCGGCAACCTTCGGCTCCGCACCGAGCCAGCGGGCGACGTTCCACCGGCGGTAGATGTCGTAGAGGGTCTCGACGTCGTCATGGGTCCAGGGCCGAACGTCGAGCCGCTCAGTTGCATAGACCGTCTCCATGGGCGGCAGGTTAGGCCGCGCCGGACCCGATCGGGTCGAGATCGCGCTCTACCCGGCTCGGGAGGGCACTGCCGGATCGGTGCCCGAACCGGGTGAGGAATCGTCGGGCGTCAGGCAGGGTTGTTTCCCTCAGCGTCCGGCTTTCGACGATGGCCGTGGCAGGCTGAGCGGCTGGCAGCACGAAAATGCTGTCGGAGGAGGAGGTACCGGTGATCGCCCCGCGTCGCGTCGCGATGCTCACCGTGCACACTTCCCCGCTGGATCAGCCGGGCACTGGCGACGCCGGCGGTCTCAATGTGTATGTGGTCGAGTTGTCCCGGCGGCTGGCGACCGCCGGATCCGAAGTAGAGATCTTCACCCGAGCGACGGCCAGCGATCTCGACCCGGTCGTCGAACTCTGCCCCGGCGTGATCGTCCGGCACGTCGTTGCCGGCCCGTTCGAGGGCCTCGCGAAAGAGGACTTGCCCGGGCAGCTGTGCGCCGTGACGCGCGGCGTCCTTCGCATCGAGGCGCTGCACGAGCCGGGGTACTTCGACTTGGTGCACTCGCATTACTGGCTGTCCGGCCAGGTCGGCTCGTTGGCCGCCGAGCGCTGGCAGGTTCCACTGGTGCACTCCATGCACACGATGGCGAAGGTCAAGAATGCCGCGCTTGCCGAGGGCGACCAGCCCGAGCCGCGCGCCCGGGTGATCGGCGAGGAACAGGTGGTCGAGCTGGCCGATCGCCTGGTGGCGAACACACCTGACGAGGCCGACCAGCTCGTCCGCCTGTACGGAGCCGACCCGGCAAAGGTCGCCAGCGTGGCGCCGGGGGTCGACCTCGAGCTGTTCAGTCCGGGCTCGGCCGAGCAGGCCCGGCGGTCGCTCGGATTCTCTGCCGATACCCAGCTCCTGCTTTTCGTCGGCCGCATCCAGCCGCTCAAGGGCCCGGAGGTGCTTCTCCGATCGGTCGCGGAGCTGTTGTCCCGGGAACCGTGGCGACGGCGCCGCCTCGCTGTGGCGGTCGTCGGGGGACCGTCCGGCAGCGGGCTCGCCCACCCGACCGCCCTTGCGACGCTGGCCGACGAGCTGGGTATTGCAGACGTTGTCCATTTCCGACCTCCGGTGACCCAGAGCGAGCTGGCCCGGTGGTACCGCGCGGCCGAGCTCGCCGTCGTCCCGTCGTACAACGAGTCTTTCGGGCTCGTGGCCGTTGAAGCGCAAGCCTGCGGCACCCCCGTGGTGGCAGCCGACGTCGGCGGCCTTCGCACGGCAGTGGACGACGGAGTGTCGGGGATCTTGGTCGCCGGCCACGACCCGAAGAGCTGGGCCGAAGCGCTGGCCAAGCCGCTCGACCAACCCGAATTGAGGGCAGAGCTGGCCAGTGGCGCGCTTCGGAACTCGACCCGGTTCGGGTGGGCATCGACCGCAGAGGCGATGCTCGAGGTCTACGCCGGTGCGATCGGCGACCACAGGTCCAGCTTGCTCGGCAGCGCGCGGGCCGCCGTCCGTTGACCCGCGCCGAGATCGACCAGCTTCTGGCCGAGGTGTTCAACGATCGTTCGCTCGAATACGAGCGGACCGCCGAAGGTGCTTTTCTGGTGTCGCTGCCCGGAACGCACAAGCTCAGCACGGCGGCATGGTTCGTGGTCGGAGATCACAGCTTGCGGATCGAGGCGTTCGTGATCCGTCAACCCGACGAGAACCACGCCGCCTTCTACCGGCACCTGCTGGAGCAGAACGGGCGGATGTACGGCGTGCACTTCACGCTCGATCGGATCGGCGATGTGTACCTCGTCGGCCGGATCCCGCTGCGCGGGCTCGATATCGACGAAGTCGACCGCCTGCTGGGCTGCGTCCTGACGTACGCGGACGAGAACTTCGACCGGCTACTCGAATTGGGCTTCGCCGGTTCGATCCGGCGCGAGTGGGCTTGGCGGGCGAAACGCGGGGAGTCGCTGGCCAACTTGAAGGCCTTTGCGAGGTTCGCCGCGCCGGAGAACCCGTCCGGGTCGCCGGAGAGCCCTCGATAGGGTCTGCGCATGCCGCCAGCGCCCTACAAACTCGTCTTGCTCCGCCACGGCGAGAGCGAGTGGAATGCGAAGAACCTGTTCACCGGATGGGTGGACGTGCCGCTGTCCGCCGCTGGGGAGTCGGAGGCCGTCAAGGGGGGAGCCCTGCTCCGCGACGCCGATCTCCTGCCCGACGTGCACCACACGTCGCTCCTGCGCCGCGCGATCACAACCGGCACGCTCGCGCTGGACGCATGCGATCGGCACTGGGTGCCGGTTCGGCGCAGTTGGCGGCTGAACGAACGCCATTACGGTGCGTTGCAGGGCAAGGACAAGAAGCAGACCCTCGCGACCTTCGGCGAAGAGCAGTTCATGCTGTGGCGCCGGTCGTACGACGTGCCTCCGCCGCCGATCGAAGACACCGACGAGTTCAGCCAGGCTTCCGATCCCCGGTACTCAATGCTTCCGCCTGAGCTGCTTCCGCGGACCGAGTGTCTCAAGGACGTCGTCGACCGGATGCTTCCCTACTGGTACGACGAGATCGTCCCGGACCTGCGCAGCGGTGCGACCGTCTTGGTCACGGCCCATGGGAATTCGCTTCGCGCGCTGGTCAAGCACCTCGACGACGTCTCGGAGACGAAGATCGCACACCTCAACGTCCCGACCGGAATCCCGCTGCTGTACATGCTCGACGACGCATTCCGCCCGATCGAACCCGGCGGCCGGTATCTCGATCCCGACGCGGCAGCGGCGGCGATCGAGGCGGTCAGGAGCCAGGGTCGGTAGCCGGTCTGCGAGCGACCGGCCGGTGCCTCACAGACTCGAACGCTCGCCGATCACGAGGTAGATCACGCGCCGGGCCACGCTCACGACATGGTCGGCGTAACGCTCGTAGAAGCGGTTCAACAGGGTGACGTCGATCGCCTGGTTCACCGGCCCGGGATCGTCGTTCAGCAGCACGTCCAGAACCTGCCGGTGAAGGGCGTCGACCCGGTCGTCGTCGGCTTCGATCTCTCTGGCCAGGCCAACATCCTTCGTCGCCAGAACCTCAGCCATCTTGACGCCCATGCGGTCGGCGATGGCCGCCATCTCGATGAACTGGGCGCGCACGTTGTCGGGTACCGCGCTGTCCGGATAGCGCATGCGGGCGGTCTTGGCGACATGCTGCGCGAGGTCACCCATCCGTTCGAGCGTCGCGCTGATCCGCATGGCCGCGACGACCATGCGCAAATCCCCCGCGACGGGCTGCTGGAGGGCGATCAACTCGGTCGCGGTCAGCTCGACCTCCTGGTTGATCGAGTCGATCTCGAGGTCGGCGTCGATGACTTCCTCGGCCTTCTCCCGATCGGCGTCGATCAAGGCCGCGGACGCCCGGTGCATCATCGAGGAGACCAGGCGGCTCATGGACACGAGTTCGTCAGTGATCGCGTCGAGCGACTCGTGGTACGCGTTACGCATCTGGACCGCTCCAAGCCGAGAGAACCTGCGGGAGCAGCCAGCATAGGCAGCCGGAGATGCCCGGCCTGTCCACAGTGATGAACGTGACCGTAAGGAGGGGTGAACAGTAGGCGACGCCTCGCCGCACGGACGCGGTCGTGTGGGGGTGGGGCCGCCGCCACTCTCCTACCATCGACACTGTGGACGCAGCGCTCGCCTCGTTGCTGGGCGCAGCTGTTGGCGTCATCGCAGGAGCCGGGGGAGTTATGGCGTACCGGGGATCGGACCGCCGGCGCCGCCCGACTGCTCCGCCCACGCCTGCGCTTCCGTCCGGAGCGACAGCGGTGCTCGACGCACTGGGAGCCGGATCGCTCGTTGTCGATCGGGCCGAGGAAGTCATCTTCGCGAGCCCGGCGGCGCACAGCTGGGGGCTCGTCAGGAGCGATCACCTCGCCGACGAGGAGGTGATCGCGGCAGTTCGCCTAGTGCGCCTCGACGGCACCGTCCGAGTGCTCGAGGTCGAATCACGGCGGCTACGGCGGGCTCCCCGCCGCCTTCTGTCAGTTCGGGTCGCGCCGCTCACCGCCGACCTCGTCGTCATCGTCGCCGAGGACCACACCGAGGCGGCGCGGGTCGACGACGTCCGTCGAGACTTCGTCGCGAACGTCTCGCACGAGCTCAAGACGCCGGTCGGGGCGTTGTCGCTGCTGGCCGAGGCCGTCGAGAACGCGGCCGAAGACCCCGAAGCCGTGGCCCGGTTCGCCGCCCGGATGCAGCACGAGGCGACCCGTCTGACCTCGATGGTGACCGAACTGATCGAGCTCTCCCGTCTGCAGAGCGATGACATGCGCACGCATGCTGAGCCGGTCCTGGTCGAGGACGTCGTCTCGGATGCGTGCGATTTCGTCCGTACCGCCGCGCTGGCCAAGCAGATCGAGCTGCGGCCGGTGGTCGACCCGGGCCTGACGGTGCACGGCGTCCGGGAGCAGCTCGTCATGGCTGTCCGCAATCTCCTGGACAACGCGATCAACTACAGCCCGGAACGTACCCACGTGGTCATCGCGGCCCGGACCGGGAGCGGGTCGATCGACGGAGACGACGTCGTCGAGATCAGCGTCGCCGATCAGGGCATCGGCATCTCCGGCTCGGACCAGGCCAGGGTCTTCGAACGGTTCTATCGCGTCGACCCGGCTCGTTCGCGGCAGACCGGCGGCACCGGCCTGGGCCTTGCGATCGTCAAGCATGTTTGCGTCAACCACGGCGGCACCGTCTCGGTCTGGAGCACCGAAGGCGCCGGTTCGACTTTCACGCTCCGCCTGCCGATGCAGGATCCCGATGCCGAGTTCGAGGACGACCCGCCGGACGAGCCGATTCGATCGAGCCAGCCCGTCGATCGGACCGACGAGGACCGCTCTACCTCCGCCCCCGTTCTGAGAAAGGTGGTCCCGTGACCCGGGTTCTCGTGGTCGAGGACGAGGAGTCGTTCAGCGAGGCGTTGTCGTACATGTTGCGCAAGGAGGGCTACGAGGTTGCCGTCGCGACGAACGGGCCGGCCGCCTTGGAGGAGTTCGACCGCAGCGGGGCGGATCTCGTGCTGCTTGATCTCATGCTTCCGGGCCTGTCCGGGACGGAGGTTTGTAGGCAGCTCAGGCAGCGTTCGAACGTGCCGGTGATCATGCTGACGGCCAAGGACGCCGAGGTTGACAAGGTGGTCGGCCTCGAACTGGGCGCGGACGACTACGTAACCAAGCCGTTCTCATCGCGCGAGCTGGTAGCCCGGATCCGGGCGGTCATGCGCCGCGGATCGGACGTCGACGAGTTGGTCCCGGGAACCATCGAGGCCGGTCCGGTCCGGATGGACGTGGAGCGTCATGTCGTCACTGTTGATGGGCAGTCGGCCCCGATGCCGCTGAAAGAGTTCGACCTGCTCGAACTCCTGCTTCGGAATGCCGGTCGGGTACTCACCCGCATGCAACTGATCGACCGGGTCTGGGGATCGGACTACGTAGGCGATACGAAGACCCTCGACGTGCACGTCAAGCGTCTGCGAGCGAAGGTCGAGCCTGACCCGGCCAACCCGCGCTACCTGGTCACCGTGCGCGGGCTCGGGTACAAGTTCGAGCCGTGAGCGAACGCCAGCCCAGTGGCCGGCGGCTGTGTGTTCCGAGCGAGACCCAGTAGCTCGGTCAGGAATTCGCGCTCTCCGGGGTGAGGATCAACGCGTTGACGACGATGGTGCCGGAGTTCCGGAACTGGTAAACGATGTGGGTGAACTGGCCGGGCTGTCGGGTCAGGTTCGTGACAAGTATCTCGGTGCCATTCGGGCCGAAGCTGATCTGCTGGTTCGGCGGTATGTCCACCGCGCCGCCCGGCAGGCTGACCGGTTGGGCGTCCTGGACTGAGACCGACGTGAGGATGTCGTCCGCGCCGGTGTTCACGAACGCGCTGTGGAGCTCGGTCAGGTCGCCGCTGGGGTCCTGCACGAGCAGGACGTTCCGGAGGTGAATCGAGCCGAGATCGGCGCTCGCGCCGTTCCCGGGGACGAACTGGGTATTGGTCAGGGCCGTGAAACCCGCACCGCAGCCACTCAGGACGAGGGCGATCAGCACCGCGGCCGCGGTCGAGGCCGGTGCCGCAATTCTGCGACGGATTCTGCGGCTCACGGCGACGCTCCTCGTTCCGATTTCGATGTCGCTTCCAACAGTTGATCGGGTGTCCGGTCGCCCGTGCGCGGAACCCGGGGGTCAGCGTATCGACAGGTGCTCACGTCAGCGCGGACCCCCGGGCGACCAGCAAGCCGACCACGACGACTGTCGCGAGCACGGTCAGTGCGAACGGCGCCCGAGACCCTTCGGGCCAGCGAATGGCGAAGGCGAAGGCCAGAAGCACAACGATCACCACCAGCGCGACGGCAGTCACCCAACCCGGCAGCGTCGCGCTCGTCCCGGTCGTTCGCGGTCCGATCGCGAGCACGATCGCCGCGACCAGCAGTAAACCCGCGGCCAATGCTCGGGTCAGCGTTGCGCCGAGCCGCTGGGGCAAACCCATCACACCGGCCGCGACGTCGTCGTCCAGGTCCGGAAGGACATTGGCGAAATGCGCAACGACTCCGAGCAGTGCTCCCGCGACCGACGCCCACCAGGGCGGCCAGACGGGCTGCGGCAGGGACAGAGTGGCAACGGACGGAAGCAGCCCGAAGCTCACCGCGAACGGAACGAACGACCAGGCGTGTCGCTTGCCGACGAGGTCGTAGACCAGTCCGCCGGCGACGGCGACAAGGTGCACGAGGCCGCAGATCAGGCCGAGCGCGAACGACAGAACGACGCAGCAAACTCCGGCGGCGACGGACGCCCGGGCCACGGCGTTCGCTGCCACCAGGCCCCGAGCCACCGGCTTGTCCGGGCGATTCGCGGCGATATCCCGAGCGGCATCGACCGCGTCGTTGCACCACCCGATCGTGAGCTGTCCGGCCAGCAGCGCTGAAGCGAGCAGGACCAGCCGGGCAGTCGTGCTGCCGGCGGCGGCCGCCAGAGCGGTCCCGATGACGGTGACGGCGACGGATGGGCCCGGATGCGCCGCTTTGATCAGTGCGGAGGCCGTCTGGACGGACGTGCCCCGGGCTGCCGTCAGCGGGTCACCCGCCGGGTGTGGGCGCGCCGGGCCTGGTGAGCTGAGCGAGCTTGGGCTCCAGCCTGTCGGCCGGGCCGACGTTCGTCAGGATTGCGCCGACCACTCCGTCCGCATGGACGAGCAGCACGGTGACGCCGGAGGGCTGGTAGATGGCGCTCAACTCGTTCTGCGGATCGCTCGCCACGGTCGCGTCCCCACCGAGAGCGGACTGGTCGATCTGTTCGAGTTGGGGGGTCTGCTTGGGCGACCCGACCAACAAGAGTCGCATCCCGTATTCGTCGACTTGTGCCTGGACGTTGCGCAGGACGGTCGTGCACGACGTGCACACCGCCGGCACGAGAGCGATCGCGGCCGGCCGGAACGCCCTGATCGATACCTCCTGCTGGTCGATGCCCACGACGACGACCGGCAACAGTCCGTTGACCTGACCCGTGGGCGCCGCGGCGTTGGCAG